>OLYC01001614.1_pt1 | contig 15027 bp, 16 predicted proteins | sample 1674271 | NCBI WGS metagenome assembly OLYC01 (sample SAMEA103958154, study PRJEB25191) | human gut metagenome
CCATGATAAAACAGTAATGTAAAGGAAGATTTTAAGGATTTTTGTAATATGTTAGGATTCTAAGATGATCGCAACGGTCAGGCTCTGTCCATCCTCACTGTATGCCCTGATTCTCCGCTAACATCTGCGTCAATTCATCTGCATGCTCTATGATATGAAAATAATTAGTCAGATTGACCCTTCCCCACCTCTGTGATCAGCAATAAAACTCTGAGCCCCATCCACTTCTTTCTGTGGATGAGGCTCAGTTTGTGTTTCCTATGAACTCTTTATATTAATACTTCTTATTCTTACTTCCTACTGACATTTCTTTCTCTTTTTATCGGCTGCTACAACTCCAGCCATTCCTGCTACGGAAACACACAGTATTCCTGCCCAGAGTATCGGCTGGAAGGTATCACCGGTCTTCGGTGCTTTTACCTGTGTATTGGCTGTGGTTGTTGTATTGTTTGTTCCATTGCCCGATGTGTTCGTATTTGTATCCGGTTTTTTATTATCGGAAGGATTCTTAGTATCAGAATTATCCTTCTTTGCAATCGTCAGACTGGTAGTTGCATAGCCGTCCGTAAATTTGAATTTTACGGTATGCTTTCCTACGGATAAAGTATTCACAAAATCTTTTTTGAATTTTACATAAGTAGAACCACTCCATGCCGTATAGTTCTTGCTGTCTACAGTCTTACCGTCGATTTCAATTCCCTTAAAATTCTTATACTTACTGTCTGCACGCATGGTCAGATTTCCGTCTTTATTGATCGTATAGGTAGCATCTGCCCCCTCGATCACCTTATATTTCTTCTGTGTAGGCTTCTCCGGGTTGGTTGGTTTTTCCGGGTCCGGCTTGGTCGGATTCTCCGGATCTGGTTTTGTTGGATTCTCCGGGTTACTTGGTGTCAGTTTTGGAATGCTGACACTATCTACCACTGCTCCACATACGGTACATTCCTTATGTCTGCTTCCTTCTTTCGTGGAAGTAGGTAATTCGTCGATGATCCAGTCACTCTTGGTATGTCCGTTATTTACGGTAATGGATACGGTAGTCCTGTTCCCTGCTTTGTCTACTGCTTCTATTTTCTGTTTTCCGCTCTTTGGAGAGACCGTAAACTTATCATCCTTTAAAGTTACTTTTTTGCCGTCTAATTTTACGGTATCTAAGTCCTTGTCGGTAACGGTTACTGTCACCTTACTGCAATAGGTCTTTCCGTTCGTAACACCGGTAATCTCTGGTGCTGTTGTGTCCGTAGAATTGATCGTAATCTTTGCAATTGTATTTTCTACGAATTGATAGTTTGCAGTTGCCTTTCCACCGCTGTAAGTTACTTCAAAATTCTTAACATTGGTATCATTTGTATTCACGGTTCCTTTTACTTTGGCAGTTGGTTTTTGGAATCCTGCAATACTGTTCTCATCCTCGCCATCTGCAAATCCATCTACTCTGACGGTAAGTGCCGGCATTGCATCACCTCTGTCGATCACAACATCCGCAACGGATACTAACAGTTTTCTCGGTTCAATGGTAAATGTCCAGCTGCTGTCTGTCAGACCGGAAGCTGCAAGATAATTATCATTTTCTGCCACATTGATCTTTGCGATATATGTTCCGGCATTGACCGGTGTGACTTTCTTTCCGTTCTGATAATATTCTACTGTGATATCTCCGCAGGAAGTCCCATTTTTTTTCGATATTTCTGCTGCCTTTGCTTCCCCATTGTAGATCAGACTCTGTGGTGCTTTAAACTGAAAATCGGATGCTTTTAATGTAGCAGCTTCTTTTTTCAAAAAAAGCTCATTATTGTCTTCTTTTATTACGAAACCATCCTTATCACTGACAAATTTAGATACATCCGACTCTTTCAACACATAACCTTTACCATAGATATATCTGGCATCTCCTCCACCTATGGAAACAGGATAGGTTTCGAGAGCACTGGTAATACCTATCTTAGCATTTCCCGCTAAGGAACCTTCCACATATACATTTGATCCGAAATCCGACAGATAAAGATTATTGGCTGTTCCTGTGGTATAGCGCTGTTCTGTTGTACTCCAGATACCGTCCTTATAATTGCCACTGATATTGATATCACTGTTTAAAAGACATGCTCCACTTACCGGAACGAAAACACCGCCTCCGTTTCCACTTGTACTATTGCCGGTGATCGTGCCTCCATACAGTCTCTCTACATTATAGACACCGCCTCCGTTTCCTTTAGCAGTATTTCCACTGATGGTTCCACCAGTCATGCGGGCGGAACCACCTCCAAATTCATAGATTCCGCCTCCATTGCCGGCAACTGTGTTACCACTGATAGTTCCACCAGCCATTTCAAAATATCCACCATTGCCAATCACATAAACCGTTCCGTCACTCTCGGATACATTATTTCGTATCTCACTGCCTTCTTTCATAGTCACCGTACTATAATGATTTACATATATGGCTGCGCCTTCCTTTGCATGGTTATTCTCAATCACGGTACCACTTTCTAAATTTACCAAAATACTCTTAGATTTAAGTGCCGGTGATGCAGTCTGTGTATTTCCGTCCTTATTTCCATCCACGATGATATTCTTCAATGTAACGACATCTGACTTATGACCATTGGCACCATCAAAATCCAGTATTACATCTGTATGACTCTTACCCCGGATCAACTTTGATACATTGGATGCATCCGGACTCTGGATCGTCACTGCTCTTCTGACATATACCGTATCTGTGATCGTTATGTCATTCATGACATTGATAAGACTGATATATTGATTTTGGGCTGCCGCCTGCAGCTCAGTCAATGTCTTAACATTTGCAACACCTGTTGGCTCGATCCGTATGTATTTATAACCATCTAATACCGTATCCTTGGCTGCCTGTGTTCCCGGTGCAGCATCGCCGGTAAATACATTATAGTCTTCATAACCATACCCACTCTTATCTATACCGGAAGGAGACTCATAAGCAGCAGCACCTCCAAAAGCTGTCAGAACAGCAGAGTTTTTCACATAAATACTCTGTTGTGCAAAAATACCTTTTCCCGTACTGCCATCGCCCGCTGCTTCAAGCTTCGTCCTGATCCCATCGATTTTCAGCACTCCTCCCGATGATATGGCTGTAGCACCACTTTTCGCCCGGACTTTCACTTCCACGCCATCTGAGACAGTCATACCGGAACCTGCCTGTATTGCCTCTTTTCCGTCGCTTTCCACTGTCAGGCTGCCTGTTTCACCATATCCGCCATAGCGGATCGTCAAATAGCCGGTTACCTCTATCGCTGTTTCATTCGGCGTGGCAGTCACGATATTCGTATTTGTTTCCTGATTGTTGCATACATATATGGTAAGATTTCCATTCGCTTTGATCGTATGTGCCTCTAAATTATTCAGCCAAAGCTCACCCGCCGTATCGTAATATGCACTATGGTCCTCATAAGTACCTGTTGCACCGCTATCAGCAGTATCACCATTTTTAAAATACTCCTTACCGCCCGCATGTAATTCCACACCATCTACAAATACGCTCGCGGCATTCTCTGCTGCGGATATCTGCATTGACATTTGTGGCAGCATTGGTAATATTCCAAGTACCAGCACTGTGCAAAGCAGCCAGGCAATCCCCTTTCTTATCTTATTTGTCTGCCTCATGTGTTACCTCCTTACATCCATACTCCCAAATTGACATAGTTTTACATTTTTTATATAATCATATTACACCGTACATCAGTGTACGATACAAGAGTTTTTTCTAAATTTTACAGCATTTTTGGAGGTTTTATGAGTCAGAAAGAAGATCGTCTGATGTCTATCGGAGAAATTGCAAAATCCCTTGGCATCACACGAAGAATTATATTGAATTATGAAGAAAAAAATCTGTTGCAGGCAGATGTAAAAGACGGGGCTACCGGCAACCGTTACTACCTGGCAGACTCCCTGACGAAGATACGGACGATCCGCGTACTGCAAAACCTCGGTCTGTCTTTGGATGACATCCAGGCATATTACGACGGAACTACTGATATGGAGCCTATGATCGAGCGTTTAGAAAAGCTTCGTGATGAATTAAATCTCAATATTGAAAAACTAAAACAGCGTGTAAAAAGCGACAATGACTTTGAACTCCATACGGTCACGATCCCGGAACAGACCATTTACCGCCGCACAATGCGTGCTGACACCGTAGAACAGAGAAAAGAACATTTACGGGATATTATCCCTGATGCTATGCGAAAATACGGCTCAGACACCAGCAAACGCATGTATTTTATTGATTATCCGTTAGAAGACCCGAACCTGATTTCCTACTGTATCGCAGTCCCACCGCAGAGTGAGGGCGAATATATCCACAGACTGCCGGAAGAAAAAGCACTCTGCATTTTTTACCACGGCAGCTATGAATCGATCCCTGACATACGCGACAGACTGATCGCATATGCGAAGGAACATGGATTTTCTTTAAAGGGAACCTGTCGGCATATCTATCTCGAAGGTCCCCCGGCACATACGGATCCGAGTAAGTTTATTACGCAGGTGACCTTATTGATAGAGTGAGAATAAGTATTGATAAATTTGTTTTCTGTGTATATACTAAGTATATACGTCTATCTGTAAGGAGGTTTTTCATGCAAACACAAGTAAAAGAATGGGGTAACAGCCAGGGAATCAGACTGCCAAAAGAAGCATTAAAAAGTGCAGGATTTACATTGAATGAAGTTTTAGATGTTACCATATCAAATGGCGTAATTACTTTAGCCAAAACCTTTCGCCATAAAACACTAGAAGAAAGAGCCTCAGAATTTGATGGAAAATTAATGCTTGACGGCGAATATGATTGGGGTCAACCTATCGGAAGAGAGATGTGGTAATGGAGCCTTTACACCAGGGAAATTTCACATTGGACTTAAGTAGTTATTTCAGTTTTTCATATATCTCATCTTCATACGAAAGATCACCTTCGTCTATACTCCAGACATCTTTTGCAAGATTGAATGCCGCCCATCCTTTCGGCCACCCTGCATAAAATGCTATATGTGTAATCACGGCTGCAATTTCTTTCTGAGTCACTCCATGAGCTTTTGCATTTTCAAAATGATGTACTAAAGATGTATTAATCATTCCTGAAGCGATAAGTGCTGTGACTGTTATAATACATCTTGTCTTTACATCAATATCCTGATTATTCCAGTTCTCTCCAAATAAAACATCATCATTAAAATGTGCAAACTGTGGTGCAAATTCATTCAGTGCGTTTCTTCCTGCTGTCTGTACAATTTTTTTCACTTTAATCACCTGTCCTTATTTTAACTTTGCTCCATCCTTAAAAGCATTTCCCACACGTTCTCCAAGTCTGTAATATCCGTGATGTACCGGATCATATGTAATTGGTGTAAACTTACTAAGATCAATTTCTCCGTCATCACCGAGATATTTCTCATCTGCACTTACATTTTTGATTTCTGCAAGATACTTGCTGCCATCAATGACTTTTACAAGTTCACACTCAAGAGTCAATGGAAGTTCATTGATGACTGGTGCATTTACATATTCACTCTTCGTTGTAGTAAAGCCTGCTTTTTGCATCTTATATGCTTCTTTATTTGCAGAAACAATTCCCACATAATCGCAGGCAACCAGATGTTCAAGATCTGCCACCCCTACTGTAAAAGCCTTATTTTTTATAATATTGTCTGTTGTCTTATGGGCAGACAAATCTACAATAATCTCATTTGCACCTACAATTCCGCCCCATGCAGCGTTCATTGCATTTGCCTTTCCATTTTCATCATAGGTTCCCAGAATCATAACCGGCTGTGGATATAAAAATGGCTTTGCTCCAAAATTTTTTCTCATTGTTTTATCTCTCCTTATGGTTATTTGTTTATATCAGTATTTATCTGCCCAATCCATTCTGTAATCACCTCTTCTGAAGTTTCCAGATGATCTTTTCCTTTGGAATCAAACTGAATCTGCATTTCATGTGCAAAGGCAGCTCCTTTGCAATTTTCCTCCATATCTTTTATAACATGCCCCGGCCATCCACCATTTGTCATAAATGGAATCACTGTCTTTCCTGTAAAATCATTTGTTGTCAAAAATGTAAGCACTGCAGGTGCCATCGTATACCACCATGACTACCGCTAAGAAAGCCACTATTACCCCGATGGTTATCTTTTTCCTTGTTTTCATTGCTCACCTCTTTTATTTCTTCTGTATTTTTGAACCTCCAAACACCTGCGACATCGGCATATGGGCAAGCATCTCATCAATAGATTTTACTTCATCCTGAGTCAGCTTTATATCTGCTGATTCCATATTTTCTTCCAGTCTATTTACTTTTCTTGTTCCCGGAATTGGTACGATATATGGTTTCTTTGCAAGCATCCATGCAAGAGAAATCTGTGCAGGCGTGGCATTTTTTTCTTCTGCAATCACTTTCATCCAGGACATAAATTCATTATTTTCCTTTAATCCTTCTTCTGTAAACTGTGGCATTGCGCTTCGATAATCTCCCGGCTTTTCAAATTCCCCATGGGAATGATATGCTGCTGTCAGTAATCCATTTGCAAGCGGCGAAAATGCAACAAATCCTATTTTCAATTCTTCAAGCACCGGGAATAATTTCTCATAATCCCTGTACATCATGGAATATCTGTTCTGAATCGCTGTAACCGGGCATACTTTATGTGCACGTCGAATAATCTCTTCACTGGCTTCTGATAACCCCCAGTGTGTGATTTTTCCCTGCTCCATTAACTCCTTCATAGCTCCTGCCGTCTCTTCAATCGGTACAGTCATGTCAATACGATGAATATAATATAAATCAAGATGGTCTGTGTTAAGTCTCATTAAAGATCCCTCAATCGATGCTTTAATCGTCTCCGGTCGTCCATCAGGAATCAAAGGTTTATTTACAGTTGTTGCAGTTTCATCAAAACGTATCCCACACTTTGATGCAAGGACAATTTTGTTTCTATATGGCCTTAACACTTCCCCAAGCAGTTTTTCATTGTGATGAGGGTCTTCTGTTGTTCCGTATATCTCTGCCGTATCAAAAAATGTGCAGCCTTCATCGATCGCTTTTTCAATCAATTCTTCTGCTTCTTTCTGTGTTGAAACAGTTCCATATGCATGACTCATTCCCATACATCCAAATCCGATTTCTGATACTTCTAAGTCTCTTCCTAAAATTCTTATCTCCATCTTTATCTTCCTTTTCTATATTTCAAACTTTACTGTAAGTATAAGAAAAAGAGACTCCGGACAGAAGTCTCTCTTTGTTACGATTCCTCCAAATATTTTTATATTCTTTTATAATCCAAGACTGTCTATCCATGAACTGATATCTGATTCAGACGCTCCACCATGGAATCGTTCCCCTTCTTTCCAGTCACCTGTTCCTGTCATCTCTTCCAGAAGATTACCGCTGTCACCGATTCCCGAGGTCGCTGCTGTACAGAATGGGATGACTGTTTTTCCTGTAAAGTCATTCTCTTTTACAAAGTTATCTACTGGCCATGCTGCAATTCCCCACCAGATAGGATAGCCAATGTATACCGTATCATATGAATCCCAGTTATCAACTGTTGTAGACACCAGTTCCACATCTCTTAAGCTCTCATCATCATGTTCTCTTGACACCCGGCTGTCATCATCTGTCCAGTCAAGGTCATCATCTGTATATGGCTCCACAGGCTCTATTTCAAACAGATCTGCCTCTGTAATTTTTGCTATCTTTTCAGCAACATCTTTTGTATTTCCTGAAGCTGAATAATATACAACCAATGTTTTTCCATTTCCTGTTGATGTATTTTCTGTTGTATCTGTAGTGTTTTCGGAATTTGTATCCGCTTCTTCATTTCCAGACTGGTTTGTACTTGTAGAATGGCTGTCATTATTAGAAGCAGACTGGTTTGTATTGCTTGCTCCACATCCTGCCATCAAACCGATTGCCATGATGCATGTTAAGAGTACTGCTGCTATTTTCTTTGTTTTCATTCTAAGGTTACCTCCTGTCGTATAAAATGTTTGTCACGCTAATTTCTATCGGATGAAATTGGTAAATACAAAATCCGGTGCCTTTGGCATTTCAATTCCCATTTTTGTCGCAACATTTTTACAGTTAATGAAATATGCCATATTGTTTCCAAGGATCTGCATAACCTGCATTCCTTCGAGATCCTGTTTTACTTCATCCGGATTCGTCCCATGTACCATATTCCAATATCTCGATGTAATGATCGGCATCTGCATCAGACCAAAATATTTATTTACCTGGTCCCATGTGGCAGTTGTTCCGGCCCTTCTTGCTGAAATTACCACAGCGGCAGGTTTCAGGCGGAATCTGTCGCCGCCACCGTTTAAATCGGCATAAAAGACTCTGTCCATAAAGGATGTGATTGCACCGCCTGCACCACCCCAGTGTACCGGAGTTCCAAATACGAATCCGTCATAATCCCCTGCTATTTCCAGAAATTCATTCACGATATCATCCAGGATGCATTTATTTTTTTCCTGACATTTTCTGCAGGCAATACATCCTGAAATCGGCTTATTTCCAATCCAGAAAATATCTGTACTTATGCCATTTTCATTTAATGCACTGGATACTTCACAAAGAGCTGTATAAGTACAGCCATTTTTGTGTGGACTGCCATTGACAAGTAATACTTTCATTGATTTTTCCTCTTATGCTTACCAGTTCTTTTTTTCTTTTGAACTGTCATTATTCTTTTTTCTTTCCTCAACCATCTTCACGAACCATTCCACCATATTCGGATCCTGATGCGAGAAGAAGGAGCTTGTCTTCTTGTCCAGTTCTGCAATAGTCTTCATATCTTCATCAGAAAGTGTGAAATCAAAAACATTAAAGTTTTCTTCCATTCTCTCAATGTGTGTTGATTTCGGAATAACCACTACCCCTCTCTGAATATGCCAGCGAAGCATAACCTGTGCCGGAGTCTTCTGATATTTTTCTGCAATCTCTGCGATGACAGGATTCTCAAAGGTGCCTCCTCTGCCCTCACCGAATGGTGCCCATGCTTCTAACCGGATATCATATTTGTCTGCCCATTCCTTCATCTCTTTCTGCTGATTGAAGATGTGGGTTTCCACCTGATTTACCATAGGTTTAATGCGGTTGAAGGATGCAAAATCAACCATTCTGTCTACATAAAAGTTGGAAATTCCGATTGCTCTGATTTTTCCCTCATCGTACAGATCTTCCAATGCATGGTAAGCACCGTAAGCATCTGAAAATGGCTGGTGAAGCAATACCAGATCCAGATAATCTGTCTTTAACTTTTTCATGGATTCAAGAACTGATTTCTTTGCTTCTTCATATCCATAATGTTCAACCCACACCTTTGTTGTAAGGAAGATTTCTTCTCTTGGAATGCCTGACTTTTGGATTGCATTCCCAACCTCTTCCTCATTAAAATAACTCTGTGCTGTATCAATCGCCCGGTATCCAACTTTTAAAGCATCAAGCACACATCTTTCACATTCCTCTTTTGTTACCTGATATACGCCATATCCCAGTATTGGCATTTTTACACCATTATTTAATGAAACATATTCCATTGTCGTATCCTCCTTGTTTTCTTTCATTCATCTTACATTCATACTATAATACTGATAGATTCCTTTGAGAAGTTTCGATAAGTTTTTCAGTCTTAACCTTTCGGTTTATTCTGGTTCTTACTGATTGAACAGCCATCCCATAATTTCTTTGTCACGACAAAACAGATAGCCACCGCCATGCTGATAAGTGACCGGTGTTCCTTCAAAGTAATCTTTATCTTTTACATCCAGTACCACCAGTTTATCAATCTCTGATTCCGATAATCCCTGTTCTTTGTAAAGCGCATGTATCTGCTGGTATGCCTCTTTAAAAGGTTCTGATCCATAGTATTCGTCGCTTTCGCCAATCACAAAATATACCGGCGTTTTCATCTCCACAACCGGCTCATATGCACCATCCCACTGAGAGCTGCACATAAGTGCCGCTGTATATAATTCCGGCTGCTTTGCCAATACCAGTGACAGGGTTTCTCCTCCTCCGGAATAACCATTAATATATACTTTCGATGGATTAATAATATAATGCGTCAGAAAATACTGTGTCAGTTCAATTGTCTGATCTGCTGATGTCTGTCCCCAGTCATTTAACTGTGGAGCTACAATAATCATATCGGTAATATACTTCTGTGCTTCAAATCCAAAATCTTCTGTCCGGATATTTTCTCCCACGCCCTGAAAATATAATCCCTGATATCCGGGTAATGTTACATATAGTGCATATTCCTTTGTCCCGTCATATGCATCCGGAATATATACATTGTAATGAATGTCCCCTTCATTTGGAGAATGAAGAACATTATCCAGGAGGAAGCCCCGGTATTCTTCGCTTCCCGGCGTAACATTTTCCAATTCATCTCCGGATGTATTTTTTTCTGTATTTTCTTTTTTCTCATCTGTCTTCTGCTGTACGGTCTGTACCTGGTTTATTGTTTGTTGATTCTTCTTTTCATCCCTGCCAGGTTTTGAAAAGTAGATATATACCATGATTACCATTGCTAAAATAACAACTCCAATAATTGTAAGTACTAATTTCCGCTTTTCCATAAATACACCACCTTCTTTCAATATGAACCTTTTCATTTTCTCTTACCTGTTTTCTTTAGAAACACTCCACTATAATATCCAATAAATGCTATCAATATCATTACTGCCAGATAATCCAGCAGAAAAGGAAAGATCCCCTTTTCATAATCATAAAATACAAAATGCATCCTCATAATCAGATAATCTCCTATCTGTCTCCTGTAAAATGCATATAAACCATAACCTGCAATTGTGGTTGCGACAGATCTTGCTGCCCATGTTCTGATGACGGATGGATGTTCCCATAATCGTCCTGCCATTGCTACCGCTATATTCCAATGAAATCCGAGATGTAATGACATCACCACCAGTCCCCAGTATGCGCAAAACATATGTATCTGTCTGGCTGTCATATATGTTCCGGAAATCTTTATCCATTTAAATATGTGATTTGACAATAATATTCCACTTATCATGGAACCCATTATAAGAATAAGCATGATGATAACCAGTACTGTCTGTATCACTCTGAACGCATTATATTTTCCTTTCCTTACAGAGGTCACCCATTTATGATTCAGTATGTGATGTGAAATAAAAAGCACAAGCATCGCCATACCAATCCACTCTCATATTGTCTTCCCAGAAAGATATTGCACGATCAATCCATCCTTCTGCTACAGTCCCCTCTCCCAATCCAAATCCATGAGAAAGGCCTTTAAATACTTCTATTTTTGTATTTGAGCCATTTTGTTGTATCTGGGAAATATAATTTTCCATACTTCTGTATGATGCAATTCCGTCACTTGTTCCGACACAGGCATAGGTTGGCGTGAACATGATAACAGTCATGATGATTCCTCCAAGAGCTATCCTCTTTATCTGCATATAGTATCCTCCATTTTCACTTCAGCTAAAGTATAACAAAACGAGACTCCATTAGAAGTCTCGTTTTGTTATTCAGTATTAACCTTTAGGTTTCTACTCGCATGTATTCAATTTTTATTTTACCTTGTTAATAGCATTTATCAGCCGCTTAACCTTAATGGACGGTTTTTTCGAATGAAGAATTCCAAACGGCATAGTATAATCCCACTCTACTGGAATGATTCTGATCAGTGGATGAACACTTTCCCAGCTCTTGAATGCCAGTAATACCTCATTATTGTTTTCGCATCGGTTAAATGCTTCTACATTGTACAGATTAAAGTCTACAATATTGATTTCAGGATGATTTTTCATCATATCATCCCTTAGCATATCGCCATAATAACTCCATCCTCTTTGCATGAGCATAAGATTTTCTCCAGCCAGATCATCAAGTGTAATTTTTTCTTTTTTTGCCAGCCTGTGATGAATTGATACCGCCACACAAAATGGTTCTCTTGAAATCTCAGTGCCATCACAGCCTCTGAGTTCAAGCATTGTTTCATCAAAGATTCCAGCTATCACATCAATATTCTTTCCCATATTAGCCAGTATCTCTCTTGCATTCTCTGGTGTATTTTCAAATGTAATCAATTTAAACTTCATCTCCGGATATATTTTCTGTATCTTAGGCCAAAGTTCCACAAAAACTTCCGGTGGCGTCATCGGAGATATTCCAACACGAATGATTTCTTCATTATGATTCATTGCTTCCTGCGCCCGTATCAACGATTCTTTTGAATATTGAATCAGATATTTTGCATCCTGATAGAGCGATTTACCAGCTTCCGTAATAATAAGACCTCTGTGTGTTCTTTCAAATAATTGCAAATTTAAGCTGTTTTCCAAAGAATTTATCTGTTTAATAACCGCAGGTGCACTTATATATAATTCTTCTGCCGCTTTACTAAAACTTCCAGCTTCTACAACGCAGATAAATGTATCAAGTTGTGGATTATACATCATGTAATTCACTCCTCTTTGTGATTTTAAATCATCTGAAATGCTTTCAGTGCCCCAATAATTGCCTCTTCTTTCTCCTTCGGACATTGTGGTTGCTTTGCTCCCTCTGACCTAGGAATATTAAAATTCTCCGCTAATTCAATTCCATACTTCCTCTTCACCTGTGCAACATACTTCTTTATCTCCTCATAAGTAGCCTGTCTACGCTCCGCTTCGGTCCGCGCTGGGCAAAGGTCCCCTGGACCTTTAGCGCCTCTCAGCCGCCGTTAAATCCATCTCGTCCATGTCAAGTCTCACATTCACATGATGCTTCGCTTCGTGGAGTTTGGACAATAAACATACCGTCTCATTTTGCGCATCATTGTCCAAACTTAATGCAAACTCTTTTTCTATAATCGGCAACTTAAATTCTATGGATTTCAGCCACTGACCATTCTCTTTGCGTTCTTCGTAAATCTGCACATTATCCACTAACTGCGACAGGAACTCCCGTTTCTCAGTTTCGTTCATTTGAGCATACAATTTATCAAAGAACACGAGTGCCTTGTAAATGTTATCCCCTGTAATCTTATCTGCCAGCAGAGAGCGTTTCTTAGCCTTTGCAGATACCAGCAGTTCCTCTGCATCATCTATTTTATCATAAGTCTTGTACAAATGGTTCTCTAAATCTGTTTTTCTTCGCTGATAATGCTTATCCTCATAATCAAGAGAATCCATATCTGATAAAATAGTATCTTTATTATGATATAGCTTTCTTAATTGTATTTTATAATTTTCTATTTCCTGATCTAATGCACTAGTATCTACTTCCATATTTATTTTGTTGCGGATTAAATCCGAAAATTTAGGATTACTAACCAGTTTACTAATCACCTCTGCAACAGAAGCATCCAGCATTTCTTCATGCACCTGTTTTTTGTAATCACACTTATGACCTCTAGTCATATTTCTGTGTTTGCAGCCATAATAATAAAAATCCTTATAGTTACTTCCATCCTTGCGTTTCTTAATAGACTTGTTGCCATACATTCCTGCACCGCAGACAGGACATTTCAAAATTCCTGATAATAGATGAATCTTTTCTCTCTTGTCACGATTGACCTTTTCATACTTTTTAGCCTGTGCCGCCACCTTGACCTGCGCCTGCTCCCATACTTCTTCTGATACAAGAGCTTCGTGCAGACCATCTACTAACAGGTAATCGTCTTTCTTAACCTGCCTATACTCATTTCTTGTACCATGAACCTTTTCTGTCCGTCTTCTTCCATAAGAGATTTTGCCATTATAAACCGGATTCTGTATAATCCTTCTGATAAGAGCAGCATCAAATAACGGATTTTTACCATTCTGTCTGGCTATCTTATGGATTCCATGATTTTCAAGATACTTTGCAATTCCATTTGCCTTCCCTGGCTTTCTGCATCCTTCCTTCCATTGTCTGAACACGAATGTTCTCACGTTCAATCTCTGCCACTGCTGACAGAACAGATATCATAAGCTTCCCGGCATCTTTGGATGAATCTATTCCGTCCTCCACACAAATCAGATTCACTCCAAAATCCTGCATTACTTGTAATGTTGCAAGTACATCTGCCGCATTTCTTCCAAATCTGGAAAGTTTAAATACAAGAACATAAGATACTCCATCTTTTCCTGACTTAATATCCTCCATCATCTGATTAAATGAAACTCTTCCCTCTATTGATTTGCCGGATTTTCCTGCATCCTCATACTCACCGGCAATTTCATATTCATTATAGTCGCAGAACGCTTTCATTTTTGTTTTCTGTGCATCCAGAGAATAGCCATCTATCTATAGTGGCTCAGTTGTCAAGACACGGGTGTATAAATATACTTTGATTTTCTCTTTCTTCAATTTACATATCACCTCCAGGAAGTGCCGAAACTGCCGACAGATTGATACTGACTAATGTATCCATCTGCCTGATTGCCAAATTTCTAAGCAATATAAGTCTTTCTGATTGAGATTTCCCCTGCTCAATTAAAATAGCATTATAACTTTCCATATTTGCCAACACCAACAACTGATTTAAATTTGCATCATCACGCACATTCCCCTTTTTACCCGGATTATTATTTTTTCATTGCTTTGCAGTCTGACCAAATAACGCAACATTTAAAAGATCTGCTTCACTGGCATATGTATAAGCAATCTGTTCTGGTGTCAGCTCTGGTGGAATCAAATTTTCCTTCACCGCATCCGTGTGAATACGGTAGTTCACCTTTGATAAAGCCCTGTTCAAGTTCCAGTCCAATGAAAATCGACTATTTTCATCTTGTTTTAACCTGCGGTAATCTTTCATAATATACAGTTGAAATTCCGGAGAAATCCATGTAGCAAATGCCATTGCAATATCGCTATGTGCATAAGTTCCTCCACCATATCTGCCTGCTTTTGACACTATTCCAATAGCATTGGTCTGTTCAATCCATTTGGTTGGCGTCATAACAAACCTGTTTAATCCTGCCTCACTTCTAACCGCCTCGAATTGCACACGGTTAAAATCTGGATTATGAAGTTCT
>OLYC01001618.1_pt1 | contig 15009 bp, 7 predicted proteins | sample 1674271 | NCBI WGS metagenome assembly OLYC01 (sample SAMEA103958154, study PRJEB25191) | human gut metagenome
AATTATTTCTGCAAACAGGCGATGGGTTCCTTGAAAGAGGACGACAAAAAGAAAGTATCCCGTATCTTCATTCCGCGCATGAAGATCGGTGATTAATAAAAACAATAGAGAGGAGACTTAAAAAAGTGGAAAAGTTTTTTAAGATCAAAGAGAGAGGATCAACGCTTAAGACTGAGATCTTCGCAGGTATCACAACCTTCTTCGCAATGGCTTACATTATCTTTGTAAACCCGAATCAGGTTGCTGCAGAGGGCGCAAATGGATGGCTTGTCGGATTAGGAGCTGATCCGGGAACTATGGGACAGATTTGGAATTCTGTATACATCGCATCTATCATCGTAGCGATCATCGGTACGTTGTTGATGGCATTTGTTGCAGATATGCCGTTTGCACAGGCGTGTGGAATGGGACTCAATTCCTTCTTCTGTACAATCTTCGTAGCTGGCTCTTTCTTCGCTGGCGAGGATGTTAAGACAGGCTATCAGGCAGGTCTTGTTATCGTATTTTTGTCAGGTATTGTATTCCTGCTTCTTTCCGTAACCGGACTTCGTAAGTACATTGCAGTATCTATGCCGGAGTGCCTGAAGAAAGCAATTCCTGCAGGTATCGGTCTGTTCATCGCAATGATCGGTTTCAAGAATGCAGGTATCATCGAGGACAACCAGTACACATTTGTACAGTTCTACGATTTCCATGGCAGAATCAAGCAGATCGGTACAGAGGTTGACGGCGTGATGGTAACAGGTCTGGATGTATGGCATCAGATCGTACCAGTTGTCGTAGCATTGCTCGGTGTACTTATCATTGCAATCCTTGCTAAGAAGGGTGTTAAGTCAAACGTAATTATTGGTATTCTTGCATCAGCAGTTCTTTACTACCTGTTTATGTGGGAGGCACCTTCCTTTGATATGAGTAATATTTCACAGTCTTTCAAGGACTTTGCAAATGTTGGTTTCCTTGGACTGTTCAATGGCGATGCATGGGATGCAGCCTTTAACAGTTCTTATGTTGGTGGTGTGTTCTCGGGAATCATGTTGATCGTAGCATTCTGTCTTGTAGATATGTTCGATACGATCGGAACCATTTATGGTACAGCTGCTTCTGCAAACATGCTGGATGAGAATGGTGATCCGATCAGCATGAATGAGTGTATGCTCTGTGACTCAATCGGTACAGTATCTGGTGCTCTGCTCGGTACATCTACATGTACAACATTCGTAGAGTCTGCATCTGGTGTTGGTGCCGGTGGTAGAACAGGATTTACAAGTATTATAACAGCACTTTGCTTCGTATTCTGTTTGTTCTTAAGCCCGCTTGCAAGCGTGATCCCAAGCTGTGCAACTGCACCGGCTCTGATCTATGTAGGTGTTCTTATGGCCAGAAACTTTGCAAAGGTAGATATGGACGATATGCTTTCAGCAGTTCCTGCGTTCCTTGCATTGATCATGATGCCTTTGACATATTCTATCTCAAATGGTATCGGTATCGGTGCAATCGCTTATGTTGTAATCGCTCTGTTCACAGGCAATTACAAGAAGAAGGATATCGTAATTACAGTTATCGCTGCATTGTTTGTATGTAAGTTTATCTTCGTCACGATGTAGCCGGATTGTAAAGCAAATAATATGGAAACAAAAGAGGATCGTACTTGCGGGGTGCGGTCCTTTTTTATTGTATACGGACCGCCACTATACAATGTTCACAATCCAAATTGTGCAAAATGACGAATAACAGGAAGAAAACAGATTAAAATATTGGATAGTATTGCTTGTTGACTAATTTGCTATATGTGTTATACTTCAACTAGAACAGAAAGAGGGATACAGATCCGGAAGGGAGTTGAGAAGTATGGATGCTGAAAAGTTTACAAAGAAGTCATTAGAGGTAATAGAAAGTTGTGAGAAGCTTGCGTATGAGTATAACAATCAGGAACTGACGCAGGCGCATTTAATGTATGCACTTGTGACGGTGGAAGACAGTCTGATTGCGAAGCTGCTTACGAATATGGGAATCAATATGGATGCGTTTACCGGCGAATGTGAGAAACTGGTTGCAAACCGGCCGAAGGTATCGGGCGGACAGTTGTTTACAAGTCCGGAATTTTCCAAGGCATTGATTCAGGCAGAAAAAGAAGCAAAACAGATGGGTGATGACTACATTTCTGTCGAGCACATTTTCTTGGGTCTGCTTGAGAAGGCAGATAAGGATATCAAGCGAGTGATAAATGCGTATGGTATCACAAGAGGTAAATTCCTTGAGGTGCTGGCGAATATCCGTGGCAACCGGAAGGTAGAAAGTGATAATCCAGAGGATACTTACGATGCATTGAATAAATATGGATACAACCTGGTAGAGCGGGCGCGGGAGCAGAAGCTGGATCCGGTCATCGGTCGTGACAATGAGATCCGAAATATTATCCGAATCCTGTCCCGTAAGACAAAGAACAATCCGGTCTTAATCGGTGAACCGGGTGTTGGTAAGACTGCCGCAATCGAAGGACTGGCACAGCGTATCGTGCGTGGCGATGTGCCGGATTCGCTGAAGGATAAAGATATTTTCGCATTGGATATGGGTGCACTGTTAGCGGGTGCCAAGTATCGTGGTGAGTTCGAGGAGCGTCTGAAGGCAGTCCTTGATGAAGTGAAGAATTCCGAAGGTCATCTGATCTTATTTATCGATGAGATTCATACAATCGTCGGAGCTGGTAAGACCGAGGGCTCTATGGATGCGGGCAATATGCTGAAGCCTATGCTTGCGCGTGGTGAGCTGCACTGTATCGGTGCGACAACGCTGGATGAATATCGGAAATACATTGAGAAGGATGCGGCATTGGAACGTCGGTTCCAGCCGGTTATGGTAGAAGAACCTACCGTGGAAGATACGATTTCCATCCTGCGAGGTATCAAGAACCGTTACGAAGTGTTCCACGGTGTCAAGATCAGCGATGGTGCATTGGTCAGTGCGGCAACACTTTCAAATCGTTATATCACAGATCGTTTCCTGCCGGATAAGGCAATCGACCTGGTTGATGAAGCATGTGCGATGATTAAGACAGAACTTGATTCGATGCCTGCCGAATTGGATGAGATTTCCAGAAAGATCATGCAGCGGGAAATTGAGGAAGCAGCACTTAAGAATGAAACAGATCATCTGAGTCAGGATCGTCTGGAGGTACTCCGGAAGGAATTGGAGGAACTGCGGGAACAGTCCAAACAGATGAAGGCAACATGGGAACACGAGAAGCAGGATGTTGAACGTGTACGGAAGCTTAGAGAAGAGTTAGAAGATGTGAATAACCAGATTCAGGTTGCACAGCGCGAGTATAATCTGGAGAAGGCAGCAGAACTGCAATATGGTAAGCTGCCGCAGATCAAGCAGGAGTTGGAGCGTCTGGAAGCGCAGGTCAGTGAGAAGGACAGAAGCCTGGTGCATGAGTGTGTTACAGAGGAAGAGATTGCGAAGATTGTTGCAAAGTGGACAGGAATTCCGGTTGCAAAGCTGACGGAGAGTGAGCGTAACAAGACCTTGCACCTTGGCGATGAGTTGCACAAACGTGTTGTTGGACAGGATGTGGCAGTGCAGTTAGTCAGCGATTCCATCATTCGTTCGAAGGCAGGTATCAAGGATCCGACAAAGCCGATTGGATCATTCTTATTCCTTGGACCAACTGGTGTAGGTAAGACAGAACTTGCGAAGTCGCTTGCTGCTGCATTGTTTGATAATGAAGCAAACATGGTGCGTATCGATATGAGTGAGTACATGGAGAAGCACAGTGTGGCACGACTGATCGGAGCGCCTCCGGGATATGTTGGATACGATGAAGGCGGACAGCTCACAGAGGCAGTCAGACGGAAGCCATATTCTGTTGTCCTTTTTGATGAGGTAGAAAAGGCACATCCGGATGTATTCAATGTACTGTTACAGGTGCTTGATGATGGACGTATCACAGACTCGAAGGGCAAGACCGTCGATTTCAAGAATACGATTCTGATCATGACATCCAACATTGGCTCCGAGTATCTGCTTGAAGGTATTGATGAGAATGGTGAGATCAAGCCAGAGGCATCGGCACAGGTTATGGCAGGCTTGAAGAATCATTTCCGTCCGGAGTTTTTGAACCGTCTGGATGAGATTATCATGTTCAAGCCGCTTGACAAGGCGTCTATCAGTGGTATTGTCAACCTGTTGCTTGCAGATCTGAATAAGCGGATTGCAGATAAGGAGCTGACACTGAAGCTTACCGATGCAGCGATGGATCATGTCATTGAAGCCGGTTACGATCCGCATTACGGAGCGCGACCGCTCAAGCGTTATCTGCAGAAGAATGTGGAGACACTGGTTGCGAAGAGTATCCTGTCGAATGAGCTTCGTGCAGGTGATACGATCACACTGGATTATGATGGTAACGCATTGTATATCAAGAAGTAAGTTATATAAAATTGAAATACCGTCAATATGGGAGCAATCCTGTATTGACGGTATTTTTTCGCCCGATTATGTGGGAGCATGATTTCATACAGCGATTCTGCCTGAGTATCAGATTGTGCGCATAGCTGCTCGATGTCAATATTGGAGCAAATGTCAGTATTTGACATATTGCTCCTAAAAGGTTGTTCAGCCTTCAAAAAAATGGTAAAATAAGCAAGGCAAAAGTGATGGGAGTTGCACATGAACGATGTTTGTGGAAAACTCTGCGAAAGGAGACAAAACTATGTGGGCAAACGAAAGCGTATTTTATCAGATTTATCCGCTTGGCTTCTGTGGTGCACCATTTGAAAACGATGGAAAATTGGTGTCACGAATCAAGAAGGTGGAGGACTGGATTCCTCACATCCAGAAGCTTGGCGCAAACGCAATATATTTTTCACCGGTATTCGAGAGCGATACACACGGCTACAATACGAGAGATTATACGAAGATCGACTGCCGTCTTGGCACGAACGAGGATTTCAAGGAGGTTGTCGATAAGCTGCATGCAGCAGGAATCAAGGTTGTCTTGGATGGTGTATTTAACCATGTGGGACGCGGCTTCTGGGCATTTCAGGATGTATTGAAAAACCGTTGGGATTCCCCGTACAAAGACTGGTTCCATATCAGCTTCGATGGCAATTCCAACTATAACGATGGACTCTGGTATGAGGGCTGGGAAGGAAACTTTGACCTTGTCAAATTAAACCTTCGGAACGAGGAAGTAATCCAGCACATCTTGTCCTGTGTTAAGGGCTGGATCGATGAGTTCGATATCGACGGTCTCCGTCTGGATGTGGCATATTGCTTAGACCACGATTTTATCCGCAGACTGCGCGCACACTGTGACGGACTGAAGCAGGATTTCTTCTTATTAGGAGAATTGCTGCACGGCGATTACAATGTATTTGTAAATGATGGCATGCTGCACAGTGCGACAAACTATATGTGCTATAAGGGACTTTACTCAAGCTTCAACTGCATGAACATGTTCGAGATCATTCACAGTCTCCTGCAGCAGTTTGGACCAGAAGAATGGACGCGATACAAAGGAAAGCATTTCCTGTCCTTCGTCGATAATCATGATGTGACAAGAGTCGCAAGCATCCTGACGAATAAGAACCATCTGCCGCTTATTTATGCACTTGCGTTTGGTATGCCGGGTATCCCTTGTGTATACTATGGAAGCGAGTGGGGCGCAGAAGGCAGAAAAGAAGAGGGCGATCCGTCCTTGAGATTGAGCTATGAGAAGCCGGAATGGAACGAACTGACTGACTGGATCAGCAAGCTCGCGGAAGCGAAGAAGCACAGCGAAGCATTGAACTACGGTGGATTCCGTTCGGTTGTACTTACGAATCATCAGTGTATCTTCGAACGTCGTTCGGAGCATGAGCGTGTGCTTGTGGCAATCAATGCAAGCGACCAGCCGTACACGGCGCATTTTGATGCCGGATGCGGAACCGCACAGGATCTGATTACCGGACAGCCACACGACTTCGGTGGTGGCTCTGAACTTCCTCCATATTCCGCAGCATTCTGGAAGATGGAGCACTAATCATCAACAAATAAAAAGTCTCGCATAAACTATACAGAAAGTGTATGTTTGCGAGGCTTTTTTATGGCAGTGAAAATCGTAATCGACGCCGGACATGGCGGATATGACGCCGGTGCTACGTATAATGGAAGAAGAGAGAAGGACGATACGCTGGCACTGGCACTTGCGGTCGGTGAGATATTGGAGGCACAGGGATACGATGTTGTCTACACACGGACGGACGATGTCTACGATTCGCCAGTGCAGAAAGCGCGGATTGGAAATGAAAGCGGTGCAGATTTCTTTGTATCGATTCACCGGAATTCCTCCCCGACACCAAACCAGTACAATGGCGTGCAGACACTGATCTATAACAACGCCGGACTCAAGGCAACAATGGCGGAAAATGTGAACAAAGAATTGGAACAGGTCGGCTACCGGAATATCAACGTGGTGGAGCGACCGGATCTTGCGGTACTCCGGCGGACGAGAATGCCTGCAATCCTGGTAGAAGCAGGATTTATCAACAGCGATGTGGACAACAATCTTTTCGATACGAAATTCTCTGAGACAGCAGAGGCAATTGCGCGCGGCATCGATGAGACAATCCGAGATGCCGGATATACGGTTGCGCAGGGAGATATGCGAAGCGATGTTGCACAGGTAAGTGCTCCTGTATCAGAGGAAATGTATATCGCTAAGTCAGAGAACGATGCATCCGGTACGCAGATGGTAAATGAATATTATGGAATTTCACGGACGATTCCAGTATTTGCAGAAGAAACGTCGCAGCAACCAATCGGCTATCAGATACTGGTTGGCATCTACCGGGCGTTTGGAACTGCATCGTATCAGGCAAATCGGTTTATCAATGCAGGATACGACGCAATGGTATATGAGGATGAAGGGCTGTATCAGGTGCGCGTCGGAAATTATGATACGATCGAAGATGCAATTATTGCACAGCGGGAATTGCGCGATCGTGGATATGATACGCTGATTGTGCGGAAAATGTAAATAAAAGTGAAAATGGGTATTGACAACTATAGGTTTACGTGATAAAGTAACAAACGATGAACTGCCGTAGACAGTAGGTGCCGCGAGGCATAAGCAGGAAAACGCCTACCGAGGAAGAATCGTGATGAACGAATTTTAACTCTCATACTGCGGTGTGGGAGTTTTTCTTTTAAGTGCAGTTTCCGTTAATATTATAAGGAGGTGCAAGACTTTGGCTAAGATCGAGTTAAAACAGCCTGTCGTTGAGGAAATCAAAGAGAATATTAAGGACGCTAAGTCAGTAGTATTGGTTGATTACCGTGGACTTACAGTTGATCAGGATACACAGCTTCGTAAGTCAATGAGAGAGGCAGATGTCATTTACAAGGTATACAAGAATACCATGGTAAAGCTTGCTATTGCTGGTACAGAGTTCGAGTCTTTGAAGGACGAGCTCGAAGGACCTAGACAGATGCAACAGCTCCTGCAAGATTGGCAGCTAATTTCGCTAAGGCGAACCCAGCGCTTGAACTTAAGAGTGGTGTTGTTGAGGGTACTCATTACGACACAGACGGCATTAAGAAAATCGCTACAATTCCTTCCAGAGACGAACTTATCTCTAAGTTCCTTGGAAGCATCCAGTCACCAATTACAAACTTTGCTCGTGTTATTAAGCAGATCGCTGAAAAGAACGAAGAAGTTGCTTAATTTCCGTGTCCGGATACAAAACGTATCCATGGAAATGTTGAACAGAGTCTGTACGGATACCGTATGGACGGTCCGGGCAGCAGCCCAATAATATAAAAGGAGAGTAAATAAATGACTACACAGGAAATCATTGAAGTTATTAAGGGATTATCAGTATTAGAATTAAACGATTTAGTTAAGGCTTGCGAAGAAGAATTCGGCGTATCTGCAGCAGCAGGCGTTGTTGTTGCAGCAGCAGGTGCTGGCGCAGCAGCAGCTGAAGAAAAGACAGAATTCGACGTAGAACTTACAGAAGCTGGCGCTAACAAGGTTAAGGTTATCAAGGTTGTTCGTGAAATCACAGGTCTTGGCTTAAAGGAAGCTAAGGAAGTTGTTGATGGCGCACCTAAGGTTGTTAAGGAAGGCGCTTCTAAGGAAGAAGCTGAAGAAATTCAGAAGAAGCTTGAAGCTGAAGGCGCTAAGGTTACTCTTAAGTAATTTCGACTTAAACATTAAATGTCCGGTTTGGCAGATGCCAAGCCGGATTTTTTATCTAAGAAATGATACAAAGAAATCTTTTTTATTTTTCTGCAATTTTTTTCAAAAAGTGTGTTGACACAAATTTCCAACCATGATAGTATAGTAAAATGTCATTACTATGGATATGTGTGCTATAAATTCGGATAGTAAAGAAAAAACCAAATAAATTCAAGGGGTGAATGCGTCGATGAAAAAGTACAGAATGCGTCCTGTGAAATCGGGAAGAGGTATGCGAATGAGTTTTTCAACTGAGAAGAGAGTTTTGGACATGCCAAACCTCATCGAAGTGCAGAAGAATTCATATCAGTGGTTCCTTGACGAAGGTTTGAGAGAAGTGTTTAAGGATATTTCTCCAATCGTCGATTACACAGGCAATTTGAGTTTGGAACTGGTTGATTATCAGTTGTGTAAGGAAGACATCAAGTATTCTATTGAAGAATGCAAGGAACGTGATGCAACTTATGCAGCTCCAATCAAGGTCAATGTGCATCTTCGTAATGAAGAAACAGGTGAAATTGCACAGCATGATATCTTCATGGGTGATCTTCCACTTATGACAGAGACAGGTACATTCGTAATCAATGGTGCAGAGCGAGTTATCGTCAGCCAGTTGGTTCGTTCTCCTGGTATCTACTATGCAATCGATCACGATAAATTTGGTAAGACCTTGTACTCATCTACAGTGATTCCAAACCGTGGTGCATGGCTGGAGTATGAGACGGATTCCAATGATGTATTTTACGTACATGTTGATAGAAATAGAAAGGTGCCAATCACAGTTTTGATTCGTGCACTTGGCTTTGGAACAAACCAGGAGATCATTGATCTGTTTGGTGAGGAGCCAAAGATTATGGCGAGCTTGGAGAAGGATGTTTCAAACAGTTTTGAGACAGGTGTCATCGAGCTTTATAAGCGACTTCGTCCGGGCGAACCAGAGGAAGTAGAAAATGCGACAAATCTCTTCATGGGTATGTTCTTCGATGCAAGAAGATATGATCTGGCGAAGGTTGGTCGTTATAAGTATAATAAGAAGCTTGCATTAAAGAATCGTATTGCAGGTCATGTTCTGGCAGAGGATGTCATTGATCCAAGTACTGGTGAAGTTTTGTTTGCAGCAGGTACCACTCTTACAAGAGAGGATGCAACTGCAATCCAGAACGCAGCAGTTCCTTTTGTGTACATTCAGACGGAAGAGAAGAATGTAAAGGTACTGTCAAACCTGATGGTAGATCTTTCTGAATATGTAGGTTTCGATCCGAAGGAAGTTGGCATACATGAAGCAGTTTATTATCCGGTATTAGAGAAACTCTTACAGGAGTACGATGACGAGGACGAGTTAAAGGCAGCCATCGAGGCAAATGTAAGCGAGCTTGTACCAAAGCATATTACAAAGGAAGATATCATTGCTTCCATTAACTATAACATTCATCTGGAGTATGGCATCGGTAGCGACGATGATATCGACCACCTGGGCAACCGTCGTATCCGTGCAGTCGGTGAATTGCTCCAGAACCAGTACAGAATCGGTCTTTCCCGTATGGAAAGAGTCGTTCGTGAGCGAATGACAACGCAGGATAAGGATACTGTTACCCCGCAGTCTCTGATCAACATCAAGCCTGTTACAGCAGCCGTGAAGGAGTTCTTCGGAAGCTCTCAGTTGTCACAGTTCATGGATCAGAACAACCCACTTTCTGAGCTGACACATAAGAGACGTCTGTCAGCCCTTGGCCCGGGTGGTTTGTCAAGAGATCGTGCCGGATTCGAGGTTCGAGATGTACACTACACACATTATGGTAGAATGTGTCCAATCGAGACACCTGAAGGTCCGAATATCGGTTTGATCAACTCTCTTGCTACGTATGCAAGAATCAATGAGTATGGTTTCGTTGAGGCGCCATACAGAAAGCTGGATAAGTCAGATCCTGCCAATCCGGTTGTTACAGATGAAGTTGTATATCTGACAGCGGACGAAGAGGATAATTATATTGTTGCACAGGCGAATGAGCCATTGGATGAGGACGGTCACTTCAAGAAGAACAACGTATCCGGTCGTTTCAGGGAAGAGACATCTGAGTTCCCGAAGGCAAACGTTGACCTGATGGACGTATCACCAAAGATGGTATTCTCTGTTGCTACATCCATGATTCCTTTCCTGGAGAACGATGATGCAAACCGTGCCCTCATGGGATCCAACATGCAGCGTCAGGCAGTGCCACTTCTTCGTACAGAAGCTCCGGTTGTTGGAACAGGTATGGAAGCAAAGGCAGCTGTTGACTCAGGTGTATGTATTGTTGCAAAACACGATGGTGTTGTTGAGATGTCATCCAGCGAGAAGATCATTGTCAAGTGTGACGATGGTACATTGGATGAGTACCATGTAATCAAGTTTGCCCGAAGCAACCAGGGTAACTGTATGAACCAGCGCCCGATCGTGAAGAAGGGTGATCGTGTAACAAAGGGAATGGTAATCGCTGATGGTGCATCTACATCAAACGGTGAGATTGCACTTGGTAAGAACCCATTGATCGGATTCATGACATGGGAAGGTTACAACTACGAGGATGCCGTTCTTCTGAGTGAGAGACTGGTAAAGGAAGATGTGTATACATCTGTTCATATTGAAGAGTACGAGACAGAAGCAAGAGATACAAAGCTCGGACCAGAAGAGATTACAAAGGAAGTTTCCGGAAACGGTGATAATGCCCTGAAGGATCTGGACGAGAACGGTGTTATCCGTATCGGTGCGGAAGTTCGTGCCGGTGATATCTTAGTTGGTAAGGTAACTCCAAAGGGAGAGACTGAGGCAACAGCCGAGGAGAGACTGCTTCGTGCAATCTTCGGAGAGAAAGCAAAAGAGACAAGAGATACATCACTGAAGGTGCCACATGGTGCTTACGGTGTTGTTATGGATACAAAGATCTTTACGAGAGAAAATGGCGATGAACTGCCACCAGGAGTAAACAAGTCTGTTCGTGTATACATTGCACAGAAGAGAAAAATCTCCGTTGGTGATAAGATGGCTGGTCGTCATGGTAACAAGGGTGTTATCTCGCGTATCCTTCCAGTTGAGGATATGCCATTCCTGCCAAATGGTCGTCCACTTGATATCGTGTTGAACCCATTGGGCGTACCTTCCCGTATGAATATCGGACAGGTGCTTGAGATTCACCTTAGCCTTGCTGCAAAGGTACTTGGATTTAACGTATCTACACCAGTCTTCGATGGTGCAAATGAGCATGATATCATGGATGCTCTGGAGATGGCAAATGATTATGCAAACTCCGATTGGGAGACATTCTATGAGAAGTATAAAGATGATACAGAGAAGGAAGTTATGGATTATCTGTATGAGCACCGTGACCACCGTGAAGAGTGGAAGGGTGTTCCAATCAACCGTACAGGTAAGGTAAAGGTACGTGATGGTAGAACCGGTGAGGAATTTGATTCACCAGTTACAATTGGATTCATGCATTACCTGAAACTGCATCATCTGGTTGATGATAAGATTCATGCACGTTCGACAGGTCCTTACGGAATGGTTACACAGCAGCCACTTGGTGGTAAGGCACAGTTCGGTGGACAGCGTTTTGGTGAGATGGAGGTTTGGGCTCTTGAGGCTTACGGTGCATCTCATACATTGCAGGAGATCCTGACTGTGAAGTCCGATGATGTAACAGGACGTCTGAAGACTTACGAAGCAATCATCAAGGGTGAAAATATCCCGGCTCCTGGTATTCCAGAATCCTTCAAGGTATTGCTTAAGGAGTTCCAGTCACTTGGTCTGGATGTCGGAGTTCTCGATGAGAACGGTGAAGAGGTAGAACTCGGAGAGTCTATGGATACCGGAAATGAGAACGTGAAGAAGTATATGGGCGAAGATCCAGACGACTTCAATGAGGATCTTGGAGAGAACGGATACAGCGGAATTAACGAGGATAACGAATTAGAGTCTTTGAATGATGATTATCTGGACGATGATTTCGACGGTAATTTCGATGATGAATTTTAAGGAAGGAGATTTGTAAGAGATGTTAGCGATGAATAACGAGAAAAATCAAGAGCAGCCTATAAATTTTGATGCCATCAAAATTGGACTTGCATCTCCTGAAAAGATAAGAGAATGGTCTCATGGCGAGGTTACAAAGCCAGAGACAATCAATTATAGAACTTTGAAGCCAGAAAAAGATGGTCTTTTCTGTGAGAGAATCTTTGGACCAAGCAAGGACTGGGAATGTCATTGTGGTAAGTACAAGAAGATTCGTTTTAAGGGCGTTGTCTGTGACCGTTGTGGTGTAGAGGTTACAAAAGCTTCCGTACGTCGTGAGCGTATGGGACATATCGAGCTTGCTGCACCAGTGTCACATATCTGGTACTTCAAGGGAATTCCAAGCCGTATCGGATTGATGCTTGACATTTCTCCAAAGCTTTTGGAGAAGGTACTGTACTTTGCATCTTACATTGTAATTGATCCGGGAGAGACGAATCTGGAATACAGACAGGTGCTCTCTGAGGCAGAATACAGAAAGGCAGAAGAGGACTTCGGCGGAAAGTTCCGTGTTGGAATGGGTGCCGAGGCAATTAAGGAGCTTCTTCAGGCAGTTGATCTGGACAAAGAGGCTGAGACTTTGACAGAGGAGCTGCAGACAGCAACCGGACAGAAGCGTGCACGTGTCATTAAGCGTCTGGAGGTTGTAGAAGCATTCCGTAACTCACATAATAAGCCTGAGTGGATGATTCTGGATGCAATTCCAGTTATCCCACCAGATATCCGTCCAATGGTACAGTTGGATGGTGGTAGATTCGCAACTTCCGATCTGAATGATCTGTATCGTCGAATCATCAACCGTAACAACCGTTTGAAGAGACTGTTGGATCTGAAGGCACCTGACATCATTGTTCGTAATGAGAAGCGTATGCTGCAGGAAGCCGTTGATGCATTGATTGATAATGGTAGAAGAGGACGTGCGGTAACTGGTCCTGGTAACCGTGCATTGAAGTCTCTTTCTGATATGTTAAAGGGTAAGCAGGGACGTTTCCGTCAGAACCTTCTTGGTAAGCGTGTTGACTATTCCGGACGTTCCGTTATCGTCGTTGGACCGGAGCTGAAGATTTATCAGTGTGGTCTTCCAAAGGAAATGGCAATCGAGCTGTTCAAGCCTTTCGTAATGAAAGAATTGACAGCACGTGGTATTGCTACAAACGTAAAGGCAGCAAAGAAGAAGGTTGAGTCTTTGGAGCCAGAAGTATGGGATGTATTGGAGGATGTAATCAAAGAGCATCCGGTTATGCTGAACCGTGCCCCGACGCTTCACAGACTTGGTATTCAGGCATTTGAGCCAATCCTGGTAGAAGGTAAGGCAATCAAGCTTCATCCATTGGTATGTACCGCGTTCAACGCCGACTTCGATGGAGACCAGATGGCTGTGCACCTTCCACTTTCTGTAGAGGCACAGTCTGAGTGTAGATTCCTGCTTCTGTCACCAAACAACTTGTTGAAGCCTTCTGATGGTGGTCCGGTAGCCGTTCCTTCTCAGGATATGGTACTTGGTATTTACTATCTGACTATGGAGCGCTATGCAAGTATTTCTGACGAAGAAGCTGCAAATGTAGAGATTAAGAAAGAATATCTTGCTGACGACGAGAAGGGCAATCTGGAGCAGTTGCATACAGATTGTTATGCAGGCGAGTTAGATGCAGATGATTATATCAGAGTTCGTGTCGTTGCAAAGAAGACAAAGGCAGAGACATTCTACAAGAATATTGTAGGAACAGTCAGAAACTTCATGAAGCCGAAGTTCAGCAGCGAGAACCTTGCAATGCTCGCATATGAGAACAAAGAGATTACATTACATCAGAAGATCGAAGTTGTTCGTACTGTTACGACTCCAGATGGCGAGAAGCATACAGGATTCGTTGAGTGTACACTGGGACGTCTGATCTTTAACGAGATTATTCCACAGGATCTTGGATTCGTAGACAGAACAAATCCAGATAATATCCTGGAGCCAGAAATCAACTTCCATGTTGATAAGAAGCAGTTGAAGAAGATCCTTGACAAGTGTATCAATACACACGGTGTTACAAAGACTGCAGAGGTATTGGACGATATCAAGGCAATGGGTTATAAGTACTCAACAAGAGGTGCGATTTCAGTATCTATTTCTGATATGACAGTGCCTGCATCTAAGAAGGATATTCTGGAGCATGCACAGGAAATCGTAGATAAAGAGAATATGCTGTTCGGTCGTGGATATCTGACCGACGAAGAGCGTTATCATGCCGTTGTCAAGACATGGCAGGATGCTGATGACAAGCTTACAAAGGCTCTGTTGGATGGACTTGACAAGTATAACAACATCTACATGATGGCAGATTCCGGTGCCCGTGGTAGTGATAAGCAGATCAAGCAGCTGGCTGGTATGCGTGGACTGATGGCAGATACATCAGGACGTACCATCGAGCTCCCAATCAAGTCAAACTTCCGTGAAGGTCTTGACGTATTGGAGTACTTCATCTCTGCGCATGGTGCTCGTAAGGGACTTTCTGATACAGCCCTTCGTACAGCCGATTCTGGATACCTGACACGTCGTCTGGTAGATGTATCGCAGGATCTGATCATCCGTGATGTTGATTGTAGCGTAGATCGTGAAGAGAAGCCAGGCATGTATGTCGAAGTATTTATGGAAGGTGATCGTGTAGTCGAGAGCCTGAAAGATCGTATCACAGGTCGTTACGCAGCGGAAAGCATTTACGATAAAGATGGTAACATGCTTGTAAAGGTAAAT
>OLYC01001619.1_pt1 | contig 15006 bp, 12 predicted proteins | sample 1674271 | NCBI WGS metagenome assembly OLYC01 (sample SAMEA103958154, study PRJEB25191) | human gut metagenome
CTCTTGATGTCCTCCAGATTGATGCCGCCAAAGGTGGGCGCAATGGCCTTGCAGGTTGCAATCACGCTGGCAGCGTCGTGGGCATCGATGCAGATGGGGAAGGCATCCACGCCGCCGAACTCCTTGAACAGCACCGCCTTGCCCTCCATGACCGGCAGACCGGCTTCCGGGCCGATATCGCCCAAGCCCAGCACGGCGGTGCCGTTGGAAACGACAGCCACCATGTTGCCCTTGAAGGTGTACTTGTACACGTCGTCGGGGTTTTCCTTGATCTTGCGGCAGGGTTCGGCCACACCGGGAGTGTAGGCGGTGGACAGGTCATCGCGGGTGGCGACCTCCACCTTGCTTACGATGCCCACCTTGCCCTTGTGGGTCTCGTGCATTTTCAGAGCAGCTTTATTGTAATCCATTTGAATTTCCTCCAATATCTTACCGTCCTCGCCCTCTCCATTGCACAGCGATGACGGAAGGCGGAACTCCTCCAGTCTCGCATACGCTCGACAGCCCCCTCAGGGAGGGGCCTTATGTTCCCGGGAAGGCTCACTTATTTTTATTGTAACAGAACCGCCTGCCCATTTCCACCGGTTTTGGTCACTTTTGCGCCTGTAGACGGGCAAAAGTGATACAAACCCGCCGCAGGATTTGTGGAAATTTTGCAAAGAACTTTCCTTTTGCCGTCAGAACGTATATAATAAATGGGTATCTGTTCTGCCTGTACCGGTCTTTTGCTGTGCATCAGGCCGATTTTTATGGAGGTATTTCTTTTGAAAAACAACACCAAAAAACTCCTGTGCATCCTGCTGGCCATCGCCGCAGCGGTGTGCGTCATTTTTGCCTGTTTCATGCTGACAAAGCACAAGCAGACCGACAGCGCTTCTTCAGCTGCCGCATCCGTCTCGCAGTTTGGCTCTGTTGCCGACTTCGACTACGAGGCCTTTGATTACAGCGATGGTCTGGACGAAAACGGCTATTGGAGCGGCATCAAAGCGCTGGACTATGTGACCCTGCCGGAGGACTTCGGCTCCATCGCCCTGAAGGAGAACGACCTGACCCCCACCGAAGATGAACTGCAGCAGCAGGTGGACAACCTGCTGAACCAGTACACCTCTTCCCAGCCCGTTACCGGCCGTGCCGCCCAGAGCGGAGATGTTGCCAACATCGATTACACCGGCACCGTGGACGGCGTGGCCTTTACCGGCGGCACTGCCACCGGCTACGACCTGACCCTTGGCAGCGGTTCCTTCATCGATGGCTTTGAGGACCAGATCATCGGGCACAATGTGGGCGATACCTTTGATGTGACCGTCACCTTCCCGGACGGCTACGGCGATTCCACCGATGCCGAGGGCAACACGATCACCCTCAGCGGCAAGGAAGCCGTGTTCAGCGTGACCCTGAACTCCATTTCCGAAAGCGTGACCCCTGAGCTGACCGACGAGTGGGTGGACTCCAACTTTGGCACCAGCGATGATCTGCACACCACCGACCAGTTGCGCAGCTACTTTAACGATGCGCTGTATGCCACCAACTACGAGAACGCCATCGTGGACTACCTGATGTCGAACTCCACCTTCAAGGAGCTGCCCAGCGAGATCACCAGCTATTACATCCGCATGTTCCTGAACTACTACAACCAGTACGCCACCGCCTACGGCATGGATCTGAATGCTTTTGCCCAGACGCAGGGCTACACCGATGCCGATGCCATGCTGGCCGCATCCGACGCTTACTTTGAGCATCTGGCAAAGCAGGACCTGATCTTTCAGGCCGTGGCCGAGACCAAGAGTCTTGCTCCCACGCAGGAAGAGCTGGACGATGCCAACAGCACCTATGCCGACACCTACGGTGAGAACCGTGCGCACCTGAACGCCCTGCAGTCCTGTGTGCTGGACTGGCTGGAAGAGAATTCCACCGTAGCGTAAAAACACAAGAACCATTTAGAATGCCCTCTGCTTCGCTCTGGGCATATTCAGAGGATAATTTATCTTTAATTTGCAGCTCCGAAAAGCCTGCGGGCTTTTCGGAGCTGCTTTTTCACAGGAAGGGCCGGAGCTTTCAGATGCTGTTTTTCTTTGCGGCCCCTTCTGTGAAAAATGCAATACCGGACAGACCGCAGTCTGTCCGGTATTGCTCTAATAAAAAATAGTATTTCCGCTATTTATGCCCAGAGCAAAGCGGAGGGCATTTCAAATCGTCAGGCTTTTTCTTTCTTCCCGCCGTTCAGCTTCCAGAGCAGCCAAGCATAGAAGTAATTCATCAGCAGGATGGCGATGCACCACAGCACCGACGCCTGCACGCTCTGGTCATACACCTTCATGAAGGGATATGGCCCATCTACCACGCGCTGGATGTTCAGCCACAAAATGATGCCGCCGTACAGCACCGTGGGCAGCAGCGCCCACTTGACCGTACTGCGGGGCAGGAGCGGTGTGCGCTCCAGCAGCACAAAGGAGAAGATGGCCGCCAGCGGGTTGAGCAGATGATGGTACAGCATGGAGCTGGTGCACAGCATGATGTACCAGCCGTTGCCGTCCTCATACATGGGGCCCAGCACGAACACCACCGTGAGAAAGGTCATGGTCAGGCAGCAGGTGGCAATGTACTTGAGGGTGTGCAGCCAGCGCGGCAGTTCCCTGCCGGTAAAGATGCACACCAGCTGGCCCACCGCCACCATGGCGCAGATGCAGGCCGAAAGGATGTTGGAATCCTCGGTGTAAAAAATGAACATCTGCTCTTTGCCCCAATCCCAGCTCATGGGCAGGGCAATGGGCTCCGCCCAGACGATGAACAGGTTCAGCGCGATGGAGAGCAAGCGGCGCACTGTATCAGCAAATTTTTTCATGGAAAGCCTTTCCGTCTTGTAATATTTCCTCGAAAATTTGAAAAAGGGCAGGTCTCCCTGCCCTTTTTCAAAAAACGCTTTATTTTGCGGTGTTGATGAAGCTGCGGTTGTCCCACAGGTACTTGATGCCGGAAATGGCCGTCACGGCAGCCACCAGCCAGCACAGCACCATGGAAATGCTGGTTACCAGGATCTGCCGCACGCCCTGCTCTGCGCCGGTAGCCGACATGCTTGCAATGGACATGCCAAAGAAGTAGAAGATGATGCTCAGCATCTGCAGCACGGTCTTCACCTTGCCCCACATGTTGGCGGCGATCACCTTGCCGTCCTTGGCACCGGCGGCCACCATGCGCAGGCCGGACACAGCAAACTCGCGGGCCAGAATGATGCACAGCACCACCGGACTGCATACGCCGTCCCGCATCATGTAAATGAAGGCCACAGTGGTGAGCAGTTTGTCGGCCAGCGGGTCGGCAAACTTTCCGAAGTCCGTTACCATGTTCCACTTGCGGGCCAGATGGCCGTCCAGAAAATCAGTAAAGCTGGCGGCAGCAAAGACGATGCCTGCGATCAGGTAATACGTCGGCTGGAAGGAGCCATCTGCGATGCCGTTCAGGCTGGTGAGGGACACAAAGACCATGAACACCGGCACCAGCAGGATGCGGGTCAAAGTGAGTTTATTGGGCAGATTCATACAGATTCCTCCAATTTGTTATTTTGCAACAGTACCATACAGATCGTAAAGGTCGCTGTCGTCCACCAGAACATCGTAGAACTGGCCGGGGTACAGCGGTTCCTCGCTGGAAACGCACACATTGCCGTCCACCTCAGGAGCATCGCCGGTGGTGCGGCACAGGTACAGGCCGCTCTCCTCGTCGATGCCGTCGCAAAGTACATGCACGGTCTGGCCCACCTTTTCGGCCTGCTTCTGGGCCATGATGCCGGTCTGGATCTGCATCACCAGTTCGGCGCGCTTGTCCTTGACTTCCTGCTCGATCTGGCCGTCCATTTTGGCAGCAACAGTGTTCTCCTCGGCAGAGTAGGCAAAGCAGCCCAGACGGTCAAACTTTACTTCCTTGACAAAATTGCACAGATCCTCGAACTGCTCCTCGGTCTCGCCGGGGAAACCTGCGATCAGAGTGGTGCGCAGGGTGATGCCGGGGATCTCGCGGCGCAGCTTGCCGATCACCTCCAGCAGCTCGGCGCGGTTGGAGCGGCGGTTCATATTCTTGAGGATGGTGTCATTGCAGTGCTGGATGGGCAGATCGAGGTAGGGCACCACCTTCTCATTGCGCTTCATGGCGGCAATGAACTCATCCGTGATGCGCTCCGGGTAAGCGTACATAATGCGGATCCACTCGAGGCCCGGCACCTTGTTCAGCTTATCCAGCAGCTCGCAGATGCTGCCGGGCTTGCCCCAGTCCTCGCCGTAAGCGGTGGGGTCCTGTGCGACCACGATCAGCTCTTTCACGCCCTCACCGGCCAGCCAGCGGGCTTCGGCCACGCAGTCGGCCATATCGCGGCTGTGCAGCGGGCCGCGGATGCCGGGGATGGCGCAGTAGTGGCAGCGGTTGTTGCAGCCTTCAGCGATCTTTAAGTACGCATAGTGGGCAGGCGTGCCGATGACACGCTTGCCGCCCAGCGGAAAGTCCTTTTTGGCACCGTAGCTTTCCAGATGGTCCTCACCATGGAACAGGCGGTCCACGATGGTGTCGATGGCCTTGTTGGAGGCACAGCCCACCACCGCGTCCACCTCGGGGATCTCTTCCTCGATCTGGCTGCGGTAGCGCTCGGCAAGACAGCCGGTGACGATGACCTTCAGCTCCGGGTTCTGCTGCTTGTAGGAGCAGGCTTCCAGAATGTTTTCAATGGCTTCGGTCTTGGCGCTCTCGATGAAGCCGCAGGTGTTCACAAGGATCACATCTGCTTCGGCCAGATCGGCCACGGTCTCGTGGCCGGCAGACAGCAGGATGTGCACCATCACATCCAGATCGACCTGATTTTTGGGGCAGCCAAGGGAAATACACGCAATTTTCATAGGGGATGATACTCTCTTTCTCTTTTGAGGGGTGCTTTTTACTCTTCTTCCGCTCTTTTTATCGCTTCTTTTATGACCGAATACGCAAAGCCGCGGCGCTGCAGGGCGGCCACCACAAGGTCGCGGCGGCCATCGGCCAGCTTTTTCATGTAGCGGCTGTGCACCAGAGCGGCGGCAGCTTCCAGCTCCGGGCTTTCGCCGTCTGCGTCCGGGGCATAGACGCTTTCCAGCGCCTGCTCGATCTGTGCGCCGGAAAGGCCCTTCTGCCGCAGGTTCTGGGCCGCCGCACGGCGGCTCTTGCGGGCGGCAAGCAGGCTGTGTGCCCGGGCTTCGGCATAGCGGTCATCGTTTACGTAATCCAGCTCCACCATCTCAGCCACAGCAGCCGCTGCAGCCTGCTCGGTAAAGCCATAGCACAGCCGTTCATACAGCTGTGCCGAGGACATCTCGCGCGAGGCCAGCGCATCCAGTGCGCGGGCGCGGGCCTTGGCCGGGTCGGCGCACTTTTCTTCTTCCTGCTTCGGGCGGCGGCGTTTATAAAAGGACATTTAGTCCTCCACCATGATATCCAGTTCGCTCTCGCTGCTGCGGGCAGGAGCCTTGACCACCGGCTCCTTGGCATCTGCAGCCTTGGCGGGTTCCTCGGCCTTGGCCGCAGCGCCCTTGCCTGCCGGGCGGCGGGATGCGTACAGCTTATCGGCATTGGCGCGGATCTGGCCCTCGATGTCGTTTGCGATCTCGGGATTGTCCTTCAGGAACTGCTTTGCGTTGTCGCGGCCCTGACCCAGACGGATATCGCCATAGTTGAACCATGCGCCGCTCTTCTGCACGATGCCCAGCTTCACGCCCACATCAATGAGTTCGCTCATCTTGGAAATGCCCTCGCCGAACATGATATCGAACTCTGCCTCACGGAACGGAGGTGCCACCTTATTCTTGACGATCTTGGCGCGGGTGTGGTTGCCGATGAACTGGCCGGAAGAGTCCTTCAGGCCCTCCACGCGGCGGATGTCGATGCGCACCGAGGCGTAATATTTCAGGGCGCGGCCGCCGGTGGTGACCTCCGGGTTGCCGTACATCACGCCCACTTTTTCACGCAGCTGGTTGATGAAGACGCAGACCGTGTTGGTCTTGCCGATGACCGAAGTCAGCTTGCGCATGGCCTGACTCATCAGGCGGGCCTGCAGGCCCACATGGCTGTCGCCCATTTCGCCCTCGATCTCAGCCCTCGGCACCATGGCGGCAACCGAGTCCACCACGATGGCATCGATGGCACCGGAGCGCACCAGTGCTTCGCAGATTTCCATGGCCTGCTCGCCGGTGTCCGGCTGGCTGACCAGCAGATTGTTGATATCCACGCCCAGCGCTTCGGCATAGGTGGGGTCCAGTGCGTGCTCCACGTCAATGAAGGCCACTTCGCCGCCCTGCTTCTGGGCTTCGGCCAAGATGTGCAGAGCCAGCGTGGTCTTACCACTGGATTCCGGGCCGTACACCTCAATGATGCGGCCGCGGGGCACACCGCCCACGCCCAGAGCCAGATCCAGACCCAGACTGCCGGTGGAAATGGCATCCACCTGCATGGAGGCGTTATCACCCAGCTTCATCACGGCACCCTTGCCGAACTGCTTTTCGATCTGGGCCAGCGCAGTGGCCAGCGCATCCTTTTTGGCCTCCGGCTCGGTCTTTTTGGTCGCCGGGGCAACGGTGTTGTTGTTCTGATTTTTTGCCATAGCGTGCTGCTCCTTTTCTTCCTGCTGCCCGCCGTGCGCGGGCTGTCCGTATACTTTCCAGTATAGTATACCACAAAATCAAAATATTACAACAAGAAGTTGTTTCTATTTTCACTTTTATTTTTCGGGTCTGTGGGCGATCATGCACCGGTCATTGCCGCCAAAATCCTTGCGGCATTCAATGTCTGCCCAGCCGTTTGCAGCCAGCAGTGCCGCCACAGCCTGCCGCTGCTGCCAGCCGATCTCCAGCACCAGTGCGCCGCCGGGCCGCAGTGCATTCTGGTAATGCTCTGCAAGGGCACGGTAAAACACAAGGCCGTCCTTTCCTGCTTCCAGCGCCATGGCCGGCTCCTGCGCCGCCTCCGGCTGCAGATGCCGCATCTCCTCGGCGGTGAGGTAGGGCGGGTTGGATACGATCAGATCAAGCTGCCCTTCCGGCAGGCCCTGCCAGTAGGTGAACAGGTCGCCCTCCACCGGTTGCACCGCATAAGCTGGCTTTGCCTTTGCGCGCAGAGCGTTCAGCGCCGGCCCCCAGTCAAAGGCCGGGGCATCTGCCTGCTCAAACGCGGTAGGCTCCAGCAAGTCCTCCGTCTGCCCGCCCTGCCCTTTCAGGGCGCAGCGGCAGTTCTTTTCCAGATAAACAAAAGCTTCCGGGCTTTTTTCCACGCAGGTCACCTGCGCCGCCGGGCAGAAGCGCTTGACGCCCAGCCCCAAACAGCCGGTCCCCGCGCAGAGATCCAGCACCCGGGGCGCTGCAATGCCCGTCAGGGTATTGGCAGCCGCTTCCGCTACCACCTCAGTGTCTGCCCGGGGGCAGAGCACACCGGGGCCAACGGCAAGGTCAAAATCCAGAAAGCTCCAGATTCCGCACAGGTATTGCAGCGGTTCCCGCTGCTCACGGCGCGTGCAGAGGGCTTCCAGCTTTTCCGCTTCCTCCGTGGTCAGCACCCGGTCGGAAAGGCGGGCATCCCGCCCGGCTGCCACGCGGAACAGCTCCCGTGCATCGTAATCGGCATCCGGACACCCTGCAGCGGAAAGCCGGGCTTCCACGGCCCGCACCGCTTCGCGCGGAGTCAAACCAGCAATTACCATCTGCCATCCTCCGGGTCCTCGGGCAGCACAGGGGTCACAGCGGCAATGGCCACCTCGATCATGCTGTCGTCCGGTTCAAACACGGTCAGGTGCTGCACCCAGATGCCGGGCTGGCGGATGATGCGGGTGGCAATGTTATCGGACCGGCCGCACCACTTGAGCAGCTCATAGCTGATGCCCATGACCAGCGGCAGAAGCAGCAGCTTGAACAGCACCCGCAGACCGATGCTGCCCCACGGCAGCACGCTGTAGAGGAACACGCTGACGATGACCACCAGAATGAGGAAGCTGGTGCCGCAGCGCGGATGGAACCGAGTGTACTTGCGCACATTCTCCACGGTCAGCTCATCACCGGCCTCATAGCAGGCAATGGTCTTGTGCTCGGCACCGTGGTACTCAAACACGCGGTGGATCTCCTTCATCTTGGAGATGGCCACCATATAGGTGAGGAAGATGCCAACTTTCAGCACCGCTTCCAGCACCACCTTGGCCCAGCGGCCCAATGTTACAAAGTGGTTCACACCGCCCACGATGAGGGTGGGCAGCACGGTGAACAGCAAAATCGCCAGCAGTCCGCCCAGTACGGCGGCACAGGCCAGCAGTGCGTCCTCTGCCTTTTTGCCCAAGTGGTCGCCCACCCATTTTTCAAAGGCAGTCTCTTCCTCTTCGGGGTCGTAGTCGTCACCCATGCTCACCTGAGCCGAGTACATCATGTAGCGGTAGCCCACGATCAGGCTTTCGATCATGGAGATGGCACCGCGCACCAGCGGGATCTTTGTCCAGATGCCGTGGTTCTTCACAGGGTCGATCTTGGTCTCAATGGTGCCGTCCGGCTTGCGCACGGCGCAGCAGATGAGCTTCGGGCCGCGCATCATGATGCCTTCCATCAGCGCCTGCCCGCCGACGCTGGTCTTAAAACGTTCCTTTTTGGGTTGATTCATTGGGTTCTCCTATCGGATCATATTTTTCCCGGTTATTTTACCACAGAATTGTGACAAAATCTTCACGCCTTATGGTACAGCGGCAAGCCCAGTGTGACCACCGTGCCGCGGCCCAGCGTGCTCTTGATGTCCATGGTGCCGTCCAGTGCAGTCATGATGGAATCCACCAGCGCAAGGCCGATGCCGCTGCCGCGCACCGAATTGCTGCCCTTGTAGAACTTGGTCTTGACGTTCTCAAGGTCTTCCGGCGGGATGCCGCGGCCCTGATCGATGATCTCCGCAAAAGCCTTGTATTCGCCCGCCCACAGCTTGACCGTGATGCGCCCGCCGGGGGCCGAGTACTTGATGGCGTTGTCCATGATGTTGATGAACACCTGCCGCAGACGGTCCGGGTCGGCATAGACCGGGATCATCTCCTCCGGCTCGGTGTAGCTGAGCACAAGGCCCTCGCGCTGGATGCGTGCTTCACAGAACAGCACCGCATCGGTCAGCTCTGCCACAAGGTCCAGCGGGCGGCAGTCCATACGGATGCGGCCGTTCTGCAGACGGCTGAAATCCAGCAGTTCTTCCACCATGTTGTACAGGCGGCCCGTCTCATTGTTGATGATCTCAAGGCCCTTGCGGTAGTTCTCGTCTGCCGGGTCGTCCAGTGTGCGCAGGGTCTCCACCCAGCCCCGGATGGAGGTGAGCGGTGTGCGCAGCTCGTGAGAGACGGAACTGATGAACTCGTTCTTCATCTTCTCGGTCTCTTCCAGCCCTTCGGCCATCTGGTTGATGGTGCCGCGCAGGCGGTCCACCTCGTCGTGCTCGTTGCCGGTGACCGGCAGGCGCACATCCAGCTCACCCCGGGCGATGCTGGCTGCGGTGCGCTCCACCTGTCCCAGCGGCACCACGATGCTGCGGATGAAGTACAGGCCGGACATCACGGTGAAAGCAAGGATCACCGCCGCGATCACAACACTTACCGCGATGGCGTTCTTGATCTGCGCTCCCACAAGGGTCAGGCTGGTGACAAGACGCATCGCCGCCACATCCTCGGCGGCATAGGGCACCAGATAACAGGCCGCCATCACCAGCTCGCCGGACTGGGTGCGGTAGACCGCCACACCAAGGCCATCAGAAGCCTCCTGCGCCTGCTCAAAGTCGATGCCGGTCACAATGCCGTCCGCATTTGTGCCGCTGGAGGACGCAATGACCCCGCCATAGCTGTCCAGCAGCATGAACTCGTATTTGTCCTTATCGGCAAACTGCTCCACCATGCGGCGCAGGGCCACACTGCGGGTAGCCGCCGTGCTCTGCACCGTATCGCCGGTGTACATTTTCAGCTGGCCGGACACCGAAGAGAACCGCCGGTACATGGTCTGCTGCACGCTGTTATAATAGCTGCGTGTGTAGTTGTACAGGAACATGGTTTCGGCCAGCAGCACCAGCAGCACGGTGATGAGCAGGTTGCCCCGCAGCCACCGGCGGGTGATCCCGCTTCTCATTCTTCCCATCTGTAACCGTAACCCCACACAGTAAGGATATGGGTGGGATGGCTGGGTTCATCCTCCACCTTCATGCGCAGACGGCGGATGTTCACATCCACGATCTTCACGTCACCAAAATAGTTCTCGCCCCAGACACCCTTCAAGATCTTCTCGCGCACCAGCGCAATGCCGGGGTTGCGGAAGAACAGCTCCATGATCTGGAATTCCACCTGCGTCAGCTCAATAGGCTGGCCTGCCTTGAGCAGCACGCGGCGGTTCTCGTCCAGCACAAATTCGCCGCTGGTGAGCATCCCCAGCGGGTTTTCCTTTTCTTTTTCGTCCCCGCCTGCAGTACGGCCGACGCGGCGGCACAGCGCTTTCACACGGGCCAGCAGTTCGCTTACGCTGAAAGGCTTGGTCATATAGTCATCGGCACCAATAGAAAGGCCGCGGATCTTGTCCTGCTCCTGTCCCTTGGCGCTGAGGATGATAATGCCGATCTTCTGATCGGTGCGGCGGATGGTCTCGCACAGGGAGAAGCCGTTCATGCCCGGCAGCATCACATCCAGAATGGCCGCATCGCAGCCCGGCTTCTTCTCCAGCAGCGGCAGAGCCGCCTCGGCGCTTTCGGCCTCCACAGCCTCCATGCCCGCAAGGCGCAGGTTCAGCGCGATCATCTCGCGGATGTTGGCTTCATCTTCAACGACAAGCACTCGTACCATGAACTGTTCCTCCGTTCTTTAGTTGAGCAGATACAGCGCCTTGGACAGGCGGTAATTTTTATCACGGATCTCCACATCCGGGGCAAGCTTCGCCTGCATCTGGCGGGATGCCACGATGCCAAGGCGGGTCCAGCCCTTCAGGCTGGAGGTGGTGCGCACCAGACGCAGGGTCATTATCAGCTGGTCTTCGTCCACCGTGCGCAGCTCCACTGCACCATCATATTGTTCGCTGTCGGTCAGTTTGAGGTTGCCCTCCCACTCCATGGGCAGCTCGATATAGCAGTTGGTCTCTTCGTCCAGCAGCCCGAAGCTTTTTTCCGGGTGCGGGCTGGTATAGTCCATCCACACGATAAAATCCATGCGGCGGCTCTGGCTCATGTTCAGCAGGCCCGCTTCGTCCGGCTGGGTGGGGATCTCCACGATGCCGTCGCCGTCCAGATCCTGACTGACCAGACTGGGCACATTGCGCAGGGATGCGGTGTAAAGCTTTTCGGTGCTGATCTGATCGGCAGGCACCATCTGCTGCGTGTCCTCGTCAAAACGCAGCAGCACGCTGGCCAGATTGTTGCCGGAAATGCCGGTCCAGCCATCCAACACCAGATAATGCCTGCCGTCCGCACCCACACCCGCCGCCACCGAGGCGCAGCCGGCGAACCGATTGGCGGAAAGGCCCATAACAGCCACCTGCTGGAAGCTGCCCTCTTTATCCACGGTCAGCAGTTCGATCTGCACGCCGCCGTCCTCCAGCGTAGACATCAGGATCAGGTCCTGATTGCCGCCGCCGGTGATATCCTCCACCAGATACTGCTGGTACTGCTGCTCCAGGATCGTGGAAAGCACGCCGTCGGTGTAGGAATACACAGCCAGATAATGGTCGCCCTGTGCCGCTGTATAACCCACCACCAGTTGGGTGGCATCGCCGGGCTGCAGCTGGGCCAGCCCCACCGACTCTACCGTGTCTGCAAGGCCCTCTACGTTCTGGCGCACATGCCAGATGTCGGCATCATCCTTCTGCAGGATGGCAATGCACACGTTGGAGCTTTGGGCGGTGGTGTAAAGCACGGCGGCATCCTGCCTGCCGTCACCGTCCAGATCCTGCAGCAGGAAAGGCGAAAGCAGGTCGCCCTGCATGGGATATTTGAGCTGTGCGCTCTCCCCCAGCCAGTCGTTCAGGGCAGTCTGCACATCGCCGTAATCGCCGGAAAGCTTGGGCGCACGCAGAAGCTCTTCCACCTGCACCTGTTCACCGGGCATGCTGCAGCCTGCCAGAAGCAGGCACAGCAGCACGCAAGCCAACCACCGGCCAAAATGATTCGGATGTTTCAACCGCTGCGCCTCCTCTGTGTGGAAAACTTGTCCGGCCAAAGGCCGAAAACATGCTATTGTCAGTATACCACGGGCCGGGCGCAATTCCAACACCCGAAAACGAGAAAAGGGGCTGCTGCACCACATTTGGTGCAGCAGCCCCTTCGGGGTCCTGATTTTTATTCTTCGGTCTTGTCAAACAAGCCTTTTTCTTTTGCGGCGTTCCAGGTCAGGCAGACCCGCAGCTTGCTGACGGGGAAGGCCGGGTGGAATTTATTGTTGTCCGCATCGTCCTTCATCAGATCCTGCTCCACTGCCCAGCGGGCGGCCTTTTGTGCATCGGTATCGCCCTCGTCGATGTCGCTGTAGAGGGCGGTGCTTACAGGCTCCGGCTTGCCGGCGTGCTCCCACAGCAGCTCGGCCAGCTCGATGCGGTTGGAGGGCATGGGGATGCCGGGCATATTGATGACGCGGTAGATGCCGGTGCCGGCTTCATAGATAATAGCACCTGCGGCAGCACCCACGACCACAGCAGAGATCGCGCCCTGAATGTTGCCGGTATCGCTGGGTCCAACCGGGTCGGGTTCAGGAATGGGGTCATCCGCGAAGGTTGCCGTCACCTCTACATTAGCATCCGGCATGGTAAAGGTCACCTTGGTGGGGTCGTTCTCGTCCGGGGTCGTCAGGAAGGTGTCTGCTTTCTGTTCCTCACCGCCTACCTTCACCGTCCAGCCGATGAAGTGCTGTCCATCCGGCACAGTGGCTGTCAGGTGCACGGTTTCACCCACCGGCACAGCGCTGCCGCTCGGTACGGACGCATCGTTGTCGTCAATGTTCGCAGTCACATGATCGCCGATGTTCAGCGTGGGAATCCCCTCAAAGTTTGCCTTTATTTCCACGTTCTCAGCCGGCATGGTAAAGCTCACTTTGGTGGGGTCGTCCGCGTCCGGTTTCAGGAAGGTGCTCGGGTCTTTCTCAACACCATCCACCTTCACCGTCCAGTCGATAAAGCGCTCGTTGGCTTCCGGCTCCCTGCGCGTTGCTGTTACAGTATCGCCCTTAGCAGCTTCGGTCTTATCCACAGTGCAGTTTACAGGTGTGATGTTATACGGAATATTGCTATAATACGGTTCCGCCTTAACATTATAGGCGGGCATGGTCAGGGTCAGGGTCGCGGTAGTGGCGATGCCATTCTTCAACAGCTTGGCAAGTTCTGTTTCGTCCGTGATTTCAGTCTCAGTACCATTTACGACTTTATACAGTTTCCAGCCTGCAAATGTCTTTCCTTCGGAAGCATCTGCGGCAGTCAAAGTCACTTCAGTGCCTGCGGCCACAGGGTCATTCAGCACTTCGTCCCCAAGTTTTGCGGTAACATTCTCACCGGTAGTCACAGTGTACAGCGGACGCACATAACCGCATGTATTGCAGTCCTTGTCTTTTGCATTGTCGTAAACATGGGGGGCTTCCTGCGCATCCGTCAGACCCGAGCAGCCCTCTAACGCACATGTTCTCCAGTGTTTGGTATCGTCATGTTGCCACTGATATTTATGCCCATTAACTTTTAATTTAACATACATCAAATTCTGTCTATAATGCCAGCTCCCTGTATTATATGTATACTGCACCTCATGGCTATTCACGTTCAGAGTGTTTCCGACCCTAGTACCACCATCCCAATCGGTGGTTTTACTTGCGTCAAAACCTTCAGGCAAACTACTCAAATCAAATGTGCCATCTTCGTTCACATCAATTGTATAAGACTGAGTAGCATAATCGAAATTATCGATTTCCCCTTTGTGATAAAGATCCAGTGAGGTAAGATGGTTGCCCAGCAAATACAACATCGTTAAGCTGTAAGTATTACCAATCACCAGTCTTCTCAAGTTGTTATATCTGCAATGCAATCTTTCCAAATACCGGTTTTTGCTCACATCCAGTTCTGTTAAATTGTTTTCGGGGCAAAGCAGCCAACGCAGGTTTGTAATATCACCCAGATTCAGTTTCTCCATGTCATCATTAGAGCACTCCAGAATGCGTAACTTCGCATTATTGCTCACGTCCAGCGTCGTCAGGTGATTGTAGGAACAGTCCAGCTCTGTCAGATTCACATTATACTTCAGGTCTAATTCATTTAGCCTATTCTGCTTACAACTCAGCGTCGTTAGATTTGCAAAGTATGCAATGCCTGTAAGATCCGTACAATTTTGATTGTCTATACTGATCGTCGTTACTGCATCTCTTTCTGCCTTACTGAGTCTGCCATCTTTCTGACCAGATGTCGTATCTGCTGTATCAATATTGTCCTTAACATACTGCTGGAAAACCGGATCCGGGAAATTCGTATCATTGATTTCAACAAACTCGGAACCCACAGGATCCGCCTGCGCACTCACGCCATTTTCTTGTTCTGCCGCCCCCGGCTCCGCCGCAAACGCGCCCACCGGCAGAACCGACAGCATCATGCACACCGCAAGTGCTGCACTGAGAAGTCTCGTACTCTTTTTTCTCATGTTCTCTTCCCCTTTTCGTTTGTTATTTTGCAGGCACCCACCCCAAAAGGCACCGTCTGCTCTTCAAGTTTACCCCCCCCCATACAACATATCAAGAGGCATTTTGGCCGAAAATAGGTTCGAGTTTTTAGTGGAATTGTTGAAATGTTTGCAGTTTGGCCTGATATTCCCGGTAACATTCAGAAGCAATGAAAATGCCACGCAAAAAAAGCCCTCTCCCATTGCTGGGAAAGGGCTTTTGAACACTGTATCAAACAGTCAGAGCAGATCAGACGAGCTCCAGAACTGCCATCTCAGCAGCGTCGCCGCGGCGAGCGCCGATCTTGATGATGCGGGTGTAGCCGCCGTTGCGGTCAG
>OLYC01001630.1_pt1 | contig 14938 bp, 15 predicted proteins | sample 1674271 | NCBI WGS metagenome assembly OLYC01 (sample SAMEA103958154, study PRJEB25191) | human gut metagenome
AGCCTAGCTTACCCCCGCTAGGCTCTTTTTACTTTTTTACCTTTTTACCCTTTTACCTTTAGATGTATGAACTTCCTTCCTCTTTCTGTCCATACGAGGTAGGTGTGGGTATAGGCGGTGCCCAGTTTCTCCTGTGCCCCATCGCAGTGAGGGTCGGGGAGGGTAGAGTAGCGGGTGCGGCTCTTCGCCAGGCCCATGTGGGCATAATCAGCATAGAGCAGATACTGGCCGCTCTGGTAGTACTGGATATGAAGGGCACAGAGCTGGCGGTTCAACTCCTGTGCCGTGATACCCAGCTCCTTCGCTATCTGCGTGGTGGTATAGCAGGAAACTGAGTTGAGCACATTGTCGGTGTAGAGCGCCTTCGGCAGAAGATGATCCACCTGATTCTCCAACTGGATGATGTTCTCACCGTTCTTGGCGATGCAAACCACCTGTTCGTCTACTACACCGTTCAGCCGACGAATCTCCGTATCCTGTTCTCCGATGAGTTTTTTCTGCTGATCAATCTGCACTTGCTGGTTTTTCAGCAGATTCTCCTTCTCCTTGAGTGTAGCTCTGAGAATCTCTTCAGCATGCCGAATCGTCTCCTCATCACTCTCTCCCTGCTTTACCGGAATATAACCGCCCGTCTTGCGAATCTGTGGCAGCACCTCGGAAGTAACCCAGTTTTTGAACTTCACCGCCGTTGGAAGCTTGGAGCCGAGAACCAAAGCATAGAATCCGCTCTCGTTGACGAAAAGCATCTGCTGTAGTCGTTTTGCAGCAACTCCATCCTTCTTTTTGCCAGTCACTACCCATACATCGCGTTTCGCGATGTATGGGTCATCAACATGTCGCTGAATGGCAGCCCACAGGTTCTTATACCCCAGCGCATTGCAGACATCTTTTGCGCAGAACAAAGGCTCCCCGTTTTCATCGGTCTGAGTAAGAATCTTACCGAATTCAGGGTTTTCAAACACAACAGCATTACCCGCTGTCTTTTCATTCTTCATCTCTTCTTTTTTTGTTTTATAATTTTTTTCCATGATATAAAAATGTATTAAAATTAAACACTAATCACTACTCACTACCCAATGGTAATCCAAATGCTCTCATCCCTGTCTCTCGCAGCGGTGATGGCATTGATGAGGCGGTGGAGCCAGATGCGAGAGTTCACAACCATGCCTTTTACACGGTTTTCACCCACCAGGATGCAGCCCTGCGTATCATCGGGATAATTGCCGGCATGGATGCGGATGCCCTTAAAATTGGGGACACCCAACAGCAGCGGCAACCACATCTGAAACCTCGGCGACTTGCTGATCACCAGCGGATAAGTGCCCTCAGGTATCGCCGTCTTGCCCTTCATCTTCTGCGCCTTCTTGCCCGATACACGCCCCAACCGCACATTCTCCTCGGCAGGACTCAGCTCCACACCCAGAAGATTGCGCCAGCACGGCTCCAGCGTATCACAGAAATACGAGTCCGCATTCAGCTTCTCCTGGGGCACCTCGCACACCGTCTTCAGCCCCCTGCACTTGTTCACACTCTCAATCGTGCGCTTCTTCACGTCCTCATCCTTCAGGATGTAAAGGCGACCTATCGTGTAGGTCTTCTTCTTTGCTATACGTTTTAAAACTATCTGCATAAGTAAAAATAAATTTAAGATTTAATAACCATACCGTCGTGGCGGTACTTAAGCTTCTCAAAACTGTCACAACTGTCACAACTGTCACGCTTGCCCGTATACTGATACGCCCGCCTGATGTAATTCCGGTGCAGCCACTGCCTGATCATCATATCGGTACCCTTTGCATCCAAACCATGCTCCAGCCGGATGGCAAGCAACTGCGCAGCCGTAAAGTTATCGGGCAGTATCTGTAAAAGATTCTGAGGTCCACGCTTCGAACTCCTCTGCGCCATAAAGTTCTCCTTCGCAATCATGTCGCCGAAGAACCGCATCTTGCAGTACAGGTCATACTGCTCGCTCCAGCGGATAAACTCGTCAATCTCCGGCTCCCACTTGCAACCATTGGCTACATACAGCACGCACGCCTTCAGGTAAGCGATGACGTTGGCACGGAACGAGAGATTCTCAAACGTCCTGTCCTGCGACAGCCGGGCAAACTCAGCATTCTCATCCTTCAGTTTGAGGGCAAGCTGAAACGCCTCCTTGCACTCAATCAAGCCCGTTACTTTGTTCAGATTTTCGATGTAAGGCCGTAGCGCCTCACGGTACGATTCATCATAAGTTCCGTAAACAGGCATATCTTCGCCGATTTCCCTTTCGGGGATAGTACAGAAGTTGATACGGCTGATAGGACCATCGGTAAGAACCTTAGAGAAGTAACGCTGACCCTTCTGGATGGTGGTAGATGCATTCCAGTTGAACCGGATGGTAACACGCTCCGTGACACTCATTGTTCCTACGCGAGTTTGTCCGTATTTATTACCCGGGTCTGCGGCAAGACACATGATGCGGAACTGCTGGTTTCCGCTACCCTTGAGCGCATCAAACTGGTCTAGCTCATTGAGCGAAGTATAGAGGAAATGTTCCTGTGCTTCGGCCGTTCTCATCACGAAAGCCGGGTTTGTCATATCCGCATCAATCTCCTGGATAATCAGGTTTTCTGGTCTCTTGCGCTTATCCTTGTTGGCACCCTTGCGCAGCATCTCATCCTTCCACGCCTTTTCGCGCTTCAGGTTTTCAGCATCCCTCAGTCTGATATCCTCCATAATGAAATCGATAGGCCTGTTCACGCTGCTCTTACCCGCTCCGGTACCCGCAAGCAGCAGCGTCATCAGTCTCGCCTCGTGCTCCACGTTGTCAATATACCGGAACCTCGTCTTCCAGAGATGCGTAGCCAGCGGCGGGAAGATAGCGTGCGCCACAGCCGGCTTATAAAGTTCCGGCGTCCTCGATATCAGCAGCTCCACCAGTTTCGGCAGTTTCTTCGGCATCTCCGGCGGGTCAGGATAATCCTCATCAGCCCTATTACCTGTTAACTGTAAACTATTAACTTGTTGATTACCCCTATTACCTGTTAACTGTAAACTATTAACTTGCTCAGCCCTATTAACTTGCTGGCTGGCCTTCTGCTCTGCCAGCGCATTCACCCTCATCACTTCCCTCGACATCGGCTTCGTATTGTCAGCATATTTCGCATAGAAGTCATGAATCAGCTGATGGCAGTCGTTCTCCTGATAGTAGCTCGGCATTTTCACCCTCACCACCTTCATCAGTTCCTCTTCCTCCATCACCCTCGAAGCACCGGCGCTCATGATAGCCAGCAGCGAAGAGTGTCTCGACCCCACGGTATCAATCTCCATACCCCCGAGTCCGGCAGCCTGCGTAAAGAGGTCAAACGCAATCAGATTCTTCTCTCTGGCTTCCAGTCCGCCAGCATCCTGATTGCCTCCAGAATCCCCGATATGAGGAGCATCAGCACCATGGCTATCACCAGGTTGGGCAGGCTGAACAGCAGAGCCAGCAGAAACAGCAGTATTGCCGTCGTTGCCCGATAGTCTATTATTTTCATTATTCTTACCATTGCTATTAATTTTTAACTGTAAACTATTAACTTTCCCTCTTCCGTCCACGGTCAGTCCGCGGTCCAGATACGCCTGCCTTCGCATCAGAATCTCCTTCTTGCTCAGCACGGCGCACCACATTTTCGACCTGTAGATTTCCGAGTCCTTATCCGTAAGATAAATCATTCTCTCCGGTGTGATGCAGCTCTCGTCATACGGCACCCCCAGCGCCTCGCAATACGCCTTCTGCGTCTCCTCGATGGTCATTCCCACCGGCAGTCTGATACCGATGTGCAGCTTCTTCCGGGCACTGTAGCAGAGGTGCAGCAGCGAGCCGTTCCAGATGCTGTCAGAGCAGTTCAGCTCCCTTGCCTTCTCGATAGCCTTGTCTACATACTCCCTGTCATCCACGTCGATGATAGTCTGGAACATGAAGCTCTCGGGCTGGGCATTCTCCTGTCTGCGCACGTTGTTCTTGAAGATGCCGTAGTGGGGACAGAAGAAAGGCAGTTCGCTCTTCAGCCTGTCCTGCGCCTTCTTCACCGCCTCCTCATCGTTGGCATTCACCTTCGGGATAGGCAGTTCGCCCCTAATCTGCTGAATCATCTTCCTGATTTCCGGCGATGCAATCACCTTGTCATACACCGCCATACTGTTGGAAAACACCTTCCCCTTATTGCCCTTGCGATAAGGGTTCAGTGCAATTACATGTTGTGTTTCTGTCATGTTATTTCGTTAATAAAAGATTGGTTTGTGGGGTAATCCCCTCTTCCGTTTTCACCACTCTCAGCCGTCTGTAAGGAGGAGGACTGAACACATACGCTTTCACTTCCATCATTTTAAATAATTTAGAAGATTGGAGGCTCCCACCATGGTTGATGTGCAGATACACAAAAGCCCCCGAAACTCAGACCGCATTGGTTCTGAATTCCGGGGGCAAAGGTAAGGCAAATTTCTCGCTTCTACCTAGTACGTACTATGTACGCGTACTAGTACTACCTGCCAGATTAACCTCTGATAGCAGGCATTACTTTTTCGAGGAAGGGAATCGTTTTCTTCTGATCCATTCCTCGGTTGTAGGCGGCTCTCATCGAGTTCGGATTAGGACCCCAATAATTGCCGAATACGCTCCATATATTATCGATTTTCAACTCTGTACCTATCTGATTGGCAAGGACGGCAGCTTCGGATGAAGATAGTCCTGAGGGCATGAAATTTTCGGTTACCAAGCCTATCTCTATCAGGTTGTTCTTTATCCTCTGAGCCTTTTCCGTTTTCAGCTCAGCCGGCATCTCAGCATTTCTGCATGAGTTTTGCTCACAGGCATTGCTGCCATAATAGTTTTCCACATGCTCGAAGTACGAGCTACCAGCGTTCATGATGATCATTCTTTGTCCAGACATTTCTCATCCTCCTTTCCCTGATAGTTGTTCATGTGTTCGATGTATTGTCCACCATTCATCTGTATGGTATTGTTGATAACGATGGTAAAGTGCTTTATTACGAAGCGAATAAATTTTCTATAGAAAAAAAGTTTCATCTTCTTTTGTTGTTTTTATGTTGATTATTAAATTGTTTCCTCCTCATTTTAGCAGAGGGCGTGTGTTTGCGCTAACGTTTTTAGCGTAAGCCGCTGGAGGCTGCCGAGCGCCTACTATCGTAAGGTGTGGGGGCGGGTAAGGTTGTGTTTACATTCTTTTTGTTGTTGATTATTTAATGTTAATACTAGGCTTCTGATGTTAGCATCTTGACCGGTTATTTATTATTTAATGATTAAAATTCATCGTTTTGTCCGATTAGTTCCAAGAAGCTGATTGCTATAATACCGAAAGTCTTCTTGTATTTTTCCATGGCTTCCGTGCATTTCACTCTCTTTTTATTCAACACATCAATCTTTTTCCTTTTCAGACTTAACTTCATTTTATCATCTTCCTGGAGATTTTTCAGTTCCTTGTCACATGTTTCCTTAAGTCCATTGAGGAAACTTGCTATGATTCCCATCGTCCTAGCCATCGTTTTAACAGTTATGGTTTGATCCTTTTCACATATCCGTTTAAATGTAGTGTGATCGAAACTGAAAATCTTTTCAACGCTAGTGGGACCCATCAATTTGTCACGACACAACTCGCTTAAGAAGTCTCCTAAGCTTTCTAGGCACCTTTTCTTAACACGGTCTAGGTCCTTTTGGGTTATGTTCATCTTTTTTGGCATAGCGTTAAAATTTGCTGCAAAGGTTATAAAAAAAAGTCATATAACCAAATAGGAAGTGAGTGTTATAAGACTCACGGATTTTAACGAAATTTGTGCGTTCGTGGTATGTTTGACCGATGGAAAAAGGCTAAATGATGCAAGAAAAGAGATTTTGTTCAAATTCTGTCTGCAGCAGCACGTATGCGGTTTGAAACCTCGCATAGTGCTCCACGGAGCATATTCTTCTCTTCTTCGGTGAAACTTCCCACTCCACCATTTCCATCGATGCCGTCGAGTTTGTGATAAAGCCATGATGCTGACAACATTTGGGCACAAAAAGCCCCCGATGCGTCACGCACCAGGGGCTTAAAGAGTTCATTTAATTACTTTATGAAAACACAACCATCAAAAGACGGCTGCTTGTAAATCCGCTTTAATATTGTCCATACAGGCGTTGAGTCGTTGGTATGTTTTCTCTCCAGCGGTCTTGACTCCACTTACATACTGGCGCATGAGCGATGGGTTGATGCCTGCACGTCTGGCAATCTCGGTAGCGTTGAGAAAGGAGAACTCCTTGAAGAAAGCTTGCACGTCGTACTTATATGTAAACGTCAAGTCTTGCAAGGCCTTGTTGTTAGGGTCATCATCCCTACATTCCTGAAGAGCCTTCATGAAGTCGGCCTTGGCTTCCTCAGCGGTCGCACCATCGCCATCTATGACACCATAATTACCCAATGGCTCATCATTGTAACAAGAGTATCCGCCATTACCATATTCTAAAATCAGCACTACATTCTTTGCCATATATCTTATTTGTTTAAAATTCCCATAAAAAGAGTTCTCCACATGTCCATCACGCAACACGCTCAATTGCAAGGTTAAGGGCAGTTGCCCGGACTATTGTCCGAGCAACGTCTTTTTAATGCGTCTAAGCAACCCTGTCTTAACCTCATGGCTACCATGTCTTGGAATTCTGATTTTCATCCCATTCTTGGGATTGAACCATTCATCGTGCTCGGCACCATGTCGAGTGATAAAGCATCCCGCTTTAGTCAACTCATTGTACAATTGATTGTGTTTCATTGTTGTAATTAAACATGTAAAAGAACTCTTTGTCTGAATGACACTGCAAAGGTAGCTAAAAAGCTACAAAATACCAAATATTTAGGTAGCTTTTTCGCTACGTTAACTATACTTTAACATTTGGGGGCAAAAAACATCTATCGCGTCAGAGAAGAAAGCGATAATCGAGTACTTTGGGTTATGGCTTGACAACGTAAAACCCGATGTCAGCGTCACGGTTCATGTCATTTTATGACCACGTGACTATCACTCCTTAAACAAGTATCGCCAACCACGTGAAAAGCGATACCTGTAACCACGCTAATGAAGCGGTATCATTTGTAATTACTCCTTTATATTCATATTTTTACCCCTTCCTTTTCCACGTTCCTGACGAAGGGTGTATTCCTATACTTTTCCCATTCCTGGGCGGTATACATCACGGGGTTGATTTCCTCGCCCAGTTCCCATCCGAGTTCGGTCAGCGGATAGGTGATGTTGTCATAATCGTAAGCCATGAGTTTCTTCTTATCCAATATGATAAGGATATCCCAGTCACTATCCTCCCTGGCGGTACCTCTGGCTTGTGAGCCGAAAAGTATCGCCTTCCCGCTAGCCGGCAAGTTTTTCGCCAGGCATTCACGGATAGCCGCCAATATATATTTTTGTTCTTTCTGCATGTTAATGAAATCAATGGTGATGCAAAGATATAGCAAAATATTTATAGAGCCAAATATTAACGTAACTTTCTGTATTGTAAGGGAGAAATACCTATGATTCTTATGATTAAATGCCTTTTGTTTTTTTGTGAGGAAAATAAAAATGCGGAAGAAGTATTGGGTTCCAATTTTTTTTATTACTTTTGCAGAAAAGTATATAGGATTATGAATTATATGTCAAATACTCATATCGTGTGTATTGATGAAGGAAAGTTTTTCTTCAATCGATTTGTTGCTGAGCGAAAACGATGTTTTCGTCCAACTGCTATTTTGATGATTAGATATTTGTTAAAATAGTTACGTAGTCTTTCTAATTGTGTTTAGTATAATATCATTTTAACGTATAATGAAAATGGGAAATAAATTCATTAAACGAGTTTGGAATATAAGTATGCATTTCTTAGAAAATAAAGGTTTGAATACATTTATATCAGATAATAAATTGCTGATATATTTAGTTGGTTTTTATTTTTGTTTTGAAGAATTATTTGACTCTTTGTGTAATGTATATTTGTTGCCAATATTGAAATACTTTACTGTAAGTGTGATGTCATCAATAGTGTTTATTCTGTTACTTACAGGGATTCTTTATAATGGTTGTAGAAAGTATAAGAGAAGAGTACTTGTCAGTAATAAAACTATTGGCTTCAGTATTTTTATCTTATATCTTTGGGGAAAATATCGTCTATGTACTAATTCTGCTTATTCATTATTTATTTCTTCTCTTAGTTATGTCGATTTTATTCCACTTCTGGTGGGAGAATATATCTTTTTGAGGTTATTTCGTCGTGCCCCAAAGGAAAGTAACGACTCTTCTGATGGATTTTTTATTGATGAGCCAATAACAAGTAGTGAGGAAGATTTGTTGAATCGAAAAATAGATGCCTATGATGCTGCTGAAAAACTGTTGGCTACAAAAACAGAAAATAATGCCTTTACTTTTGGCATTGTTGCACCTTGGGGAAACGGAAAGACTTCTTTTTTGTATATGATGAAAGAGCATATAGATGCAGAATTTGCTGATGATGTAGTTACCATATCATTCCATCCTTGGAAATATGGAAAGTCGTCTAATTTAACATATTTGTTCTTTGAAGAGTTGAGTAAGGCTCTAGCACCATATAGCACAATTTTTTCTCGTGATATTATTCGATATGCTCGTACTGTGTCTAGTATTGAGAATTCTACGATGAAATTTCTTGGAAGTATATTGGGATGTTTGGTTCCTCAAACAGTTGAAGAACAGTATGAGGATTTGAAGAAGAAAATCAGTAATATGCAGAGGAAAATTGTTGTCTTTATTGATGATGTTGACCGTTTGGGGGCAAATGAAATAGAGGAGTTGTTTAGATTAGTACGAAATACATCAAACTTGCCTTCTATGTATTTTGTCATGGCTTATGATAAAAAGTATGTAGTAGATACTCTTAAAAATATGTTTCCATCCCATAGCCTAAGCTATACTGAAAAGATACTACAAGAAGAGTTTTTCCTTCCTGTAATCAAAAACAATGTCTTGAAAGTTGTTCTGCGGGAAAAATTATCTGTTTTTTTGAATTCAGAAGAAATGGAACAGGTAGATAAACTTCTTAACAGAGAATTGTTTAATTCAATTGATGTGTTTAGTTATATAGGAACTCTAAGGGATATAAAGCGTCTTGCAAACGCTTTACGTTTGCATCTTAGAAAACTTCATGGGGAAATTGATATCTGTGATTATATTATAGTAGAAATTTTAAGACAACAGTATCCTTTTGTTTTAGAACTTATTGTAGATAGGAAAAAAGATATTTTGTTGCTTAATAATAGTGGTAAATATGTTTATTTTAATGGGGAAAATGGTCCTGAAAAAAAGGAAGGTATCCTTGCTAAAATGTATCCCTTTAAGGGTTTTAATATCTTAGAATACATAGAGGCAAATAGTGAAGCATTATCTGTGCCTAAAGCTAAGATTGATAGTTTGAAGAAGTTGTTAGATGCTCTTTGGGGTGAATATAGAACATACAGTAGTAAGGGTATTAATGTTCCAGAATACACTCAAAGGTATTTGTATTCTTCTATATTGGATTCAGAAGTTTCTGATGTGGAGTTTAACAAGATATGGCTATCTCCTTTTGATGAAGTGAAATCAACGTTAAAGAAATGGATGGTAAACAAATCTTATTCTTTGGTGAATAAAGTAGAAAAGAGAAAAGTTGAAAATAAAGCAGATACTTATAAACAACTTCATATGTTGTTTTATATGGGCTCTATAGGGCATAAGTATGTGCCAGATTTTCGGGTGATTGTAGAACGAATAAAAATGTTGAAGGAGATGAATGATGAATCACGTGACTACCTTGCAGAAGATAAAGAAGAATTCTTGAACTGCTTATATGAAAATGATATCAATAGTTTTATGTTAGGTTTTTTGTGTAAACTATTTTATAATGGTTCTTTTGAAGAAGATTTTATTTTGTCTGAAGATGAGGTTATTAAGATTCAGCAAGATCTGTTTTTGCAATATATAGAAGCAGATCATCCGATGAGCGATGTGCTGGATTGTTGGCTTGATACCTCGCATGATGTTTGGATTGCAGATAGTAATGGAGATAGACATCCTGAAAAGATGGAGCATACGGAAGTATCACGCAAAGCGATGAAAGATTATGCGATAAATCACATAACAGAATTCGTAGAGTATACGATTTCTTGTAGTCTACCAAATACTAGTCGAAAATATCGTATAAATGGTATTGTACTGCAAATATGGGAAAGTTGGGATGAATATGATAAAGATGTAAACAGGCTGGATGTAAAAACTGCTAAGCTTCAAGAATATAAGGATTTTCTTAAAAAGATTAAGGAATTTGGTTTTAAAAAATCAGTCTCTTTTAATTTTAAAGAGTTGCATATTGAACAATAATCTTCTATAGATAATTAGTGAGGATAGCGTTGTTAATGGTATCATGTTTCGCTATCGTCACTAACTCTATCTGATGATGCATATTCAATCTTGCTCTTTTTTTAGAGAAGGTGTTGGTTAGAATGAACCCTATATATATGTAACTTAGTATAGCAGCGTGCGCGAGAATATATAAGATATTGAACTATAATATATTATACCCTGTTTTTAACATATAATAAAGGGTAATTATATAGGGGGCTTTCACACTTTTGCATAGGCCTTCATCATTCCTCCTGTCCTGTCTTCGACTTGACAGAGGGCTTTTCTGTTAGGCGTTCCGCCGAATTTGTAATTCGGCGAAAAAAATGTTCGACCTATAAAACTAGGGGATTTGAAATCCCCTTACTGGTATGATAGCATTTAATCGCTTAGAATTTGCTCTCACAAAAAGCGTTACATTACAGTTGTGACGGTTTTATTTTGACCCCTTATCACAATATGTGTTAGCATTCCCTAAAGCTTTGGATAGCCAAGCTGTATAGCACAAACAAGCAGTTCTAGTGATGCAGTGTTTTGCTGCGTTACTAGAACTGCTTGTTTATCAGTAATCTATGGCCTTTTCTTGTTTATAATAATCTAATGCCTTCCTTTTCCACGTTCTTACAAAAAGCAGTATTCCTATACTTCTGCCATTCCTTGGAAGAATACATTGCAGGATTTACCCCTTTTCCTGAGTCCTATTCTAATATGATAAATGGATAGGTTATAAGGTGTTTTAATATGATATATTCACTTTTTGTATATTCGAAAAAAAGAATATATATTTGTGCCCAAAAATTAAGAGAAGATGGACAAGAGCATACATTCACATTTATATCATCAAGTCATAGGACGCTTGCGCGGTAAGCGTGAGAAATTGGGGATTACGCAGATTCAACTCGCTGAATTATTGAAAGTTAATCAAACTTTTGTGAGCCGGATTGAAACCTGCGACCGCCGCTTGGATCTTATAGAGCTTCGACAGATTTGTCAAGTCCTGGGTATCTCATTTGTAGACTTTGTTGCCGAAGTCGAAAGGGATATACTGAGCAAGGAAGAAAAGTGAATGATTAAAATAACCTAAAAAAAGAACTGTTATGGACATTAAAGAGTTTGCACAAAAGTTTTTAGATAATATCAATGTTGCTGTAGATATGGGTAACACTGATTATGACCAGGAATTGGCAAATGCCATCTTGGAATACTTGGAAGATAATGGTGAGGTTAACAATCCCGAGATTTGTTCTTTTCAAAAAACTAGAGCAAGGATTACAGCTTACGATTATAATGATGAAGCAGAATCTTTGGATCTCTTTTATTTGGTAAAGGCTGACTCTATGTTGGGTAAGGTGAATAATAGCAAGATACAGCAAGGTTTTAATTATCTTGTGTCGTTCTACCGTGAGGCAATGAATGGTACGCTCTTAAAGTCTGCTAATGTGGAGAAAAATGATGAAATAGTTGAAGTAGCAAAGTTAGTTCAAAGTACTAAAGGTGCTATTAATCAGCTTCGCATATATATAATTACGGACGGATTGACAGATCCAACTTGTGTGCCGGATTCTGTAGAGTCTAGTGAAGATGATTTTATCATCGAATATAATGTTTGGGATATGCAGCGAGTATTCCAGCAGCATAATATTCGTGCTGGCAAGGAGAAAGTTGAGATAGATTTCCCTACAGAATATAATACCGAACTTCAATGTCTAAAGATGAGTGAGGAAAATCCGTACGTAGATGCGTACATGGCGATTATTCCTGGTACTACTTTGGCTAAGATTTATCGAAAATATCAGCAGGTTCTGTTGGAGAAGAATGTTCGTACTTTCCTTCAGTTTAAGGGGAAGGTGAATAAAGGTATCCGTAAGACATTGCGTGAAGAGCCTGATATGTTCTTCTCATACAATAATGGTATTTCGACAACTGCAAAGGATATTGAAATAAAAGAAGAAGATGGTGGTCTTTACATCACTCGCTTATATGATTGGCAAATTGTGAATGGAGGTCAGACAACGGCTTCTATAGCTGCCAGTTTGTCTGATAGAGAAGTCGATATGCATAAGGTGTATGTTCCGATGAAAATCAGTGTCATTCGTGATGTTGAAAATTGTGATGAAATAGTTAAAGCGATTTCAACGTCTGCTAACAGTCAGACTGCAATTAAGAATTCTGATTTCTCTGCCAATGAGCCTTATCTGATAGATTTGGAGAAATTCAGTCGCTCAGAATGGGTTCCAAATGGTAAAAATAAACCTTACTGCAAATGGTATTTTGAGCGTACTCGCGGTCAGTATCTTGACCAGCTGGCGCAGTTGAGCGGATATAACGAGAAGTCCTTTAAAATTGAATATCCAAAGAATCAAAAGATTACTAAGACAGACATTGCTAAGTATGAAGCATCATGGAATATGCAACCATATAATGTTTGTCGTGGCGCAGAAAAGAACTACTCTTTATTTGTCGCAGACATCAAGAGAGAGCGTCCTATGGTAACAGCTAGCTATTATAAGCATATCATAGCCAAAGGAATTCTGTTTGACACAATTGACTCTATTGTAAAGTCCAAGAAATTGGGTGGATACAAAGCCAACATGAACACTTATTTGATGGCTTGCGTATCACTATTGTCTGATAAAGGTCTTGATTTGACTTATATTTGGGAAAACCAAATGGTTCAGCAAGAGGTCATAGATAAAATAGAAGAACTTCTTCCTATGGTCTGGAATCATCTGACAGGAGCGAATAGTGCATCAAGTCAATCTTCTAATGTTGGAGAATGGAGTAAAAAGCCTGAATGTTGGAATAGATTAAAATTGAAATTAGGTGAATATGAGAAGTTTGGTAGTGAATTGATGCAATCGGAAACGAATGAAGATGGAAGCTACCTTAATGAGGCGCAACAGAATCGCATCAAGGAAGCTGAAGCAATAGATTCAAATTATTGGTTTGGATTAGCAAATTGGGCAAAGTCTAGAGATTTGCTTAGCCCATTGGAGCGTAAGGCAGCTTTTAACTTTGGTACAATGCGTTCACGTAATCGTGCATTTAAAACATTAAAGCAAGCTCAGTTCGCTTTAAAAATAGTTGAAAAGGCAGAAGAACTTGGTTATAGAGGTTAATTATGGCAACAACAATATATACTTATTTGCATAATGATGATCTTAGCGGTTCACGCATAGTGAGCATGGATGATTGTATGTGCAAATTATACAATATAAAGCGTGATGACTCAGATTTTCTGAAAGATTTTAATGAGGAATTGCAAAAGCCAGCGCTATATATCCTTGTCAACCAGGGGCATCTAAAGGCGTATGTTGGTGAAACAGATGATTTCACAAAGCGTATAAGCCAGCATCTTGCAAAAAAAGATTTTTGGGATGAAGTCTTAGTCTTTTTGGGGGTTAACGATGATACTATCAGTAAGACTGAAGTTCAGTATCTTGAATATTGTGCATATCAAAAGGCAGATGAAGTAAAAACGTATGATTTATCAGAAAACACTCAGGTTCCTAAACAGCCACACATGAGTGTTATGCAGCGAGCAAAGGCAGATAGATTCTTTAAATATGTTCAGTTTCTCGCAAAATTTGTAGGATGCAATATTTTTGAAAAGCGAAAAAGTGTTGTGTTAACTACTACGCTAAGTGCTTCTCAGCCTAAAGTTGTACCCGCTCCTATTGAGTTCACTAATGATGACTTAAAGGGACGTATCTTCTTGTCATTCAATGGCGAAGGGAAATTTTCCAAACGTGAGATTGTGCTAGAAATAGTGCGTAAATTTATGCATGACTTTCCTGATACAACGTTAAGTGAACTTAAGGCAACATTTAAAAGAGATTTTCTTGGGCATTTTGCTCAGTATGAATTTATTCAAGAAAATATTGAAAATGCCAAAAGATGGAAAGAACTTGGGCAAGATCATTGCCATTACTTTGTTAATGATGTTTTGAGAAGTGGCGATGGTATTGATTTTTTAGTTTGCGTAGAATGGGATAGAAACAATATTATTAAAGTCCTTGGTATAGCAAAAGCTTTGGGATGGACTTTTGATATCGTAAGAGGTTAATTATATGAATAAAGAAATTCAAAATACAAAAGATAATATTGATTATAAAGTAGACTGGGTGAGCAAAAAATTTGCTTATCCTGAACGTGTTGTGCGTCTAGCAACTTCTTTTAGTGGCATAGGCGCAATAGAATATGCTTTTAAAAGATTAGGCTTAAAGTCCAAAATTGTTTTTGCTGGTGATATAGATGCCAATTGTAAGAAGGCTTATTTTGCCAATTACGAAATCTCAGAAGAGCAATGGCATACTGATATTCATAAATTAGATGCAACACCTTATAAAGGTCAGGTGGATTTGTTTGTTGGTGGGGCTCCATGTCAAGCTTTTTCGATAGTTGGTGAGCAACGTGGCTTTGATGATACACGAGGTACTTTATTTAGAGAGTTCGCTCGTGTTGTTAAAGAATGTAACTCGCTCTAAATTGGACTTTGATTGAAAATCAAGAAGTTGGGCGTTTGCCT
>OLYC01001631.1_pt1 | contig 14936 bp, 9 predicted proteins | sample 1674271 | NCBI WGS metagenome assembly OLYC01 (sample SAMEA103958154, study PRJEB25191) | human gut metagenome
AATACCAACTTATCAATAATTGAAATATTCTTTGGGTACTTTTTATGCAAAAACAGCAAAACTTTATATCGTATTATAGGTGGAAGCATTGAAAAAGAATTTAACACATCATTTCTTGATCCAAATTCGTATTTTTGAAAATAACTTATCAACAAATATGATAACATATTCATAATCAGGTAATTTTTTTATTCTATCTTGAATCTTCTTTGCTCCTAAAGTACTTTATTTTTCATTCATTAGTTCAAACTACCTATATCATCAACTTTAATATAATTTAAAATTGCAGGTACTGCTTCCAAACTATTGGAATACCTTATTTTCGAATCATATACACATTTTCCTATTCTTTTCTTTAATTCATCGATGCTCTCTACCCCAAATAAAATCTGCATTTTTTTACAATATCTGCGAGATTTCATTCTTTCCCATTCCAGTTGTTTATTCTGAACATATATATAACATGTTGGAAACCAATAAATACCATACCAACTTTTTTCGTCTTCTACTAGTTCATAAGCATTGCATACCTGATATAAAAACAAATCTGCTTCCGCAATCGCTTCTGATGTGTATATTGGAAGCTTTTCTCTCTGATTACATATTACATCTCCCATCAAAGTGTATTTATTTTTCATATCTGATGTTGGTTTATAATGTTCTTCAATGGCACTACTATAGTGTCGAAATGCGGTATAATTAGCCTGTTTAATTACTCCTCCAAATAAACTTGTTTCCAAAAAATATGTATAAGTTAATAATACATTGATAGCTGCATAATCTTTAATATGCCTCATATACACTATAATGCAAATAAACAATTCCCACAAAAGTGTTTTATATATATCTATGTCATTTTCACATACTGAATTTGCATTTTCATCAAATGTTCTTATACAACATAATTTGTTATACATACCTTTGTAATGTCAGGATCATTAACACATCTTTCCATAAATGCATACTTATCTTGCCCTTCTTTTAGTTCCCATTTATCAAGCACAACATCCACTCCATGAGAAATTAAGCGTTGGGCAAGCTCTAGTACAAGTCTATCACTGCTCCAAGAATATGAAATAAACACCTTTGGCATTTTATCATCCTGCAATCCTAATCCCCTCCATACCTTATTTTGACTCTTAACATTTTCTTTTCATTTTACCACCCGACATAAAACGACACAATGAACTTACGTGAAATCGAAAGTTATTTTTTACAAAAAAACACCCTAATAGAATGGATTCTAATCAGATTCTCATCTGATCAATCATTCTATTAGAGTGCTTCTACTTTAAAATTTCTGTTATGGTCTGAGTTCATTTCCAAAGCCGCCAAATTCAAACACTTTTTGTATCGGTGTCCTGATCTTCGATCCGGTCGTGAAGCTGCTCAAACTTGATACGGATATCCCTTAACATCTGATGATGGTGTATCCTGATCCCGATCGTGATGCCGGTCAGGACAAGCCCTGTCATGGCAATGATGATCAGGACTGTCTCAACCTTTACTTTTAACGGCTTTTTCTCAGTCGTAGATGGATTCTGCTTCCCAGCTGATGATGTTTCCGTTTTCTGCGTTGATCTCAAATTCATACTTTACCTCCGCATAGTAGGCTTCCCCCTCATAGAGAGAGATGCCGTCGTCATAGTCCGGATGGATGTAGATGTTTCCGGCATCGATGCCAGGGATCCTGTCCATGACGGTCTGTTTTGCTGTCTCGATGGAAACACCGCCCGGTGTTGTCTGCGATGTGCCGGCTGCGTTCTGGGAACCTGTCGTACCATTCTGTGATGCTCGGTATCCCTTGTCTATCACTTCGGAGTCCGCCGAAAGGATGCGTCCGTCGGATGCATCCAGCTCATAATCGTACTCCACTCCGGCTGCGGTGAATTCCACCTCATATCTGGCACGGCCGTCATCCCAGTCCTGTTTTACCGTGATGTACTGGATCTGTTCCTCTGTGACCCCTGCATTCCCGGCTGCGATGTTCTTCGCTTCCTGTTCCGTGATGCCGCCGTTCACCATTGTGGCAGAACCTGCGGTTGCATGTTGTGACACGCCTGCCTGTGATGTTCCGATGCTGTCGTTGTTTCCTGTCTGTGCTATATGATCTGTTGTGTTGCTGCCGTTTTGTGCTGTTCCTGTTCCACTGCTGTTATCCTGTGCATTATGATCTGCTGTGTTGCTGTTGTTCTGTGACGCCGTGTCTGATGCAGTTCCTGTGCTCCCGGAACCCTGCACGGTCCCACCAGCTACTCCTGTAGTCCCCTGTATGCCCTTGGTATCCTGCACATTTTGGGATGTACTGCCGCATCCGTTCACAGCTGACAGAAGTGCCACTGCTATAAGTCCTGCGGCAAGCATTCTCTTTTTATTTCTCACGTTTGTCCTCCCATTTCTCCATTGATTCAATGATGCGTTCCATCCTGATGGCTGCTGTTTTCTGCCGGTGTTCTTTCTCACACCCTGAAGATCCCGGTGTCTGCCTTTAACGTTTCTGCCGCTGCGCCTGCCTGTTCCGTGGTCTCTGCCACCTCGGAGCACCGCATGGTGATGTTCTGGATGCGCTCTGCCATGTCGGAGGTCCCGCTTGCACCCTCGTTTGCCGCATTTGCAACTCCCTCGATCGCATTTATCATGCCGTCCATGGAAGCTAAGAGTTCCTCAGATGTCGCACTGAAATCCGATACAAGACCGTCCACAAACTCGGAATCCCGGTTGTAGGCATCTGCAAGGCTCTCAAAGCTGTCATAGCTGGATTTCACATCAGTTGCGACGAAGTCTAACAGACGTCTGCTGTCCTTTGTGAGCTGGTTCACTGCTTTCACCACGCTGTCCGTGACCTCCTGGATGGTTGTCGCCGTCTCACCGGATTCCGTCGCAAGCTTCCGGATCTCGTCCGCCACGACTGCAAACCCTTTTCCCATCTCCCCGGCGCGCGCCGCCTCGATGGAAGCATTTAAGGATAAAAGGTTGGTCTGGTTGGTGATCTCCATGATCGCCTGTGCCAGGACCTCGATCCGGGATACCACTTCCACATCCTGCAGTGCCTGGTCGAGGCTTACCTTGATCTCGCCGTGCATGCGCTGTGCATTGGCACGGTTCTCCGTGGTCTCTCTCTTCGCATTGATGGCACGGGTATGGATGTCATTGACACGCTCCGCACCTTCCTGTGCACTCTCTGCGATGTTTTTGATCGCCCTGTTGATCTCCTCTGACATGGTGTTCATCTCCGTTGCGGATGCAGCGGATTCCTCCATGCTCGCTGCAAACTGCTGTGTCGTTGCGGAAATGCCTTCCATCTCGCCGTTGATCTCATCCACGTTTTTCCCGATGGAGGAGACATGGCCGCTCAGGGACTCTGCATTGTCCTTCACGCTCCCAAGGTGTCCCGCAAAGCTCTCCCGGATCTTGTGGAAAGCTGCCGCAAGGTTTCCGATGCTGTCTTTCCTGTCTAAATATTTCTGTTCCACATCCTGTGTGAAATCGCCCTGTGCGAGGGTGTCCGAATAACTGCAGGCAAGGTCGAGGCTCCTGATGTAATCAATGATGCCTGCCGCACCCACAACGATCGTGATGATAAGCCCGGCTGCCATAAAGGCTGCCATTTTTTTCACATCGGAAGCGATCATTGCCGCAAGCTGGCTCTGCGCCTGCGCCTGTCCGGCACCGTCCATGAGGCTTACTGCATATGCTGCGAGCTGTTCCATGCAGTTTTTCGCATATAACACTGCCCCTGCACCGAGCAGTATCACAAAAAAGAATACGATCTTTGTTCCAAATTTTGTCTTTCCCATGATTTATCTCTCCTGTTCCTTATATGATATTTAGACAATTGCGAAACTCCTCATACTCTTCTTTCAATTGTTTCATATGATTTCTGCAATCATCATCTTCTTGCCCAGGCTGTGCAAGGATGTCCGTGTCCTCCCACTGCCTTATGAACGAGACACATTCCTGCGCCGGGAGCGGCCTGCTGATCAGGTAGCCCTGTAAAAAGTTGCAGCCGAGCTTTTCCAGCTGTTCTGCCTGTTCCCTTGTCTCGATTCCCTCTGCCGTCACCCAGATGTGGTTCCTCTGGGCGAACACGAGGAGCGTCTGCACGATCGGCATGCCCATCTTCCTGCTCCCGATGCCCCAGACCAGCTCCTTGTCCAGCTTGATGCTCTGGAACTCGAAATCCATCAGCCGCACGAAATTGGATTCACCCTTGCCGAAATCATCCATGACCAGGTTGAACTTCTTATCCTGCAGCCTGTGTGCGGTCTCCAGGAGTTTTCCGTTATCCGCCGACTTCCCGAGTTCCGTCATCTCCAGCCAGATCTTCCCATGCTGGAGGCCGTACCGGTCCAGGCAGCTGCTGATCTCCTCCCAGACAGCCTCCACCATGCAGGTCTGCGGCGACAGGTTCACGTTGATCCTCGTGATGCCGTGTTCCGCAAACCTCGTGAACCACCGGCAGCACTCCCGGATCATCCACAGGTCGATGTCATGCACCCATCCGCCTTCCTCTGCCTCCTGCACAAGGCTCTCCGGGTCGAGGAATCCTCCCTTCCCGTCCCTTACACGGAACAGCGCCTCAAGCCCGGTGATCCTGTGCTTTTCCACGTTGTAGATGGGCTGGAAATAAGCTTCCATCCCAAGACTGGAAATATCTTCCCAAGTATAAGCTCCTGTAATGCTCATGGTCTTTTACCTCTTACCTGTTTTTTTGTTCCATCTCCCAGCCCCCGCTGCCCAGATGACCTTTCCTTTTATCTCTTCCCTTCCTGCCGCACCGAGCATCCTGCTGTCTAAAGACACCGGGCGGTTGTCCCCGAGGAAGAAATAACTCCCTTCCGGCACGGTGTACGGATAATCCACGCTGTCTCCTGTCTCCGACATGCCATAGATGACATCCGTCTCCTGCACTTCTGCGCCGTTCCTTGTCAGGTGTCCCTCACGGTCCACCTCCATCACATCCCCCGGCAGCCCTGCGATGCGCTTGATCAGGTATTCCCCGGATGCATCCTTTAAGATGACGGCATCCCCATAGCCCACGCCGTCCGGGAGGATGCGCAGGAAGAACACGATATCCCCGGGATGGCAGGCAGGGCGCATGGAATTCCCATCCACGCGCATGATCCCGCACACCCTGAACACCAGGATCCAGACCACGAACAGGATGACGGCCCGCTCTGAGCGCATCTTTCTTTTCCGTTTTTCCTCGCGGATCTTCAGGAGTGCCATGTCAAGGCTGTACTGTTCTCCCCCGTTCATGGCTGTTCCCGGAGACCGGCCTCTTCCGGTCCGTCTGCCTGTATCTGTCCCGGTCTCTGCGGCTTTCCATGCAGATCCCGTGTGTCTTCCTCCGGCGGACACCCTGCAAAGATGCAGTCCAGGCCGTTTTTCAAGGCTTCCAGACGGCTGCGGTACTGATGGTAGAGCGCCTGTTGCTTCTCCACTTTCTCCCTTGTCTTGGTCAGGATGACATCCATCTGCCGCCCTGCCTCTGCAAGGATCTCTCCTGCCTTCCTCTCTGCCTCTGTAAGGGTCTCCCCTGCCTTCCTGTCCGCCTCTGCAAGGGTCTCCCCTGCCTTCCTCTCTGCCTCTGCAAGGATCCTCTTTTCTGCTTCCCCGGCCTCTCTGAGCATGCGTTCCTTTTCGGTGCCGGCATGGTCGAGGATGGCCGCCGCAGTCTCCTTTGCACCGCCCAGGATCTCCTCCGCCTTTCCTTCTGCCTCCGCATAGAGCTTCTCCTGTGTGGGGATCTGTGCCCGCAGTCCTGCGTTCTCTGCCGCAAGCTGCATCTTTTCCAGATATAGTTCCCTCACTGTCTCCTCGTTCTTCTGTCCATAGTACTCCACCAGCTCCCTGATGTAGAGCACGACTTCCTCACGGTCATACCCTAAGACGGCTGTCCTTAACTTTTCTATTTCCTCAACAAAATTCCTGTCTTTCATGATCTGTCACTTCCTTATAATCCCTTTTTCAGGCACAACAGGGGCAGCCTGCGCTGCCCCTGTCATGTCATCCTGCAAGTTCTCTTGAAAGTCTTGATTCAAACACTGCAAGAGCTGCCATGCAGCCGGCTGTAATGACTGCGCCGGCTATATAGATCGGAGTATCTGCCACACAGTGCCTGCCTGTCACAGCCAGTAAGATGCCCGCTGATATATAGGCTGCACACATCACCACCTGGGCTGCGATACATTTTTTCTGCGTCTTCCGCAGTGCTTTTCTTCTTTCAGGATCCATGGTCCTTATCCTCCTGTTCCCCGTATTTCTGCCATGAATGGGTCTGACAGGGATCTTTCCTGTCCTGCCCGCTCATGTCAGATGTTTTGTAAGTATTTTGGAAAAATTACATATATCATTTTGGTTTGTTGTTTGTAAGTTTAGATAATAGGTCTTTCTTTTTTTATTGTCCGGGGATATGTGGATATCCCCGGGATTGTTTTTTCGTTCTGGTATCTTTTGGGGTTACTGTCTTACTCTCCGTCAAGTTCCTCGCGGATCTTCCGGATACGCAGGACTGTGTATCCTGCGATCACAAGGATCAGGATGACTGGATACCAGTGGAATCCGCAGTCTGCGAAGCTGATGTGTCCATCTGCATCACTGCTGTCTGCCGGGATGCTGTCGTCTGTGTTTCCGCTTCCGTCTGCATCTGCTCCGGTCTCTGTGCTGTCTGTGACATCTGTAGTATCATCAGAACCTGTATCTGCACCGGTCTCTGTACCTTCTGTCACATCCTCACCATCCGCCTGGTCTGACTTGTTGTTTCTGTTGTTCCTGTTGTGTTTGTTGTTTTTGTTTCCGCCGGACGCATTGTTTCCATCCGCTGCAGCGATATCTGTGGCATTGGTCTTGCCATCTGTGACCCCGGTATTGGTTCCGTTCGTATTTCCATTGCTGTTTCCACCACTGCCGGAGCCGCCGTTATTGTTTCCGTTATCTCCGCCATTGCTTCCACCATTGCCGTTATTGTTGCCACCGTTGCTGCCGCCATTTCCGCCGTTGTTGTCTGGTTTGCTGCCGTCACTGCCGGAGCTGCCGTTGTTTCCACTGTTGGAGCCGCCGCCGTTTCCGCCGTTGCCCGGATTCTTACCGTTTCCTCCATCGCCTCCGTTTCCACCGTTTCCGCTGTTGGATTCACCGCCGTTTCCTCCGTTTCCGCCGGTTCCGTTGTTGGAGTCACCGCCATTTCCGCCGTTACCTCCGGTTCCACTGTTGGATTCTCCACCGTTTCCGCCGGATCCACCATTGCCGTTGTTGGAATCTCCGCCGTTTCCACCGTTTCCTCCGGTGTTGTTACCACCGTTGCCGCCGGTTTCGCCTGAGTTTCCTCCATTGCCGCCGGAGCCGCCGTTGCCCTTGTCTGAGTCTCCGCCATTTCCACCGTTGCCGCCACTGTTCGTGCCGCCGTTGTTATTGCTTTCTCCTGTGGAGCCGCTGCCGCCGTTGCCTCCGGTTCCACCGTTTCCGTTGTCGGATTTACCGCCGTCTCCGCCATTTCCACCGGATGTTGTTCCACCGTTATTATCGGTCTTTCCCGGCTGTGTGGTCTCGGTTCCTGTACCGCCGTTTCCTCCGTTTCCGCCCGGGTTCGTGTTATCTCCTGTTGCGTTTCCGCCGTTTCCTGCATCACCGCCTTTGACAGTTCCGCCAGGATTGATGGTGATGGTCTTATCGCCTGCGCTGATTCCGGTTCCACCGTTTCCACCATTGCCCGGTGCACCGGTGTCTGTGGATCCTCCCTTGCCGCCATTTCCGCCGGTTACTGTACCGCCATCTATGGTAGGGGTGATCTCTCCCTCGATACCTGCTCCACCGTTACCGCCATTAGCAGCATCGGCTCCGGTACTGTCTCCTGCATCTGCTCCGTTTCCACCCTGGACTTTTGCGTCTGCTCCGACTGTGATCTTTGCATCTGCCGGGCGGTCCGGTGTTGCGGTTCCGATACCGGCTGCACCATCCGGATGGGCAGCAGATCCGTTACCTCCCTGAATGGTTCCGTTAGTGATCACCAGATTGGTTCCCGGATGATCATTTCCGCTGTCTTTCTTAAAAATCAGTCCCGGCTTTGCACTGTTCGCAGCATCAGCGTCATTACCGTTAATGCTGTTGCCACCCAGGTCAACCTTAACATCTCCCCAGGTATCCGGGATTTCCACGCTGTGATCGATATCTTTCTTTACAATCACTTTGTAATTGCCATCATCATCTACTACTACCTTGACGTTCGGGTTTTCTGCCATTTCATCTTTGTCTTTTTTCCCATTCGCCTTAGTATCACCCTGTTTATCTTCAAACTGTTTTGCAATGTCTTCTGCATCAACAAGAGCAGTTTTTCCGGTTGTGGAGCCAAGGACATCTCCCTCGATCTTATACTCGGTTCCCTTCTCAAGACCGGTGATCCGGTAGATGCCGTTTGCGGTCTCTTCAATCTTTGCTCCCGCTACCACTGCGCCTGACATGCTATATACTTTGTATTCCGATGCACCGTTCGGCACACCTTCAAAGGTCAGTGTATAGGCTGTCTTTCCGGTCACAACAGGGATCGTATTGGTCACTGTAACATTTACCGTTATGGAAGCATCGCCATACTTGAAAGTCAGCGGGAAGGTTCCTTCTTTCTGCACTGCATTCAATCCTTCCACAGAAATGAGGTTTGTGACATCCTTACCGTTTGCATCATACGCTTCTGCTTTGGCACGCTTGACTGCCTCTGACGTATTAAATGCTCCTTTTTTGACCGAATTCAGATGTATCTTGAAATCGTTTGCTGCAATGATATTTCCATTCTGGGAAATATTGGCCTTCTCACGGAATACCGCATGCAGTTCTGTAGCCGCACTGATCACAGTCTGGTCGGTATAAACCTTTCCTGCCGTATCCTTCCATGCCATAAACTGATATCCTGGCAGGACTGCACCTGCCGCCATCTTCTCATAGGCTGCCTTATCCAGCTTTCCGCCTTCCATGACCATCTCAGTGCCGATCTTCTTTTCCGGACTGATTTCTTTATTCCAGAATGTCACGGTACACGATGGAACCAGGGTGACATCAATGGTCGTTGCCTCCCCAATCGTACTGCCCGCATCCCCATTCGTATAAGCAATGATCCTGTTATTCTGATCTTTTACTGCTTCCACCATTGAAGTAACGTCTTTGGTGTTCGCCAGAATGCTTTTTAATAGCCTGCTGCCCTCCACATTGATCTTAAGGTGTACAGTATTGTCATCTACCGGTACCACTAACTAGTATTCATGGTCAAATCCGCCTGTGGCTGCTGCCTTGGTGGTCCAGTTTCTCACAGGGTTACCGTAAGCTGTGTCCAGCGTTCCACCCTTGATACGGACCGTCAGCATCTGACCTGCAACAAAGCTTACGTTCAGATAACTTGGCTGTGTGACTGCCAGTGTACTGCCCTTCCAGCTTCCTGCGTCCTCACTGAAATTTACTGCTCCCAGATCTGTCGTATTATCATGAGAGAGCCATTTTGCTGTAAATGAAGGATTCTGTAAACTTCCATCCGGTGAAAATTTCAGATTGTCAAGCGTCGTCTGATCCGGGACAATGATACGGATATTGCTCGCACTCTGTGTGTTCGCTTCCAGTACTGCCGGAATCGTGCTTGCATCCATGGAGCCTCCGGAAACATGGATATGCACGACATGGGACTTCTCATAGGATGCTTCCAGATCGTAAGATGCCGATGTGGAAGTGAACTTATAGGTGTAACTCTTATCCGTCCATTCAAAGCCTGCCTTCAGGTCTGTGGCACTTCCCGTCTCTGCCAGCTTCGTAAGTATGTCAAAAGTTTCATCCTCTGCAATCCCTAACGCTCCTTCCGTAGGGTTCGGATCGGATGTGTTCATGGCAGGGAACTTCAATGTGACTTCCACATTCTTAAATACTTCCACTTTGCCGTTCTGACTGCTTACCGTGATATCTTTACTCTTCTGTTCGTCAAAATAAGTCGCTGTAAATTCCGGTGTCGTCACAGCGGAGCCAGCCGCTGATGTCACCTGAATGGTTGTCCTGTCATGGGTTACGGTGGAGCCGGAACTGCTTCCGCCGTTCACCTTACCAACATAATAGATCAGGTCGCCATTGACCGGCTTCTTAACGGTTACCGTGATGATGCCGGTACCCGGGTCCTTAGACTTATCAAATTCGGAAGCAGCCAGCATCTGTGGAGCTCCCTGTGCATCCACGCCCATGGATACCCACACCTTATCTACATCAATGGAATAATCCTCTCTCGGCTTAATGGTCACCGTGTAAGGGGTAAGCTGATGATAGGGATTATTCGGCTGTGTCTGTGGTTTCACCAGTTCAGCCGGAAATTCCGGGGAACCAATTGATGCCAGTGCTGCCACTCCGCTACGTTCCTTCCAGTTTAATACAGCGTAGTATTCTCCAAGGTAAAAGGTCTGGTTATCCTTCGTTGCGGTATAGGTATAGGTTGCACCATTCTTCACAGCAGTGAAGGTATCTCCAATAGCTTTTAATGTGACACTCGCCTGACTGTCACCTAAGGTAGTATCGTTGCTTGTATCTACCGCCTTGACTGTATAATCTGCCGCGGATGTCAGCACATAGCCGTCCACCGTGAGCTTTCGTGTATTCGCACCCGTGTTGCTTACCGTAACCTCACCACTGCGGAGTGTGACCGCACCGGTATCACTCACATCAATGTTCGTACCATTGCTATCTGCATGGACGGTGTTGCCGTTCATTTCCTTAATAGAAGATGTATTATATAACAACTCGTTGCTTGCAGGTGTCAGGCCACTAGCTGCAAGCAGCTCCACGGTTTCATTCATCTTTACCTTTGCCAAGGCTTGTGAGATGGTCTGATACTTTGTTGTATTGATTTGTGCCTGTTCATTCGTCACTGTTGCATTCGGATTGACACCGGCTGCTGCAGAAATACGATTTTTACGGGAATTCGTCAGCAAATTTCCAGCAAATATTCTGGCATTCTCGAGCTGGCTGCCTTGAAAAGAAGACACTGCCCACATATTTGCATCGGTGGAAACTGTCAGTCGTCCCCATTTAACTCCATTCAGATTTCCAGCCGCCTGGTCAACGCACCAAGCCTTGATGCCCTGCTCCTGAGGCGATGTAGCAAATCCTGGTGTTCCCACCCAGCGATAAGTTTGTGTTGACATCAAAACTTCAACACCTGTCGCTCCACTCGGAACATTAATTGGGCTTGCAGCTGCTAAAGACCAGGTATTCATTCCAGCAGTAAGTCCCGTTCCTGTCGTTGTTTGAGCTGTTCCAAACAGCACTCTGCAGTCACGGCCTGACTCCTGCAAAGCCATACCAAGACTCTGATTCACGGTAAACTGCGCACCGAGTGCTACTGCAAGTTCAGATGCTTTTGCATTCATTTCTATAAAAGAATTCTTTGCTCCATTACCTTCTATCCAATATGGATGAGAATCCTCTGCCTGAATAAAAATACGCCCACCGTGACTTAAATAGTTTAACAGGATTGCTTTGTCACCTTCCGTAAGATCAATATATGGAGCACGAATATAAATCAAATCGTACTTTCCTACAGATTCCTCGGTCTCACCTGCCGCTACAAGAGTCATCGGATTGCTCTTATTGGTTCCTTTATATTCCTTCACTTCTGCCCCTGCACTCTGAAAAGATGTCGCAGTATTTTCCCATAAAACACCTGGTGCTCCTGTTGAATTATCATGACAATAAGAAACCGGATCCCAGATTAAAACCTGCTTCTTGCTGAGATTCAAGATCAGTTTGTCATAAGCATAGGAAATAACACAGTCACTACGGTCTGCTGTGATGGCAGTTTCGTTGTTTGTGTTGCTGCCCTGATCTCCAGCAATTGCATATCGTCCACCATGCATCACCTCTTTGGGAGTGTTTGCGTTCATATCAGCCGTATGGCTGATGCCGATCGGATTCGCAGGCTTTGCATTCAACCGCACTCTCGCCCCATCAGCAACCACAAGGTTCCGCGCATTGCCGTCCTTTGTATTACCACTGATCTGTGGTGTTATGGATGGACTCTTATCATTATATCCCAGGTCAAGCAGCGCACCATTTTGTACACACACAGCGCCCTGGTCACCTACGGTATTTCCGGTGATCGTAACATTGTTCAGAGTCAGGTGTCCGCCATCCTCGACATTGAACAGCGTATTGGTTCCACCTGACAGTGTACCATTGCTGACCGTTATGGTCTGTCCGGCGCGTACAGTTATCGTTTTTCCTGGTGTGATCGATACGCCCACTTTGAAATTAATTTCAATATAATCTTCCGTTAAAAGACTTTCATCGGGCCATGTATCCAGATCATCCAGAAGTCCTGCACTACGTACTAAAGACGGTGAAACAATTACCTTTCTGGTAAAGGTCGTGATTCCTTCCGGGATTACAAAAGTATCCTCCGTCTGATCCGGATCAGAAGTATCCGCATCGCCTGTATTGTTCTCAGAATCCGGATTCTCTTCCAGCGGATTAAGAACAAATGTCACCTTGTACTCTCCCGAAAGCATAATGTCAAAATTCCCATCATCCTTTATATTCAGTTTGTACTTATTTTCATCATAAACAAGTCCTGCCGCAAGGTCATAGTCTTCCTGCCCCTGCTCCAGGTAGAGTTCCGGAACTTCAAACTCCCCGTTTTCTTCCACGGCTGCCTTCACAGTAACTGTTCTCTGAAATGTGATGGTCTGGTTTCCCTGCGTGCCATCCTGTCCATTTCCCTGTGTTCCTTCTGTTGTCACAGGCGTAAGGGAATAGGTCACTTCATAGGAGCCGATCTTGTTAATATCGAAGCCTCCAAGATCCCCTACCGTTAACGTATATTTTACATCATCATAGAGGATCTCATCTGTCAGGTCGTAGTCTTCTTCTCCCTGTGTCAGCACCAGTTCCCGTGCTACATACACAGGTTCTTCGTCCTCAGAAGCCGCTACTACATGAACCGTTCTTGTAAAGGTGATGACCTGCTTTTCCTGCGTATCACCGGTATTGGTGGCATCCCCTTCCGGTGTCTGATCCGTATCTTCCACCGTTGCCATGGCATCTGTCGTTTCTATCGTTTCTGTGCCTGACACTGTCTCGGTGCTTTCTATGTTTTCTATGCTTTCTACACTGTCTGTGTTCTCCACACTTTCAGTTACATTTACACTGCTTTCCTTTTCCGTCAGTGCGTATGAGATCACATAATCTCCTGCCACATTGACATCAAAGTTTCCTGTGTCAGTGACGGACAGGGTATATTTTTCACTGTCATACGCGATCCCTTCCGTCAGGTCATAGTCTGTCACGCCCTGTGTGAGCGTCAGTTCCGGTGCATCATAAGCTTTGCTCTGCTCTTTTGCACCTACGCCGTGGATCGATCCGATGAGCAGTGCGGCTGCCATCACAAATGTCAATGCACGGTTTACTTTCGTCCTTCTCATAGGTTTCCTCCTTAATTTTTATTACATAAAGAAAGCTCCACAACATAATGTAGATTATGTTGTGTGGAGGAATGGCTCTTTTGCCCGGTTACACCGGGATTTTGAACAGATTTATAAAATTTCTGGTTTTTAGCAGTTGTCTACGAATGTAGTATAGTTGAAACAACATGATTTTCAGCTGTGAAACCGTGAAATACTGAAAAATCAGGCGTTTACAGAAGTCTGGTCTTATTTTTGTGCAAAAATGGCAACAAATTCCTAGAGAAGTACTATGAAATTAGTGCTTCTTTTACAAAAGTGGGATTTTTTTGTCGAATTTTAGCATCAGACTATTGACGTTTCTCGGATTTTTTGATAAAAAAATAGTACTTGGAAGATATTGGTAATGATTATCATACTTTCATCCGAATGCATTCACAACATAATCTACATTATGTTGTGTCTTTTTATTTCTGTCGTTCAGACGACCAGATCCAGACGCTCCAATTTTTTGACATGGTCTTCCTCTGTGGTCGCTACGTAGATCCTTGTGGTATTGATGCTGCTGTGTCCGAGGATATCCGCAAGGTGGCTGATGTTTTTATGCATGTTATAGTAGATGCGCGCAAAGAAATGGCGGAGGTTATGCGGGAATGCTTTTTTCAATGCAACGCCTGCTTTTTCGGCGTTTTTTTTCATTTCCGTCCAGATGTTGCTGCGGTCTACCGGGTTTCCGTTTTTTGTGATGAAGACTGCGCCGCTTCTGATGCCTTTCTTTTTGCAGTAGTCGAGCAGTTTCATTTTCAGTTTGTGTACGAGATAGATCTCGCGGTGTTTTCCTTTGCAGGATATGCTGATCTTTCCGGTGCCCACTGCCTCCACCGTGACCGATGCAAGTTCACTGATGCGCATGCCGGTGCTGCCGATGATCTCGATGATCATGGCAAGGCGGAGGTTGCCATTCTCTTTTGCAGTTGCGATGAGTTTTTCGTATTCGGCGCGCATCATCTCTTTTTCCTGCGCATAGATGTGGTTTGGCTGGGTCTTGAAGATCGTGACAAAACAGTCGTGCCAGCCTGTGTATCCGAAGAAGCCGTTTAAGGCGATGAGCATGCTGTTGGCGCTGGACGGCATGTATTTGGCTTCGAGATGTTTTTTGTAGCGGATCACGCATTCTTTGGTGATGTCTTTCTGTTCCTGTGTCTGCAGCCAGGCGGTGAAGGTGCGGATGTCGCGGATGTATTTGTCGATGGTATTCTGGGATTTTTCCTGTGTATAAATATGATCTTGATAGGATTGTATGGTATTTTTGTCGATTGTCCTCATGTTGTTTCCTCTCATGCTGTTCTGATTTTCTGCCCACGTATCTCCGGGGAAACCGGGGGATAGTTACAGTATACCGGGTGATTGTGATGTGGACAATCGGGATGGGGGAATTGGAAGAAATTGGCAGGAGGGGCTGGAGTGGAAAGAGCCAGCTCCTGACGGGCTGGCTCTGTGATGGGTTGTTTTTGGTTTTAG
>OLYC01001637.1_pt1 | contig 14891 bp, 10 predicted proteins | sample 1674271 | NCBI WGS metagenome assembly OLYC01 (sample SAMEA103958154, study PRJEB25191) | human gut metagenome
AACCCACGTAACCAGCTTGGAAGGCTGGAATTCTACCATTGAACTACACCCGCAGGTCCAAAGGCGGTCTTTGGCGACATCAGTTATCATACCAAAAGAGGGGGGCTTTGTCAACCGTTTTTCAGAATTTAGCGGGAGAATTTTGCAAAAAAGGTTGTCAGCGTCCGCGGGATGTGCTAAAATTCTTATGTAGTATGCACTATCACACGAAAGGACGATTTTTCCTATGTCTGGACATTCCAAATGGAATAATATCAAACGCAAAAAGGGCGCTTCCGATGCGGCCAAGGCCAAGGTATTCACCAAGGTGGCCCGTGAGATGTCGGTAGCGGTAAAAGAGGGCGGCGCTGACCCCGATACCAACGGCAAGCTGCGCGACTGCATCGCCAAGGCCAAGGCTGCCAATATGCCCAACGAGAATATCGAGCGCTGCATTAAGAAGGCTGCGGGCAGCGAGGATAAGAACAGCTACGAAGAGATGGTATATGAGGGCTACGGCCCCAACGGCGTTGCCGTTATCATTGAATCGCTGACCGATAACCGCAACCGTACCGCCGGTGACCTGCGCCATTACTTTGATAAGTGCGGCGGCAACCTGGGCCAGAACGGCTGCGTTTCCTACCTGTTTACCAAGAAGGGCCAGATCGTCATTGATAACAGCGAGGGCGAGCTGGACGAGGAGAAGGTGATGGAGGACTGCTTTGATGCCGGGGCCGAGGATGTGGATTTCGATGAGGATACCATTGAGGTGTATACCGGGGTGAATGAGCTGCGCGAGGTGCGCGAGGCGTTGGAGAAGAAGGGTTATACCTTCCTTTCCGCCGAGCCGGCCTATATCCCCAGCACCTACACCGCCCTGCCGGAGGACGCCGCCGATAAGATGACCCGTCTGATGGACCTGCTGGATGACTGCGATGATGTGCAGGGCTTCTGGCACAACTGGGAAATGTAATATCCCCGCAAATATTCCAAGAGCGGCGCCCCCAAAGCGCCGCTTTTTTGGCAAAAGGGAGGGCAGACTATGAAGGGACTCCGTATCATCGCGGCACTGCTGTGCGCCGTAATGCTCGCGGTGCCGGCGATGGCAGGTGACTGGGATTTTGGCATAACAGAACCCGATGACCACCCCACTGTGGAGACGCCCGCCGCCCCCGAGCCGCCGGCCCAGGAAACCGTCAGTGATCCTGCCGCGAGCGATCCGGAGCCGCCGGCAGGACCGGAACGGGATGATAACCTGTGGGGCGATTGGAAAGACCCGGGCAACAGTGGTGTCCGTACCGAGCTGCCCTCCGAAGCGCAGCAGGAGCTGGAGGAGGCCCGCCGGGAGCTGGAGGAAAAACAGCAGCAGCGGGATGAGGCGTTCCGGGAGGCGGAGCGGGAAAATGCCGCCCTGCCGGAGGAAGAAGAGAAGCAGAAGAAGCCCGTCGGCAGCAAGGCGGCCGATGCCGCCCCCACCGAGCTGGTGCTGCCCCAGCGGGAAGTGAGAACCGGCAGCCCGGTGCGGTACATCCTCATCGGGGCGCTGCTGGCCGGGGCCCTTTGCATTGCCATTTACCTGTTTACCCACCCGGCGCGGGAGGACGACCCCGCCGATGAAACCAAATCATGAGAAGCCACGATCCGAAAGGAGGAGCGCCCATGCCGGAGCCGAACCTGTGCCGCCACTGTTTTTCCGTACTGGAGGAGGGGGAGACGGTCTGTTCCGCCTGCGGGCAGAAGCCGGAGGCCCCCAACCCCGATGCCGCCCTGCCGCTGGGAACGGTGCTCTCCGGGCAGTACCGCGTGGGGATGGTGCTGCACCACAATGACCTGCTGACCACCTATCTGGCCTGGGATGCCGAAAAGGACCGCAAGGTGCGGGTGGAGGAATTCTTCCCCGGCATCCTGAAGCGGGCAGAGGACCATAAGGGTATCCTGCTCATCTCCGCCGAGAGCAAGACACTGTTCCGTACCATGGCCAGCGACCTGCACGACCGCTGGAAGCGCCTGATGGAAGTGAACCACAAGGCGATGCTGAAAACACTGGTGCTTTTTTCCGAAAATGACACCCTGTACCGGGTGACCGAATATCTGCGCATGGAGCCGCTGGAGGAGTATCTTTCCCGCCAAAAGGGAGAGATGAGCCTGACCGATGCCCGGCAGCTCATCAGCCCGCTTATCTCGCTGCTTAGCCAGCTGCACAATATGGGCCTGACTCACTGCGGCATCTCCCCGCAGAACATCTATGTGGACAGCCGCAAGCGGGTCATCCTGGATGGCTTTGCCCTGCCGGAGCTGCGCACCGTGGGCAACGGCCTGCACGCCGAGCTTTACGCCGGGTACAGCGCCCCGGAGCAGTATTCCAAGGCACTGTGGCAGGGAGAATGGACCGATATCTACTCGCTGGGAGCGGTGCTGTACCGCATGCTGGCGGGACAGGCCCCGGTAAGCGCCGAGCTGCGCGGGGAAAGGGATGATTACCTGGCGCCGCTGGGTAAGCTGCGCCCCGACCTGCCGGAGCATGTCTGCGAGGGCATCATGAAGGCACTTTCGGTGGATCACAAGCAGCGCTACCGCTCCATGGAGGCGTTTTCCGCCGCCCTGCTGGAGGAAGCCGGCGCCAATACCGCCGTGTTCCGGCCGGAGGCCCCGCCCCGCCCGGCGGAAAAACCGGCGGCCGCGGGCCCAAAGCAGTTTTCTCCGCCCATGGTGCTGCTGGCGGTGCTGCTGGCGGTCAGCGTCATCGGGAATGTCCTTTTGGCGCTGTGGAACAGCGGCGCCTTTGACGGCAAGGAGCAGCCCGCCACCCCGGTGATGGAGCGCAGCCTGGAGGGGTACTATCTGCCGGCGATAGAGGACGAGCTGGAGCAGATGAGTGGGTATAATTTCATCTACCGCTATGAGTACAGCGATACCTACCCCAGCGGGGTGATCTATAAGCAATCGCTGGCGGTGGGGCAGGTGCTGCCGGAGGATGGCAGCGTGACGCTTTATATCAGCAAGGGACCGCAGTATACCGTCATGCCGGACCTGTACGGCGCCAATGAAGCCTACGCCATCCGCATCCTTACCGATTGCCAGATCAGCTATACCATCGTCTACGATACCAACCCGGAAACAGGCGGGGAGCCGGGCACGGTGGTGGGCACCAGCATCGCGCCGGGCAGTCCCGTCCGGCCCAGGACCGCCGCCGAGGTGGATACCGTCACGGTGACCATCAAGGGCGCTCCGGAGGAGCCATTCTACGGCTGAACAGAAGAATAAACCAAAGCCCGCGGGAGAGGCGCTCTCCTGCGGGCTGATTTTTATTTTGCGGCGGCGAATGGAAAAAAGGGTGGGAGGACAGGAGGACGGGCCGCAGATAGGCTGATGCCTGACAAGGTCCGACCGCGCAGTCATCGCCGCCTTTTGCCGGTGCCGCCGGTCACAGCGCCCGGGGAACGCTACAACAGCGTGCGGCAGCTGGGGGTGATGGATTCCTTGAGATGCTCCATCATGCGCAGGGCGGCATCCAGGGTGCTCAGCAGCTCGGCCCGGTCATCCTCCAGGCAGTAGGCCGGCAGCTCCGAAAGGTGCTCCATGATATTATCCAGATGGTCGTGCCGCACATACAGCAAAAACCGGGGCTCCATGCCGTTCCATTCCGCCATCAGCTCCTCGCATTGACGCTGGGCGGTGGCGGCGCCTTCTTTTTCCACCTGCTGCCGTACCGCCGCCGTGTGCTCCGTAAGCCGATCGATGCTTTGCTGCATATCCACCAGCGTGTAAATGCTGATGCCGATGATAATAAGCAAAATGCCCACCGCCGCCAAAAATCGTTTCATCGGCCACGCTCCTTCGCCACAATATCACAGCTGCCATCGGGGCAGGCGACCATCAGGTACACCTCATCAATTTTGAGCTTTTGGGCGGCGGCTTTCTTTTCCACCCAGCGCAGGTCCTTGCCGCTGCGGCGCAGGGCCTCGTGCATCACGGTGCCCTCGCACACCACAGCCAGCGGCGGGGCGTTATCCTCCGGCTGATCCGGCATGGCCAGCACCTGCGGCGTTATCGGGCGGTTTTGGTACTTCTGGTAGACGGAGAGCTTGCCGTTGGTCTCCACCACCGCAAACTCCACCTCCTCTGCCCGAAAGATGCCGTTCTGCCGCAGCTGGATCATCAGGTCATCGGCGGAAAAGCGCAGCTCCCGCATTTCCCGCTGGTCTATTTTCCCATCGTGGATGATGATAATGGGCCGCCCGGAGACAATGCGCCGCAGCCGGGCGCTTTTCAGGCAGAGGAAGGAGGTCAGCACCTCGAAGCACATGAGCGCCAAAATGGGCAGAAGCCCCGCGAACATGGGACTGTCCGTTTCCTCAATGGTGAGGGTGGCGATATTGGAAATGAGGATGGTGATGACCAGCTCCGAGGGCTGAAGCTCCCCGATCTGGCGTTTGCCCATCAGCCGGATGCCGAACACAACCACAAGATACAGGATCATCGTCCGCAAAAATGTGACCAGCACAAAAAATCACCTCGCATGGAGGGTATTATTTACGGATTTGGGCGGCATATTCCCGCACATATTCCGGCGGCAGCGGCGAATAATGAAAAGGAATTTCCCCGGCAGGGAAAATGATATTTTCGGCGAAGAAAACCGCATCGCGCGTCAGCCTGCCCACGGCGCTTCCTGGCCCGCCAGCGGCTTTCTCCTGCCGGGAAAGACCCGATATCTGCCGGGGAGCGGCGCCGAGTGGAGGGAGAAATGATGCCGGAAAAACTGGACAGCAGCATTGTGCTGCTGCGGGAGCGCATTGAGCAGGGGATGCGCGGCTCCGCCGATCTCATTTTGGATGAATTTGAGCTGGCCGGGGTAAAGGGCCTGGCTTTTATGTTCGATGGCCTGGTGAGCAATACCCAGGTCAGCGATTTTTTGCTGCGCCCCATAAACCGCATGGCCCCGCCGGAGGCCGACCCGGAAAAGCTGTGGGAGTACCTGCGCTCACAGTTTTTGTTCAGCAGCGAGCAGGGCATCGTGGAGACCTACGAGGATCTCTTTACCAAGGCGATGAGCGGCTTTGCCATGGTGATGCTGGATGGCGTGCCCCGGGCGCTCTCGCTGGGCTATCAGGGCTTTGAGACACGGGGCGTGGGGGAGCCCGCCATGGAGAAGAACCTCCGCGGCTCCCGGGAGGGCTTTACCGAAAGCAACAATACCAATACCGCCATGGTGCGCCGCCGGCTCAAATCCCCCAATCTTACGGTGGAAACGCTGTACCTGGGCCGGCAGAGCCGCACCAATGTGCGCCTTTGCTACCTCAGCGATGTGGCGGCGCCCGAAACGGTGGAGACCGTGCGGCAAAAATTGCGGGAGGCTTCTCTGCCGCTGGTGCTGGACAGCGGCTTTTTGCAGGCGTTCATCGGCAAGGGGGCGGCGTCGCTTTTCAGCGGGACGGGCACCACCCAGCGCCCCGATACCCTGTGCGCCAAGCTGGCGGAGGGCAGAGTGGGCGTTATGGTGGATGGCAGCCCCAATGTGATGATCGCGCCCTACCTCTTCACCGAGCATTTCCATACGCTGGATGACTACACCCAGCGACCCTATTTTACGGCGTTTGTGCGGCTTTTGCGGCTGGCAGCGTTCTTCCTTACGGTGCTGCTGCCGGGCTATTATGTGGCGGTGGTCACCTTCCACCCGGAGCGTATTCCCCGGATGCTGCTGCCCGCCTTCCTCGGCTCTGTTTCGGCCACGCCGCTTTCCGCTATGGGGGAAGCCTTGGCCCTTTTTTTGCTGTATGAGCTGCTGCGGGAGGCAGGGCTGCGCCTGCCGGATGCCATTGGGCATACCCTCAGTGTGGTGGGCGGCATCGTCATCGGGGATGCCATTGTGACCGCCGGACTGGTGGGCCTGCCCATGATCATCATTATCGCGCTGACCGCCGTAAGCGCCTTCGCGGTGCCCAGCCTGTACGAGCCGGTGACGATCCTGCGGTTTTTATTCATCTTCATCGGCGGGATATTGGGGCTTTACGGCATGGTGCTGGGCTTTTTGGTGCTGGTGGTCAACCTGTGCAGCCTGCATACTTTGGGCACACCGCTCACGGCGCCCATCGCGCCGTGGCAGCCCCGCACCCTGCGGGATCTATTCTGGCGCAGCGGCTGGCAGCGGCTGGGGCAGGAGGACTACAATGTGTCCTCCGCCCGCCAGCGGGAAAGGGGGCAGACCGATGACCAGGACGCGTGAGATCAGCGGCAGCGGGCAAATATTCGCTTTGTTGGTATTATCCCAGTGCTTTTGGCTGCTGTGCTGCCGCCCGTCCCTTGTCAACGGCCTGTTGAGCATGGCGGCCTCGGCGGTGGCCTATGGGGTGGTGTTCCTGCTGGCGGTATTCTGCCGCCGCTGCGCCGCCCGGGGGGAGACCCCTCTGTCGCCGGTATTTGCCGCATGGGGTGCGCTCCTTGCGGTGGGATATTTCGCGGTCACGGCTGAACAGCTGCTTTCCGCCGCCCGTGTTCTGTTCGAGGGTGTGTTTTCCCCGCTTCTCCTGCTGCTGGTGCTGCTGGGCGCGGTGTGGGCGGCCGCTGCCGCCGGGCAGGAGGCCCTGGGCCGGGCCGCCTTTGTCAGTCTGTTTTTATTTTTGATTGCGGTGCTGCTGCTTGCCCTTGGGGTGCTGCCGCAGGCTACAGCGCTCAATCTCCGCTTGCCCGAAGAGGATCTTTCCCGCCTGGGAGAGGAGATTCTGTTTATTCTGCCCCGCCAGGCGGAACCCCTGCTGCTGTTGCTGTTCGTCCAGCGGTGCAGCCGGCCGCGGTCTGCCGCCCTGCTGCTGTGGGTGCCCGCCGGTTGGCTGCTGGGCGGCCTTTTGCTGCTATTGGCGGCGCTGGTGCTGGGGCACTACGGCAGCCTGCAGCCCTACCCCATGATGCAGCTGGTCCGGTCGGCCGGGCTTTCCGGCATGGTGCCGGTGTACTGTTTTTTGCTTATCACGGCGGCGTTTTTCCGGCTTACCGGACTGGCGGTTGCCGCCGCGCGGTTGGGCGGTATGGCTGGCTGCCGCCCAAAATGCTCCCTTTGGGCAGGCGTGGCGCTTTCCCTTGGCGGGGTAGCGCTGCTGCACTATACCGGCTGGCCGGATGCTGCCGTTTATCCCATCTTGGCTGTGACGGGCCTGCTTTGGCTGATTTTTGCTCTGCTGCCGCCGCGGGGCACCGGGAATAAGCGGGACCGGCGGCGTTAGCGGCTCAACAGGCGCCAGCCCGATTTCATCGGGCGCCAGCCTGCCCTCGCCGCTGCCTGGCCGCTCGCCGCTTCTGCCCGCCGCCCCGCCCTTTGCTTATCTTCTCATTTAGGAGGTCCCCCATGCCGCTTCGCCGCTTTTTTGTCCTGCTTTTGCCCCTTGTGCTCTGCCTGCTGCCCGGCTGCGGAGAGCGCCCCATCTCCTCCCGTCTGGTCCTTTCCTCCATGGGGGTGGAGTGCTCCGCCCGCCCGCTTACCGCCGTGCTGGAGGTGATCCGCGAGGAGAAAAATGAGACCATCACCGTGCAGGGGGAAAGCTTCACCGCCCTCTTTTCCGCCGCCGAGCGCCAAACCGGGGAGCAGGTCTACCTTGGCGCGCTGCAAAGCATCGTCTTTTCCGGCGTGCCCGATGGCAGCACGCTGCGGGAGTATCTCCGTGCGCTGCTGGCCGATGGAAGGCTTTCCCCCAATACCCAGATCGCCCTGTGCGGGGACGCCCTTTCACTGTATGATGGAGAAGCGCTCACTGGGGATAGCATCACCGCCCTGCTGACCCGCCAATATACCGATAGCCGCCGCAATGGACTCAAGGAGCTGCTGAACCTGCTGGAGGGGACCGGCCGGGATGGTCTGATCCCCTGGCTGACGACGGCGGAGGGCGAGCTGCGGGAAACGGGTGCCATCGCCACCGGGCAAAGCGACTACACCGCCCCCGAGGAGCCGGAGGAGATCTGCCTTATGCTGCTGGGCGAGCGCCCGGAAATGCGCTATGCGCTTTCGACTGGAGTGGGGGAGACGAGCATCCTGCTGCGGCGGCTGACCCTTTCTGGGGTCAAATGGGAGGACGAAGCACCCACCCTCACCCTGACGGCGGAAGCCGCGGTGCAGTCCGTCGATGGAAACATGACCCGGGAAACGCTGGAAGCGGCCCTGCTGGATGAACTGCAGCGGCGCCTGGCCGCGCTGAATACCCAAATGTCCCGCACCCGCAGCGATCTGCTGGGGCTTTCGGCCCGGGCGGCGCTTTGCGGTCACAATTTACAAAATATCCCCTTGGGGGAGCTCCGCTACACCGTTCACCTGGTCCTGCGGGATCCCCGCGGACTTTTGTCATAGGACGCATTTTTTGGCATCCCTGTCCTTTTGCTGCATCCGCCGCAAGTATTTACATCACATCATCCGCCGCTTCCGGCGCACAGTAGATTATGGGGCAGCGCATCAGTGCGGGCGCGGCCCCGCTTTTGGGGGAAAGGGGGTGAAATCCTTTGAGAAAAGCAATACGCACAGGCTTTTGGATCTTTGGCGCCGCGGTGCTGCTGGTGCTGGCCGCGGCGGTGTACTGGCAGGCCCGCCTGCCGGATGAATACGCCCTGACCCGCGGCGGCAGCCTTCGCCTGCCCGGCAATATTACTGCAGTCTATGGCGAGGAGACCGCCGTGGCCCGCAGCGGGGAAGCAACGGCCGAAGCCCAGCTGCGCCTGCCGCTGGGCGTTTCGGTCAAGACTGTTTCGGTGCGCTATGTGCAGCGGGATACCGTGCTGGTCTCCGGCCGTCCCTTCGGCATCAAGATGTTTACCGAGGGATTGATGGTGGTGGGCTTCACCGATTTTTCCGCCGATGGCAGGCGCATCAATCCGGCCCGCAGCGCGGGCCTTGCCACCGGGGATATCCTGCTGAGCCTGGACGGCATCACATTGACCTCCAATGAGCAGATGGGTGCTCTGGTGCAGGGCAGCGGCGGCCGCACGGTGCAGCTTGTATATCAGCGGCAGGGGCGGCAGTACACCGCCCGCCTCACCCCGCAAAAAAGCCTTTCCGACAGCCGCTGGCACCTGGGACTTTGGGTGCGGGATAGCTCCGCCGGAATCGGTACCGTCACCTACTTTGATGAAAACGCGCGTACCTTCTCCGGCCTGGGGCATCCCATCTGCGATGTGGATACCGGCGAGATCATGACCCTTTCCACCGGGGAGGGAGTGGAAGCGGTCATTACCGGCTATACCACCGGCAAAAGCGGCTCCCCCGGCGAATTGAAGGGCCAGTTTGTGGCGGGGCGCACCTTTGCGGGCCTTACAGCCAATAGCGAATGCGGGGTCTGCGGGTCCCTCCGCCCGGATTATATCCCGCAGGGGGAGCGGCTGCCAGTGGCTTTTTCGCACGAAGTGCAGCCCGGCCCCGCTAAAATGCTGACAACTATTGCAGGCGGCGCTCCGCGGGAGTATGATGTAGTTATCGAGAAGGTGCTGCGGGGCAGCGGCCACGCGGGGCAGAATATGGTCATCCGGGTGACCGATGAGGCACTGCTGCAAAAAACCGGCGGTATCCTACAGGGCATGAGCGGCTCGCCGCTCGTCCAGAATGGGATGCTGGTGGGCGCTGTGACCCATGTCTTTGTGGATGAACCGGACCGCGGCTACGCGATTTTTGCCGAAACAGTGCGAAACGCCGAGAAAAACCTCGACCAAACCACCTTCAATGCGGCATAGCATCTAATATTGGAAAATATTGGCGAAAACTTTATCAAAAAATATTGAAATATATGTTGAAATCTTTTACAATTTATGGTAACATCAACTCAACGGCCGGATTTCATAACATTTTAGGAGGAGTATTCACATGGAGAACCACAACTATATGCTGATCGCCGATGATGCGGGCGAATTCCGCGATACCTGCAAAGCTGCTTTGGAGGCAAAGGGCTTTGAAGTAGAGGTTTGCCGCAAGGATGGACGCGCTCTTTTGGATATGATCCGGGAGAAGAAGCCCACCGCTGTGCTGATGGAGGCCCTAATGAGCGGCCTGGATGGCCTGGGTGTGCTCATGGCCGTTTCCCGCGGGGAGTGCGGCGTCCAGCCCACCATCTTTACCATGACCGGTATGGATGCGCCCGGCATCACCAATCAGCTGATCCGGGCAGGCTCCGCCTATCACTTTGTCAAGCCGTTCGATCCCGATATCATTGCCGAGCGGGTAGAAATGATGTGCGCCCCGGCCGCCGGGGAAGAAGCGGTTGCCGCGGCCCGTCCCGCCGTGGAAGTGGTGGACCTGGAAACCATCGTCACCGAGATCATCATGGAGATCGGCATCCCGGCGCATATCAAGGGCTACCAGTATATCCGGGATGGCATCATTATGACCGTCCGGGAACCGGAGATCATCAACGGCGTTACCAAGGTGCTTTATCCGGCCATCGCCAAAAAGAACGGTACCACCGCCTCCCGTGTGGAGCGTGCCATCCGCCATGCCATCGAGGTGGCCTGGGACCGCGGGGATGTGGATATTCTCAATTCCTATTTCGGCTATACCATCCACAATCTGCGCGGCAAGCCTACCAACAGTGAGTTCATTGCCATGATCGCGGATAAGATCCGCCTGCGTTATAAAGGCTCCAATTTTACCCTTGCCTGATCCACAAAGGCCAATGCCGGCCGCCCGTCCCCTGCTTACTGGGGAGCGGGCGGTTTTCCCATATATGCCCAGATTTATTACAAATACGAAAATTTGTTCGTTTTTTCATCCCAAAGTCTTGCCCATCCCACCAAACCTGTGCTACAATTAACTTGGAATGTTGTTTCTATCCGCTACCTCGCGGCTGCCGCGGGCTGCCTTAGCTTTCCCACTTACCCCTTGCCCGATCTATCCCCACCACCCTGTGCAGCCCGCCCATTGTGGCGGAGCGCCCCCTGCGGGGGCTGCCGCGCCACCCCTGCGGGGCGGCGCGTACCGGGCTGCGCCCGGCGGCTCCGCCGCCGCCCTCCCGGCCACCCCCGCACTTTCCACTAACCACTCACCCGAAAGGAGCCCTGTCCCATGCTGCGAATGATCCTGGGCGAAGCCGGTACCGGCAAAACCACCGAGGTACTCCGCCAGATAAAAGAAGCCGCCGGCCGGCGGCAGTCTGTCCTGCTGCTGGTGCCGGAGCACGCCTCCTTTGAGATGGAGCGCCGGGTCAGTGCCCTCTTTACCGGGGAGGAGCAGCAGTATATCACCCTGCTCAGCTTCCCCCGCCTGGCGGAAAAGATCTTCCGGGAATGCGGCGGCCTGACGCAGCGCCCGCTGGATGAGGTCAGCCGGGCCCTGCTGATGCGGGAAGCCATCAGCGAGGTGCAGGAACGGCTTACCCTCTACCGGCGGCAGGCAGGCTACACCGGCTTCATTTCCTCCATGCTGCAAACCGTCGCCGATTTTAAGCGCGCTGGCATTACCCCCGCCCGGCTGGAGGAGATCGCCGCCGAAACCGCCGGCACCGCCCTGGGGCAGAAGCTCACCGACCTCCAGCTCATCTACGAGGCCTTCCAGGCCCTGGTGGAGCTGCGCTTCCACGACCCCTTGGATGAACTGGCCCTGGCGCTGGGCCGCGCGGCGGAAAAGAACTGGTTCGCCGGCCGCCACATCTGGGTGGATAGCTTCGACTACTTTTCGGTCAGTGAGCGCGCCCTGCTGGAGCAGATGCTCCTCTCGGCGGAAAGTCTCACCCTCTCCATGACCTGCCCCGCCCTGGATGCCGGGGAGGACATCTTCCTTTACCAGAAAAAATTTCTCCTGCGTATGCGTGCGTACGCGGGCGCGCACGCGTTAATGTGCGAGGAGCCCCTCATTCTCACCGAAGATAAACGCCACCAAAGCCCCGCCCTGGCCGGGCTGCAAAGGGCCTTTACCCGGCCGCAAACGGTGCCCCCCGCCGCCGGAGAGAGCCTTCGGCTCATCGAGGCGCCGACGGTGTACGAGGAAATGCGGTTTGCCGCCGCCGAGATTGCCCGGCTGGTGCGGGAGGAGGGCCTCCGCTACCGGGATTGCGTCATCCTCTGCCGGGACCTGGACCGCTACCGCAATGCCAAAACCGTGCTGGAGGAATACGATCTGCCCTACTTCTGCGGCGAAAAGCAGAACATCCTCTTCGCGCCGCTGCCGTTTTTCCTGCTCACCGCGCTGGAGGCTGCCTCCGGCAGCCTGAAAACCGCCGCCATCCTGCGGCTGGCCCGCTCTGCTGCCTCGGGGCTTTCTCCCCAGCAGGCCGGCGCCCTGGAAAATTACAGCTTCATCTGGAACATCTCCGGGGAGGACTGGCTGCGCCCCTTCACCGGCAATCCGGAGGGCATGTCCGATGCCGCCCCGGAGGATTACGCCGCCGCCCTGGCCCAGGTGGAGGCCGCCCGCCGCCGGGTCATCGAGCCGCTGGCGGCCCTGCGGCAAAGTCTGAAAAATGCCGCAGGCCCTGACTTTGCGGCGGCGGTGTACCGCTATGCGGAAGGCGCCGGCGCCCTGCAAAACCTGACCAAAAACAGCCCTCTGCCGCAGCGGGAAGCGGTGGACCGCCAGTGGAACAGCCTGGTGGATGTGCTGGACCTCATGACCGACTTTTACCCGGAAAGGGCACTGAACGCCCGGGAGTGGAGCGAGCTGTTCCGGCTGGCCCTTTCCCGCATCGATCTGGGCGAGGTGCCAAATACCGTGGATCATGTCATCCTGGCGGAAAGCGACCGGGTGCGGCTGCAAAGCCCCCGGGCCGTCTTTGTCCTTGGCGTCAATGAGGGCATTTTCCCGGCCAATGGGGCCACGGCAGGGCTTTTTTCCACCCGGGAGCGGGAGGAGCTGAATGCCCGGGGAGCGGAGCTGCCGGTGCTGGGCACCGAAAGCACTCTGCGGGAGCAGTTTGTGCTGTATTCCGCTCTTTCGGCCGCGGCGGAGCGGCTGACCATCACCTATGCCCGGCAGAATATCGCCGGGGATGCCCAGCTGGCCCCGGCGGGCTATCTGCTGCGGGTGCTGCGGCCCCTGCGGGTCAGCCCCATCAGGACCGAAGCCTTCCCGGCGGAATTCTGGGTGGTGAATGAGGCCACCGCCAAAAGCCGCTACGCGGCGGCTCTGGGCCGGGATGCCGCGGAGGAGGCCCTGCTGGCCGCCCTGCTGGAGCGGCTGGGAGAGGGGGACTATCCGGCTGCGATGAGACGGGTGGCCATGGACGCCCCGGCCGGGGATATCACCCCGGAAAACGCCCGGCAGCTGCTGGGCCGGGAGCTGAAGCTGGCCCCCACCGCCATCGACCGGTACTACCAGTGTCCTTACCAGTTTTTCTGCGATAAAATGCTGCGGCTGCGCCCCCGGCAAAGGGTGGAGTTTTCCCCCTTCGAGTCGGGCTCGGCCATCCACTATGTTTTCCAGCAGATGGTAAACCAGTACGGCAGCCGGGGCCTGTGCGAGCTGACCGACGAGGAGATGGATGGGGAGATCCGCCGCTATCTCCGGGAGTACATCGACCGGATGGTGCCCGACCCCACCACCGTCACCGCCCGGTTCCGCTACCAGTTTGACCGCCTGCGGCTGATGCTGGGGGTCATTGTGCGGCACCTGGCCGATGAGTTTTCCCAAAGCGAATTTACCGCCGCCGCTACCGAGGTTTCGGTGGGCGAGGGGGGAGAGGTGGCCTCTCCGCGGCTGAGCGCCGAGGACGGCACCCCCATCTCTCTGCGCGGCTCCATCGACCGGGTGGACCTTTACCACGGCCCGGAGGGAGACTACCTGCGGGTCATCGATTACAAATCCGGCACCAAGGAATTCAAGTTTGAGGAAGTGCCCTACGGCCTCAATATGCAGATGCTCATCTACCTGTACGCCGCCTGCGGCGATGAGAATCACCGCTTTGGCAGCCCGCAGCCGGCGGGGGTGCTGTACCTGCCCAGCCGCCTGGAGGCGCTGGAGGTCACCATGGATACCACCAGCGAAAGCCTGGCGGCCGAGGTGAATGAATCCCTGCGGATGAAGGGAATGCTGCTGGAGGATGAGGACATCCTGCGGGCCATGGAGCAGCAGCTGGCCGGGGTGTATATCCCCGCCAAGATAAAGCAGAACGGCGAGTTTTACCGGGGCTCCCGGGTTTACAGCCGAGAGGTCTTTGCCAAGCTGCGGGAGACCGTTTACGGCAACATAGAGCAAATGGGCACCGACCTGCTGGCCGGTAAGGTGGCCCCCTGCCCGGCACGGGGCGGCAGCAGCGAGCCCTGCAACTACTGCCCCTATGCGGGGCTGTGCAATAATACCGAGCCGGAGGCTCCCCACCGGGAGCTGGGCGGAAAGGAGGAGACCGAATGAGCGCGCGCGAATGGACCCTGGCCCAAAAACAGGCCATCACCACCCGGGGCGGAGATCTTCTGATCTCGGCGGCGGCGGGCAGCGGCAAGACCGCTGTGCTGACCGAACGGGTGCTGACCCTCATCACCGACCCGGAGCGCCCGGTGGATATCGACCGGCTGCTTATTGTGACCTTCTCCAATGCCGCGGCGGAGGAAATGCGGCAGAGAATCGCGGCCCGGCTGTACGAGCGAATGGAGCAGGAGCCGGAAAACGCCGTGCTGCGGCGGCAGAGCCTCCTGCTGGGCAACGCCGAGATCTGCACCATCCATGCCTTTTGCTACCGGCTCATCCGGGAGAATTTCCAGGCGCTGGGGCTGACCGGCGATATGGCCCTGGGCCGGGATGGGGAGGACGAGCTTTTGCAGGCGGCGGTGCTGGAGCAGCTGCTGGATGAGGAGTACGAAAAGGCCGAGCCGGCCTTCATGCGGCTCATCGAGCTGTTTTCCGGCAGCCGGAATGACCGCAGGGTCATGGCCTCGCTGCTGCTTCTATACCGCTTTCTGCGCAATCATCCCTTCTACCGGGACTGGGCCGCGGAGTACATCACCGCCGATACCGAAACACC
>OLYC01001648.1_pt1 | contig 14833 bp, 12 predicted proteins | sample 1674271 | NCBI WGS metagenome assembly OLYC01 (sample SAMEA103958154, study PRJEB25191) | human gut metagenome
CGCAAGGGCATCATCTCCATCACAGCCAACTATCGTGAGGGCATCTTCGGATTCTTCGCCCACCCACAGCTCTCTAAGGAAACATCCTACAAGGGTTCCGGCAACTATGGATTCATGGACCAGGTGGCTGCCATCCAGTGGGTAAAGGATAACATCGAGGCTTTCGGCGGCGACCCTAACCGCATCACCATCGTAGGCGAATCGGCAGGTTCCATGTCGGTCAGCGCCCTGATGGCTTCCCCTCTCTGTCAGGGACTCTTTGCCCAGGCAATGGGTTCCAGCGGTTCGGTGATGGGATTCAAGAAGGTGGCTACGCTGAAGGAGGCCGAGGAGGAAGGCGTGCAGCTTGCCCAGAAAATAGCCGAGAAGATGGGTAAGGAAACCGGAAAGAAGGTGAAAAAGAACGCAGGAATGAAGAACCTCAACGAACTTCGTGCCCTTCCTGCCGAGGAATTGATGAAGCTGGCGGAAGTAAGAGCGGTTCCTGTCTATAATATCGACGGATATTTCATGAAAGAACAGCCTGTAGAGGTATTTGCCAAGGGCGAGCAGACCAAGGTGCCTCTGCTTATCGGCGGCAACAACCAGGAGATGACTCCATGGGCGGTATTGATGGGCAAGCAGCCTACTGTCGAGAATCTGAAGGCGGGTGCCAAGGCTACATTTGGAGAAGAGAACATCGAAGAACTCTTCCGCCTCTACGGCATCAACAGCGATAAGGATGTATTGGAGCAGCCGGGCGTGAACCTAGCTTCGGACATCTTCCTCGATTATTCTACATGGAAGTGGGGCAACATGCACAAGCTGACCGGCGGACAGCCTGTTTACCGCTACCGCTATTGCCATCCTCGTCCTGCTATGGCCATCAAGGGTAAGGTGGCTGCATTGGCTGGCGGCGTGGTAGATGCCAAGGAAGATGCGGCTCCTGCGCCACAAGACAAGGGAGCCGTTCATTCTGCCGACATCGAGTATGCAATGGGTACATTGCCAACCAACCACGTGTTCAAATGGCAGCCGGAGGATTATATGATCAGCGACATCTTCAGCCAGTATTACGTCAATTTCGTAAAGACCGGCAATCCGAATGGTCTGGGTCTGCCTGAGTGGCCATCCACCAACGGCAAGGCAGTAGCCCCTGTGCTTCAGATAGACGTGAATACCGTCGTAAAAACTGATGCCCAGATGGAGAAGCGCTATGATTTCATAGACAAACTGTTTTGGGAGAAGAAATAATTCTCTCATTACATTGAATCAATCGGAATACAGATTTCATTGAATAAACCAGAAATAGAGATGTTTCAGAAATTCATTATCAACAGAGACGGAGTACTGAAGTTCGGGCGTGTCTACCTGCACCGTGACATGCTGTCACCCGGCGAGCAATGCACCTACGGGGGCGGTTTGTGGAAGATAGATGAAGGCAGAGGCGCCATCGTGCTCTACGGCAGAAGTTTCGACTTCGGCCCTCCCGATTTCGACTTTGTGAAACAGATAGACTGGACGGGCTTGGGCGGCACCCCTCGCCCGCTCTTCTATCTGCCTCATTGGCCTAGCGAAGAAGAGATTGTGCCAGTCATCATCAATTAAGAAAATAGTATAATATTCTATAATTTTCTGTGTAAAACTTGCGGATAACAGAATAAAACACTATTTTTGCGAAGAGAAATCCTTCTCGGGGAAAGTGCTCTCTAAGAGAAGAGATTCCGTAAATAAGTAACAATTAAAAAGCAGTATAGTATGAAAAAGAAATTAGTTTTGACAGCAGCCGTCATCGCTGCATTATCAGTTGTCTCCTGCAATGGCAAGAAGACAAATAGCCAGGGGGCTAACCAGGATAGCCTCAGTTATGCTGAAAATGATTCGCTCAATTCCAACGATGTCATTCTCGATTCCATCGCCGGCACCTACGAGGGAACTCTCCCTGCTGCCGACTGTCCGGGCATCAAGACCGTTTTGACGCTCAACGCCGACAGCACCTACCAGTACTCAGCCGACTATCTGGAGCGCAAGGATGGTCACGACGAAGCGAGCGGTATCTTCAAGGTATTGGCTAACAACGTGGTAGAAATCATCCGTCCATCGAGCGGCGAGACATCTTACTACAAGGTAAAGGATGCCAACAGCCTCATCATGACCGATTCACTCGGAACAGAGCCGGAAGGCGCCATGGCTAAGCACTATGTACTGACTAAGAAAAGGTAAAAGAGCCTTTAAAAGGTAAAAGGGTAAAAAGAGCCCCCTAGCTTAACATTCCGCTAGGCTCTTTTTACCTTTTTACTTTTTTACCTTTTTATCTTTAAAACGCCTTTTTTGCCGGTTCTCACAGCGCTATTATTACAAACCTGTTACATTCCTGCCTTTCAAGTTAAAATCAATTAAGTTTTGCACCGGAACCTTCGCTATTCCAGATATTTTTCCTAATTTTGCGCCCACGTTTCTAACAGATGAAATGATTTTAAGATTCAATGGTATATACTAAATAGATTAAGGATAAAGAAAAATGGAACATGTTTTTACTGAATCGATGTTTTTGGTGGGATTCGTGATTTTCATCGCCGCCATACTCGTATTAGACATGCTGGTCATCGACCGAAAGGCACATGTGGTGTCTATCAAGGAAGCCGGTTCATGGACGGCTGTATGGATTATTCTCGCGCTCGCCTTCGCCGTATTCATCTATTTTCATGGAGACATGGTGCACGGCATCGAGAACTTCGACGACCTGAAGCTGATAGCCTCGCGCTATGCTTCGCATCTCAAACTGGACCCGAACGACTATGAGGGGAGTCTGCAGCAATACCGGCACTATATGACCATCTCCTACATCTCGGGTTATCTGATAGAGAAAACGCTCTCGGTAGATAATCTCTTCGTGATGATGATGATTTTCACCTCGTTCGGAGTAAACAAGAAAGATTACCAGCACGTACTGAACTGGGGTATTCTGGGAGCCATCGTACTGCGCTTCGTCTTCATCTTCGCGGGTGCTGCGCTCATCAGCCGGTTCGCCTGGATATTACTCGTATTCGGAGGATTCCTGGTTTACAGCGGTGCCAAGATGTTCCTCAACAGGAACAAGAAGGAGGAAATCAATGCCCTGGAGCATCCGGTAGTGAAGTTTATGCAGAAGCGCCTGCATCTGGGTCCGCTGGTGATGACGGTGGTGTTCATCGAGTTCTGTGATCTGATTTTCGCCTTCGACAGCATCCCAGCCGTATTCTCGGTATCGCTCGACCCGTTCGTGGTGTTCTTCTCGAATATCTTCGCCATCCTGGGCTTGCGTGCCCTCTTCTTCCTGCTGGCAGCGATAGCAGACAAGTTCCGCTATCTGAAGGTGGGTGTGAGTGTGCTGCTGGTGTTCATCGGTGTGAAGATGCTCATCCACGATTTCTTCGAGATTGATGCTGTCAGTTCGCTGGTATTCATCATCCTCGTACTGCTCGTCAGCATCGGGGCTTCGGTGGTGATTCCGCAGAAACAGGAAGCGCTGGAAAATACGAAATAAGCAAACCATTCGTAAAGGAGATTATCATCAGGTAATCTCCTTCCAGGAAAACATAAAAAGGGCGATTGCTATTCCCCACACAAGGGATAAGCAATCGCCCTTATCTTTTATGAACTCAGTTCAGAAAGAAGAGCAAATGAATTGGCTTACCCTTCGGCCGCCGAACTTTGTTTCTTCACTCTTCTCTCTTCACTCAATTTACTTCCAAGGATTCTCTGTTGGGTAAGGCAGGCTAGCTGGCTGGTTGTAAGCGATATCCTTGATGCCGAGATACTTGAATACCTCGAACAAGGTCTTACCTACGTGAGAGAATGCTACGGCTCCGTGGTGTGGATAACCCTTCTGAATCAATACGTGACGATAGAAGCGGCCCATCTCGTTGATGGCGAAGATACCGATACCACCGAATGAACGGGTAGGAACATCGAGAACCTCACCCTCTGCGATGTAGCTGCGGAGGTTGCCCTCAGAATCGCACTGCAGACGGTAGAATGTGATGTCAGAAGCTGCGATATCACCCTCCAAAGTACCACGGGTGAAGTCTGGTTTACCACCATTCTCCAACAAACGGTTCTGGATGAGCTGATACTTAATCTTACGGCTAGAGCACATCTTGCACTGTGGAGTGTTACCGCAGTGGAAGCCCATGAAGGTATCAGTCAACTTATAATCATACTTGCCCTTGATGTCCTCATCATAGATATACTGAGGAACAGAGTTATTGATATCGAGCAATGTAACGGTATCGTCAGAAGCACACATACCGATGTACTCAGAGAGCGCACCATAGACATCTACCTCGCAAGCTACAGGAATGCCGCGGCTAACGAGACGGCTATTTACATAGCAAGGCTCGAAACCGAACTGGCTTGGGAATGCAGGCCAGCACTTGTCAGCGAATGCTACATACTGGCGAGAACCCTTGTGAGCCTCTGCCCAGTCGAGCAATGTCAACTCAAACTGTGCCATTCTGCGACTGAGGTCAGGATAGTAGCAGCCTTCGCCCATCTCCTTGGCCATATCAGCGCAAACCTCTTCGATACGTGGGTCGTTCTCGTGCTCCTTGTAAGCTACGAGAAGGTCAAGCTCTGAGTTCTCCTCAATCTCTACACCGAGTTCGTACAAGCCCTTGATAGGAGCGTTGCAAGCGAAGAAGTCCTGTGGACGTGGACCGAAGGTGATAATCTTCAAACCCTTCAAACCGAGGATAACGCGAGCTACTGGTACGAAGTCCTGAATCATCTTAGCTACGTCCTCTGCTGTACCTACAGGATACTCAGGGATGTAACCCTTCAGGTGGCGCATGCCGAGGTTGTAAGAGCAGTTGAGCATACCGCAGTAAGCGTCGCCACGACCATTGATCATGTCGCCGTCACCCTCTGCAGCTGCAACAAACATACAAGGACCATCGAAGTTCTTTGCAATCAAAGTCTCAGGAGTCTCAGGACCGAAGTTACCGAGGAATACAACCAAAGCGTTGCAGCCCTGCTCTTTCACTTCGCCCAAAGCCTTGAGCATATCTTTCTCGTTCTCAACTGTAGTCTGGCAGTTGAAGATTTCACCCTTGTACTCTTTTACGATGTTCTCACGGCGCTGAGTAGAAAGCGCGATTGGAAAACAGTCACGGCTAACGGCAATAATACCGAGCTTTACTTGTGGAATGTTGTTGCTTACCATAATTTTAGTTTATTACTTAAGTTTTTGTATAAATTGCTTATATTTATTGATTCTTTTCTAAATTTGTTTGGCTGACAATTATTCATTGTTCCGAGCACAAAGGTACAAATATATTTTGTATCACCAAGCGTTTTAAGGAATTTTTAATTCAAAAAAATGGCGCAAAACCGAAATTCTGCGCCAAATGTAACATATGATAAAGTTCTTGATACATTTCATACATGTCTCTATTATCATCTGATACCCCTTTTCTGCCTTAACATCTTCTTTAATATCTTCGCAGCGGGCGGTACCGGATGGTGTAAATCTGATTGAAGTACTCCTTCCAGCTGTTCGACTCCTTGTCGTCATCACGCACGATGCGGATGCCATAGAATCGGGTACCCGTCTCCTTGTATTCCCGGAATCTCGACAACAGCTGCTGTGGCGGATCTGGAATCAGGAAGTCGGTAATCCAAAGCACATCGGCATTCACGTAATGGAGTCCGTCGTTGTCGAGAAGGTCGAACATCTGGATCATCATCTTCTTTGCCGATGTTCCGCCTCCGATAAATGGAAGGTGGGTTGTGGTAGGCTGCCGCCGGATGCCTCGCCCGGTATGCGCCTGTCCATCTCCGTCGGACGGAGCTGTATCTGCTTCGGCTGATTCCATCATAGTGATTCCTATTCTCTTCAGGCGCTCTGCCTTGCGCTTCGCCATCAGGTCGATGGCATGGGTACTGACGGAGAAATCTATCAGGAAGCAGTCTCGCTCCAGATCTTCTGCCGTTTCTTCCAGCAGAGAGATGAGTGTAGAGGATATCCTTTCAGGCGTGCCATACATACTGGCTGAGGTATCCAGACAGACGATCATCGGACCCTTGCGGGAGGCATGGGTAAAGCCCAGTTTGCGGGATGGTTTCGACATTTCGCTCTTATAACGGAAGGTCTGGAGTCTTCGCGTGCGATACTTATAGATAAAGAGGCCCTCCATATCTTCATCGCTGTACTGTGCCAGTTCGAGGGGGAGAAGGGAGTTGAGATCATCGCCCACGGTAATGCCCTCGATATCGCTACCCGCTGAATGCTCCATCTTCATCTCTACGCCCGATGCGATGGTGAGCCGGTCTTTGCCGTTGGCATCGGCTACTCGTCCCATCTTCGCCACAATTTCCTTGATTTCGGGATATTTGTCCTGAATCTTCACCTGGTTCAGACGGCGTTCAAACTCCGTTTCGGTCCATCCGTTCGTCATCAGTTCCCAGGCTTGTACGGCGCGCTGTTCCGAAACGCCCTTCGTCTTCATGTTGCGGGTTATCTGGTCCATCATGCGCACCAGTCCTGTTTCGAAGTTGTTCTGACGGAGCGAGATGAAGTCCTTCAACTTGTTCAATACCTGATGGTCGATGCAGACCTTCCAGTCTCTTACCAGCCTTTCCCAGTTTTCGGGTTTCGAAGCCCCGCCTCCAGTCATCAGCTTGAGGAAGAAAGGTTTATCGAACCCATCTTCAGCATGTTCCTGTTCCAGCTGGTCGAGCAAAGGGAGCCACACCTGTTCATCCATCCGCTTGAAGGGAGCCCAATCGAGCACATCATCTGCCCGATGACTCTCGGTCCAGGCACGCTGGCGCTGGAACCGCATGTGATGGACGCATTCCACGATGAATTTTCCCACGCTATCATAGAACACCTTGCTCTTAATCTTGCTGTTTACCACCTGTCGCACGAATTTCTGCACCTCTTCGCCAGTTTCTTCTATGGTTACTTTCAGGGTAAAGAGATGAATGAGATAATCCTTCAGCGGGTCTTCCTTCAAATTCCAAGGCATGGCGATGCCTGTCGGATCAGGAATCTTCACCTGTCCCGACTTGCAGAAGTCATCCAGCATCTTCAAGTAATACTGTGCCTCCGCCAAGTCCTTGTTATTCTGGTATTTCATAGGAGTAAATCCTTATTTTTTCTCCATCAGATATTCTGCGAAGATTCTTGCAGCACTCTCTACTTTGGCTGCGCAAGGGCGAGACTTGTAATATTCTGCCGTTCTTGCCGAAGCCACATAGCTGGACTGCGCTTTCTCGTGGCCCTTCAAGCCGAGGATTTCGGCACAGATGATACTGCCGTTCTGCTCCTTCGATTTGGCGAGCAAATCCTGCACCACCTTATAGCAGGCCGACTTGCCCTCGCGGTCATCCCCCTCGGTCTGTCCGCAATCCAAGCCAACGAGTACCACGATGCCCGAAACGGCACCGCACATCATTCTCATTCTACCTACTCCACCACCGAAGCCGGCACCAATGCGCTTCGCCATCTCATCATCAAGACCATATAAATCGGCAAAGGCAGCCACTACCGACTGGCAGCAGCCATAGCCCTGCATAAAGTTATCCACCGCCTGGTGAACACGCGCCTCCAACTCAGGAGTCAATATTTTCTGTTCATTCATCATGTTTTGATTCTTCTATATATAATAATGTAATAGGAGGCGATTAAACCTCATAAAGTTTCATCGTATCCTGACGGGTAAACGCCAGTTCCTTATAGAAATCACGGAGATAAGCCGATATTTCCGCCTTATCATCAGCAGATGCGAAGAGATTCTCACCCAACTGCTTTTCCAACGAGGTCAAGCCATCCGAAAGGTTTTCTATCTCCCCCTCGTAATCCCTTCCATCCTCCGGATTCCTGCGTACACGATGATATTTGATGTCCTCAGCAAGCGCATTCTTCATCTCCACGAGTTTATCTGCAAAAGGAGAAAAGAGGGCACGGATCACGATGTTTCGGATAGCATCCCGCTCTTCCGGTTCCTGCCACAGACAATGGTAGATAGGCAGCAAATCGCAGATATCCACCTCTTCCCTATCCTGCATAAAGGCTGAAGTGCGAAGCAGGCGGACGATATTCTTCCATCTTCGGTCACTCACATAGATATTTCTGCGCTCGGCAGCCTCATCCACATTCACGGCTCTCAGAGATTTACGGATAGCTGAAATTGCATCGAGAACCTCGATTTTCACGCCAATCTTATCGATACGCTCCGTCCATTCAGCATACTCCTCAGAAGTAATCTTCAAATCAGAAAAATCTGCATTATCTGCGAAATCTGCGTGACCTAATCCCCCTGTAAAACCTGAGAAATCTGTGGAATCTGTGGAATCTGTGAAATCTGTGGGACCTAAAAAATCTGCGTGAGATTCCAAGAGCATCGCCCGGAAATTCTTCTCCAGTTTTATCGGTCTACTCTCTATTCTGATGACGAATCGGTCCCAGAGCGCCTCCAGTCCTTCTCCCTTAGCCGGCAACTCATTACTTGCAGCCACGAGAAGTTTCAGAGGAAGATGCATTTCCCGATTGCCGTTTCTGAAGATTTTCTCGTTAATCACCGTAAGGAGCGTGTTCTGGATCGCAGGTCCCGCCTTCCAGATTTCATCCAGGAAAACCACATCGGCAGTAGGCAGATAACCCTCCATCGCACGTTCGTAAGTATCCGAAGTCTTCAGTTTCTGAATGCTCACCGGGCCGAAGATTTCATCGGGTGTAGAGAATCGCGACATCAGATACTCAAAGCTCTGAGCATCCCTAAACGCCGTCTTCAACTGTCTGGCTACCATACTCTTTGCCACACCCGGAGGTCCCAGCAGGATGATACTCTCACCTGCCAGAGCAGCCAGGAGCGAGAGCGATATCTCCGTCTCCTTCTCATAAATGCCCCGGTTCATCTCACCGAGTAATTGTTTGAATCTTTCAAGCATATTCTTACTTTCCTATTCAGAATCGTATAAAGACGAAAAGAAGTTAAGAGATAAAATTCATTATCCCTTAACTTCCTCATATTCTTTTATATAAATAAGGTATGGCTTACTTTACGTTGCCCACCTTAATCAAGTACTCAGCAATCTGAACAGCGTTCAGGGCAGCACCCTTACGAATCTGGTCGCCAGTCAACCACAATGTGTTACCATTGTCATCAGCCAGATCCTTGCGGATACGACCTACATATACATCGTCCTTGCCGGCGCTCTCCAATGGCATTGGATAAACGTAGTTCTGGGCATCATCCTTTACAGTTACGCCTGGAGCAGCCTCCAAAGCCTTGCGGATGTCCTCTACTGCCAATGGCTTCTCTGTCTCGAACCAAACACTTTCTGAGTGAGAACGGAGTGAAGAAACGCGAACACAGGTAGCACTGGTGCGAACATCAGAGTGCATAATCTTGCGGGTCTCGTTATACATCTTCATCTCCTCCTTGGTGTAATCGTTAGGAGTCATCTTGTCAATCTGTGGAATGACATTGTATGCCAACTGATGAGGGAACTTATTGATATGCTCAGTCTTACCGGTCTCGATGATATCCTTATACTGCTGCTCAAGTTCAGCCATGGCAGCAGCACCAGCACCTGAAGCACTCTGGTAAGAAGAGATATGAATCTTCTTGATATGGCTCAAGTTATCGATAGGCTTCAACACTACAACCATCATGATGGTGGTACAGTTAGGGTTGGCGATGATGTTGCGAGGGCGGTTCAGGGCATCCTCAGCATTTACCTCAGGCACAACCAGAGGCACGTCGTCGCACATACGGAATGCGCTAGAGTTATCAATCATCACGGCACCATACTTGGTGATAGTCTCGGCAAACTCTTCTGAAGTGCCGCCACCAGCAGATGTGAAAGCAATATCGACATCTTTAAAGTCATCGTTATGCTGCAAAAGTTTGACCTCATAGTCCTTTCCCTTGAAGTTGTATTTTCGTCCGGCAGAACGCTCAGAACCAAACAACACCAAATCATCCATAGGGAAATTTCTCTCAGCAAGGATACGCAGGAATTCCTGTCCTACTGCGCCACTTGCACCAACAATTGCTACTTTCATAATCGAATCTTTTAATTTATAAAGTTGTTATAAGTGTAAACTGTGGAAGAGAAAGCCAGCCTCCTTATCATCTTCATGATTCCTCATCTTTCTGACAACTTCATGATTTTTCATCATCTTCTGATAGCTTCATGATTCCTCATCTTCTGATAGCCGAAAACTGCTTATTTTCTCAAATCCGCTGCAAAGTTAAGACTTTTTCTACAATATCAAGCATAAATTCCCAAAAATTATTGCTTTTTGCTGCAAATTTATCATTTTTGCTTACTTTTCTGCAAGAATATGCAGAAAATTGGAGAAAAATAGTTGCTATTGCGTTTGGCAGTTCAAAAGAAGAATGCAAGCATCCTCATAAAAAATATCAGGAAATCTCTCCTTGGATTATATTCAAGGCACGATAGAGTGCTGGAAAATTGAATTATCTCTCTTAATGAGTCATAATCATCCTCAAAGATTTCTTGCAATCCTCACACAACCCATGTTTCATGTAAAAGGTATTCTTGCCATGGGCATCCTGCATCAGGCACTTCGGGTCATTCTTCTTGCAATGCGGCAAGCCGCGAGAATGCAGGAATTCATGGATTGTTACTTTCCATAAGTCATCCTTTCGTTTCAATCGGAAGGTTGAAACCACACAGGCGTCACCTGGCCGGAAACTCAATCCCATGATTCCATAGTTGTATTGTCCATGAATAGAAGTAGAGATGTCTCGATGCGTCAAACCTATCGTTACGATTTCATCATTACCTCCATGCTCTTCATGCAACATTTTCAGGATCCCCCCAGCCCAATACCTGTTTCTTGGTTTATAGAAACATGAGGCAGGTATTTCTTTCTTGTCTCCAACAAATACAGATGCCTCCACCCAAGCCTTTGGTACCTTATTGAAAATGATACCCAATTGCTTCACGAGTTCTTCTCTCAACTGTTCTGCCTCCTGATGTGAGAAATTTCCCAAAGGCTTTAACTCTATGACATAACCCAATGGAGGATCAGCAGGAAGGCTGTCTCCCATGATTTCATTGCCATGGCTCTGATTTCCATTGTAACAACCTGCTAAAAACAGGATTGAGATTCCAACTATAAACAGTAATAACTTCTTCATAGAATATTCTTTTTATTTGTATTTTGCATAAATCAATACCGGTCTTCTCCTAGAAGATTCCTTGTATATCTGCATCACTTTCTCTACGCAGCTCCTTGATACAGTAAAGCAACCACGGCTCTCTGTTCCCAGCGGAATATACTTCTTTTCACCAGAGAATCTTGTCACCTTGCCAGCAGAATGGATCAGGATGCCACGGGCTTCTGCCAGATAATTGCTCTTGTCGAGCCCTCGAAGGCGAACGCAGTTCTTGAACTTCATTCCCCCCTTTCCTATCATGACATATCTTCCAAGACTCGTGCATCCACTTCCAGGGTTATTACTGAACTTTGGTTGGGCTGCTGTATTTCCCTTACCACTTCCATGCATGCAATAGCTGCTCATTACTCTTATGCCACGCTGCAAGTCATAGATAAAGAACCTCTTCTTGCCAGATGGTTTGGAGAAATCCACTAGGATATAGTAATCCGTACTGTATCCTCGTCTATCACAATAGTCTCTTACTTGCGTCAGGTTCTCACAATCCACCTGATGATACCACTCTTTAGCATCCACCGTATTCTTAAAAAACGGTTTTGTGAACCTATTATAAATAGGTGGAACGAAAAGGACACCGATGACAAGCAGAACCAGTATTCCCAATATGACCAATAACTTCTTCATAATAGTGCAAAAGTAGAAAAAACAAGCAAGTAATGATGCTATCCATACGTGGATTGTATCAAATACTCGCTTATGTGTATGAAATCATCAATGCCTACAACATCAAATCCTTGATGGTTGTACCATTCATGAATCTGCTTAAATCTACCCTTTCTCCAATACCATGCAAATGTCCGGTTTCTGAATACTGCCAGATATTGCACTTTCCTCTGCCGTCAATAGAGGGTTGTCGGGAGTTATAATTGGCGATGAAGAGATAATAACGATTGAACTTCGCCCCCATCTCCTTATTATAGAAGCTCTCGTTGCTATAGATGACAGGATACTTGCCATAGTGTTTCTTCACTAAATCAGCAAACACCTGTATGCTATCCTGCAGCTGTCGTCCCTTCCATCTTCCCTGGATGCCTTTCTCCTCCACATCCAATACAGGAATCAAGTCCTGCTCACTCTTCTTCACCATCTTTTGGAAATCCCGGAACTGAGCAGTTGCTGAAGAGCCGGCAGACATCAGATGATAAGATCCTACCTTCAACCCATATTTACGAGCCAGTCTGATATTTCGGCGATAATGTCTATCCACATATCCCTTACCATGTGTAGCTCTGATATAAACGAACTTGATTCGCTTGTTCTTCGCTATTTCCTTCCACTTGATAACTCCATTGTGTTTCGAAACATCAATGCCGTCATATCCGCCACGAGTATAAGGTTGCCCTTTCAATCTATCAACAAACACATCAGAATAAGACGAAGCGATACCCAACCAGCGCTTCACCTTATATGGCGACACCACATACATAATCCCCAGGCCAACACCAGCCAACACAACCAGGCTGCCTAAGGAAACCAAAGTATATTTTAATCCTTTCTTCATTACATTTTATTTTTTAGTTGTTTTCAGGGGGACAAAGATAGTGATTTTATTCGAAACAGCATAGAAAGTAAGGGGATAATTTATGAAATGGGGGTATGGATGTATGAAATGACAATTTGATGCTTGACCACATTCTTCAAACAAATGACTGCGAGAATGTAGGAACAAAAGTTACATCATCATTTCCGCTATTTCTTTGAAGATACTTCCTGCCATCCTACCACCCGCTGCAGGGAGTTCCTTACGATGCACAGACACGAGTATCGTATATTTCGGCTTATCGGCAGGAAAATAGCCACAGAAATCGGCAGCCAATGTATTATCCTCATTACGTATTGTGCCATTCATACCTGCTACCTTAACCTTATCCGACATCGCACACTTAGCTAGACCTTTCGAGACCACACCTTCCAACATCCTATGAATATCTGCAATACTTGATGGCGATGCTATACTAGGGATAGTCGCAAATTAGTTCAAACAAATCTAACGATTTGATTGCCAGTGTCATAAAGATTTTGTATCTTTGCATAAGAAACAAAAAAATCCCCCAAACAGCTTTGGATGGCCCGTTTTGGGGGAAACGAAAATAAATCGTCATGGCAAAGGTACAACAAATTTCTGAAATAACACCAAGTTTTGCTTTCACAGAGTTCGATTTTTACAAAGATTATGAAGAATCTTTCAAAAAGAGCGAGATTGGACGCATTCATGCCCTCCTTCCGTTGCATGAGATGGCAGTCAGATTCGGGCTTGTAGATTCGCATCCACGCAAGAAAGCCGGTCGCAAATCTTACTTCAGCCCGGAAGGCAAGGTGGCACTCATGTTCCTCAAGTCGTACACAGGATTGTCAGCGCCCAAACTTATGGATCAACTCAACGCAAACATCCACTACCAGATATTCTGCGGCATCCGGATCAACTCAAGGAATCCTTTGACCAACTACAAACTCATAGACGACATCATTTTTGAACTGTCCAACCGTTTGAAGATACAGATTCAACAAGAAGCACTGGCAGAAGCATGGAAGCCGTACATGAAGAATCTCGATACTCTTTATACCGATGCCACCTGTTACGAGAGTGCCATGCGTTACCCTACCGATGCAAAACTGCTATGGGAATGTATAGAAAAGGTGTATCCAATGATGTGTGAGGCAAGCCGTGAACTCGGCATTCACCGTATGAGGACGAAATACCTTGATGTATCCCGTGACAACATGGCCTATGTGAAGCAACGCCGTCACACCAAGCAACGGACTCACAAGATAATCCGACGCCTGTTGGGTTTGCTGGGAAAGATACTCGCAGAACTAAGAAGACTCAACAGGGAGAATCCTTGTGCAGGGCTTTTCTCTGACAAGCAACTCGCAGAAATAGAGATGATAACGAAGATATACCGTCAACAGCACAACCACCAGAAGAGTGGCAACGCAAAGGAGAGCATCCCTAATCGTATCGTAAGCGTCAACAAACCATATGTACGTCCAATCGTAAGAGGCAAGGAGATAAAGAAAGTCGAGTTTGGAGCCAAGTGCAACAACATCCTGATTGATGGCATGTCGTTCATCGAGAAGCTATCCTTCAACGCATTTAACGAAGGCACACGCCTTGTGCATTGCGTAAAGCTTGCAGAGAAACTCTTTGGAGAGAAGATCACCAAGCTAGGCGGTGACTGCAGCTACTCATGTAATGACAACCGCACATTCTGCAGTGATGAGAATATTGTGACGTCGTTTGTACAGAAAGGCAAAAAGCGGGAAGCATCAGCCTCTGTCAGTCTGGTCAGGAAAGAACTTGCCAGGGTACGCGCCACTGCAATGGAAGGATCCTTTGGAACACAGAAGGAGCATTACGGACTCAAAAGGATTAACGGTCGAATTAAGAAAACGGAAATCTTGATAATCTTCTTCGGCATCCATACGGCTAATACGGTGCAATTGGCAAGGAGAATTGCAAAGGCAGAACTCAGCCAGGCAGCCTAAACAAATATCGGTCAAACATTATCCCTCGTGCAAGGGATAATTGTGTTCTGATGATACATAAATCACCTCAAAAAACGACAAAACTCAGAAAAAAAGCAGACAAGGGCAACCTCTGATGGCATTCCCTCGTAAACCAATATCAATTTCTCAGAATTAAACGACAATCCCTA
>OLYC01001650.1_pt1 | contig 14831 bp, 8 predicted proteins | sample 1674271 | NCBI WGS metagenome assembly OLYC01 (sample SAMEA103958154, study PRJEB25191) | human gut metagenome
ATATCCCTCAGCAGTTGAACATCTGGTGGAGTCGTGACAGATTCTTTGCATTCACCACACGTATTGTAGCATATCAGCAGCTTGTGCTTACTAAGGAATATTCAGAATAGTAACGACTTATGAAAAGATTGATTATATCAATGCTGCTGTCGGTCATCTGCGCGTTTTCAGTTTTAGCGCAGCAGACATTGACAGTAAGCGGTACAGTCAAGGACGATGCCGGTGAGCCTCTCATCGGTGTCGTAGTGGCAGTGGCCGGCACGGGAAATGCTGCGGTCACTGACCTTGACGGAAAATATACATTGACAAAAGTCCCTTCGGGAGCAAAACTCGAGGCTTCCTGCCTGGGTTATGCCAATGTTACCAAACCGGTGGCGGAAAAGGTCGATTTCGTGCTTACTACCAGCACCGAGCTCCTTTCCGAGGCCGTGGTTACAGGTATGACCACCACTGACAAACGTCTCTTTACCGGAGCGACCGACCAGCTTTCCGCTGTGGATGTCAATATCAGCGGAGTGGGCGAAATCAGCCGCTCGCTTGAAGGAAAATCAGCCGGAGTTTCCGTGCAGAACGTGTCAGGAACATTCGGTACCGCTCCGAAAATCAGAGTCAGGGGCGCCACATCCATTTTCGGCGATTCCAAGCCTCTCTGGGTGGTCGACGGCGTCATAATGGAGGATGTTGTCAATGTTGATGCAAATTCCCTGTCATCAGGAGATGCCATGACATTGATAAGTTCCGCCATTGCAGGCCTGAACTCTGACGACATCGAGTCTTTCCAGATACTCAAGGACGGCTCTGCGACCTCCATCTATGGAGCCAGGGCCATGGCAGGTGTCATTGTCGTGACCACCAAGAAAGGAACTCCCGGGGTGACCCGCGTGAACTACAATGGTGAATATACTGTGCGTCTGGTTCCTTCTTATTCCGAGTTCAACATCATGAACTCCCAGGAGCAGATGTCAGTTTATGAGGAAATGTACCAGAAGGGCTGGCTCAATTTCACCAGCAGCGTGTATAACTCGCAGGGCGGTGTTTACAGCAAGATGGCCCAGCTGATGAATACATATGACTCTACAACAGGAAAATACCTCGTGGAGAATACTGAAGCCGGAAGGAAAGCATACTTGCGCCAGGCCGAGATGCGCAATACGGACTGGTTCCAGGAACTGTTCCGTCCTACAGTGCAGCACAGCCACTCTGTCAGCATCACTTCCGGTTCCGAGAAAGGCAGCTACTACGCGTCTTTGGGTGCGCTGGTCGATCCGGGCTGGTCGATCCAGAGCAAAGTGAACAGATATACTGCATTGTTCAATACTTCCCAGAAGCTGTTCAATGATCACATCACCCTGAACATCATCGGAAATGCATCCTACAGACAGCAGAGGGCGCCGGGCTCGCTGGCATCTTCCACAAACCTTGTCGAGGGCTCTGTAAAACGTGATTTCGACATAAATCCGTATTCTTATGCCCTGCGTACTTCCAGAACGCTTGATCCGGACGAATTCTATACCAGGAATTATGCTCCTTTCAATATCAAGCATGAATTGGAGAACAATTACATTGACCTTTCCGTACTCGACACCAAATTCCAGGCGGAAATCAAGGCCAAGCCGATAAAAGGTCTCGAATTGTCAGCTCTCGGTTCAGTAAGATACCAGCTGTCAATGACAGAGCACAACATCAAGGACAATTCGAATCAGGCCGAGGCCTACCGTGCCGCCGCCACGAAAATCATCAAGAACGCGAACCCTTACCTGTACAAGGATCCGGACAATCCTACAGCAGACAAATACACGGTTCTTCCTCAGGGCGGTATATTGAAAAAGAATGACTATTCTGCGCTCAGCATGGATTTCAGAGCGTCAGGAACCTACAATACGGCCATTGCCGAGAAGCATATCATCAATGCTTTTGCAGCGATGGAAGTGAATTCTCTGGACAGACATGCAAGCTCTTTCGACGGATGGGGACTTCAGTATGAGGCCGGAGAGACTCCGTTCTATATCCTTGACCTGTTCAAGAAACAGCTCGAGCAGAATACCTATTATTATAGTCTGAACAATACTCACGAGCGCAATGTCGCTTTTGCCACTACTGCTTCATACTCATACAATTACAGATACACCATCAACGGAACATTCCGATATGAGGGTTCCAACAGGCTCGGAAGGGCAAGAAGCGCGCTGGTTGCCTACATGGAACGTCGCCGGCAAGTGGTCTGTGGATCAGGAAGAGTGGTTCGATGCGTTGAAACCTGCATTGTCCAGCATGAACTTCCGCGTATCTTATTCATTGACAGCGGACAGGGGACCGGCTTGGGTGAACAACTCTACGGCATTGTTCTATCCGAGCACTCCGTGGCGTCCTTCGACCAGCATCAAGGAACCGTCACTTTACCAGTCTTCCATCGAGAACTCTGAACTTACATATGAGAAGAAGCATGAGTTCAATGTCGGAGCGGATCTCGGCTTCATTGACGACCGCATTCTCCTGTCATTCGACACTTATAAGAGAAATAACTTCGACCTTATCGGAAGCGTTGTCACCCAGGGACTTGGAGGTGTTTCCAACAAGTACGGAAACGTGGCCTCGATGAAGTCTTCCGGAGTGGAACTTTCACTTTCCACCAAGAATGTCGCCAAAAAGAACTTCTCCTGGACCACCAACTTCATATTCTCACACATGAAGAATACCGTGACCAAGCTGAAGACTTATCAGACAATGGTAAGCTATCTGACCGGTTCAGGTTATTCTATGGAGGGTATGCCTCGCGGAGCCGTGTTCTCACTGCGTTTCATGGGACTTGACGAGATGGGTATCCCTACATTCCTCAACAAGGACGGAGAAATCACATCCACGAACATCCAGTTCCAGGAGATGAACAACTTCAGCAACCTCAAATATGAGGGACCTATCGATCCTACGATTACGGGTAGTTTCGGTAACGTGTTCAAGTTCAAGGGCTTCTCCGTGAATGTCTTCATGACTTACTCTTTCGGAAATGTTGTCAGACTCGACCCTATCTTCTCCAACAGCTATTCCGACCTTACGGCTATGCCTAGAGAGTTCATGGACAGATATATCAATCCTGGCGATGAGAAAATCACCAATGTCCCTGTAATTGCAAGCAGTCGTCAGAACAACAGCATCAGCAATCTCAGCATTGCATATAATGCCTACAACTACTCTGACCAGCGTATTGCCAGAGGTGATTTCATCAGGCTCAAGGAGGTCTCATTCGGTTATGACCTTCCTAAGACGGCAGTTGAAAAACTCAGGTTGAAGAGCCTTTCATTCAAACTTCAGGGAACTAACCTCTGCCTTCTCTATGCCGACAAGAGGCTGGAAGGACAGGACCCAGAATTCCTGAATGCCGGCGGTGTCGCTGTGCCGATGCCAAAGCAGTTTACATTGACCTGCAAGATAGGATTTTAAATCAATGCGGATATGAAAAGATTTATAACATATTCAATTGCAGTTCTTTCTCTGATGGGAGGATTGTCCTCCTGTGACAAGTATCTGGATAAGCTTCCGGATAACAGGACTGAACTGAATTCGACTGAAAAGATACAGAAGCTGCTCGTTTCTGCTTATGCTTCAAGGACTTATGTCAGGTTCTTCGAGTATGCGTCAGACAACTGCGAACTCTATAGCGAAGGAAACAAGAATACCTCCAGACTCATTGACCAGAATTATAACTGGGAGCCGATCGAGGAGGCTGACAATGAAAGCAACGTCAACACCTGGCAGGCATATTACAATATGATCGCCACTGCAAATGCAGCTCTCCAGGCAATCGCAGAGCAGGGTACTCCGGAAGAGATGCTTCCTTACAAGGGAGAGGCTCTCCTCTGCCGCGCCTATGCCCACCTATGTCTGACAATGATTTACTGTCTTCCTTATCATCCTCAGTATGCGTCACAGTATCTGGGAGTTACCTATATGGACAAGCCGGAGACCACGCTGAATCCGAAATACAGCCGTGGAACTCTTGCCCATGACTACGAGATGATTCAGAAGGATATCGAAGAAGGACTTCCTCTTCTGGATGACGAGGCATGGTCTGTTCCGAAATATCATTTCAACAAGAAAGCCGGATATGCGCTTGCGACCAGATTCTATGTCTATAGCAACCAGTGGGAGAAGGCTGTCGAGGCTGCGAATGTAGTGCTCGGTACGAATCCTTCCGAAATGCTCCGTGACTGGGCTGCGACCAGCAAGATGGCCTGGGATTATGGTACAAGGGCATTGAACTATATAAATCCTTCGAACAAGGTGAACCTGCTCATCATTCCGCTTTATTCGGCAAACGGAGGCCTGTTCCATGCATGGTCCGCTACCGGCGGAAGATATGCTCACACCAACAGGATTGCCAAGATGGAAACTATCCGTGCAAAGCGTCCTATGGGTGGTGCGTATGATACTGGAAAACAGGACAATACGCAGTATATCTACCAGATGGTTCCGTTCTACTGGGCCGACCTCGTGACCAACAAGGTGTACTGGCCGAAATGGCCGTCACAGTGGGAGGTTGTCGATCCTGTCGCAGGTACCGGCTACGGCCGCAGTACAATGGTGGCCCTCAATGCCAATGAGGTGCTCCTGAACAGGGCTGAAGCCTATATCCAGCTTAAGGAATATGACAAGGCTGCAGCTGACATGGATGCATGGAGCTGTTCAATGTATAAGGTCGGAACGAACGGACTGCGTCATCTGACACGCGAGCTGATAGATGAAGTCTATGGCGATCCTTCTTCGTCATTGTACATCAAGGAATACACAAGGGAAGTTCCGACTTCCAGAAAGCCTATCCATCCGCACGGGTTCACTGTCGAGGAGGGTACTCAGGAACATATGACCCAGTGCCTCTTGTATTGCAAGAGAATAGATTCTCTGGAGGAGGGCCTCCGCTGGATGGACCTGAAGAGATATGGAATTACCATTGACAGATTCGATGATACCGATTACGATGATGCTACGACTTCAGGCTATGAGGCTACAGTAACATTGCCTTACAATGACTTGCGCCGTGCATTCCAGATACCTTCCGAATCCATCAAGACGGGGCTGGAGCCTAATCCGCGCAACAATGCCGACAGTCCGGAACATCCTTTCGTCAAATATTTTTAAGGAGGAATCAAGATGAAAAAATATATATCAATGATATTTGCGGCTTGCTCAATGCTACTGATGTTCTCTTGCAGCAAAGATGAACTCAGTTCCGAGAGCATTTTCAAGGAAGACAACTACAGATATACTGAGTTCGATTCCTGGCTGCAGAGAAATTATGTGGAGCCTTACAATGTCCGTTTCGAATACCGTATGCCGGACAGGGAGACCAGCTTCAATTATTGGGTGTCACCTCCGAATATCAAGGAGTCGGTAATGATAGCCAAACTTATCAAGTTCACGACACTTGAGGCTATGGTGGAGATGATGTCATCAGGAGACGAGACTGCTGATCCTGCACTGTTCGTGAAGTCCTATTTCCCTAAAGTGCTCTATCTTGTGGGCAGTTTCGAGATAAGCAGCAGCGGTTCCACTGCTCTTGCGTCAGCCGAGAACGGACTTCAGATAAACATCCTCGGTGTGAACTTCTTCGAATATCATAAGGATGCAGAAAGAATCGCCGGTACGATGCTTCATGAGTTTACCCATATTCTTGACGGTATCCACGGCTCTCCTGCCGAGTTCAAGGAAATCACTCTCAGTGATTATGTCGGTGACCGCTACACATCACTTACCGAAGATCCGTATCAGAAAGGATTTGTCAGCAATTATGCCCGCTCGCACTACAGCGAGGATGTGGCAGAGACCGGCGGCCGTCTGATTTCTCTTACACTTGAGGAAAGGGAGGCGATGATAGCAAAGGCGGGCCCTGTGGGTGGTCCGCTCATGCGGAAGAAGTTCGACATGCTTCAGAAATGGCTTAAGGATTCCTACGGAGTGGATACTGAAAGATGGTGCGAAATATATCATCGCCGTATCGCTCAGCTGGATAATCTGGATTGGGAATCACTTGACGAATAAACATGGAAATCAATATGAAAAGAATCATAACATATTTAGTGTCAGCGCTGATGCTGCTCTCTTTGGCATCTTGCCACAAGAGTTCCAGAATCTTCAGCGAGACTGCTGCAGAACGTACAGAAGAGCGTATCGAACTCTGTCGCAATGCGCTGGTAGCCCGCGGAACCTGGGTCATGGAGTATTTCCCGGATGAGGACCTCCGTTACGGAGGATGGATATATGTTCTGGAATTCTCTCCTGACTATACTGTGAAAGTATGGTTCGAAGGTGCCGGCTTCATACCTCAGGCTGACCCTGTAACCGAGTCGGAGTATAAGGTGGAATTGGGTACGGGTCCGATGCTCAAGTTCTGCACCAACAATGACTACATACATTTCTTCTCCTTCCCTGGAGGACCGAACGGCGGAGGATATCGCGGCTGGGGCGGTGACCACGAGTTCACAATCATGTCGATTTCGGACAATTATGACGAAATCATCATGAAAGGCCTGAAGTCATTCAACAGGATACGCCTCACCCCGCTTCCTGGAGATGAGACACCTGAGGGATATATCGCCAAGGTGCATGCCAGCGAAAAGGCAGTGACAAGGAAATCATTCGACCTCTGTGTCAATGGCAAGGTGATAGGAACGGCTACCCGCGAGACCCTTCCTGACTTCAACAATTACGAGAGGTTCTACAAGAGCAAGATCTGGACACTGTCATATGAAATGCCTGTCCAGGCCAATGATGAGAACGGCAATCCGATGACGGACGAAAACGGCAATCCGGTTTACAAGTCAGAGAAAGTCGTGGAAAATGTTTGCGCCATAAATCTTCCTGACGGCGTGATGAAACTCTACAAGCCATATACGTTCAAGGGAAACTGCGTTGAAGGGCTGGATGGCCAGACTGTAGGCACATTCCGTTGGACTCCAGGCGTATTCTCTTCCAATGACTACTATTCCGGAACAGATTCGTTCTATCAGATAACTCTTCAATAATCAGCACATTAGATGAAACACACAATGTTATATATGACTCTTCTTGCCGCATGTGCAATAGCTGCCTGCGGAAAAGAAGAAGTGAAGGAGCCGGAGAAGGAACTGCCGATGACTTCTTCCGAATACATTTCATTCAAGGTGTCGGCCACTTCACCATCTGAGGAAACTGTAATCACATGGGAAGCGGTTTCTGACCGTATCGGAGTGTTCGTGTCCGATGCCGGTACAGGCTCTGCCTTGAATGACAATGCGTATTATGATGCATTTACATCCACATCATCTTCCAGATTCTTCCCTCTCAAGGATGCTGACAAGCTCAAGTGGGAAGAAGGCAAGAAATATGACGTGGCACTGTACTATCCGTTCAGTGTCAAGATGAAAGATGCGACTTCAATCCCGGTTTCCGTAGATGAAGACCAGACTGTTTCGATTCCTCTTACATCAATGCAGCTGAAGAAAGAGCAATTGTTCGTTTCTTCCCTGAAATCAGTCGCTCGTCCGGACAACGGCATTCTCGAAATGGCCCTTTCTCCGGTTGTCTCATTCGTGAAAATCAACGTGTCATCCAATCTGCCGGTAGCCTGCAAGTCCATAAAGATTACAGGTGAAGACGGAACGGCACTCGCTTTCAAGCACGGAAAATACGACCTGTTCACATCCGGCCTCTCTGAAATAGATTCAGTAAGCTCCGTGATCAATGTCAAGCCTGCCTCTCCGGTTTACCTCAGCCGCAAGCCCGCTGAATTCATTGTCAATGTCAATCCGCAGTATGCCGGCAAGACATTGAAAATCAAATGTGACCTCGAAGGCGCTGACTTCGAAGAAGTTACTGTGGATATTCCCGAAGGGGGCCTCAAACCTGGAGTATGCGTTTCCTACAATGTCGGCATGACCGCCGACCCTGTCCTTCTCAGCGCGAACGGCACAGCCAACACTTATATCGTGAACAAGGCTGACTGCCTCTATGCTTTCAATGCCAAAGTCAAGGGAAATGGCAAATCCGGCTCATTTGCCTGGAATTTCGACGGAGAAACATGTTCGAAGAACAATGACGCGAGCCTGTCGCCGTCGTCCGCCGAACTCCTTTGGTACAGCATACCTGAGGGAGAGAACGGTTTTGTCAATGCAAGTCCGATAACTGATGGAAGCGTGATGTATGACGAAGTTGACGGCCTCATCTATTTCAAGACCCCGAAGACATTCATTGATGGTAATGCGGTAATCGCAGCCCTGAATGAGTCAGGAGAAATCGTCTGGAGCTGGAATATCTGGGCGGTGGAAGGCTGGAACGCGGATGCAACTGCCAAGAAGGCCGGCCGCTATACGGTTATGGACAGAAATCTCGGAGCTGTGCTCGGACTTTCCGCAAAGGATGTTTCGGATAATGTCAAGGCAGCAGGTGCTATCGGCAATTACTATCAGTGGGGCCGTAAGGATCCGTTCCCGGCTGCATCTGAGTATCAGACAACCACAAACGTCCTGTCTGACTGGGGCAACCCTGCATACACGACTCTGGATGAGTACAAGGTAGAAGGAGACAAGATCTTCTCCGCTGACAGGACCAAGAACGGAAGGATGCTCAAGGCGGAACTCGGTTCCGACTATTCCCTCCAACAGGCTGTGGATGAGTCTGTCAAATATCCTCACAAGTGGATGTTCGGCGGACAGAGCGATGCTGAATATCCTCAATATGCTTGGTTTACAGGTGATTACAAAGCACGTTCAGCTAAGGAGAACGATGAGTGGCGCTATCTCTGGGGCAGCAAGGACAATGTTTCCAATGACAAGACCTTGTATGACCCGTGCCCTGAGGGATGGAAGGTGCCGACAGCTGATGCTTTTGCCTATATTTTCTCTGACGGACAGGTGTCTTCAGGAAAGCATGGCTTCTATATTCCTGACTATGACTTGTATTTCCCGTATGCAGGACAGCGCAAGGCAGGATTCGGCGGATCATCATTGGGCGCATCAGGTGAAATAATGATTGCTTCCGCCAGTGTTGCCAACTCATTGTACCCTATCCGCGCTTCAGTCAGTGCTTCCGGTTCCAATCTGGCAGGGGCACGTGTCACGAGCAGCAACAGTTACGCCGGTGCAGGATATCAGGTGCGTTGCGTGAAGGAAACCGTTGAGGCGAAAGCCCCTGCAAAAGCCAAGCAGTCAGGCCACAGAGCCGCCCTTATGGGTGATTCCATCACAAGAACGTGGAAAGACCGCGGCAGGATGGCGTTTTTTACGGAGAATAACTATCTGAACAAAGGAATCGACGGAACTACTTCTTCCAATATGATCAACAGGTTCTGGTCAGATATCATGGCTGATGACCCTCAGCTCGCAGTAATCTGCTGCGGTACCAATGACCTTGCTGAAAATGATTCGAACTTTAGTGGGGAGACAGAGAATTATCGTGTTCATGTCAGCATTGAAAATCTCCTTGCAAACATCGCCCTCATGTCCCGTATCGCCGAGGACAGCGGAATTCCTGTAGTGCTCGGCTCTGTATGCCCTTCCCGCAGCATGTGGTGGAAACCGCAGTCATGGAAAGACAAGTATGACGGGGATTATATCGCGAACAAGATTATCGAAGCGAATAAACTTCTCAAGGCTTATGCGGCAGCAAGGGGCTATGGCTATGCCGACTATCATTCAGCATTGAAAAATGAAGACAATGGTCTGGCTGACAAATACTGCTGGGTGTTCGGAAAGAATGCCGACGGAACATTGAACCTTGATTCCGTTCATCCGAATGCGGATGCGTTCCTGGTAATGGAGGGTATTCTGAAGCCTCTCATTGACGCCGGTCTGTATGACCCGTCACAGGCTTATCCTGGAGGTGGACAGATAGACGATATGGATAAATGGAAATGGTAAACTGTTAATGTGTAAAATCATGAATTTCAAATATATATCACTAATTGCCATAGCGGCTTCGCTGATTGGGTGTACCAAGAACGGGGAGATGGATGATGATTTCCTGACGGATGGTCCCGCGTTTTCCGCGGATTTCTTGCAGCAGTCTGTGCAGACCAAGGTGACCCATACCGATGACGGCAATGCGTTGAAGCTCGCGTGGGAGAAATCCGACAAAATAGGAATCTGGACAGAGGCTGAAGGCAAGTCCCTCCAGTCCAACAGTGAATATCTTGCTGATCAGGGCGGGGCCGAAACGACATTCTCATATAGGTCACGTTCACAGAGGATCCGCTGGGCAGGAGATAATATTCCTCAGTCCTTCTATGCCTGCTATCCATACGATGCGGACAGGGGAACAGACCCTCATAAGGTGAAAGTGGGAATCGCTGCTGCCCAGGCACAGAGCACGAGCGGCTCTACTGATCATCTTGCCGAAAATGATTTCCTTTGGGCTGCCGTGGAGAATGCCACCAAATCTGACGAGGCTGTGAATCTTACGTTCCATCATCCTTTCTCAGTATTGGATCTGGAACTCACTACCGATACGAGGATGAAACTGGATGCATTGATTTTCCGCTGCACCTCCAACAAGGATGCTGCCGTTTCATTCGAGAACGGTAGCATTGACCTGAGCACAGGCAAACTCGACCTCTCCGGTGCGACAACTTCTCCGGAAGTGCGTCTGGACTGCGGTTTCGCGACTTCATGGCCGGCAGCTTCGCACATGTATATGGTTTTCAATCCGGAACTTGCCGGAGAAACGATGCAGCTGATTGCGGTCATCGGAGGCAAGGAGAAACTGGTTGTGGAGAAGCAGGTACCTGCAGAGGGTTTCCCTGCCGGAAAGGTCATCAATGTCGTTGCTGACTACGATGTTCCGGGTGATGTCGCCATCAAGATTAAGGACCTGAGTGAACTCTCTACGGCAAACACATACCTCGCCACAGAGCAGAACGAATATTATAAGTTCAAGGCTACCGTTAAGGGTAATGGCTATGTCCCTGCCGCACTTTCGTCAGTCGAGAGTACGACGGAAATCCAGCCGAAGTCAGTGCTTATTCTCTGGTACAACACCGTGCAGAACGACAAGAACTGGGTGAACGCATGTCCTATCGTGCCGTCATCACTGGTACTCTTCAGAGGTTATATCTATTTCGACACTCCTAAGAAGTTTGTCCCGGGAAATGTCGTGATTGCCGCGTTTGCCGAAGAAGGCGTTACCTATGACAGCATTATTGCGGATGAGAACAAGAATATCACCAATGCGACACTTCTCTGGAGCTGGAATGTCTGGGTGACAGATGGTTACGACCCTTCTGCTACTGCTGTCAATGCTGACGGAAAGGAGTTTATGGACCGTAACATCGGCGCTGCCATCTCAGGAATCGGTACGACAGGAAAATATACGCCTGCTGCTGCAACCGGAAACTATTACCAGTGGGGCAGAAAGGATCCGTTCCCTTCAATATCCGATTATACGACCACTCTGCCGTGTGAATATTCCAATATCATGTTCGGAACTCCGACATATACTCCGATCAAGGCTCTCCAGATAGACGGCCAGAGCGCAGCGGGCACCCTTGACGGCCAGATGTTCGGTTACAGGACCAAGACCGGCGGCGGACTTGACTCTGGCAACGCCTGGAACTTGATTGCCAGAAATGACATCTCTTCGGACAAGACCACAAAGAATGGCGTGTATGTGTCTTATGCAGTGGAGCATCCGTATAAGTACATTACCAACAACGGCAACTCCTTCGGAGGCTGGCGTTCCTGGGTCAATGATGCTGATGCTTCATACAAGAATCTCTGGGGTGACAGTGAAAAGAAGAAGACACTGTACGACCCGTGCCCTGTCGGATGGCGTGTCAGCACCAAGGACGAGGCGGAGAAATTCCTCGCAGTGGTGTCCAATGCCACGATGGCTTCCAACAAGTCGGGTTACGAGTATCAGGGACATTATCTGCCATTGACCAGTCTCAGAAGCTGTGCCAATGCCAGGGTAAGTTACGTGACATCGGTCGGTGTCAATGTCGAGTCTCTCTTCTGGACGTGTACTCCTTTCGGATATTACTCATATACATATGCAGCAGCACTGAAGGCTCCGGCAAACTTTTCGGACAAATATGACAAGGGCGAGACAAAGTCTCCGGAGAAATACAGTGTGGATTACCACAACAATGCTGATGCGTGTCCTGTCCGCTGCATCAAGGAATAGAAGATACTGATTGGTAAGCATTCGAGGAAGTACGGCGTCGATAAAGTTTGACTGCAACTTGCATCAGTGTGATGCCGGTTGCAGTCTTTTTATGGGAGTGTGATGTTGGTTTGAGTTACTTTGCAGACAAGGCGTTCCAGCTTCCGGGAAGAAGGTCTGTGTAGCTTTTCCCTGCTAGACTAAAACAGCCACTTTAGACACATTCATTTCGGTTGTAACCATAAATTTTTCAAAATTCTTATGGTTTGAAATATAAAATAGCTATCTTTGACCAGTAAACAAAACGGTTATTGTCATGGAACAAGCAGAACTTCAGCCACTATACGACAGCTATCACCGCAAAATCGCAAAGGTTGACCTGCGCTTCAAGCGTTATCTATACAGCCAGATCAATTGGAAAGCGCGTATCATCAGCATCAAGGGCGCCAGGGGCGTTGGAAAGACCACCATGCTCCTTCAGCATATCCTGGAGAACTATGAGGACATCGACCAGACTCTCTATGCCTCGCTGGACAATCTGTGGTTTGCCACACACAGTCTGATGGAACTCGTCGACTGGGCGGACCGGCACGGCATTTCCCGACTCTATCTGGACGAAGTTCATCGTTACGAAGGGTGGTCCCAGGCACTGAAAAACATCTACGATGACTACCCCGATATGAGCATCGTCTATACCAGCAGTTCCCTGCTGGTTCTCGACAATGCAGTCGTGGATATGTCCCGTCGTCAGACTCCATACACCTTGTACGGTCTCTCATTCCGCGAATATCTTGATTTGGAAGGCATCTTCAAGACTGAGGCGATTCCGCTGGAAGACATTCTGAATCACCACGTAAAAAAAGCGATGGAAATCGTCGGAAGCATCAAAGTGGCTCCGCTCTTCGAAGCGTACCTTGCCCACGGCTACTACCCCTTCTCCCGTGAATCCCTGGAGGATTTTCCTTCCCGGCTGCGTGAGACCGTCACTGTCGTCATTGATTCCGACCTTCCCGCCGTGGAGAATGTAACCTATGAAACACTGCAGAAGGTGAAAAAACTACTGATGGTCATCAGTGAGCACGTCCCCTTCGAGCCCAACATGTCGGAACTCTGGCGGCAACTCTCCACGGACAACGAATCCGGGCTCAAGATGCTCTACGCTCTCGACAAAGCCCAGGTCCTCGCTCTGCTCACAGCCAAGACCAAGAATTACAAGTCCCTTACAAAGCCTGACAAGATATTCCTCGGCAATCCCAACCTGATGAACGTCCTGTGTCCGAAAGTGGACAAGGGAAACGAGAGGGAGACATTCTTCATCAGCCAGCTGCGCGTCCTGCACGACGTCCGTTACCCCAAGCAGGGAGACTTCCTCATCGACGACAAGCACCTCTTTGAGGTGGGCGGCAAGGGAAAGACCTTCGAACAGATTGCGGATGTCCCGGACAGCTACCTTGCAGTTGACGATACCGAGGTTGGCTCCGGTTGCCGGATTCCGCTTTGGCTGTTCGGTTTCCTGTATTAGACGATGATGCATCCGTTACTGACATCCTTGAAAGAACTCTCCGAAGCGGCAGGACAGGCACTGCCGCTTCTGGAGAAGTATGCAGATTGCTCAATAAAAAAACTCTCCCGGCTTAGTTGCCGGGAGAGTCAATAGCGGAAAGCGAACATAAAGGTCGGAGCTTAGGATAATTACTCCTCCTCTATCGGTCCGGGAATCAAAATTTTCTTGTCGGAAATCTTTATTCCGTTAAAACGCAAAATTTGCGGATTATTAGCCGCAAATGTGATCGAAACCGTTCACAAGGACGTGTCTTTTCATTATGCCTTTTCTACAGGCGCCTGGATGATGGTGAGCCACTTGTCGGCATCCTCTTGATTCCAGATACCGTCGATATAAACGGCGCGGGGAGCAGCAACAATCCTGTATCCGCCGTGTTCGATGGTGTAGCATTAGCCAGGTTCCGGGCAGAAAGGTTGATAGTCGTAACCTCGCCCTCCGGCCTGACACGATTTTGTTCCGAATAAACGTTTTAAGTTGCACCAAATGGGTTTTCAGAGGCGTTTGGTTCCGCGAAAACGTTTTAGGTGGTACAAAGCGCGCACTGTGTGGGAAAATAGGCGGGTGTATTACATGAAACCACCGGGCTGGTGAAATGGATTATCATGCTGGTAATAAAACACATAACCGGCCACAAATCGCGACCGGTTATCTAATTTCATGCATAAAATGAAACACCTAGCTTAATACCTATCTGGTTCAGTTTGTATTTGACTTCTGCATTCATAACAGTCGTCTTGCAACTATATCTTTCGTATAATAAGGTCAATTTTATTCCGACCTTCTGCCTCATCGGAAAATGTAAGCCGAACTCAGGACGGAACATTAAACCGCCTGTCATATCATACGTATAATCGAGTTTTGTTCCTACATCCACCCCAGCCGTCAAATCCAGTTTTCGAGCAACTGGCAAATAACCTTTTACATCAACGAATATCGGGAAGATTATGGCTTCATCTGAAAGATCAGCGGTCGCTCCTATACCCGCACCTGCGAAAAGATAACGTGAGAAGCGCACACCATTGATAACTTCCAGGTTAAGGTTATTAAGCTCTTCACTCATGTCGAACGTATAGGAAACATTCACCTCTCCTTGATATTTGAAGTACTTGACATCCTGAGCACCGATGCCGAGCGGCAAGAC
>OLYC01001655.1_pt1 | contig 14805 bp, 18 predicted proteins | sample 1674271 | NCBI WGS metagenome assembly OLYC01 (sample SAMEA103958154, study PRJEB25191) | human gut metagenome
ACCACTGCAGATCCGCCTTGCTCTGCGGCGTGCCGGTGGAAATGATGTGCTGCCAGCTAAAGCGGTTGACGATGGTGGCGTCGATGACGATGCCCGCCGGGGAGATCGCCTTACAGGACGGCGTGGCCTCGGTCGTTGAGACCGTCACCCAGGCAGACGTTGCCGTCAGATCACCTGCGGTGATTGCCGTGACCATCCAGTCGACGGACTCGTCGGAAAACGTCTCTGCCGGCATGGTATAGCTCTTCTTCGAGCCGGAAATGGCAATGCTATGTGTGGTCGTTGTGCCGGTTTTCCGCCAGTAGAGTGTCGCGCTTTTCTGCTCGACGGATACAGGCGAGTATAAGGCTTCTTGTTGAACGTCCCACGAAAAGACTCCTGCAGCGTGCTTTGGCGTATAGGCCCCAGCTCCCGGCGACATCCCGGAAATGATTGGGTTCTTTACTTCAAACCTGTACCACGAGGATAGTGTGGTCACGCCCAACGAGGTCGTCACCTGCACGGCCCACTCATTTTCACCAACCGGAAACTCGCCAGCAGCGATCGTCACGCTTGTGTCATTCGCGCCCAGATCGATCGTATGGACCGTGCTGGAGTTTTTTACCCTCCAGCGGAACTGCTGCGCGGTAATGGTCGGCAAATCATAGGCAGAATAGCTATCCCAGTGATAATACCATTCGATGGTCTGCACAATTTCCGACGCCAGCACGCCCACGCCGCTCTTTGCGTTGAGTTCCGGCGTTACGGTCGTATCCTCGTATGTGATCTCGATATACGGCTTGTGCGACGATTTTGCCGTCTGCACGGTTTTCCCGCTCGTGGTTGCTTTTGCTCCATACGTCAGCAGATTCTTCAGTTCCGACGCTTTGAGTTCCACCGCCCTGTTATAATATCCGCTTGGTTCAAGGCTCAATGGGCCACTGATTTTGTATCCGCCGTAGACAAAAGGCTCAGTGTTGTACGTGATCTTCTGCAGATCTATTGATTCGTGCAGGATCGCGATCGTGACTCCCGCATTGCTCGCATTATATCTGTACGACATGTACAGGTAGAACGTGACAGCCGTGATCTTGTGATACCTGATCGCTGCTATCTGAGCCGCGGTCGGGGCGAACGTGAAGTACATGGGCCGCCCATATTCGTCTGTCTCTGTGGCTCCGTAATAGTTCGTGTTCGGCGCGCTGTAGTCAATGACTGCGGAGTCGTTTGCGTAAAGCGTTAAAACGCCCATTTACTTCGCCCCCATTCTGGTTGTGATGCGTGCGTTTTTGGCGATTCGGAGGATGGTGTCGAGGTCTTCGACGTGGTCGACGTAGACGGTGGTGTTGTAGGTATCGCCGGAGGTGTAGCGGGTCTCGCTGGCTGTCTGGATGCGCGAGCCGGATGGGAGATAGATCCGCTCGAGGCCGTTCTCGTTCACCCGCGTCCAGCCGCCGGACCAGTTGTCCGTGCCGGCGGCGTTGCCGCCCAGATACCGCCTGCGCCATTCGTCCTCGGTAATACCGAGGGTCGACGAGTCGCCGCGGGCGACGGCCTCTTCGTAGGCCTTGGAGAGGTCGGACGCGCTCTGGCCCCACTGCTGCTCGTTGTAGCTGTCGAGCAGGTTCTGGTAGTTGTTTCCGTTGCCGCTGCTGTAGCCGAAGCCCAGCGCATGCTTCATCTGTCCCCAGCCCTCGCTGATGTGGCCAGTGCCGAAGTTGATGACGCCTTTGAGCAGCTCCGCCGCGTCGGCCATGAGCGCCATGACCTTTGCCAGCGGCTGCAGCGCCTTGGTCAGCGCCGGGACGCGGTTGTTGGACAGGTCGGACATGGGATTGAGGATATCGCCGACGGTCTCAAGCAGCATGCCGAAGGCGTCGACGATGCCGGAGTCCTTGATGGCCTTGCCGCCGTCCTTGACCATGGTGGTGACGTCGCCGTAGAATTCTTCGAGGTACGGGGCAAACTCGACGGCCAGCTGGTTTTTGACGCCCTCCTGTGTCTTCTGCAGGCGCTGATAGGCGTCGTCGACCGCTCCGAGTGCGGAAAGCGCCTCGTCGTCGAGCACGTAGCCCATGTTATGGGCTTCGTCAGCGTAGGCCTTGAGGGTTTTCGAGCCCTGAATGATCAGCGGATTCAGATCCTGCGCGGAGCGGCCAAAAATGTCCATGGACATTGCGTCCCGCTCGGTTTCGTTTTTTACCTGCCCGAGCGCGTCAATCGTTTCGTAGAAAACGTCGTTCGCGCTTCGCATGCTGCCGTTGGCATTGGTCACGGAGACGCCCAGTGCCTCAAAGGATGCCTTCGCATTGCCCGTGCCGTTCATCGTGTCCTGCATGTTGTTGGTCAGCTTTGTCAGGCTTCCCTGCAGGGTGTCGACGGATACGTCGATCAGCTCTGACGCATAGGCAAACTCCTGCAGCTGCTCGGTCGACTGGCCGGTCTGCATGGAAAGCGTGATGATGTTGTCGGCAAAGGCGGCGGACTCCTTCGTCATGGAGATCATGGCTTTTTCTGCCTTGACGATCGCCGCCGCGACGGCAGCGAAGCCGCCCGCCAGCGCCAGAGACGACGCGTCAAGGCTCCCCATGGCGTTCATGGCGGACTTCATGCCGTCCGGCAGCTGAATGCCGAGCTTGGACGTCAGGCCATTCACCACGTCGCCGAGGTTGCCCATGCTCTGCCCGGCGTCCTCGGTTGCGGTGGTCGTGTCTTCTATCTGCTCTGTGTTGTTTTTCAGCTGTCCGTTCAGCTTGTAAAGCTCGGCTTCCGCGTTATTGAGTTCTTTTTCCCAGCGCATCGTTTCCACTGCGTTTGATCCGTAATTTTCTGCAGCTTCTTCGAGCCCAGCTTTCAGGTTATCGATTTTGTCATACTGCAGGCTTATTTTTTGGGTTAGCAGGTCCGTTTTCGCCGCCGAAAGTTCTGCTGATTCTGCGTTATCCGCATATTTTGCCGATACCTTCCGCATCTCGGCGTCCAGCACGTCCATGCTTGCGCTGAGCCGTTCGATATTATTGCGGTATTTTTGTTCTTTTTCACCTTCCATGCGCTTTTCATTTTCGCGCATCTGGTTATTGAGATCGTTCAGTTTCGCTGTTGCGTTTTGCAGGCTGGCCTGCCACGCCATTGTAGCTTTGCTGGATTCTCCCGTTTTTTTTACGGAATTTTTCAGAGCCTCCTGCATATAGCGGATCTTTTCTGTTTGCGAATAGATCTGCCGTTGCAGGATGTCATTCTGTTGCCCTAGCAGCTTTGCGCTGTCTGCATTTTTTCCATACGCAGACGTTACTTTCCGCATCTCGGCGTCCAGCACCTTCATGCCGCTGCCGATCTCGGAAATGGCCTGCTTGTATTCTTTTTCGCCCGAAAGCGTAAATTTTGTATTGATATTCGGCATGTTAGGTGCCTCCGTTCAGATAGGCCGACAGGCTCTGCGGCTGTTCCTGCTGCTCCGGCTGCTTTTGCGGCGCAAGCGCGTCAAGCAGGAGCGTTATGCGGCGCGGGGACATGGTTTTCCAGAAATCCCGCTCCGGCAGATGCAGCCGGAAGAGCCAGATTGCGAGGAAGCCGGGGAAATCAAAGCCCAGCTGCTTCGGTTTCCCCGGCGGTGTCAGTTTTTTTCGTCTTCCGACGTTTTTTCACCGAGTTCTTCCTCCGGCGGCGTGACTGCGGCCTGGATCAGCGGATAGATCCGCGTCCCGGCCTCAAGCGTCTGGTGCATGGTGAGCTTCCGGCCCAGCTGCTTGCTCGTAAAGCGCAGCGGAAGGCCGTTTTCGTCGGTGATGCCCTGCGTGTCTGCGGCGTCTGTCAGCATGGCGGCCAGGAAGGCCAGCGTGCTTTTGAGGCCGTGCACCGTATTCAGCGCGCGCAGCAGATTGCCGTCGTATTCGTCCTGCACGTCGGCAAGGACGTTCATGTTGCAGGAGAGCCGGTAGACCCGGCCCTCAAGTTCATAGTCGACGGTGTTGAGCTTGGTCGTCTCCATCAGGTCTCACCCAACTTTCCCTTGATCCAGGCAACGGCCTCCGCCGCGGTGTCGACGGTCTCGGTCTCGAGCAGAAGCTCGTCGGCGGAATCGTCCGCGAGGAATTCGCCGGTCGTGGTTGGCGTGTTGAACTGGATGTTCTCGCCCTTGGTCTGATAGCTCATCGAGGGCGGGCCGAACAGCGCCTTTGGCACCCAGATGCAGGTGTACTTGGTTACGCCGTCGATTTTATCCGGCGCGTAGAAGCCGACGCCGACATAGTTTGCGATGTCTTTTGCCGAGAATTTCAGATTTTCCTTGCTCGTATCGGATGTGCAGCCGTAGAGCATGGCCTGTGCGGCCCTTTTGATGTACTTGACAGCCAGCGAGATCGTGCCGCCGGTGGCAAGCTTGATATACTCGGCAAGCTTGGATTCCGCGTACAGGCGGCCCTCGGCGAACTTGAGTTCCAGCTGCGCGCTCATGGCGTCGCCGACGTCGGTCGGCTCTGTGTAGGTCACGGTGCCGGACGTGTTTTTATACTTTCCCGCCCGGATGCCGCGTAAGTCAAAACTAGGCATTTACAATAGGCCCCTTTCTTTCAGCTTTTGTGTAAGGATCTTTTCGAGCTCCGCGTTTACGCGCTTCTGCGCGTTTCGGACACCCTTTGTCCAAAAATAAGTTCCTGTGATCTGCCCGTACTCCTTCGCGCGGCCGTAATTCAAAACAAAAAGCACGGTCGCCCTGCGCGTTCCGTGCTCGTTTTTGCCGACTGCGGTGATGGAGATGTACGGGTCTCCGTTTTTGTCGCGTTTGATGGTTTTTCGGTATTTCACGCTGGATGCATATGCCTCGGTCTGAAACCCGCTCGCCTTTACCATTTTTTGCAGTTCCTCGACGATGATATCCCCGGCGGCGTACAGGAGCTCCTGCTGCATGTCCTCATCAAAAACATTCGCTTTCTGGAGCGTGGCCATGAGCTCGTCGACACCGGTGATGGAGATGTTAGCCATACTCCGCGCCCTCCGTCTCGGCTATGAGTGCGATCTGCGTGCGGCCTGTTTCCTTGTCGTAGGTTTCCATGTCGACGGTCGCGATGTAGCCTGCGGCCTCCAGCGCGGCTTTCGTGCGCTTGAGCAGATCGGCGGCAAAGCCCTCGGCAAAGATGGAAACGGCGTACTGCACGCCGGTCTCGGCCTCTCCGCCCTCGGCGTAGAGCTGCCCGGACTGGCCGAGCAGCTGATAGGTGATGTAGGTTTCTTCCGCGCCCTTATAGGGCGGGTGGCAGACCGGAACGCCCAGGTCTTCCAGCGCCTCATAGATCATCATGCGCCGTCCCTCCGTTTGCAGGTCAGCTCTACCTCTTCCGTCTCCGCGCCGTAACTGCGGACGACGTCAAAGACGTCGGAGCCGCAGACGAGCTGCTGCTCTCCGCCGTATTCCGCGCTGTGCATGCGGAAAATTGCGTCCGTGCGCTTGCCGGCTTGCGCGGCCTGATAATACTCGGCGCGGTTTACGGACTTGCGAGCGGCCCAGACGGTTGTCTCGCGTTCGAGCTTTTCGGTGGTCTTCCCTCTCACGATGGGGTAGGACAGCAGGCGCAGCGTGATCTGGGTGTCAAAGATCACAGCACGCGCCCCCTCCCTCGGTGCCAGGCGAATAGTCGTCGGACAGGCCCATCGCGTCGCGCAGCTCCTCAAAGCACGTCTTCCATTCGTCGCCGCGGCCGCAGAAGTCATGCTGCCAGCGGACGAAGGCGCGGACGGCGTCTTTGACCAGCGGGTCTTCGTCCGCTCCCTCTGCGCCCGCAAGGTGCAGGCGCAGGAGGCAGGCGTCGATCTCGTCGGCGAGCTCGTCGTCAAGGGCGTTTGTGGTCAGCCGCAGGGCGGTTTTTGCAACGTTGATCAAAGCCATTGGTTATCCCTCCCTGTTGGCCGCGCGCCGTCAGGCCTTCTTCTTGGTCAGCGTGACGAGGCTGTTGACGTCGGCGCACGCGCCGTCGGCGATCTCGATGGCCTTTGTGACCTCGTCGTCGGTATCCTCGTCGGTGTAGCGCTTTACCGTCATGCCCATGTTCTCGTTCCAGAGGTAGTACGCCGGATCGAACATAAAGGCGAAGACGGTGTCGGCCGTGACCGACGCCGCAAAGGCCGGCAGGTAGTCGCCGGTCAGGATGACCTCGCGGCCGAGGATGTAGTTGACGGGCTTGCCGTTGATGCCGTAGTTGACGCGCGCGACTGGCTGGCCGTTGCTGTCGACCATGCCTACGATCTGCGTCTCAAATGTCTTCTTGGACATGAACCAGACCGCGCCGTCATATGCCTGCGGCAGCGCAGCTTCGGCCTTGCACAGATCCTTGTAGGTCAGAGCAGTTGTCGCGGCGGCAATGTCGATGTTCTGGCCGGTCGGGGCGGTCTCCGCAAGGATTCCCTTCGGCTGGCCGGAACCGGTGCCGTTGATGATGGCCTGCTCCTTCGCCTTTACCATCGCATTTGCGACGTTCCGGACAAACTGTGCCTCGAACATCGGGTACGCCATGATAGAAACTTCCAGCGACATGGAGATCGCGCAGCGCAGCTTGTGGTACGCAAAGACGATCTTGCCGGTCGAAGTCTTCTGTTTGTCGGAGCCCTCACCCTCGGCGACCCAGGAGGCCGTCGGCTTGGCCGAGCTGGTCGGGACCTGGACGCCGCCCGCGTAGGACGTGTGTGTTACGCGCGGCAGGATCATGCCGATGGCTTCCATCTTCTCGTAGATCTTCTGGATCGTCGTGGTCGGGATGACGCTGCCGACGTCGGTTGTCTTGGTGTTGGCGTCCACATTGGTCAGCTCTGCGGGAATCTTCTTGCCGGTCAAAACGTAGTTCATGAAGGCCCGCTTGTACTCGTCGGTGTCGTACCGGTCGAGCACGTCCGGAGTCTTTGCCGTGCCGGACAGGTCGATGGACTGTGCCGCCGCAGCCGGAGCCGCGACTTTCTGACCCGCAAGCGCGTTGAGGTTTGCCTGGATCTTGGCTTCCTCCTCAAACTTGGCGTCGAGGGCCTCGACTTCTTTCATCTTGGCCTGCGCCTCTGCGGTCTTGCTTTCGTCCAGCAGCTTCTGGGCGTCGTCCATGAGCTTCTGGCGCTGGATGTTGTAAATTTCCTTCGTCATTTCAATTCTCCTTTGAGTTTTAAAAATTTCAGTTTTGCTTCTGCCTGCGCCCGTTCGGGCATAAAAAAATCAGGCTCTGCGGCCTGACCTTTTAAAAAGTTTTCCGCGCGCCGGAGCGCGTCTTCGCTGAGCATGCCGGAATAAAAATCCGCTGCCAGCGGCTTCTGGCCGGTATCCGGCTGCATGACGCGGTCGACGAGGCCGAGCTCGACGGCCCGATCTGCCGTGACCCACGTCTCGGCATCCATCATGGCGGCGATCTCCGCTTCCGGCCTGCCGGTCTTGGCGATGTATGCCGAGATGATGGCGTGGTTGGCGTCGCGCAGGACACCGGCGGTGTGCTCCATCTGGCGGTAGTCGCCGTCGGCGCTGGACTGGACGTTGTGGATCATCATCATGCCGGTCGGCGTCATTTCTGATTCTCCCGCCATGGCGATGATGGACGCGGCCGAGGCCGCGAGGCCGACGATGCGGATGTGGACGCCGCCCGCGTAGTTGCGCAGTGCCGTGTAGATCTCGCTTGCGGCGAAGATCTCGCCGCCGCCGGAATTGATCTCGACCTCTGCCCGCTCACCGTTTCCCTTGGCAAGCGCGTCGGCTACGGATTTAGGGCTCGTCGCCTCCATTCCGTAAAACTGATAGAAGCGGTGCTGGTTGCTGGATACGATGGGCCCGCGAATGCTGATCTTCATGTGGTTTCATCTCCTTTCTGCGTGGTGTTCCGGTCGACCGGCTGCGTGTCCAGCCTGCGGATCGGCTTGTCCCCGCCGTCGACCGGCGCGAGGTTAAAGGCGCGGCGCCATTCGTTCGGCGTCAGCGCGCCGCGGTCGACCAGCTGCAGGAGGTTGAGCTTGGTCGAGGTCGAGGCGAAGTCCCACGCGGACGCCTCAAAGACGATGCGGTTGCCGCAGCCACGCTCGCGACGGGAGAAGAGCTTGCGGGTGTACTCGCCGCTCAGCTGCTTCAAAACCGGCTCGATCTCGGCGTCAAAATAGGCGTTCTGCTCATCCTCCGTCGCAATGGATGTGACGATGTGCGGGTTGGTATTGAACAGGGCATAGATGCGCTGCGTGGTCTTATCCATCTGGGCGGCGTTCGGGACGTAGTCCTTTGGGTCGATCTGCTTGGCCTCGGCCTTTGCGTCGACGGCCGCGACGCCCGTGCCGTTGGAAACACTGAGGAAGCTGTCGGCAAAGTCCTGCGCGCGCTTCTTGATATCCTCCGCGCGCATGGAGGATGCGAACATCAAAAGCCAGCGGATGACGGCGCTATTCCGGATGGCCTTGACGATGCCCTGATCCGTCGTGGTGACGATCTCCATGAGCGGCACGATGGCCGGGGCGATGGGGTCGCCGAAGATGTCGTTCTCGTAGAAATCCCCGCGCAGGTGGATGATGTCGTCATAGGCAAACGTCAGGACGTTGCCGTTCTGCATGTAAAATTTCAGGTACAGATTTCCGCCAGCGTCATAGACGGCATCTGCCTGCATGGCCGCGACCGGGAAGATGGCGTTCGGCAGGCCGTTTTCATCCCGTATGATCACGGCGAAGGCGTTGTTGTTGAGGACCAGCTGCGCGGCCAGCTTCTCCTGCAGCAGCTGGCCTGTCATGTACTGGTTCGGTTCTTCGAGCAGGAAGCGGATGTACGGCTCCGGATTTACGGCGATCTTCCGCGTCTGGGCGGTGATGGTCTCCCGGATGTGCTTGGCCGTCAGCTTGCCGATGGCCTTGATCTTTGGCCGGATGCAGGCGCGGACGATGTCGGACTGATACATTTTGCCGTTGTAGCTGTAAAAGCCATTCCCGCGTTCCTGCACCATCTGAACGGTCGAGACGCGTTTGGTGGTCGTGATATTCGTCAGGAGGTTTTTCAAAAATCCCATGTTGTCACTCCTAGAGCATACTGGTGTATTCCGCCTGCTTCTGATCGTAGATCGTGTAGGCGTCGAGCAGGGCCGCCGTTCCGTCAATGCGGCGCGTGGACTTGCTCGTTTTGTGCGGCTGGATATTGCCGTTTTTGTCCTCGTCGTAGGCGGTGTTTGCGAGGTTCCATTTGTCGATCGGGTGGTTGTTGTAAATAATGCGCTTGGATTCCAAGTCGTTCCCGCAGCGCTTCATGGGCTCGGATAGGGTCTTGACACCCTGATGCACGGCGATCATGGCCTCTTTCCCGAAATAGTCCGCCATGCTGTCCACCCAATAAGACGCAGACCACGCATCATACCCGATAAAGGGGATAAAAATATCGAGGTCTTCCTGCACCTCGATGAACCATGCTTTGACGTCCTCATAGCGGATCTTGTTGCCCTCGGACAGGCGGAGCAGCCCGCGCTCATGCCACTTGTCGTAGGGGATCTTGTCCTCCGTGACGCGCTTTTCCAAAAGGTCCTGCGGCAGCCAGTACATCTGCAGCACAAACAGGATCTCCGGCAGCTCCGGCACCTGGAACAGCACCTTCGCCGCCGTCAGGTCGGTGGTCTTGGACAGATCCGCGCCGCCGATGCCGTAGCGCGGGTAGGACAGGACGCGCTCCTGCACATTCCCGTCCGCCATGTAATGCTGCCAGATCAGGCGGCGGTTTTCCCTGTCGAGCTGGAAGGTGTCGCGGTTGTCCAGCTGCTCAAAGTTGAGCCAGGCTTCGCTGGAGGTCTCGCGGATGTTGAAATCCTTGCAGACGAGGTTGCGGACGAGGGCCGGGTTTTTCTCCGCCCGCTCGACCCGCTCTTTGAGGGCCGTGTAGGACTTGATCGTCCCGAGGCCCGGATTTGCCTTTTTCCAGCAGTCCGGGTCCGTCCACTCGCTGCGTTTGTCGAGCTCGTAAATAAACGCGATCCGGCGCGGGTCGTGGTACCCGTCCGGATCTTCGTAGCCGTTTATGATGCGCTCGGCCTCTTCGTATTTCTCGTCGTAGATGTCCTCGCGGATTGTGCCCGCGGTGGAAGTGATAAAGATCAGCGGCTGCTCACGGGCCGTCACGCCGTCGGCGATGATGTCGTACAGGGCGCGCCCGCTCTTCCACTGGTGGATCTCATCCATCATGGCCCCGTGGATGTTGAGGCCGTCGAGGGTGTCACTGTCAGAGGCCAGCGGCTTGAAAACGCCGTCGTTAAAATCGCTGTCCAGCTCAGCGACCAGACTGCGCATCCGGCGGCAGAGCGCCGGGGACTTCTTGACCATCCGCTTTGCTTCCTGCCAGATGATCTTCGCCTGGTCTCGCTTGGTGGCCACGGCATAAACCTCCGGGCCAGCCTCGCCGTCCGCCGTCTGTAAATACAGGCCGACGCCTGACGCAAGCAGCGACTTGCCGTTTTTCTTGCCGACAATGAGGATCGCTTCGCGGTACTGGCGGTTGCCCTCGATGTCGATAAACCCAAAGACAGTCGCGAGCAGTGCCTTTTCCCAGAGCTCCAGCTTGACGAGCTGGCCGCCCGCCTTGCCCTTGGAGTGGTGGCAGTAGTTCTCAAAAAACTCGAGGACGTGGTTGGCGCGGCGCGGCGAGTAGTAAAACTCGGAATCTGTGTTTTCCAGCTGCTCCACTACGTGCCGGTAGGTCTTCTGCACTTTCAGGCTGACAGTCTCGCGGCCCGACTGGATCGCGTCCCAATACTCGAGGATGGGGTTGTAGGTCTCCGGGTAGCGCGTGAGCTTCATACCTCGTCACGCTCCCGGACGAAGCTGCCGAAGCCGTCGTCCTCCTGCTTCGGCGCGGTGTCCGGCTTCGGCAGGAGCGCCGTGAGCTGCTTGATGATCTTCTGGTAGTTCGCGTTCGTGGAGTTGTACGCCTGCCCGATGGGCCGGGCGCGGTCATAGGGCTCGAGCCGCTCCGACTGCTGGAATTTCTCTGTCCAGCCGTTTTCCCGCAGGTCGTCTGCCATGTCCTCGCACTCGATGCGCATAAAGGCCGCCTGATCGATGAGGCCTGCGACAGTCCCGGCCGCTTCCTTCGGCAGATTCCGGTAAAGCTTTTTCAGACGCGCTTTCTCCGCGCGGATCCGCTGTTCTTTGGTCTTTTCACGCTGATTCGCCACAGAAAACGCCTCCTTTTTGCGTGATTTTTGCCTCCTGCTCACGCGTGCGCGTGGATTACTTATCGCCGCTTCAAAGCAGGGGGGCCTCGCGAACGGCCTGCGTATTCTTCCGAGGTAGGGCGTGCGGTGATCTAGCCGGCGCCCCGGCCTCGCGCGACGGGGGGGATCGGGTCTCCGGCGGCGTCGAAGAAAATTTTTTGCGTCAGAGATTTTGCGACTCCGTGCCCGTCAAACTGATCGTGACAGTCCTTACAGACGTACTCGAGGTTGGAGTAGGACAGGCTGACGTCCGGGTCGGTGATGTTGTCCGGAGTGAGCGCCCGCTTGTGATGGACGATATAGCCCGGCTTGTCCCGGCACTCTTCGCACAGCCCGCCGTCGATGGTCCGGCGGAACTTGATATACCCGGCGCGGCATTTCTTCCAGCGCCCGGACGCGTAAAAGCGTGCGGCCCATGGCTGCATCCTGTTCCCTCCAATTCTTCACGCTATCACTGTAGCACAGATTTTAGGCTCTGTTAGCTCAACTTTTGCGGTAGCCCATTGCCCGCGCTGCCTCGTAGACAAAGCGGCTGTACATCCGCTTGGCCGTGGATGTGCTCACGTGTACCTGTCTGGCGGCGGACTCCAGACTCTCGCGCGGCCAGATCCATGTATGCAGGCGCACGATCTCCAGCACATCGCCGCCGTCCCTCCAGGTCTGCACGGTGTTGATGGCGGACTGGATCGCTGTGTAATCCTCGTACTCCCGTGAGGACAGGACGCGCACCGCAATGTCCTCGACGGCGCGGCCGGAGGACTGCCCGCCCGGTTGTGAGGAATATCCCGGCGTGATCTTCTGCCGGCTCATATCCCGAACCTGTCGGCTCAGTTTCGGGTATTCGCCGATGGTGCGGCATACATTTCCGTACCACCAGTATCTCGGTTTCGACATCTGTTCAGCTCCTTCCTTCTTCGTCGCAAAACTCAACACATTTACAAGGCTTAAAGAAGGCGGCTCCCGGTCCGCTTGTGTGTTTCGTTTCTGGGATCCCATACATATTTGAAATATAGGAATCCATACTGCGTGGCTCTGGACTCGACGAGGATGTAGCCGCGCGGGGCGACTGGCGGGCGCGTCGGGCTGTAGTCCCGGACCGCCTCGGTCGCGGGCTCCGGCTCCGGCCGGACGCAGCTGCGGCTGGCCTTGTACCGGTGGCCTCCGAACTCCTTGCGCCAGTGGCCGTGCAGGTAGTTGGCCAACGCCGTGTAGTCCTGCCCGTGGTCGACCTTGTTTCCGTTTTCATCTAAGTAATAGTTGTGCTTCCGCAGCGGTTTGCAGTCGATGACGCTGCCGAGGCCCCAGAGCCTGCCGAGCTCATCGGCAGGAATTCCGTCCGTGATCAGGTGCAGGTGGAAGCGGTTGGTCGATTTGCCACGGCCGTAGACGATGACGATCTTGGCCTCCGGATACCGGTAGACCATGCGGCGGTAGAACTTATCCCGGATCCTGCGCATCTCCTGCGCGGTATGTACCTCATGCTCTGGATCGAGCGTGAGCGTGGAGTAATAACTGGTCGGAGAGAAGTTGGCGTTGACGAGCGCCGCGAACTTCGCGGCTGAGACTCTGGTGTTGAATTCTTCGCGTTCTTCCTGCGACTGGAACCGCGGCTTCTTCGGCCGGCTGGTCTTCGGATCCGTGCCGCCCGCCACCGTGTACACGATCTGCTCGCAGACCCTCCCGGAAAACTTCCGGCGCTTGTGTCTCTTCACCATAGTCTCAGCTCCTCCCATCTCTGCCCGCTCAAAGCGTGGCCGGAAATTCCGGCCATGCGTTCAACAGGCAGTCCCTTCTTCTGTGTACCCGCACGCCGTACACGTACACGTATCTGTCTTTTCGTCCCAGCGGCAGCAGCCCACAGCCCAACATTCCGGGCAGATTGGCCACGGGCCTTTTTTCCCGGCCGGATCTGGACCCGGTCCGATTGGTGTCTCGTCTCGCAGTGTAGCCGGAGACTTCGGCCACATTTCGTCAAGCAACGCGTCTATCCTGCTTTTCAGGCTCCGCAGTTTGAAAAACACCAGCACGCCCAACGCGATCCACTCCAGCGCAGCAGCAAGCTCCAAAATCTCAATGATCATTTTCTTCTCCTCCCACTCCTTCCAATTCTCCTTCGCAGTATGTGCAGCGGCTCGGCAGGCTCTTTTTCAAACCGCCTTTTTTCCAGAGTTCGAAGCACGGTTTCTCCGGGCGGCCGCAGTATGGGCATCGGTAGACACGGAAGATATCATCCCAGCGCCAGACCATGCGGACTGCGTTTTTCTCCTTCAAGCCCCATCGCCTCCCCCATTGCTTCAACCAGCCTCTTTTCGAGTTTGTCCTGATCGATCTGTACTTTCATCGCGATGCCTTCCTGCTCTATCCACACGCCGTCCGTGCGCTTCGTAAATCCTGCTGGTGCAAAATTTCTGGCGTGTTCCAGCTCCGGCGTATGCCTGCACGTTGGATAGATGCATTTCTCGCAAGCCTTTCTGTCGCAGAGGAACAGGATATTCCGCTCCTTCGCCCGCGATACGCTTCTCGGCAGAATAACGACTGGCTGTCCGATCTCCGCCGCAAGCTGCTCCTGAAGCTTTTTCCGATCGCCGTCACGCAGCGCGACTGTGCATTCCAGCAAAATCATTTTCTTTTTTCCTCCACGTCTTCCGGCGGACGGCTGAACGAGAATTCCTTGCGGTTCCCAACAAACCTTGGCTCCGTCCACCTAATCCCAGCGATTTTCATGCCGCATTGCGGGCATTTTTGTGGTCTGACGATTCGTTCTTCGAGTCTAAAGTCAAGGGTGTCTTCTACTCCAAATGGAAAGATGTGCCGTCTTGCATCGTCGCTCACGCTGAATTCGTCGAAGATATAGTTGCATACCGGGCAAACGGGGCACGAGTCCAAGACTCCCTCGCTCTTGCTTCCTCGTTTTTTGATATTTTCTTCTGTTTTTCTCTGATTTTCTTCCGCCGCGTCGTTTTCCCGGATCTTCTGGTAGTATTCCAGCAGCTTCTCCTCGGCATTTTTGAGCAGCACTGTATAGCAGTCCGGCACATCCTCCGGGAACCATCCTGCGATGGGGCCGCCGTTCAGCAGGCACTTGTCGCAGTCGTCCGCCCTGCACGCCCCTATTGCCTGCATGATCTCCGCAAATTTCATGTCCTTTTTGCCAAGCCGCAGCGCTTCCCGGCGCTTGTCTTTCTTACTCATCCCTGTTCCGCCTCCAGTTCCTTGCGCTCCTGCATAAACCCGTGCAGATAGAGCTGCAGGAGCTTTTGGGCGGTGTTGATGTACTTGTTGAGATCCTTCTTCCCGATCTGCAGTTTGCCTGTGGTTACGACGCGCAGGTCCGGCGTGCCGATGACCTGGATGCAGGCGGGCTCGCTTTCCTTCGGGCCGTCAGCCGTCATCTCAAACAGCGGAGGCGTCAGCTGGTCCATGGTGACGCGCGGCGGATATTTCTCATCCCGGAACTCGACGTACCAGCCGGCATCCTCCATGGACGTCTGGAATCCGCCGAGCTCGCCATAAAACAGCTCCATGATCTTTCCCATTGCGATTCTCCCTTCAAATTGTAAGTACTTCCCGCCTCGACTGGCTGGTAAATTTGCGTTCCGGGCAGAAGCGGCATTCGGTGCAGCTCCAGGCGCCGCGGTAG
>OLYC01001656.1_pt1 | contig 14791 bp, 32 predicted proteins | sample 1674271 | NCBI WGS metagenome assembly OLYC01 (sample SAMEA103958154, study PRJEB25191) | human gut metagenome
ACCGTTTCTCTCTCGCCTTAGAATGTTTTCTTAACTGGACACACCTAAAGGCGTCATCTTTTTTTATATTGGTTGAGCGGGTCGTTTATGATGTTTGGCTGCTCGACCGGCCGCATCGGCTTTATCGGGCGCGACATGCAAAAGTATCTCCACTCGTCGGCCACATGATCCTCCATGTCACTGTCCACGTCCTCGACGTGTGTCTGGCTGTACATCAGCAGGGGGATCGTGCGTATAAACGCCTTGCAGGTATCAAATACATACATCCTCGGATATCCGCGTTCGTCAAACTGCAGCCGGTAGTGGCACTGCATCCAGCCGGGTATGCGCTCATTGTCGCCGGGGTCGAAGTATATCCCGTACTTTATCGCAGTCTCTGCAATGCTCACGCCGCCCTTGTTTGCCCATATCGACGGGTCGGCCACGCCCTGTATTTTCTTGTCCTTGAGCCACGGGTGCGTCCGCTCGATCTCTGCGATCTTGGCAAACTGCTCTTCGTTCGACCACTTCACGCCCTCGTTCGGCGTCCGCGTGCAGCCGTACAGCTCCATGATCCGGTATATCGTTCCGTCGTAGTCAACCGCCCACCACGCGCAGGAGAAGGGCTTGGCATAGCCCCAGTCGTAGCTCCGGTATATGCGCCAGCCGCGGCTCTCGCCGTGCGAGATATCAAAGGCCGGTATAACGTGCGTAAAGCGCCTTTCGGCTTTCGCGTCCTCCACGCTTATCCCCGCCGCCGCGCACTTCTCCACATCGGGCGAGGCTCGGAACTCCGTGAAGTACTGCCCCTCAAAGGTGTCCCACTTGCCGTACAGCAGTGCCTCGCGCTCCTTTTCGGGGAGCAGTGCCAGCGTCGCCAGATATTCGGGGTCAGCCTCCAGCAGCGCTTTGTTGTCAAATACCGTCGCCGGGACGAATATCCTGTCGCGGTGCATCTCGATGAGCTTACCCTCCGGCGTCGTTATCTCCACCTTCTCGTTTATCGGAGTCAGCGGGGGAGCAGCGTCAATAAACCTGTCCTTCACCCAGCCGTGGCCGATGCCGCCGGGGTTTGTCGTTGCGCGTATGTATACGCGGGTTTTCTTCGTGCTCCTCGGCTTCCGGCTCGGACGGTTGCGCGAAAACATGTAGCTGTACTCCTCCCATGTAAAATGCGTCAGCTCGTCAAAGCCTATAAAATCGTAGCGCTTGCCCTGGTAGTTTATTTTGTCCTTGCTGTGCTGCATCGAGCCGAAATATATCTTCGCGCCCGAAGGGAACATCCAGACGTGTTTGCTGTCGTTGTATTTTGCCCGCGGAAAAGCCAGCGGGTATATCGCCATGCTGCGGTCTATCAGCTCCGCGAGCTGCGGGTACGTCTTTCGCAGGATCAGCCCGCGGTAGTCGGGGTTATTCACCTGCCGCAGCGCTTCGACGAGCAGCGCGTCGCTCTTGCCTCCGCCCGCCGCTCCGCCGTATAAGGCCTCATATTCCGGGCGCTCCATAAAGGCGATCTGCTTTTCCTGCGGCGCCCATATCACCTCAGCCATGCAGCACCTCCGGCAGGATGATCACGCCGGTCTCGCCGGTGTCCTCGGCTTCAGGGCTTGCCGCTTTCTCAAGATTTTTGATTCGTGCCTGTTGCTCTCGTATATCAAGAGCAGACTTGATCATCTGTATCTCCTTTATATCCATCAGCGCCGCCGTCAGGCTCCGCAGATCGCGCGGGGCTATGCCCTCCATGTCGCACATCTTCTCGCAGAGGTCGAGCAACTTGTCTGATACCTGCATTACCCGCAGAGCCCTGTCTGACTGTTCGTCAGCTTCCGCCGAGACGAGCCTCGCTCCCACCTTGTCCGCTACCACGTTCTCGTGCGCCTTGCGCTTGGCTACCCAGCCGCGCTCGCGTGAGTGCCGGTTCATGGAGCTCATGCCCACGCCGTACTTTGCCGCCAGTTGGCGGAGGCTCGCCTCGGTTGTCACGTATTCTTTTTCGATTTTTACCCAGTTCGGTGACTTCTTTCCCATCGGCTCACCTCCTCCTGCTTATTTTACTAAATCCGCCCGCCCTTTCTCTAACCCTAAAACAAAAAAAATTGGGGCTTTCACCCCAAGTTTTCGTATTTCTTGTCGTTCAGCTTGCGTATAACGCATGGAGACGCGATCTGCTCGCAGTTCGCCGCTATGTGGTTCGCCATGTCCTTCCTGCGGCGGAACTTTGTACTCAGGGTCGTCCGATCCAGGATGCCCTCGCAGATTATAAGCCGTCTGTTGTCGTCGCAGTTTTTGTAGTACGGGCATTTTATGTCCGCCGCCCGCCAAGATTCCATCGCTACACCTCCTGTATCAATATACCGTATCTGTCTGCCATCAGCTTCTTCTTGAGCTGATATACCGCCGTCTTCACGCCCTTCGCGTCTTCCACTACTTCTTCGCCGCCGCAGGTGTATACAAAGTCGGCGATGTAATACGATGGGCGTATCGTCTTGCCCTTTATCTTTCGCCCCTGCACCAGCTCATACGGCACTTGCAAGCGCAGGTTGGATATTAACCCGCTCTTCTCCATGCTCCGCAGTACAATGTACCTCTCGGCCTCGTGGCGGCTGTCAAAGGTATGGCCGGAAACCGTCGTCTTGACGTTGTGGTACTTACTCATCGCCGCGGCCCCCTCCGATAATGACGGCCATTATCACGGCGCCAAGCGAGCCGCCGAGGATAAACGCCGGGAGCGCCCATAGCCAATGTATCATGTGTTTCTCTCCTTAATATTCCGTTTTCTTGGCAAACTCGACGGAAATTTTTGAAGTATAGCGGTTTGTCATATTGTCGGCAAGCGAGTCCATGAACATCTCGACGAACTGCCCCTGCACATTCTCTTTCTGAAACTCCTTGCGCACAAGGTCACGCAGAGCGGGTTTCTGTTCCTCGACCATGTTGGCAACCTCTTCTCGCGCAATCTCCTCCAACGCTTTGCGGACACAATATTCCATCCGAGAGCAGGTGCGTTCGCTGGAATAGCCGCGCGGCTTTTCGCCGTTCTCGGCAAGCACTCTTTCCGACAGCATGGATTTGACAAATTCCTTGACAATCTGCTCCTTGTTGCTCATGCTGGCGGCGATGCTTGCGACAATCGCTTCTCGCGCAGCTTCCGCTACAAGGTCATTGTCCACGCTAAGGTTTAAGCCCATAAGATTTTTACTTTCTGCCATTTTTCATATCTCCTTTTCTTTTACGCCTTTCGGCATTTCTGCCCATGCCCTTACGCCGTCCCAGTCACCGTGCGTCTCGAACCCGTAGAAATTGTTGTACTCGTCGCAGCTTGTTAAGCAAGTGTCACACGACACTCCCCAAGCCGTAGCGATAAGGATTTCTTGCTCGTCCTCCGGCATCTCGCAGAAGAATACATACTCGGGGATTTCGTAGTCGGCATATCCTATATCGGCATATTGGACTTTTTCTTCCAGTGTGAGCGGGCACGTTGTCACCTCGTGCCATATAATTTTTTCCTCAAACATCGTTTTCCACCTCACGGCGCATTGTTGGTCGGCTGTCTCTCCATCTTCGCCAACTTACAAGCTTCCAGCGCGGCGGCTCACTATCGAGCCACTTGTAAAACTGCGCGATAAAATCGAGCCGCAGATTGTAGCGGCGCTTCTTTTCTCGTTTTTCGCTCACTCCGCATCCTCCTTTCTTGCACCATCCTTGCAATAAAAATTGTGAAAATTCAGAAACCCCTCGACCTTGCGGCAGGAGTATTTGGAACACCACGAGACAAACTCGCCATACTTGCAGTCCTCGCAACGCACCACGGGAACAGCGTCAACCGTGGGCGCATCCTCTATGCAGCCTTGCAGTTCCGCATAATATGAAAGCCCTCGGCCAATCAGCGCCGTTCCAACTGTGTCAAGCCATTCGTCGATATTTTCTAATGCTATATCCGCGTCAATCAGCCTTGCCATTGCTTTCGCCGTCCATTCTCGCGCCGCAGTGCGGGCAGTAAAAAAAGCTGTATGCCCCGCAAGTAAAGCCGCACACGGAGCATCCGTTAAGCATAGACCCCGGTATGCCATTGTCAACCCACCGCCCATGCACCACCGGGGCAACGTCGGCGGCGGGCAATTCTTCAAGCAGCCCTGCGTACCACCCCGGATAGTGTGCATCTGGTTTCTCGGCAAGAAATGCCTGCATCGCCGCTTCTCGTTCTATGTATTCAGCCATTTAGCCCTCCTCGCTTTCGCGTTTAAAAATTACTACCATCGACGGGAACGGAGCCGAGTTTTTTGCATCTCCAAACTTTAGCCGTCCCTTTATGAAGCGGATCTCCGTCTTGCCGTATATGTAATCGTGAAACCATTTTGTATCCGTGCGGGCAGGGAGGAGCATTACGACGGTGCAGCTGCTTTCCGCCGCCTTGCGTACCCACTTGCCAATCTCGCGGCCATATGGCGGGTTGCACCAGCATACGCCCGTCCACTCCTGCGCAAGCCCGTCTTGTTCCGGCGAGTAGAACTCCTTGCACTTTGTGTTATCAGCTGTGGCGCATACGTCGCAAGTAAAAGCAAACTCCGCATCCAGCGCCAAAAACAGCTCCGGCGGCGTTGCCCACTCGCACGTCGCGGACGAGAACATCAAATCTTTATTCATCGCCAGTCTCCATATCATCAAGCGTATACTGGCCGGGGAGAACGCCGTCCTCCATCCACCAATGAAATACATCGCGGCCTGTTGTGCCCTTGCTCCAACTGCCCTCAAGTTTGCCTCGCCGCTTGCGCTCTGCGAGCATACGCTCAAATGCGGCTATGTACAGCTGCTGAAATTTTGGGTATCTCGCAAACTCGGCATAACGTGCTTTTCCCGCCATCGGGCAGCCAACGCAGCCGACGCGCTTCCAGCCCTCGCAGTACAGCGGGTTAACCTCTACCTTCTGCTCGCCGAGGTATGCCCACGCATCATCCTCCGTCCAATCTACGATCGGGTTGCAAATGCGTTTGCCCTTCAGCTCGCATGATTCAAAAAGTCGCCGCGCGTCATCGTTATCGCAGTTGAGGAGCAACTTTTCGCCCCTGTTGTGCCGCAGGATTTCCAAGCTGCCGCGGTTCGCCTTGCGTGCAGGGCTTTCCGCCCACCGGACGCCGGTGACGATAAATCTATCCTTCCCGTTCTGCTCCTTGAGGACTTGGCAGCAATACCGCGCAATCCGCGTCGGCGGCATTAACTTTTGAGGTATCAGTGCCCACATGGAGGTACGCTCGCCTTTGTATGTGGGGTGTTCGATAGTGTACTTGATGCCCTTGCCCTCGTATTCTTTCGCTCTCTTGCGGACGTGGTACACGGTTTCGGGCGCGTCCGCTGTGGTGTGGCTATGCACGATCTCAAACGGGATTCCGGCGTTTTCGGCGAGGCGGCATATCACCGCAGAGTCTTTGCCTCCGGAGTCTGTAAGCATAAGCGGCTGCTTATACAGGCGCAGCGACATATCCGACGCGAGGCGTAGTCGCTCCATCGCTGTATGCTCTTTATCCATGTGTTCTCGCACCTCCACCCCACTGTTCAGCCATCGCTGTGGCTATGCCGGGGAATGTTTTGCTTCGTACTTTGGCACTTCGACTATAAGCGTCTTCCCATGTGCGATTTTTACCGCTTGGGAGTTTGCCGAAGAGCTTACCATTGTCCGGTTTCGGTAGCCCATTCCCTTTAAGTTTCGGCAGATTAACCAGCCACAGGCACGTGGCTTTCGTAACATAATTTTCTGCGTCATCCTCTGATTCAGCGAACATATACGGGTGGATTGTCTGATCAGCGGGTCTGTATGCCGAATTCATAAATCCGACAGGGTTTTCAATCGCAATCCTATCCGCATTCGCCGTTAAAAACAGCATGAAAAACACCGCCGCCGACGCTCGATTTTTCCATCTGAGAACCACTTTTTCTGCCGGTGTATGTTCCAGGGAAAAGTGAATCCCGGCTACGTTGCTGAGATAAGTGCAGGGCGGATGCGCAATCAGCAAATCCCATTTGCCGATATCATGGCGCACTCCGTCACAGGTGGTGATAGTTCCGCCGCGCATGGCTTCGAGCGCGTCGCCCTTGATATGCCATTCGGGGTGGCCTCCGGAGCAGTCCTGTATATCACAACTATATGCCTCATGCCCGCGCGCCCTGAACGCGATGCACACTCTCTGCGACTCCTCGCAGGCTATGAGTACCTTCATTTCGCCCTCATCTTCGCCAGGACCTTGCCCATAATGCCCGCCTCTTCCAGCTGTACCTCGCGGATAACCAGCGCTTTCGGGGCGCGGACTTTGCCGGTTTCGTACAGCGGCACGACTATCTCGTCCGCGTCGGCTTCAAGCTCCAGCAGCGCTATATCGTCCCAGTCTTGCCCATACACAGCAGACCACCCCAGCGTCGCCATGTGTATTCCCCGCCCGCAATCTTCCGCGGGGTCGGTGGTAAACCCATCTGCCTCGGCGACCGCGCCGATGGTGTATGTGAAATCGTCATCCCAATCGGCAATGTATTTGCCATCGCGTTTATGTACGGCCTTATACAGTCTGATTTTGCCGTCGGTTATGGTGATGCCGTTTGCCAACGCCCAATCGGCGATATTGTCGGGGTTGTACACAATGCGGGCATTGCCGGAGACCTTTATGTTGCCTCTTCTATACGCGTCAACAACTTGGCTGTTGCCATACGCATAAACGGAGCTGTTCTTATACGCACAAACGGAGCTGTTCTTATACGCACAAACGGAGCTGTTTTCATGCGCCCAGACGGAGCTGTTGTCATACGCACAGACGGAGCTGTTTTCATACGCCTCGACGGAGCTGTTGTCATGCGCCCAGACGGAGCTGTTTTCATGCGCACAGACGGAGCTCTTTTCATGCGCCTCGACGGAGCTGTTGTCATCTGCACAGACGTAGCTGTTGTCATACGCACAGACGTAGCTGTTGTCATCTGCACAGACGTAGCTGTTGCCATGCACCTCGACGGGGCAAAGATACTTTTTGCTCACGACTGCACGCTTGCCCGGCGTGCCGAACTTTATGATGATTCTGCCGTTGTAATCTACGGGTATCGCGTCAAGCTCTGCCTGACTGGTAACTATTTTCTCGTTCATATGCGTTCTCCTTAAATATAATTTTTACCAAACCGCGCCCGGAACTCGTCCTCGCTCCAACCGTAGTGCCGCATTGCATCGCGTTGCCCTTGCCGTTTGAGCAGCGCGTCAAGCGCGGCGTCCTTGTGGTGCAGCGTCATGTGGCAGTCGTGGCAGAGCAGCACCCAGAGCCCCAGCGCCTTTGATTTTTTGCGGGACGCGCCGTGAAACACCTCGTGCCGGTCGAGCTTGCCGCACTGCGTTGCGCAGTAGTAGCAGCCCTCGATGTCCTGCACGATCGACGGTGCATAGCCGTTGCGGTCGAGGGTAACGCCGTATTCGTTGGTCATTTCCATTCCTCCAGCAACGATCTGATTTCCTCCTCCGGCCGCGTCTCGATGCCCAGCGCCCGCGCATCCTGTATGAGGCCGTCTATCAGCATGGCCATCTGGCGGGTGTCAAAATCCGAGCTGCCGTAGTAGATATACAGGTTTGTGCAGCCCTTGATCCTGCTTGGCTCGCGCTCAACACGCCGCCCTATGTGGTCGCGTGTCCAAAGCCGCTCCATGCTGTCAACGGCCTTGTCCTGTACGCAAAGTACCTCGCAGATGTTCGGCACGTTCTTCAGCGCCTCGCGGTACACCGTCTCCGGCGTCTCGCGTACGGCAAGCGCTATGTCGTTGATGAGTTTCCAAGCAAACGAGTTCGCGTTGAGGCTGCGTTTCTTTTTGGCGGGGGAGATGTCATATTCCCCCGGCTTGAAGCCGTACACAAACCGCCTCGCGTCCGGCACGGAGGCCGTCAGCACGAGCTCGCCGCCCTGCATCCTTGCGCTGTCAATCCTCATGTCAGCCTCCAGTTCTCCGGCGACGTCTCGAAGCAGTACCCGTTTTTCGAGCGTTCGTATATCCTTGAGCCTATCGCCTCGTCAATGTCCATGATCGCACCTATCGTGCGTTCGCCGCTGATGATCGTGCGTTTCCGTGCGTTGTACCGTGCGTTCAGCAGCTCAAAGGCGACGTTGAGGTCTCCGTCGGACACCGCCCTGCCCTTGAGGAAATCGTCGATATACAGCACGTCAACGTTTTTCAGCAGGTTCATGCGCTCCCGGTACGCGGAGTTGTCGTTCACAAGGGCTTTCAGCTCGCGCACCTCGTCTCGCCACAGCATGTATTTGCAGTTCTTGCCGCCCTCTATCAGCTTGGCGACAATGGCCGTGCATATGTGGGTCTTGCCGCTGCCCGGCCTCCCGACGATCACAAACCATTCGCCGCGAGACTCGGCAACGTACCGCAGCGCCGCGGCTTTTATGGCCGCCGCCTGCTTGTCCGGCGTCTTGTACGCCTCGAAGGTGTACCGGCTCATAACGTCCGCAAGGCCGCTCCGCTTGATCCGCAGCGCATTTCTGCGTTTTACCGCGCATTCGCACTCGGAAACGGAGATTTCGATGCTTCCCGGCACGCGGTGTATTATCTGCCCCGTATCGTGGCAAAGCTCGCAGCGGTATTCAGGTGCTGTAGGTAATGCCCCATTTGCTGTCGCTTCGCTGCGCTTCTTCTCGATCCACGCCGCGAGGCTGACTCCTACGTTTTCCATCGCCGTCCTCCTTTTCCCAAGTTCTCACCGCAGCTTTCCAGTCCTTCATGCGGTTTTTGCCGACCATCCAGCCTTTAGCGGCGTAAAAGTCTACAAAGCGCTCTGCGTCAACTGCGTTTCCGCGCTCTCGGCAGTAATCCCGCACCTCATCGACGGTGGGCGGGGTGAAGCGCGCAGCGCGTACCCCTTCTTTCGGATTGGATTCGGATTCGGATTGGATTGGATTATAGCCGCAATCTGCGGCAACTTGCGGCAACTCGCCGCAATCTGCGGCGAAAGTATCAAGAGCGCCGTTTTCCGGCGGTTCGGGGAACTTCGGCTTGCAATCGCGCACACGCTGATGCTTGACCCACCCGGGGAACAAAAAGTAGGGCTTCCCGTCCACTTTGTAGAGGGAAACGCAGCCTTTTGCCGCCAATTCTTGGAGCGCAGCATCTATGTCTTTGATGGATAGCCTTTCCCGGAACGGGAAAATGTGTCCCTTGATTATGGCGGGGCGGGCGTCTCCCCGCCCCGCATCATCTGCCTGTGTTATAAGTCCAATCCATAACCGAAATTCAAAATCCGAAAGCGCCGCCAGCTTCTCACTCGAGCATATGCTCTCCTTGATTATCCTGTTCGGCATGGCGGAGCCTCCTTAAAACGGAAGCTCGCCATCGTCGGGTATCTCCTCGAACGGAACGTCGGGGCTCGCGTCGCGCTTCTTGCTCTCGCCGAAGTATACGCTCTCTGCTACGACCTCCGCCGTGCGGCGCTTGTTGCCGTCCTTGTCCGTCCAGTCGCGGAGCTGCAGGCGGCCGGAAACGGCGGCCATGCTGCCCTTGCTGAAGTACTTACTGGCAAATTCGGCGGTCTTTCGCCACGCCACGCAGGGTATAAAGTCTGTCTGCTTCTCGCTGCCGCCGCTCTGGAAGTCTCTGTCGACCGCCAGCGTGAACGACGCTACCGGCGTGTTCTGCTGTGTGTATCGCAGCTCCGGGGCAGCGGTCAGCCGCCCCATTATAACTATGTGATTAAGCATTCTCTTCCTCCTCCTTAAAACGGCAGTTCCTGCCCGTTGTTCAGCTCCCGCGTCCTCGCCTCCGCCGCTATGCAGTCGAGGCACAGCAGCTTGCCGTACTTCTCAAGGCTGCGTTCCGCATGCTTGGCCAGATTCACGGGCTTGCCCGCTCCGTCCCTGTACGGCGCTATCACGCTGCCGCAGCATTCGCATATGTATTCCGGCGCTCTCGGCTTCTCCTTCGGTGCCGCGGGCTCTGGAGAGTACTTGTCCGGGTCACGCTCCCAGTACACGGACGCTCCGACGCCCAGCGCCTTCGCCGCGACGCTTATAGCGTCCGTCGTCGCTTTTTTAAAAGCCTCATCGTCGAGGTGGAGCCCCTTGGTCTCGGCGCTTACAAATGCCGCCCCGCCCGTGCCGGGGATAGGCTGTGATACCTCGCCGCTCTCCGGGTCCCGCACGAAAAGCTCGATGTTCACAAAGGCCGCCGCCTGCTTGGTGTGCTCGTCGCGGGCTATCTGCTGTTCGGTGATGCGGTACCACCACCCGAAGCCGCAGGGTCCGAAAAGCTCAGTCAGCTTCTTGATGCGCCACATTGGGTTGATGTCCGTCATGCCCTTGAGTCTGCCGGCGGTTATAGGCTTCTTCGCCTCGCGGGGGACTTCCGCCGTCGCGTTGTAGAATCTCAGCTTGTCCGTCTCGCTCATTCTGCCGCCCCCTCAAGCTCCGCCAGCTTCGCCAGCGCGTTGTCCAAGTCCTGCTGCAGCCGCCAGTTCTTGATGGTCAGGTCGCTGACCTTCTCGTTCATGTGGTCGAGCAGGGTCTCGGCTCGCACCGCCCGCTCCACGTAGTCCGTGTATACCGCCGCGGGGACGATCATCACGGTGTCGCCCAGCAGCTCGGTGTTCGTCTTGGTTTCCATTATGTGTTTTCCTCCTTGAATTTCAGCGGGCACCAGCGCCCGACTGTGTATCTTGTGTCAACTATGTATTCGCCGGTCTTCCGGCACTGCGCCCGTGCGTAGGTCTCAAGCAGCGGGCAGTAGGCGCAGGCCTCATGCCCCGGCTCAAAAAAGATGCTCACCGTCGCCTCGGAGTATTTCTCCACGCCGTTCATATCGCGCCTACCTCCTTCAGCCTTGTCCTTGCGGCCTTAAGCCGCTTTAATATGCTCACCGCCCTCGCGTTCTCCTGCCGGAAGTGCCGCTCAATGTCGGCGCTGGACGCCGCGAGGAAATACCCCGTGCCGTCGCTGTCGTTGATTATGAGGTAGCCGCAGTTCCGCGCCTCCTCGATGATCCGCCGCAGATGCCTGTCGGATACGTCCATCATGCTCGCCAGCGCCCGGCGGCTTATCGCCGCGCCCTTGCCCGCCTCGCGGAAATGGGCTATCAGGTCTGTCACGTCCATGCTCTCCGGCTCCGTGCGGGCTTCTCCGTCAACCACGCCCGCGATGTACATCTGCTCCGTCCCGCCGAATAAAAGGCTCTCCGGCACGTTCAGTGCGCTTGCAAGCGCCTTTGATACGCTTGGCGTCGGCAGGCACATCTCATTTTCAAAGCGGCTTATCATGCTGCTGTCTATGCGCGCGTCGACGGGCTTCACCAGCGCCGCAAGCTCCGTCTGCTTGAGCCCGCGGCTCTCTCGCCAGAGTTTGAGGTTATTCATCCTCTTCGTCCTCCTCGTCGCAGTCATCGCCCTGCATCCAGGGCGGCCAGCCAGTCGCCTCCATGCAGCGGATTATAGGGTCGTCCGGTATCTGATACACGTTTATCCCTCCTCAGTAGTCCCAGCCGTTGTAGCGCTCAGGGTGCAGCCGGTTCCGCTTGTAGTCCTTGCGGTAGTCGTCATAGGCCGCCAGCGCCGCCACAAACAGCGCCCACAGCAGCCCCAGCGCCAGCGGGATTCCCAGCACCGCGCATAAAACGACCTCTGCCGTCGTCGGCGTCATTTCCCGCGCCTCCTCTCGTTGAAGAACTTCACCGCATCCGCGAGGTCAACGAACTGTGCGGTCTTGCCTCCCTGCTCTACCTCGTACCCGGCGCGGGTGTGATCCGGCTGATGCTCAACCACGAAGTACAGCGTCTTGCGCCCGTCGCGGTGCATCGGGTATTTTTGAGTGAGATTTGCGAATTTGCTCATCCGCAGCTCACATTCTGCCATTGCATTTTCCTTCTTCCTGTGCTAAGATATAGTCATGTGTTTTCCTTACCGCCTTACGGGGTTCCTGCCCGTGGGCGGCTTTTTATTTGCGCTTGTGTCTTTGCTCGTGCAGCTTCTTCTTGCGCTTCCATGCCGAAATGTACGCCGCCGTCGTTGCGCCTTTCCACCTCGCGGCCTTTGCCGCGTCGTAGCGCTCGCGCCATTCCTTGTATGCGCCGCAGCTCCCGTGGCAGCCCGCCTCCCGCTCCTCGCAGTTGACGCATGGACTCAGCATCGCTCAGTCCCCCTCTCGCCCCGCCCCATGTATCTCAAAAACGCCTCGCGGGGTATATACAAAGTATTGTTGATGCGAGTCACGTTGAAGCCCAGCCACGCTGGGTTCTCTTTAGCCTGTATTCGTAGCGACTGCGGCTTGCATCCAATAACGCTTGTAGCCTGCTCGGCGGTTATCATCGCCTCATCCATGCGTTCAATGTCGTCAAGGGTCATTCTTCATCCTCCTTATCCTTGCGATTCTTGAGACCGTCCAGTCTGCCCCGCAGATAGCCGCGCACATAATCCGCGCCGTCCGCAGGGACTTTCTTTAAATCGTCCAGCAGCTCTTTCGCCGCCTTTTTCTCCTGCTCGCTCATTGTTTCACCTCCGTTTTTCTTGCCATTTTCTGAAATCTTTTGTAGAATAAGGACGCCGCGGTAATCTTACCGGCCGGTCGAAAGGGGGTGTTGTCATGGAAAGCCTCTTAGGTTCTTTCATGCTGCCTCTCCGGCGCTCCCTTGATTCAGTACACCGCCCCGGTACTTGCCCCGGGCGCGGCGCGTGCGTTGAAGTACTGAGACACAGCTAAGCACTTGTTCGTTCCAAGTGATGCTCCCCGGGCTCGCATCCCCTGCGCTTCCGAAACCGCCTCTCTGGCATCGGAACGGCGCTGAATTCTGGTGTAGGGAAGCATCTGCGCTGTGTCGGGAGCTAAGTGCAGAGGAAACCGGTGTATGGACGATGCACCGGTTTTCTCTCGGCGTCCTTGTCCTCACTCTGCATTTTCACGGGCTTGTGACCGTCCTCGGCTGCATTAAGGCGGGGCATAAGCCCCGGTTTTTGTTTGACTCTGTGCGCATGGCGTGATAGGATGGGCTTGCTCCGGAGCGAAAGGAGGTGATGCGTATGGAAACCTTAGTGGCTTCCTTCATGTCGCCCTTCCTGTTGCTCCCGGCAACCCGTTCTCAGTTTGCAGGAGAATGAAGCCTGCGAAGCTCGCACACTGAAAGAACGGAACCGGCTTAAGCACCTGCTGTAACAGGAGATATCCACCGGGTTGACGCTGCCCATCAGGCGCTGCTTTGCATCCTGTAAATTGAGCGGAGGAGATATCTGCGGCCGGTTGGGAGCCTGTGCAGAGGAAGCCTGCGGAGGTTGCAGCCCCGCTCGCTTTCTCTGCCGCCCACCCTACCGCGCCATGCGCACAGCGCGGGGCATATGCCCCGGTTTTTTAAGCTTCCTTGCTCAGCACTCCGTCGCAGTAAAGGCCGCCGCTTTGATTATCAGCCGCCGGAAGCCGTCGGCGCATAGCGTCAAGCCGTGTTTCTTCACGTACTCCCGCCGCAGTGCGGCTTCTGCCGCTTCCCAGCCGCAAGAAGCGCATTCCGAAGGCTTGCATTTCTGCGTTTTCTCCGGATCAATGCCCAGCAAGCACTTCAAGGGCGGCTTTTCCTGTCGGTTATTCATCCTTCACCCGCTCCCCGTTATAGATAACTACCATTGACGGGAAGGGCGCGGGATCGGCGGCGTTGCCGTCGTCGTCCGTTGTGTAATTCGTTATAAAGCTGGACGCCGACAGCATTTTTCACTTCATCATAGAAGCGCTGGTCTGTGAACAGATGATAAAGACCGCAGCCGGTTAAAAACGTTTCCCGTTCGCTTTCATTCAGCATTGACAAGATTATTTCCCTCTGCTGCTGGTTTCCGTTAATGTATGCTTCGCAAATCAGCTCGAAACGCCCCATCGCTGTACTTTCTCGCTCTTCTTTTGTAGGAAGTTTATACATTTTCTATTTCCCCCTCTATCTACCGCGCCATGCGCACAGCTTATGTGAAAGGATTTTTGCTATGAACAGATATCAGTGCCGCCTCTGTCGGGTCATTCAGAAGAAGAAGTACATCGGCGCGATCCTGCGTGCCACGGGCTACCGCCGCTTTGCCGATCTCGAATCCGCTCTTCCCGCGCCCCGGCCCGTCACGCTCTCCACCTATTCCGGAGACCCTGACGCGCTCGCCGCGCTTAACCCCGCGCTCGTTGAAGAGCTTGAGCATAAGCGCAAGGAGGATTTGCAGTGGTGGTCTACCTTTGCTCTCTCCGTTGTCGGCGCTGTCTGCGGCGTCGCCGCGCTTGTTCTTCAGGTCGTCTTTTCCTGAATCCGATACGCCCTCTTGTCCAGCAGCTTCCGTCTGTCCATCTCGTCAAACCATTCCTCGGCCGCCTGCCCCTCGATCGTGAACTCCTGCCCCGCGGCCTTGTGCATCCACGCCGCGTGCTTCCATGCCTCGCCGTAGGTGTCGAACCTCGCGCATATAAGCCCGTCCGCGCTCAGCAGGATTTCTCTTTCGGTCTCGATGAATCTGATGTCGTGCGTCGTCTCACCCCCCTGTGTTCTCCTCTCGTGTGTTTGATTGCTCACTCCAGCTAGCATTTTATTAGCTTGGCTACATATTAGCATTGCCCAGCTACTTTGTCAAGTGTTTTTTATTCGCTGAGCCAATTTTTTTACTTGACTTTTTGTCACGCTGGCTTTATACTTCTTTATGAAAGGAGGTGGTTAAAATGAGCACTATCTCAGAACGAATTTCTTTTTGCATTGAACACTTCGGTCTGAAGCGCAACGAATTTGCCAAGCAACTCGGCTTGTCGAGCCCCTTCGTCTCGGAGCTTTGTTCCGGCCGGAAAGTCCCCAGCGACCGCAC
>OLYC01001658.1_pt1 | contig 14774 bp, 14 predicted proteins | sample 1674271 | NCBI WGS metagenome assembly OLYC01 (sample SAMEA103958154, study PRJEB25191) | human gut metagenome
CCTTGCTGTACAGGTGGCCGCGGCGCATCCGGGCGCAGAGGTAGCAGGGGTTCTTCTCGGTGTTGTTGGCCACAGAGAAGATGTTGCTCTCGAAAATGGTCACGGGGATGTGGAGCAGTTCGGCGTTGGATTCGATCTTCTGGCGGTTGATCTCGTTGTAGCCGGGGTCCATCACGAGGAAGACCAGCTCAAAGGGCACATCGCTGTGCTTTTGCAGCTCCTGCATGAGTTTGGCCATCAGCATGGAGTCCTTGCCGCCGGAGATGCAGACGGCGATCTTGTCGCCCGCTTGGATCAGCTCGTACCGCTTGACGGCCACGATGAAAGGCGTCCAGAGTTCCTTGCGGTATTTTTTGATGATGCTGCGTTCGATCAGTTGATAAGGTTCGAGTTCGCGTTTCATGATTTCTCCTTGTATCGTTCAGTGTGCGGCGGTCAGCTGCTGGCAGCAGACGTCGAACATCTGTAAAAATTCCTGAATCTCGGCTTCCGTGGTCAGGTGGCTTAGGCTGATGCGCCACGACGAAAGGGCGTTGCGGCGATCCCGGCTGACGGCGAAGACGGCGCGGGAAGGCAGACCATCCGACGAACAGGCCGATTTGACCGAAACGCAGACCCCGTGGGCGTCCAGTTCCCGCTGGAAAACGGTGCCCTTCACATTCTGGACGCTGAGATTCAGGATGTGAGGGATGGCGTGTTCCGGGCTGTTGATCCGGACGTCCGGGCGTTGGCTCAGCGCGGCGCGGAGTTCGGCATTCAGCTTCTGCACATGAGCGGCGCGCTCCGGCAGCTCGTTCACGGCCAGCTCCAGCGCCGAGGCAAGGGAAGAGGCCAGCGCGACGGTGGGGGTGCCGCTGCGGTAGATGGTGGTGCTCTCGCCGCCGTGGATGAGAGGTTCCAGCGCCAGATTCCGCCGTTTGAGCAGCAAGCCGATGCCGTTCAGGCCGTAGAATTTGTGGGCCGTCAGGCTCATGGTGTCCACCCCTTCGAAAGAGACGGGGATCTTGCCCACGGCCTGTGTGGCGTCCACATGCAGGTGGCAGTTGGGGTGATCCTTCAGGATCTCGGCGATTTTGTCCACCGGCTGCACGACGCCGAGTTCACTGTCCACAAGGGTGACGGCCACGGCGATGGTGTCCGGGCGGAGCAGATCTTTCAAATGCTCCAGATCAATGGTGCCGTCCCGCTGGATGTCTACAAGGTCGATCTCGCAGCCCTGCTCCTGCAAAGCGGTCAGCGTGCCGCTGACGGAGGAGTGCTCCAGCGGAGTGGAGATGATGTGCTTGCCCACATGGCGGGAGAGCCGCACCAGCCCTTTGAGCGCAAAGTTGTTGGCCTCGCTGGCGCCGGAAGTATAGATGACCTCGGCGGGCTGAACGCCCAGCAGCGAGGCGATTTTCATCGTGGCGGCGTCGATCTCTGCCTTGGCGGCTGCCCCTGCCTGATGGTGGGAGTTGGCGTTGCCGATGCAGCTGCGCTCCACCGTACAAAACCGGTCGAGCACGCGGGGGTCGGCCGGGGTATTGGCTGAATAATCTAGATAGATCATAATGCTCCTTCAAATCTCAATCCATTTAATAGGTATTATTATAGTGCTCCGCTGGCCGGATTTCAAGATGCCGGGCAAAAATGCCGCCGGGCGCCGGGAAACCCCGAAAAAAGAAGGCGAATTTAGGGATATTGCCAAAAAGTTGGAAACCGGTTGCGCGGCGGAGCGGTTTCTGCTATACTCTATAAAGTCAAAACGGGAAGGGGAGAGAGCGATGCGTGGTTCAACTTTGCGGAGCACACGGTCGTCTTTTCTGTTCCCGTTGATATTCATTTCCCAAAAATCTGAGGCACTGACGCTTTCGGGCGGCAATGCCTCTTTTTTTGGGCAGAAACGAAGGGAGGACTCATTTTCATGAGTGAAAAAATCGACTACTCCAAGGGCATTTACGACGCGCGCCAGCTGGGCACGGGCCGGATGCTGATCCTCGGCGTGCAGCACATGTTCGCCATGTTCGGTGCCACCGTTCTGGTGCCGCTGCTCACCGGCTTAAGCGTTTCCACCACGCTGCTGTGCGCCGGTCTGGGCACGCTGCTGTTCCACCTGATCACCAAGGGCAAGGTCCCGGCCTTCCTTGGCTCGTCCTTCGCCTATCTGGGCGGCTTCTCCATCGTGGCCCCCATGCTGGCCGATGCCAACGGCAACCTGACCGTGGTCAACACCAAGATGCTGCCTTACGCCTGTGCGGGCGTGGCTTTCTCCGGCGTGCTGTATCTGGTGGTCAGTCTGCTGATCTCCACCTTCGGCATCCGCCGCATCATGAAGTTCTTCCCGCCGGTGGTCACGGGCCCCATCATCATCTCCATCGGCCTGATCCTTGCCCCCTCCGCCATCACCAACTGCCAGTCCAACTGGCTGCTGGCCTTTGTGGCGCTGGGCACGGTCATCGTCTGCAATATCTGGGGCAAGGGTATGGTCAAGATCCTGCCCATCCTGATTGGCGTTCTGGTGTCCTATGCGGTGGCCCTCGTGACCGGTGCAGTGGACTTCCAAGCCATTGCCGCCGCCGATTGGCTCGGCATCCCGCTGCATAAGAGCGCCATGGGCCTGTTCGCCATCGACGGCAGCCCGGAGTTCATCAGCGCCCTCTTCACCATCCTGCCCATCGCGTTGGCGACCATGATGGAGCATGTCGGTGACATCGCTGCCATCAGTGCCACCGTTGGCCACAACTATATCAACGACCCCGGCCTGAACCGCACCCTGATGGGTGACGGCCTTGCCACCACCATGGCCGGTCTGCTGGGCGGCCCGGCCAACACCACCTACGGCGAGAACACCGGTGTTCTGGCCCTGAGCCGCATCTACGACCCGCTGGTCATCCGCATCGCCGCAGTGCTGGCCATCATCCTGAGCTTCAGCCCCAAGTTTGAGGCCGTCATCAACACCATCCCCACCGGCATCATTGGCGGTATCAGCTTCGTGCTTTACGGCATGATCTCCGCCATCGGTGTCCGCAATGTGGTCGAGAACCGGGTGGACTTCACCAACAGCCGCAACCTGATCGTGGCAGCCGTCATTCTGGTGTCCGCGCTGGGATTCAACTCGGTGGGCGGCTTGACCTTCATGGTCGGCAGTGTGTCCATCAACCTGTCCGGTCTGGCCATCTCCGCCATCGTCGGCATCCTGCTGAATGCCATCCTGCCCGGCAACGATTATGAGTTCGATGCAGCCGACGGCACCGACGCTGCAACCAGCGGCAACCTGCAGGTGTAAACAAAGTGTTAAATAGGAATAATTCTCAAAATTATACTTGACTAACCTAGGAATGATTGCTATAATTAGCTCAGAAACCAAGGCCGCCGGTACCAGAGGCGAGCCAAAAGAATTACTGAGAAATTATGGAGGTCTATCTTATGAAAAAGTATGTCTGCACCGTTTGTGGTTATATCGCTGAAGGCACCATCCCTGAGCAGTGCCCCGTTTGCAAGGCTCCGGCTTCCGCATTTGTTGAGAAGACCGGCAACACTTATGTGACCGAGCATGTCGTCGGCATCGGCAAGGCCGAGGGCGTCCCGCAGGAGATCGTCGATGGTCTGCGCGCAAACTTCGAGGGTGAGTGCAGCGAGGTCGGCATGTATCTGGCCATGGCCCGTGTCGCAGAGCGCGAGGGCTACCCGGAGATCGCTGAGGCTTACAAGCGCTATGCTTACGAGGAGGCTGACCACGCTTCCCGTTTTGCTGAGCTGCTGGGCGAGGTCGTCACCGACAGCACCAAGAAGAACCTGATGATGCGTGCTGAGGCTGAGTGCGGTGCATGTGCCGGCAAGATGGATCTGGCCAAGAAGGCAAAGGCTCTGAACCTCGATGCCATCCACGATACCGTTCACGAGATGGCGAAGGACGAGGCTCGTCATGGCCGCGGCTTCGAGGGTCTGCTGAAGCGCTATTTCAACGTCGAGCTCTAAAACGATCATTCCAAAAGCTGCTGTGTGGCATTTGCTGCACAGCAGCTTTTTTGCTTGACGCCTTTCCTTACATGGCGTACAATGGACAAAAAACGCAAAGGATGAATTCATTTTATGAACCAGACTTCCACCCGTTACGCACTGCTGGACGAGCTGCGCGGGCTCGACCTCATCAGCATGATGCTCTACCATGGCACATGGGATGCCGTTTATCTGTTCGGCGTCGCAGTGCCGTGGTATGCGGGCACGCCGGGGCGTCTGTGGCAGCAGAGCATCTGCTGGGGATTCATTCTGCTGTCCGGTTTCTGTCTGCCGATGGGGCATCACCCCGTCAAGCGCGGCGCAGTGGTCTTCGGGGCCGGGGCGCTGGTCACAGCCGTGACGCTGCTGTTCATGCCGGAGAATGTCGTCTTATTCGGCGTGCTGACCCTGCTGGGTTCGGCGATGATCCTGACCGGGCTGCTGGAAAAGGCCCTGCAAAAGGTTCCGCCGGTAGCGGGCTTTCTTGTCAGCTTTGCGCTGTTTGCGCTGACCTATCACACGATGAACGGCTACTGGGGCCTTGGGGCACTGCGCTGGCTGCTGCCGCGGAGCCTGTACGCAAACTGCTTTACAGCCTATCTGGGCTTTTACCCCCTCGGCTTTTTCTCCACCGATTACTTCCCGCTTCTGCCGTGGCTGTTTTTATTCTGGGCGGGATTCTACCTTTATCATCTCATCGGGCGGGAGCGGATGAAACCGCTGCGCCGATTGGTCTGCCCGCCGCTGGGGTGGCTGGGGCGGCACTCGCTGGTGCTGTACCTGCTCCATCAGCCGGTCATTTTCGGAGTGATGACGGTGGTGTTTTCCCTCCCGCAGCTGCTTTGAGCAGGGAAGTGGAAAAATCTGCAAAAGAGCCTTGACAAGACGGGTAAGATGTGATATCTTATCGTTGGTTAGAAAAGCCTAACCGTGAAGATGCGCGTTCTGTGGTTGTCAAACAGGACTGCGCAATTTCTTGGGACAAAAAGTTAGAATATACTAACCAATATGGAAAGAGAGGTTCATCCTTATGAGCAAAGTAGCAATCGTATTCTGGAGCGCAACCGGCAACACCGAGACCATGGCAAACTGCATCGCTGAGGGTGCTGGCGCTGCCGCAGCCATCGTTCCCTGCGGCGAAATGGACGCAGCAAAGCTGGGCGAGTATGACGTGGTGGCATTCGGCTGCCCCGCAATGGGCGCTGAGCAGCTGGAGGAGAGCGAGTTCGAGCCGATGTTCGCTTCTCTGGAAGGCTCTCTGAACGGCAAGAAGGTGGCCCTGTTCGGTTCTTACGGATGGGGCGACGGCCAGTGGATGCGCGATTGGTGCGAGCGTGCCAAGGAGGACGGCGCGGTTCTGTTCAGCGAGGAAGGCCTGATCTGCAACGAGACCCCGGACGACGACGCACAGGCTGCTTGCCGCAAGCTGGGTGCTGATCTGGCCGCATGGTAAGCGTTTGCTCTTGAAAGCAAAACGGGAAGCCAAGGCAGAAAAATAAAGCTGCATAATCTCTTTGAAATGGGGCATCCTAGAAACATCCCAAACAAAGAGGTGAGATGAAAATGGAAAATACCGGTGTGATTTGTGATGTCTGCGAGTGCCGTCACAACGTGGAAAGCTGCAAGTGCAGTCTGCCGCAGATCAAGGTGACGGAGCACTGCTCCTGCACGACCCAACAGGTCGAAACGCCGCACTTCTGCCAGAGCTACGAGGAAAAGTAACCCCTAAAGCGCATTTCTCCGCGGCAAAAACGCCCTGCTCCGTGTCAAAAGCGACATGGAACAGGGCGTTTTGCGTGCGGGAGATCAGCGGACGACCACGTTGCAGGTGGCAAGGCTGCGCACCAAGGTGCCGACGCTGTCCTTCATCTGGATGCCGGTAAAGCCGAGCTGGAATGCGGCCTGAATGTTGTCCAGCCGGTCGTCGATGAAGACACTTTCCTTCGCCTTGAGGCCGTATTTGTCCAGCAGAGCCTGATAGATGCGGGGGTCGGGTTTGTTGATGTGGACCTCGCAGGAGGCCACACCGCCGTCAAAAAGGCCCTTCATGTCCCGCTCCATCAGCAGATCGAGCACATCTTCCGGGATATTGCTCAGGTAATAAACGCAGTAGCCGTGGCTCTTGAGCTTCTGCACCAATTCCTGCATCCGGCGGCGGGGGCGCAGGATGTGCATCCAGTCATCCAGCACACCCTGAACCTCAAAGGCGCGGCCCTGCTCCTTGGCGCGGGCCAGCATCCGCTGGTTGGCCTCAAAGCGGGTGATAAGCCCGGCGTCCAGCAGTTTCCACTCCTCGCTGCCAAAGGTCAGTTGGTACACCTGCTCCTCTACGTCGGCATTGCAGAAGCGGTCCACCAGATACTCCTTGGGATCAAAATCGACCATAACGCCGCCAAAATCAAATACGATGTTTTTGTACATTGCTCGTACCTCTATCTTTATGGTTTGCATTTCCAATGGTTTCCAACTCCCAGTATAACACAACAGCCCGGTCTGCATCAAGCGCCGCCGCCCCGCATACCATAAAACAGAACAGAAACGGGGAGGGGAGACGGATGACGTTCCGGGAGCTTTGTGCCAAAGAGGTCGTGCAGCTTTCCAACGGGGCTTGTCTGGGCAAGGCAGACGATTTGGAGCTGGACCCCCAGACGGCCCAGATTCAAAGTTTGCAGCTGCTGGGGCGGCCCCGGTTTTTCGGGCTGCTGGGGCGGGACGCGACGCTGACGATTCCGTGGGAGGAGATCGATAAGATCGGCGTGGATGCCGTTTTGGTCCGCACCGAACTGCCGCCGCCCGAACCGAAACCCGCCTCCTTCTGGCAGACGCTGCGGCATTGGCTGGATGGATGAAAGTTTTTCATCTGCTTTTCTTGGATTGGGGTTTGATTTTGCGGAAAACAGGATTATAATAAGGGACTGTGGGCACTTTTTGCCCCGGCAAACCAAACTCTCTCAGGAAGTGAAAGGAACTTTCTTATATGAAACATCGCGCATCCGACACTCCGGTACCGCTTCATGCGCTGCGGCTGGTGTTCCCGCCTGTCGTCACGCTCCTGATCTTGGTGCTCACGGAGTGGATCGCCCGCGGCAGCCTGACCGCGGACACCTTTACCCAGTACATTTTTCCCCATGGGGAAGCCTACCTGCTGGCATGGGGGCTGTTGTTCCTCGTCTGGCTGACCGTGGATTGGCTGACCCGCTTCGCCCCGCTGGCAACGCTGATTGCGGCCATTCTCGGCTGCGTCCCGGCGGCGGTCAACTTCTACACCCTGCAATTGCGGGGCGAGCCCTTCCTGCCGTGGGACCTGACGCAGGTATCGGAGGCGGCGGGCGTGGCCTCCGCAGCCGGTATCCACATCCAGACCAGCATGGTCGTTTCCATCGTTCTGGTCCTGCTGCTGCTCGCAGCCTCCTTCTTTTTATACCGTGGCCGAAAGAAGGCGGGCTGGAAGTTCCGCATCCTCGGCTTTGCAGCCAGTGCGGCGGCGACCTGTGCGCTGATCTTTGGCGTCTTTTTGCAGCCGACCGTGACCCAAACCATCGGGATCATGCCCGACGCATGGATGCAGGACCGCTATTACCGCTATTACGGCGTCATCACCAGCTTCCTGACCAACCTCACCAATTTGGAGATCAGCAAGCCCGAAGGCTACTCGGAAGAAGCCGTTGACCAGATCCTCGATGACACCGCTGCGGCAGAGAAATACACCACGTCGCCCCTCTACCCGGACTCCTACGGAGCCACGACGCCCGCCGACGAGACGGAGCAGCAGCCGACCATTATCTATGTGATGGACGAGTCCTATTGGGACGTCTCGGAACTGGAGCAGTACGGCTTTGCCTTCGACACCGACGTTTCCGCCAACCTCCATGCCTTGCAGCAGACCAGCGCCTATGGCCGGGCCTACAGCCCCAGCTTCGGCGGCGGCACCTGTGATGTGGAGTTCGAGGCACTGACCGGCTACTCGGTCTCCTATCTGCCCAACGGCAGCAAGCCCTACCAGCAGCACGTAACGAAGCCTATATTCTCTCTGCCGAACTACCTCAAGACGCAGGGCTACCAGACCGCTGCGGTCCACTGCTTCTGGGCAAAATACTGGAGCCGCGACACGGCCTACCCGAACCTCGGCCTTGACACCTTTGTCAGCTTGGAAAAGATGACCCACGTCAACAAGGTGCGCAGGCACTACTGGACCACCGGCCTTGTCACCGACGATTCCATGGCCGACCAGATCATCCAGCAGTACGAGAAGATGAAGTCCTCGTCCGACGCGCCGGTCTTCCTCCACGCGGTCACGATGCAGAACCACACCAATTATAATAAGGACAACTACCCGGACGACCAGCGGGTGAAGGTGCTGAATGCCCCATCCGGCATCAGCCGCAGTACGCTGGGTGCCTTGGAGGACTTCGCCACCGGCATCCGGGACGCCGACGCGATGCTCGGCAAGCTGACCGAATACTTCTCGCAGGTGGACGAGCCGGTGATCCTCGTGTTCTGGGGCGACCACTACAACCCCATCGATTCCAACTACGATGTCTTCACCAAGAGCGGCTACGCCAGCGATTCCAGTGCGGACCCGAAGCTTCACCAGACCACGCTGCTCATGTGGTCGAATTACACCGACAAGCCAGTGGATCTCGGCACCATTGCGGCTTACGATATCTCGCCGGTGATGATGAACATTTACGGCCTGAAGTCCCCGCTCTACTTCCAGTACCTGACCCGCCAGCTTCAGGCGGCCTACCGTTCCAACACACGCGGCACCATCCTGAACCGGGACGGCACCACCACCCAGACGCCCAGCGCATTGCAGCAGACGTGGAGCACGAACCACTGGCTGCTCCAATACGATCTCATGTTCGGCAAGGGCTACGCCCTCAGCCGGATGGGAATGGAGGACCTTGGCAGCAGCCAGAACAGCAAATAAGAGAAAAGTGCAGAATCTTTTTGTAAAAAACAGAGAAAACCTCTTGCAACGGTCTCTTTTTTGTGCTATTATTATTCAGCATTACACACGCATCACTATGCCCTTTTGTGCCCATCCGGGTGGAGGGCAGTCGGCCCCGTCCGATACGGTGCGCCGATCACGGTGTACGGAGGCAAAACAATATTTGGAGGTATTTTTACTATGGCAGTCGTTTCTATGAAGCAGCTTCTCGAAGCAGGTGTGCACTTCGGTCACCAGACCCGCCGCTGGAACCCCAAGATGGCGAAGTATATCTTCACCGAGCGCAACGGCATCTATATCATCGATCTGCAGAAGACCGTGAAGAAGCTGGACGAGGCTTACAACTACGTGAAGGAAGTTGCAGCTGAGGGCGGCGACATCCTGTTCGTCGGCACCAAGAAGCAGGCTCAGGAGTCCATCCGTGACGAGGCTCTGCGCTGCGGCATGCACTATGTCAACGCTCGCTGGCTGGGCGGTATGCTGACCAACTTCCGCACCATCCGTAAGCGCATCGACCGTATGGATCAGCTGGCTAAGATGAAGGAGAACGGCACCTTCGAGCTGCTGCCCAAGAAGGAAGTTGCCAAGCTGGAGCTGGAGATGGAGAAGCTGGACAAGTACCTGGGCGGTGTCAAGAACATGAAGACCCTGCCGAAGGCTATGTTCATCGTCGATCCTCACAAGGAGCGCATCGCTGTTGCTGAGGCCCGCAAGCTGAACATCCCCATCGTGGCTATCGTTGATACCAACTGCAACCCCGACGAGATCGATTACGTCATCCCCGGCAACGACGACGCTATCCGCGCTGTCAAGCTGATCTCCGGTGCCATGGCCAGCGCTGTGCTGGAAGGCAAGCAGGGCGTTCAGGACGCTCCCGCCGCTGAGACCAAAGAGGATTGATTTTATCCCCCAACTTATTCAGAAAGGACATTGAGAACTATGGCTATTTCTGCAAAGGACGTTATGGAACTGCGTAAGCAGACCGACTGCGGCATGATGGAGTGCAAGAAGGCACTGACTCAGGCTGACGGCGACTTCGAGAAGGCTATCGAGATCCTGCGCGAGCAGGGCCTGGCTGCTGCCAACAAGAAGGCTGGCCGCATCGCCGCCGAGGGCATGGTCTATGCCGTTTCCTTCGACAACTGCGCTGTTGTCGTTGAGGTCAACGCCGAGACCGACTTCGTCGCCAAGAACGACAAGTTTGTTGACTTCACCAAGAACCTGGCCAAGGTCGTTGCTGATCAGAACCCCGCTGACGTCGAGGCCCTGATGGCTTGCAAGATGGGCGAGGGCACCGTTGACGACGCCCTGAAGGCTCTGATCCTTGTCATCAAGGAGAACATCAAGGTTCGCCGCTTCGCCCGTTACGAGGGTCACTGCGCCGCTTATGTCCATGGCGGCGGCACCCACGGCGTCATCGTCAAGTTCGAGACTTCTGACGATGTTGCTGCCAAGGCTGAGTTCGCTGCCTTCGGCAAGGACATCGCCATGCAGGTCGCTGCTGCTAACCCCAGCTACCTGAACGAGTCCGACGTCCCCGCTGACGTTCTGGCCAAGGAGAAGGAGATCGTTCTGGCTCAGATGGCCAACGATCCCAAGACCGCCAACAAGCCCGACGCCATCAAAGAGAAGATGGCTGTTGGCAAGCTGGGCAAGTTCTACAAGGAAGCTTGCCTCGTCGATCAGGCCTTCATCAAGGACGGCGGCATGGACGTCAAGAAGTACGTTGCTGACACCGCGAAGGCTCTGGGCGGTGACATCAAGATCGCTTCCTTCACCCACTTCACCAAGGGCGAAGGTCTGGAGAAGCGCAACGAGGACTTCGCTGCTGAAGTTGCTGCTGCCATCAAGGGCTAATTAAAAATCGAACATTTTTCCGCCTGTGGTTCGCCGCAGGCGGTTTTTGGTTTTGGGAAAAATGCGGATGGAAAACCCGAAAGACAGGCGGCTATCTGGGTGGTTTTGTGCAGGCGGCGTATCCCGCATTCCTTGGTACGGTGCCGCACACGGCGCAGCAAGCATAGAAAAGCACCGGACTGCTTTGGCAGTCCGGTGCTTTTTGCGTACTGTACTACTTATATAAGGAAGCACCTGCGGCTTACTGCTCGCGGAATGTCAGCTGGTTGTCGGTCATCGTGTCGACGATGGCAAGGCTGGCAAGCTTGTAGCCTGCCGCGCGCAGCTCGGCGCCGCCCGGCTGGAAGCCCTTCTCAATGCAGATGCCGATGCCGCCGACGGTCGCACCTGCCTGCGCGCAGACATCCAGCAGACCCTTCATGGCCTTGCCGTTGGCGAGGAAGTCGTCCAGAATCAGAACCTTATCAGCAGAGGAGAGGAACTTCTTGGAAAGCGTGATGTCATAGTCGCGGCCGTAGGTGTAAGAATGGACGGTGGAGGTGTAGACCTCGCCGTCGATGTTCTTGCTCTTGGCCTTCTTGGCGAAGACGACCGGCACGTTGAAATGACGCGCCGTCATGCAGGCAATGGCGATGCCGGACGCTTCAATCGTCAGGATCTTGTTGATGCCGTCGTTCTTGAAGATGCGGTAAAATTCCTCGCCGACCTTATCCAGCAGATCGACGTCGAGCTGGTGGTTTAGGAAGCAATCGACCTTCAGCACATTGCCGGGACGAACCTGACCCTGCTCCATAATACGTTCCTCCAAAAGTTTCATCTGCGATGATGCCCCTTTCACAAATCTATCGAATTACATTCTATTATGACAAACTTCGCGCTCTTTTGCAAGTCTTTTGGGGCAAAAAGGCGTGCTAAAATGTCAAGATGGCAACCTGATAATATTTTGTAATCAAATTTTGTGCAAACTTCCTATAATGACAAGCTTTTCCCCATAGAACGCTGTCAATTTGGATTATTGCATTTTTGTGAACAAAAGATTATAATTTACTCAACAAAACAGCACAGGGTTGTGCGACCTGCATTTGTGCTGCTTGTGCTTTTTAGGAGGGAATTACAATGAAAAAACTCGTTAGCTCTGTGCTGGCGGCTTCGATGGTGCTGAGCCTCGCCGCCTGCGGTTCTACCGCTTCCACTGACGCTTCTTCTGAGGCTGCTTCTTCCGAGGCAACTTCTTCCGCCGCTACCACCGAGGCAGCAGGCGAGGGCTCCGGCGCTTATACCGGCACCCCCATCAAGATCGGCGGCATTGGCCCTGTTACCGGCGGCGCCGCCATCTACGGTCAGGCCGTTAAGAACGCCGAGGAGCTGGCCGTCAAGGAGATCAACGCCGCCAATGGCAGCGATGTCTTTGAGTGGAAGTTCGAGGACGATGAGCATGACGCCGAGAAGAGCGTCAACGCCTACAACACCTTGAAGGACTGGGGCCTGCAGGTTCTGGCCGGCCCTGTCACCACCACCCCGTCCATTGCCGTTGCCGCCGAGACCGCCAATGACAACCTGTTTATGATGACGCCTTCCGCTTCTGCGCCTGCTGTCATCGAGAGCGGCGACAATGTGTTCCAGATCTGCTTTACCGACCCCAACCAGGGCGTTGCCTCCGCAGATTATATCGCAGACAACAAGCTCGGCACCAAGGTCGGCATCATCTATGACTCCTCCGATGCCTATTCTTCCGGTATTTATGAGAAGTTCAAGGCCGAGGCCGATGCCAAGGGGCTGGAGATCGTTGCCGCAGAGGCCTTCACCGCTGACAACAAGTCTGACCTGTCCACGCAGGTTGCCAAGTGCCAGCAGGCCGGTGCTGATCTCGTATTCCTGCCCATCTACTATCAGGAGGCTTCTCAGATCCTGATTGCCGCCAACAAGAGCGGCTATGCGCCTGTCTTCTTCGGCTGCGACGGTATGGACGGCATCCTGACCATTGAGGGCTTTGACACCTCTCTGGCCGAGGGTCTGATGCTGCTGACCCCGTTCGCTGCTGACGCACAGGACGAGAAGACGCAGGCCTTCGTCACCGCTTACAAGGAAGCCTACGGCGATACCCCGAACCAGTTCGCTGCGGATGCTTACGATGTCGTCTACGCCATCTATCAGGCTGCGGTTGCCGGCGGCATCAACGGCGACATGGATGCCTCTGACGTCTGCGATGCTCTCAAGACTCAGTTCACCAGCATGACCTTTGACGGCCTGACCGGCGATGGCATGACTTGGGATGCTTCCGGCGCTGTTTCCAAGGCTCCTAAGGCTGTTGTCATCAAGGACGGCGCTTACGCTGCTATGTAATTGACCCGGCACGAGCGAGCTAAATTTTTCCGTTGCCAATGGGGGCTGCCGGACATGAGGGTTCGGCAGCCCTTTTGTTATGGAAGCGGTTGCTTTCGACAAAAACATTTGTTTTTTGCAGAAATACAGCCAACCCCCATTGTTTTGACCGCAGATTTGTGCTACTATGAATTTATATTTTCCTGCGCGCTTGCGGCAGAAACAATCGGCAGGGGAAAAGATAGAGTGAGGTGTAATACGCAATGCAGTTTTTATCCTACCTGATCAACGGCATCAGTCTGGGCAGTGTTTACGCACTGATCGCTTTGGGCTATACCATGGTCTACGGCATTGCCAAGATGTTGAACTTCGCCCACGGCGACGTCATCATGATCGGCAGCTATGTCGTCTTTTTTGCGTTTGGCTCGGCGGGCATGAACCCCGTGCTGGCCATCGTCCTCTCGATGGTGGTCTGCACCGTCCTCGGTGCTACGATCGAGCGCGTCGCTTACCGCCCCCTGCGCGAAGCGCCGTCGCTGGCTGTCCTGATCACGGCCATTGGCGTCAGCTATCTTTTGCAGCAGGTGGCGCAGCTGGCGTGGACGTCCAACCCCAAGAGCTTTACCTCCGTTGTCACCGGCCTTGCCCCCATCAGCCTGTTTGACGGCCAGCTGACGATCTCGGCCGAGACGGTCGTTACGATCGTCGCCTGCGTTGTCATCATGGTCGCGCTGATCTGGTTTGTCAACAATACCTCCGCCGGTCACGCCATGCTGGCCGTGTCCGAGGATCGCGGCGCGGCGCAGCTGATGGGCGTCAACGTCAACGCGACGATCTCGCTGACCTTCGCCATCGGCTCGGCGCTGGCCGCTGTGGCCGGTGCACTGCTCTGCTCGTCCTACCCGACCCTGCAGCCCACCACCGGTGCTATGCCCGGCATCAAGGCGTTCGTTGCAGCCGTTTTCGGCGGCATCGGCTCCATCCCCGGCGCGTTCCTCGGCGGCATCCTGCTGGGCATCATCGAGAACCTGAGCAAGGCCTACATTTCGACCCAGCTGTCCGACGCCATCGTCTTTCTTGTTCTGGTCGTGGTGCTGATCGTCAAGCCCACAGGCCTGCTGGGCAAGAAAGTCAACGTGAAGGTTTGAGGTGGCTGCTATGTTGAAAAATATGAAAAAGTCCACCAAAAGCAACGTTATTACGCTGGGCATTGTCGTCGGCTTCTATGTCCTGATTCAAATTCTGAGTGCCGCCGGTGCGCTGACAAACTCCTTCTCCGGCCAGCTTGTGCCCATCTGCGCTTATGTCATTATGGCGGTCTCGCTGAACCTGACCGTCGGTATGCTGGGTGAGCTGAGCCTCGGCCACGCCGGTTTCATGAGCGTCGGCGCGTTCTCCGGCACGCTCGTCTATGTCGTCATGTCCGAAAACGCCCCGCAGCCCCTTGCACTGCTGCTGGCCTTCGTGGTCGGCGGCGCGGTGGCAGGTCTGTTCGGCGTGCTCGTCGGCATCCCCGTTCTGCGTCTGTCCGGTGACTACCTGGCCATCGTCACGCTGGCTTTTGGTGAGATCGTCAAGAACGTTATGAACGCCTGTTATCTGGGCGTGGATTCCCACGGTCTGCACTTCTCACTGAAGGATTCCGCCTCCCTGAATCTGGAGGCAG
>OLYC01001659.1_pt1 | contig 14773 bp, 8 predicted proteins | sample 1674271 | NCBI WGS metagenome assembly OLYC01 (sample SAMEA103958154, study PRJEB25191) | human gut metagenome
AGACTCACACGTGCGTTTTACCATAATCTCCGGACAAACAATACGTATGGAGTATTCCCCTGACGGCAAATTCACAGATGCCAAGACTCTCATGGCCGTCGACAGGGAGTACTCTCCCGTAGAATATAAGGTGAAGACTTCCGGCAAATACCTGGAAATCATTACCCACGACATAAAACTCAAATACCTGAAGAATTCCGGTGCGTTCACCAGTTCCAACCTTTCCATAGAATCCGCGAAAGACAACGCATTCAAGTTTCTCTGGAAACCTGGCATGAAACAGCAGCGGAACCTGAAAGGAACCCGCCACGCCTACGATGCCGTAAAAGGCAGGACAGTCATGTACGGTAAAGATGAAGGCAAAGTCCTGGAACTGGAGGACGGACTAATAGCACGCGACGGATGGACACTGATAGACGACTCCAAGACGCCCCTTTTCGTAGAAGACAAAGATTGGCAGGGACATGAAATTACCAAGGAATGGCTGTCAAGCCGTCCCGACAACGGTTCCCAGGACTGGTACTTCCTGGCATACGGAAACGACTACAAGTCCGAGCTGAAGGACTTCATCTCATTCGCAGGCCCCATTCCGATGCTGCCACGCTACGCCTACGGCAACTGGCACTCATGGTACTGGCTATATTCCGACGGTGAATTCCGCGAGATGCTAGAAAACTACAGACGAAACGGCATCCCACTCGACGTCCTCTGCATCGACATGGACCGCCACATAAACGGATGGTACGGATGGGACTGGAACACGGACCTCTTCCCTGACCCCGCCAAGATGTTCAGGGATTTCCACCGTGACCACCTGAAGCTCACCACGAATATGCACATCGACGCCATGTACAGCAACGAGTCTTCTTTCCCGCTCATACAGAAGGACTTGGGAGCAGACTCTACAAAGACTGACACACTGGCATTGAACCTGATGGACAGAAAACTCGCAAGTTCATTCTTCACCAGGGAGATAGACAAGATGTATGAGCTCGGCTGGGACTTCCTCTGGGACGACAACGGGGCCTACGCCTCACCGGCAGAATACCCCGGCATTGACATGAACCTCTGGCGCGAGCGCCTTTTCTTCGAGGACAATGCGGCACGCGGCAAGCGTCCGCTCTACCTTGGACGCTACGGCGGACTCGGGGGACACAGGTATCCGGTCGGCTTTTCCGGAGACACCTTCGCATCTTGGGAATCGCTTGAATTCCAGACAGTTTACAACACCACATCTGCGAATGTCGGTTTCCTCTGGACACACGACCTGGGCGGTTACCAGCTGGAATGGTGGGACCCGTCCAAGCCATTGGCACAGACCACCAAATACGACTCGGAACTGCTCTTGCGCTGGTTCCAGTTCGGCGCACTCACGCCTGCCATGAGAAACCAGACCGCAAAGCAGATATCCATATACAAGTACCCGTGGATGCACCCATACGAGTACTGCACAGCGATTTGCGACGCCGTCCGCTTCCACTACGCCCTGAATCCGTACATTTATTCACAGAGCCGCGAGACATATGAGACAGGAGTCGCAGTCTGCCGCCCGCTCTACTACGAATGGCCCGCAGACGAGGAAGCCTACAGCCACGACGGCGAGTACATGTTCGGGGACAATGTCTTCGTAGCGCCGATAACCGCTCCGCGCGGAGAATCCAGACTCAGCCACCACAAATTCTATCTGCCTGAAGGTCAATGGTATGAGTGGTGTTCAGGATCGATGCTGGAAGGCGGCCGCGAATATGAGAGGACCTATGCCCTGGACGAGTATCCGATGTTTGTCAAGGCCGGAGCCATCATCCCGATGTACGACGGCTCGCAGATGAACCTGGACGGAAACGACGAGGACATCATCATACTAATCGCCCCAGGCGACGGGAACAGCAGCTTCAGCCTCTACGAAGACAATGGCATTGACCCGGACTATGAACATAATTTTGCGAAGACATTGATCCGCTCCGAGCGGAACGGCATGAGCCACGAGGTCGTGATATCGCCGAGAAAAGGCGCCTACGAAGGAATGCCTTCAGACCGCAGATTCTCGCTCCGCATCCTGTCGGCAGCATATCCAAAGTCGGTTAAGGTCAATGACAAAGAAGCAAACTGGACATTCAACGGAAAAGAAATGTCCATCGACATTGACATACCGGTTACCGACTGCGCGACAGCAAAAGACATCGAAATAGAATATGCGGAGGCCGGCGCGAAACTGGACGGGCTCAAGGGAGCGACGAAACGCACTTATGAGGCAGTTTACGATCTGAAACGGAATCATGAGGATTTCGGATACTTCTTCCCGGACTGGATGGCCAGAATGTACACCATACGTGAGGCGCTTTACTATCATCCGGAACGCATGGATGCCCTGACCGCAGATTTTTGGGAAAGCTATTCCGCTGCTGCAGAAAGGCTTACAGCCACAGGCATGAACCACGTATTCATAGACAGATACAAATCATTTATAAAATAATCATGAAAACATTAGGGAAACTTCTTCTCACAGCCATGGCGCTGTTCACACTCTCCGTTTCAGGCGAGGCCAAGAAGATAAAGAAAATCACTGCCAGCGACATTGTCCTGTTCTATGCAGGCGGACATAACGGCAGCATCTACGACCAGAAATACGCAGCAGACTACGTGTCTTACGTGGACCGCGACGGAAAGGAGCATTGGCTCTTCGACGGATACCTCTTGCTCCAGATCTGGGACACCAGGAACGACCAGGCTTCCAATGTCACTTTCACACCGGGAATGAAGGATGAAGACGGCAGATTCCTCCCTTCAGCCAACCAGGCAGACTGGATGAAACTCATTGACTACTACTTCGAAGAAGGAAGCTGCATCGACGCCATTGACAAGGCTGTCGCAGAAGCGTCCAAGCGTCTGGGAAAACCTGAGACCAAGCGTCAGATCATCATTTCCATCCCTGACCCGATGCCGTACAAGGAGTCAATGACCAAAAAACACGGAACCACATACTGGGGACTGCTCGGGGACAAGGTTGCGGACTTTTCCGATGAAAACGACCGCATCGCAGCCTGCAAATGGTTCGTGGACCAGTGCCTGAAAAAGTACAAGGAGCACAAATACGAAAACGTAGAACTTGCAGGTTTCTACTGGATTACGGAGGAAACTCTGGACAAGAGCCCGCTTCTTCCTGCCATTTCAGACTATGTACATTCCAAGGGCTACCCTATCACATGGATTCCTTACTTCCAGGCCCCGGGATATACCGAATGGCGCGAGAAGGGCTTCGACATGGCATGGTACCAGCCAAACTACTTCTTCTATCCTGTCCCTGAATCACAGATACGCACAGCCTGCGAACAGGCCATCGCCAACGGAATGGCCATGGAGATGGAACTTGACGAGCGCGCTGCCGTAAAACCTCTCTGGGGAAAAGAAAGTCTCGCATACAAGCTCCGCGCATACATGAAGACCTTCAAGGAATGCGGACCGTGGGCAAAGTGCCAGCTCGCCTACTATCAGGACACGAATGCGGTGCAGTATTTGAAGCAGACAGGCGACCCGCGTGACCTCGAACTGTATTACGATTTCTGTGACTTCGTCGCGAAACGCCCGTACAGAACACAGAAACAGAACTAACATATTGATACCCAAATTCCTTCCCTCGGGGAAGGGACTTACTCTCGCCCTCACGGGCTCTATAAGCGGTGTTTCGCACTCGCAAACTCGGGAAACTTATTCTGAAAATGAAACGAATTTTACTGATAATACTCACATCGCTCCTTGCGATGCAGGCCGGAGCCCAGGACCGGAGAATCGAAATGAACACTGTCAATGCCGTCAATGCGAACTGGCCGTTCAAGTTCGGAGGTCCCTACTACAGCCACATCTTCATCGACAAAATCTATGAAGATAGCGATGTCATAATCCCCTGTCAGTCAGTCTATGACGTACAGATAGCCGCAAGACTCGGATTCAAGTTCATAGAAGGCAACGTACACAAGACCGCCACCCCCGGCAAATACATCGTCATGCACGGAGAAGGCGGGAAACTCGGCGGTCAGGTCATGTACAAGGGCGGCCGCAGCGCCAAAGACGTGGTAATCAGCGAGACCTCCTTCGAAGATCTCATGAATAATTTCGTGTACCGCTCCAGATACGCGAAATACCGCACCCACCTCACATCCCTGGAAGAGTTCCTGACAGAATGCAGAAGGAACAACATCGCGCCGATGATCCAGCACGTCGATGAGGAAGAGGTCAATATCATCAAGTCCTACATGGGCAACAACTTCATCATGTACTGGGGCTACAGGGAAGAATTCTCAGGCCCGATACTCGAATACTGGGGATACAAGACCAAGGAAGAAATCCTCGGAAGATGCCGTTTCATGGGCAACGGAGCCCCGTACCTCTATTGCATGGGCAACACCCATGACTTTACAGATGAACAACTTGCAGACATCTGCAAAGAAGTCCACAAACTTGGATGCTACATAGGATTCGCAGGCACATACGAAGACCGGGGCCGCTCGGAAAAGATGCTCGCACTGGGAATGGACTTTTCCGCCACCGGATGCGAAATCAATGAAATCGTTTCCGGCAATCTCTGCAACCTCACCGGAGACCTCAGATTCGACGACTTCAAGACCAAAGGAAAGAACGAGGAAGGAGTCCTCCATCTGGCTGACGGACAGACACTTGTACCTAACGCAAAACTCAAGTCACAGTTCCTTTCAGGAGGCAGCCTCCACATAATGTTCAAGGGAAAGATACATGTCGATATGGGAGACTATATCCACTGCGACTATGAGTCAGACGGCTCACGCTCGACATGGATAAGTTCATATTTCATCGAGCAGGCGCCTACATTCAAGATTACCGCCATAGGACCTGTGGAAATCACAACCATCACCTACAAGGCATCCAAAATGTAAAGAGACGAAACATGAAAAAGATAGCAGCATTGATACTGACATTCTGCGGCATCGGCACACTCGCAGGCGCAGCAGACAAGTCATCCGGCGGGACCGGTCCAGACTGGCAGAACGCTTCGGTCGTAGAACGGAACAGGATGCCGATGAGGGCGACATTCCACACGGACAACCCCGTCATGAGCCTCCACGGACTCTGGAAATTCAAGTGGTACGAGACCCCGGAGAGCAGGCTGACAACATTCTACAGCATTGACACTGAAGACAATGCGTGGGACACCATGCCCGTTCCCGGAATCTGGGAGGTCAACGGATACGGCGACCCGCTCTACGTCAACATAGGCTACTGCTGGAAAGGCCAGTTCGAAAACAATCCGCCTTTCGTCCCGACCGCGAAAAACCATGTGGGCCAATACAGGCAACATTTCACCATCCCGTCAGACTGGGCCGACAAGCAAATCATAATGAACATCGGTTCCGCCACGTCCAACATCCGCGTATGGGTCAACGGAAAGGAGGTCGGATACAGCCAGGACAGCAAGCTCGAGGCCAGATTCGACGTCACGAAATTCATCAGACCGGGCGTAGACAACCTCATCGCCTTCGAAATCTTCCGCTGGTGCGACGGAACCTACCTCGAAGACCAGGACTTCTGGAAACTGACCGGAATCGCCCGCGAAACCTACCTCACCGCGCGCGACCGCAGCCACATCGAGGACATCCAGGTCAATGCCGATGCAGACGGCACCTTCACATGGAAAGTCCTGACAACCAAGACTGTACGTAAGGTCAATGTCAGACTTCCGGAACTCGGATACAGCGTCAGCCTCACGAAACCGACCTCCACCGAGGACGGGCTGAAGGTATTTGAAGGCACAGCGTCAATGCCGGAAGCCAGACTATGGTCCGCCGAAACTCCCAACCTCTATAAGGTCAATGTCAATGTTTCCGACGGGCAGAAAACCTGCGAAAACGCCTCTCTGAAAACAGGATTCAGAACGGTGAAAATCGACGGCAAGCTCCTCTATGTGAACGGCCAGCCGATTCTGATAAAAGGAGTGAACCGCCACGAGATGAACCCTTACGGCGCCTACAACATTTCCAAGGCAGATATGCGCCGCGACCTCAAGATAATGAAAGAGCTGAATATCAATACAGTACGAACCTGTCACTATCCAGACGACCCGTATTGGTATGAACTCTGCGACGAATACGGCCTCTATGTCATCGACGAGGCCAACAACGAGGCCCACGGACTTGGCTACGTAGAAGGCACCATCGCCAAGAACCCTCTGTACAACAAGGAGATAACCAACCGTGTAGAGAGAATGATGAGACGCGACCGCAACCATCCGTCAGTCATCATCTGGAGTCTCGGAAACGAGGCCGGCAACGGAAAGAACTTCTATGACGCCTACGACTTCGCCAAAGCCTTCGACACCACCCGCCCGGTACAGTACGAGCAGGGACAGGGCGGAGCGAACAGGGACCGCAACTCCGACATCTTCACCCCGATGTACATCCGCTATGCCAATGCCGAGAAGTATATCAATGAAAACCAGGACCGTCCGTTCATAATGTGCGAATACGCGCACGCGATGGGCAACTCCATGGGAGGCTTCAAGGAATATTGGGACATTATCCGCAAATATCCTACGTTCCAGGGCGGCTGCATCTGGGATTTCGTGGACCAGGCGCTTTACAAGCCGGCGGACGCAGAGAAATACGGCTCCGACCACATTTTCGCGTTCGGAGGCGACTACAATGACGAGGACCCGAGCGACGCATCCTTCATGTGCAACGGTCTCATTTCCACAGAGCGCGAATGGCACCGTCACGCATACGAGGTCCGCTATCAGCACCGCTCCATACTCGCATGGGCAAGCAAGGAAGAGGCAGCAGAGGGCAAGATCCACATTTTCAATGAATATTTCTTCATCCCTCTCGACAGGTTCTCCCTCGACTGGGAACTTGTGCGCAACGGAACAGCCATCAAAAGGGGCTGTGTCAATGCCATTGAACTTCATCCTCAGGACTCAGCTGTCATTGACCTCGGCTACAGCATTGACAAAACTCTGGCCGAAGGTTCCGACATTTACCTGAATCTAAGTTTCAGGCTGAACCGGGAGGACGGAATCCTGCCGGCAGGGACTGAGCTTTCATATGAGCAGATTGCCATTGCCGAGAACTGGAACTGTTCTGAAAATCAAGCTGATACGAAGCTGTCAGGTCTTCCTTTCGAAGTCGTATTCGACAAGCGCACAGGGGCATTGACAAAGTACTCGGTGTTCGGCAGGAATCTGATTTCTGAGCCGATTCTTCCGTGCTTTGGGCGCGCAGTCACCGACAATGACGAAGGCATGCTGGTGGATTTGTCTTTCGACAAGGAGGCGCGCCGCATGTTCGACACGTGGAGGACGCCGGCATTAGAGGCGGAGTCAATGTCAGACGAGATGGACGGGGATGTACGCGTCGTTACGGTCCGCTACAGGCCGATAGAGGATTACCTCAGGCCGGTATTGACATATAGCATTGACAATCGTGGTGTTATAAAGGCGAAACTTTCGCTGGAGGATGCCGGCAGGCTGAAAGAGGCTCCGCATTTCTTCAGGGTCGGAGTCGAGTTTGCGATGCCTGGTGAGTACTCTGTCATTGACTTTTACGGTGAAGGTCCTTTCGACAGTTATTGTGACCGCAGGAGTTCGGCGCTGATGGGGCATTATACCCAAAGTGTGAGCGAGCAGTACGATTTCAGCATGGTCCGTCCGCAGGAGTGCGGCACGCATTGCGGCCTCAAATGGTTCAGCGTCATCGACAAAAATGGCAATGGTATCCGCATAACTTCTTCTGCGCCAGAGTTTTCCGCATCAGCCCTGCCGGTATCGCGAAAGATGCTTGACCGCAATCCGGAGTTCAAGCATTCTCTGGAACTGAAGAAGGTGGCGCATGAGGCGGACCGCACAAACGGCCAGACCTACGTCAACATTGACCTCAAGCAGATGGGCCTCGGCTGCGTCTCCTCTTTCGGCGACCACCCGCTCCCGACCTACCTGATTCCAGCCGACAATTATTCATTCGAAATAACAATAGCACCGATATGGGAAGAATAAATAAGATAATTTCAATGATGCTGGGGGCGGCGATAACTCTTGCTGCGGCGGGAGGATGCTCCAGCGAAGACACAAAAACTGAAACATCAGCGCTTTTGTCTCCTGACAAGAATCTGGAGATGAAATTCAGCATGTCAGACAACGGAACACCTTATTATTCATTGGATTACAAAGGAAAGCACATTATCTTGGATAGTCGGCTGGGATTTCTGCTGAGAGGGGATCTGAACGTGTCTGAGGTGAAGGTTCAGGGCGACAAAATCGACAAAGTGGACAAGCATCCCCAGATAGATTTCTACAGGGATTTCGAAGTTGCCGACGTGAAAACCGACAGCCTGGACTACACTTGGGCACCGGTCTGGGGAGAAGAAGACTCCATCAGATGCCACTATAACGAATTGACAGTCAGCCTTAAGCACAAACCGACCGGAAGAGACATGGCCATCAGGTTCAGGCTTTTCAATGATGGTCTCGGCTTCCGCTACGAGTTCGGTCCAATGGCTTGGCCGGAGTATTTCATCATCAATGATGAGCTGACGGAATTCGCTATGGCTGAAGACTATACGGCCTTCTGGATTCCGGGGGACTTCGATACGCAGGAATACGAATACACACGCTCCCGCATCTCCGAAATCCCGTCATTGGTGGCGGATCAGCTGCTTCCGAACCCGTGGCATTTCCCGTATTCTGTCAATGCAGTGCAGACTTCGCTCCAGATGAAGTCGGATGACGGTGTCTATGTCAATCTTCATGAGGCCGCACTTGTGGATTATTCCTGCATGAACCTGGAACTCGAGCCGGGGACATTGACCTTCAAAGCGTCTCTCGTTCCGGACGCGACCGGCGGCAAAGGCACTATCCAGACTCCGGCCAAGTCCCCGTGGAGGACGATTCAGGCAGCTGGAGTCAAGGCTCGTACTGAATCTCAATGAGCCTTGCGCCCTGGATGACGTTTCATGGATTCATCCTGTAAAATATATCGGTGTCTGGTGGGAAATGATCAGCGGAAAGGGGTCCTGGTCTTACACCGGAGATGTCCGCCCGGTGGATATCAACACCGTGGACTACAGCAAGTTGCCTCACTCGCCAAAGCACAGCGCCAACACAGAGAATGTGCGCAGATACATTGACTTTGCCGCTAAGCACGGCTTCGGTGAGGTTCTGGTAGAGGGCTGGAATATCGGCTGGGAGGACTGGGAGAGTTTCTCGAAGAACGATGTTTTTGATTTTGTGACGCCTTATCCTGATTTCGATATTGCAGGTCTCAACGAATATGCCCACTCCAAAGGCGTGCGTCTTATGATGCATCATGAAACATCCTCATCCATAAGGAATTACGAGCGTCACATGGATGACGCCTACGACCTTATGAATAAGTATGGCTATGACGCGGTCAAGTCCGGTTACGTGGGCCAGATTTTTCCGCGCGGCGAGCATCACTATGGACAGTACATGAACAATCATTACCAGTATGCCATCCGCAAGGCGGCCGAGCATCATATCATGGTCAATGCGCATGAGGCTGTCCGTCCGACGGGCCTGTGCCGCACCTACCCGAACATGATAGGCAACGAATCTGCCAAAGGAACTGAATATCAGGCTTTTGGAGGTCTCCATCCTCAGCACGTCACGATTCTTCCGTTCACACGTCTGAACGGCGGTCCGATGGATTATACCCCAGGAGTCTTCGTGATGGACATGAAGGAAAATTGCCCGACCAACAAGTCTCATGTCAATGCTACCATCTGCAATCAGCTGGCGCTCTACCTTACAATGTATTCGCCGCTCCAGATGGCTGCCGATTTCCCTGAGCACTACATGAAATACTCAGATGCATTCCAGTTCATAAAGGACGTAGCTGTCGATTGGCGCAAGTCCAAGTATCTGTTCGCAGAACCGGGTGATTATCTGATAGTTGCGCGCCAGGCCAAGGATTCAGGTCAATGGTTTGTAGGCGGTGTCACCGATGAGCTCTCCCGTTCGTTCGAAGTGCCGATGTCGTTCCTGGATACCGGAGAGAATTATGAAGTGACCCTCTACGCCGATTCAGAAGACGCTGACTATAAGACGAATCCGCAGTCATATGTAATATCGAAGGTCAATGTGACGAGCGAGTCCGTGGTGCCGGTAAAAATGGCTCCTGGCGGCGGATTTGCAATGTCCGTAAGGAAGATGTAAAATGAGATTCCTGAGTGGCTTAGAGAGGAAACGTCCAAGTCGTGCTTAGAAAGAGACTTTAACAGAAACCGCTGAGAGCACGTCAAGACGCAACTCCGGAAACACTTTACCTGACGGGGCCCGTCCGGCAAGTACCCCTCCCCCGTAGGCGGATTAGCACTTTCTAATGCATTGACTTTCAGTAACTTACAAACAAGCAATCCGCCGACACCTCCGCTTTTGGCAGGGTCGGCGGATTTGCACTTCATTAACTCACTAGTTTACAGTCACTTAAGCGCAACAGAATCCGCCAACCCCAGGAGGTCCGGACGTAAGAGCATCCTCTGTCAAAACGAAACTACAACGCGTTCAATGCAAACGCATCTGAAAATGGAATCCGACTATGCTCTTGGTGACAATCAATCCATGCTTTTTCCATGTGACTTATTTCTGAAATATCCCTGGATGACATATTACGGAATCTTGAACATACCAGATCCATAATTTGGATTTCTTCAGCAGAGAAACAAGATTTATCCGCAACTTTAGAAGCAGTCAGCACACTCCCCTCATAACTCCCGACAACACGAATATCTTGTTTAATCTCATCAAACTGACTATAGACACGATCCCAATTCTCAGGGACTGGTCCATAGTTAATAGCCTTGTATGACAATCCGCTAATTGCAATTCCCCGTTCCCTATACGAAAGGAAATCAATATAGAACAGCAACTTATTCATCTTGGTATAGAAAATATCCCCACATTGCTGTATCAAATATAACAAAATGTTTTTCAGGCGGTCCAATGACAACGGCGCAAATCCATTTTCCTGTGAGCGTGAACAATTGTAAACATGCAGTATCTCATAATGCTCAATGGGATAGCCCTCATAATCACCTATCACTTCATTGACCTTGGACTTGATTCTGGAGTAGTCTTTTTCACTCAGAAACCCTCTGGCACTTTCCACCAAATCAAGAAATGATTTAGGATTTGCTATAGAGCGGATCATTTTACCATTTGAAAGGCTTGGAATTTCTCCCTGCTCATATTTCCGCCACTGATTTTCTCCAAATCCGAGAATCAGTGACATCTTGGATGCAGAAAGCCCATAACGCTCCCTGATTGCACAGATCTCGTCGGTATATGGAATACCATATTTAGAACAATACTGATTGTGCATCTGCATTACCCACACATTATCCGATTCTGTGGTGGTGAATTGCTCTTTAGTATCTTCACAAATATAATAAGGAACCATCACCCTGAACGTTTCTTTACGGAACTCGATTTCCCGCCATTCCCAATGAAGGGTAACTTTTCCGCCCGTAAGAGGGCTAATCATATTTTTAGGGTCCTGTAACATAACTACTCCTCTTTTTCATCAGTTTTTAACGGATAAGTCATAGGATATTCAGCTCTATGGAATGAAATACAGATCGTTTTCAAGTTTGGTCGTCCAATAGTAACCTTGATATAAGTCTCAACACCTTTGATGTCCTTTCCGAATACCCACATTTCCCCATAGTCATTCAATAAGTCTCGGATAGGTCCCTCAGAATAATGTTCCACCTGAATAGTCTTAATTTCTTCAAGTCGCTGGACAGGGGTTATATTAATGTCGGCAAGAGCCTTCATATTCTTTTCTCGACCATCCAGAAAGACTATTCCCCAGACCTCAAGTTTCACCTTGAACTGACTCAAGAACTCCTCCACCTCTCTACGCGTTGCCATAATGTTTGTCCTTAATCAATTTTTCTCAAAGATACAGAATTTTTTTCAACGCGCAATACAAATCACACCTTAAAGTTGGATTTTCACATATTTCCAAATAAATACCCAACGTTATTATCCAACATCCAATCTCCATGGCTGTCTTAAAAGTCCTCGCGAGACTGAAATACTCCTACCCATAATACAAGGCCGAAAGCGGATTCTCGATTCCCACTCAGGAATATTTGACTTTTAAGACAGCCGACCCCAGGAGGCCCGGACAAGCCAACATCCGATTGCCAGACGAGAAGCCGCCACCAGTTCCCGGACAAGACTCCCGTCAACGCCGACTATCCAAGTCAACACGCAACAGAAGAGAGGCCTTACGCCGACTCGCTGCCGTCCTCGCCGAACCGTCCGTCCTTGGCCTCGAAAATCACCGACGGCTCCATCACCTCTACCGTATGCCAGGCCCCTGACGGAACCACGCACCCGAAATTCCCCGCCGCCGGATCCATGCTGAACCTCTCCACCTCACGGAACGACCGCTCCCCCGACGCCGACAACACCTCCTCAAAAATCACCTCCGTCACCTTCCCGCAAAGAAGCATCACACTCTCATTCGAATTCGGATGCCTGTGAATCGGCACCACCGTCCCCGGCATCAACGCATTCAGCATCCGCTGACTACCATCCCCCGCCGAAGTTCTCAAATCGAAATTCTGCCTCAGCCTCGGATTCACCGCCGCCTTCCCCAGCAGCTCCGCAACAAGATTCTTGTCAATGTCAATCATAATTATCAATGTTAAAGTCAATATCAATGCTACCGCCCGGTTCCACAATTCCCATCAATGCCGCCACACCCGCGAAGCGCACACTACCCTACAACCACATAAGCCTTATTCCCAGATATCATCAAGTCCTGACTCCCAATTCGGGAACGGAGGATTCTTCTACAGCTCACCATAACTTTTAAAGGTACTACAAAATATTGAAATTTCCCGCGAGCGAGGACACGGCAAACGGTATGAGTAACAAATTCCATCAGGCGGGACGACGCCACAGCCCTCTCTGTAACACATTGATAATCAAGCACCAATTATTTTAGGCGTGGATTTCCGCCGATTTTTTGCTCACTAATCCACACCGAATTCAACAACTCACTATGAATCAAACAATTACAAAAATCAATGTGGCACCGTCCCGACAACAAAACTACTGAAACGCGGAGTGCAAATGCACAGAAGTCTTCACTCATACTTCCTTTTCCTCAAAACCAGTAAATCCAAGCCGTTAATCCAAGTGGCAGAATTTAGGATTATACAAAAAAATGTTAAACTCACGGTTCAAAAAGCGCCCTCTTCATTTTGTCAATGACAACAAGATTCCGCTTTAAGCAACTGTCAATGATACATATCCAAATCCTTGTCAATGCCAAGCCATCCCCTCAGACTGTCCGAAACATCTCCACGGCCAAGCCGTACAATCATGTGACACTAATACGCTAATACACATCACCAAAAAAACGGAGCGATCAAGACTCCGCCTATCCTAACTCAAAACACTACCGAACAATGGATGTTAATGATATCATATAAAAGTTGTTTAATAAGACTCATCACAACGCTTTATTTCTACGTAAAACGTCCTTTAATTCTTCAGAACACTGGACCTCACTAAAGTCATAAGCTGCTACATCGAATGCAGTAATGACATAAAATGAATATTTGTAATCAGTCCAATCATCAGAACAAAACATAATCCGGCCATTAGACAACACTGCAACTATTTGATCATTCTGCACATTAAAGCCTATATCCAAGATATCCCCATCTATTATATTCTTTGGTCCATGATAAGGATGTTCTTTCCACCACCCGATTCTCTTGCCATCATAAGAATACTTTTCAAAATAATAGTGGGTCTTTAATATATGATGCCCATCCGATTCTACAATGATTGTCTTTTGTGGATGCACGACCATCATTGAGTTTTTATTTGGTAATTGTAAGTGTCTCAGAACAGCGCCATTTCCCGTATGATACATATCCAGATTTCCGTTAGCCAACGCTACCGCTATAAATGGCTGCTCCTCAAACAGTCCTATGCTTTCTATTGTAGAATATCCACCATTGAAAGTCAATAAAGATTGATCTCTGAAACTGCGTATTTTTGCGACATTCCCTTTATTGTTGACAGCAGCAATAGAATTATCTCCAAGTATGCATATCAGACTTGGATCTGCAACGGGACTATCTAAAATACTGCTCTTTCCTGTTCTCAGATTATACAAGAATACCTTTCCTTCTTCTTTTCTTACAACACAATCATCTTTACAAAAGATTTTACCACGATTGCTTGAAAGGAAGTATTCTTCAAAAACTTGTTCTTTATGGAGTCTTACATCATACACCCATGTGCCATGACGAAACATTTTGCCTAACATCCAATCTCCGTTTTCTGAAAGATGAATACTATCAACATTACTCGGGCAAGTCAACTCTTCCAATTTACTGCCGTCATTTAAGTTCCAAAGTTGTACACGCCTACGTTCTCCAAAAACTTCGTAACTAAGTGTAATGGCATTGCTTCCATCACCTGATATTGTAGCATCTTTCAATCTGGCCTTTCCTCTTGCAAGTATACCTATAGTTTCATTCTCATGCTCCAATATCAAACGACCGTCCGCATAAGAAATAGCACAAAAATTCTCATCACCAACTTTATCAATCTCGCCGTGGCTTTTGTCAAATTGCTTTTTCTCGTATCTATTTAACATTGAGATGTCATGACCTTGCGCTGGATTCAAATATATGTCCTTTCCTTGATTTATTGTCTTGCGTGTAAAATCTGTAAGGCTATAAATAACCTCACGGTTAGGATAAT
>OLYC01001661.1_pt1 | contig 14758 bp, 8 predicted proteins | sample 1674271 | NCBI WGS metagenome assembly OLYC01 (sample SAMEA103958154, study PRJEB25191) | human gut metagenome
GCGGTTGCAGTCGATGCAGGGGTTTGGCGTCGCGCCGCGCTCGTAGGACGAGATGAAGCGGTCGATGACCTGTCCCTTGAAGTCGTCTGAAAAGTTGAAGACATAGTAGGGGATGCCGAGGCGCAGCGCGACGAGACGCGCGTCCTCGACGTCTTCAAGCGAGCAGCAGGTCTTCGTGCGGCTGACGCCGATGTCCTCGTTGTGGAAGAGCTTCATCGTCGCGCCGATGCACTCGCAGCCCTGCTCCTTCATCAAAAATGCGGCGACGCTCGAGTCCACACCACCGCTCATCGCAATGAGTACCTTATCCATATTTCCTCACATCATGCGGCACGCTTTGGCGCAGGGAATGTCCCTGTGAGAAGCGATGCCGCATTTATCATTTTGCCTTATTTTGCCGTGCTTTTATAGAGCGAACTGCTTTTTGCCGCTGACGAGGTCCTTCCACAGCGGGGACATGCCGCGTAAGTATTCCACGACCTCGGGCACGGCATCGAGGATGCGGTCGATTTCCTCGTCGGTGTTCCACTCGCACAGGCTCAGGCGCAGCGAGCCGTGCGCCACGTCATGCGGGCGGCCGATGGCCAGCAGCACATGGCTTGGGTCGAGCGAGCCGGATGTGCACGCGCTGCCGGACGACGCGCAGATGCCCTTTGCGTCGAGAAGAAGCAGCAGGCTCTCGCCCTCGACGCCCTCGAAGCAGAAGCTCACGTTGCCGGGGAGGCGATTCACGGGATCGCCGTTGAGCGCGCTGTGCGGGATCTTGGACAGGCCGTCGATCAGGCGGTCGCGCAGGGCGCTGACCCTTTTCGCATTCTCGTCGAGGTGTGCGCAGGCATCTTCGAGCGCCGCAGCCATGCCCATGACGGCGGGAAGATTTTCCGTACCCGCGCGCTTGCCGCGTTCCTGCGAGCCGCCCTCGATGAGGTTCGTCAGGAAGACGCCCTGACGGGCGTACAGCACGCCGGTGCCCTTCGGCCCGTGGAACTTGTGCGCGGAGAGCGACAGCAGGTCGATGTTCTGCGCCTTGACGTCAATGGGCAGATGCCCCGCGGCCTGCACGGCGTCGGTGTGGAACAGCACGCCCGCCTCGCGGCAGACGGCGCCGATCTCGCTGATCGGCAGGATGGAGCCGATCTCGTTGTTGGCGTACATGACGGAAACCAGGCACGTATCCTCGCGGATGGCGCGCTTGACCTGCTGCGCCGTCACGGTGCCAATGGGGCCGACAGGGAGCAGCTCGACGGTGAAGCCCTCTTTTTCGAGCTTTTGGAGCGTGTGCAGCACGGCGTGGTGCTCGAATGCGGTCGAAATGATGTGCTTTTTGCCCTTGCGTTCGCCGAGGCGCGCGGCGGAGAGGATGGCCTGATTGTCGGCCTCGCTGCCGCCGGAGGTAAAGTAAATTTCGCGCGGGGAGGCGTTCAGGCACTTGGCGATGCGGTCGCGCGCGCTGAGCAGCGCCCCGGCCGCCTGCTGGCCGACGGAATGCAGGCTTGAGGGGTTGCCGTAGATCGTCTCCAGATAGGGGAGCATGGCGTCGATCGCGGCACGGCTCATTTGGGTCGTCGCGGCGTTGTCCGCGTAAATAGTGGTCATTGAGATAAATCCTATCTTATAAGTATGTTGATATGATACACAGGAACGCCCGCTTTGTCAATGGATTTTGAGATCGTGAGGGGAGTGCAAAAAGGAAGAACCGCTCTTGCGAGCGGTTCTTCCTTTTACAATAGGGGGTGGAGGATTTTTGACTTACTTTTCCAGCTGCGTCCAGTCGCGGGTCTCGCGCAGCTCGGTCCACTTCTCATACTTGGAGTTCGTCTTGAACTTGTAGTAGTGGCTGTTGGTCGCTTCCTGAACGGCGAGGTAATACCAGGCCTTCGGGTTCGCGTTGTCCGTCCAGACCGTCATGTTCGGGAGGAGATCGTCCTCGGTCTCGGGCTGGCGGTTGAGGACGCGGTTGACGAGCGTCATGGTCTCGGCACGGGTGATGTCGCGCTGAGGGCCGAAGGTGCCGTCGGGATAGCCCGTGATCCAGCCGTTGTTGTAGGCGATGCTGATCTCGTCCTTGGCCCAGTGGGTCGCGATGTCGCTGAACTTCGCAGCGGTCTTGTCGCCGTCGTTGTCGAAGCGGGCGGCGATGGCGGCGAACTCAGCGCGGGTGATGGCGGCGTTCGGGCGGAACGTGCCGTCGGGATAACCCGTGATGATGCCCATGGAGCTGAGGGTCGAGACCGCGGTGTTGTACCAGTCGGCGCGCGTCACGTCGGAGTAGCGGTTGGTCTTGGTCAGGTTCTCGTCGCGGACGTCGTCGGTCAGCAGGCGGAAGAAGATGGTCGCGACCTCGGCGCGGGTGATGTTGTTCTGCGGGCGGACCTCGCCGTTGCCGTAACCGACGATATAGGCGAAGTGATCCGTCGTGTTCAGACCGAGCGCGTCATCGTCTTCGATCTCCACAGTGGGCTTGGGACGGGGATGATGACCACCGCTTCTGGTGATCTCAAGGTAACCGTCTTTCACAATGATCTCGAATTCCTTGTAGATCTTAGAAGAGACGATGAAGTCACCCTTAGTCAGGTACATATAGTAGGTGCCCTTATCAGTACCCTTAGCTTCTGGCTTGAAACCATCCTTCGGGGTAACCTTGACGCCCTCCGGTGCGGTATAGGTGAAGCCGGTGACGGACTGCTCCTTGCCGTTATATCTCACGGTCTTGGTGTTGCCGGTGATGGTAACGGTGACCTTGTCGGTGATGGGGGTGACTTCCAGCGTGCCCTCAGTCTTGGTGATGGCGTAGTTGCTGTCTTTGAACTTTTCACCCTTGGCGAAAGTGATGGTGTTGGTGACCGTACCGACGTCAGTGATCGTGCCGGTGGCCTTGATGTCAGTGACCTCGCCATCAACGAAACTGCCGGTAACGGTGACCTCAGGCTTCGTCAGAGCGGTGCCGTCGTAAACCTTGCTGTCGCTGGCGGAAGTCAGGGTGACCTCGCGCTTGGTGATGGTCAGGGAACCGTCGGTGACCACGAAGGTGACCTTGGAGAAGTTCGCGTTCTTGTTCTCGAAGTTCTCAGGCTTCAAGCCCATCGGATAGGTGCCAGCATCGGTGCCCTTGGCCAGAGCGGTGCCGCTGAAAGTGAAGTCGTTTTCGGTATAGCGATTGTCACTTCTCTCAACGGTGTAGCCGGTTACGCTCTTTTCGGTGCCGTCGTACGTCACGGTGCTGGTGTTGCCCTTGATGGTGACGGTGATCTTGTCGGTGATCTGAATGGACTTCCACTGTGCGTAGAGGTCATTGCTGCCGTTCTTATCCGCACGAGCATCGTCGTCTTTTTCGAACTCGACCTCTTGCTCACCAGATTTGGTGCTCCAGCCGATGAACTCGTAACCAGTGCGGTCAGGGAGATCGAGTGCGCTATAATCGGCAACGGAGAATTTGCCGTTGTTGGGCATGGCGTTGGTTGTACGCTTGGAATCCGTACTACCAAAATTGCTGTGATAGGTGACAGTGACCGTTTCGGCCGTATCACCGTAGACGGCGTAGAGGGTCACGTTGCCGGTGATCTCGATGCTGCTGTTGGGGTAATACTCGACTTTTGTGTCGTTTTCCTTAGTTGTCCAGCCGAGGAAGACCTTGTTGGCAGGGAGCGGGTCTAAGTTATTAAGAACGGTTGCTTTGCTGTTGTTGGCGTACTTCTGTGCATCAACAGTCTCTTGAGCTGTGATGCTGGAATCAACAACATACGTCACGCTGTAACCAGCCTTGTTGCCGATGCGGGCATAGAGATCAATATCCTTAGTGATCGCAGTGTTGAAGTTGAACGGCGTGCCGTCTTCATAAGTCCAGCCGAGGAAGGTATCGCCGTCAGCGAGCGTGACTGTGGGCATATCGTCTTTGTTGATCGTGCGACGCAGAGAAACATTCTCAAAAGTCTTGAGTATGGTTTCCTTGTCGGCGTCATAGACCGTCACCGTAAAGGTGGGAGCCTCCCACTTGGCGTAAACGGTGATGTTCTGCGCGGGCATGGTTTTGCCGGTGAAAATATAGGAGTCGCCCTCGCACAGCTCGTTGTCGTACCAACCAGCAAACTCATAGCCTACCTTGCCTGCGGGAGCAGTGGGCGTGTAGTTCGCATCACTGATATCCTGCTGATATTTCTTGCTGAGAGTTTTATCTTCTGCACCGCCGTTGATGAAGACAATGTTGTAGCTGTTACGGGTGTAGTAGAATCTAGCACCGTCATACTTTTCATAATAACCATTAAACCAGTCACCACCTTGTTCCGCTGTATACGTTTTAAACGTGAAGCCGGTAATGGGATATCTATCCTCATCAGTGACGCTATAACCAGTTCCAGGACTGGTATCACTGTGGTGCAGTTTATAAGTTACACCATTCTTAACAGTTCCAGTTTCACCGGGGAGAACTTCTACATAATAGTAAGCAGTTTCACTACCATCGCCAGTTTTCGGTCCGTAGAATGTAGCACCATTCAAAGGCATTATATCAATATTGGACTGATAGGTATCGGCATCAAGCCTTACTGCCCATGTTGTTTTAATATTTCCAGAAGTTGGCCATTTGTCAGAAATATTTGCACCGTACTTGGCGGTGATACGGTAATCTGTGTATTCCTGACCTAAGGTATAGTATCCGGAACTGAAAGGAGGATGATGCCAAGTGCGAGCAAAAAACTTGATAGTATACTCGTTGCGCGTATAACGCACATTAACAATGGTAGAACCGTCACCTGCGATGGTTTCCTGAGTGATCGTCTGTGCGGTGAAGCCATCATAAGACTTGGCACTGGCGGTAGTTTTACTGCCGGCGGTACCGGTCAATGTTTCCGAATCCTGATAGGAGTAGTCGTTATCGTCTGCGTTTTCCAGCCAGTGGATAACGGTGTAGTTGGTGTTGCCCGCAGCAGTCCACTGCGCGGTCAACTCGACATTTTCAGACAGGGACTTGTTAAAATCGTATTTACCCTGAGCATCATACCAGCCATCAAAAGTGTAACCGGGCTTGCTCGGATTAGCAGGGGGAGTGGGAGTAGTGCCGTTTGCCACAAACAGCGGTGCAACATAGCTGCCGCCGTTAGAGTTAAACTCAATCCAGTGGCCTTTCTCTACAATGGGGTAAAGATAGGTAGTGCCATCGTTGAAGGATACGGAAGTGATATGGTTGCCGCTCGCATCTTTCCAACCGGTAATGGCTTCATCAGCGCCGATGGGGAAAGCAACATCACTGAAATCATTAAGGGGGTCTGTCGCTGTTACTTCCTTGGTAGCGATGATGCGTGCACCCTCACCTTCGCCGTCCATGAAGTAGACGTAGCACACGGGATCAAACTTGGCGTAGAGGTTTACGTCGGTGCTATCTTCCGTGACGATGATTGCGGTTCCGAAATTAGAGAACTGTTCATCACCATCGTACCAGCCAACAAATTTGTAGTCTTTCTTCTCGGGAGTGGCCGGAGCGTCGAGAGATTCGTTGTTCTTGATGATCTGCGAGTAATAGGGTGTTTTGTCACCTTCATTGAGATAGAAATTATAGGTGATATACTTGTCAGTATCCGGTCTGACGATTCGCATGACTGCCGGATTTGCCGCCAGCACGTTCAGCGGCAATAGCGACAGCGTCATCACGAGGACCAGGAGCCAGGTGAGAAGGCGCTTGCCAACTTTCTTCTCAGACATAAAAAAATCCTCCTTCTTCTGCCTGTACGGCGCGAAGAAGGGGGGAGGTAATCTGCATTTGGCAACCGGCTGCCGTGCGGCGCGAGCGCCGTTTAGGTCCGTGGCTTTGCGACACAGGCTTTCGCCTGCTGTGCCTTTTTCTGTACAGTTGCTCTTCTGCGAGCCGCACAGATATTTGTGTTTGCCAATATTTTATGTTCACAGTATACCAGATTTGCCCAAAAATGCAAGGCGATTTTCAAAAAATATATAAGATATTAACAGAACTAATAATGCGCAGAAAAAAACGGCGGCAGGAAATACCTTGCCGCCGTGATTCGACGAATTGTGAGGTCTTACGCCACCGCGGACACGGCGAGCGTGTCGCTCTGCTGGGAGTAGGTCAGGGGGGAGACGCAGCCGGCGAAGGTGGTCTCGTTGATGACGCGCTTGGTGACGGCATAGGTCATGTCGATCTGGTACCAGTTGCCGCTGATGTTGACCTTGTTCCAGGCGTGGTAGCTGCTGCCGGCGTAGCCCTTGGTGAGGGTGCAGGGGATGTTCTGGCTGCGGCACATGGCGGCGAAGAGGGACGCAAGGTCGTAGCAGATGCCCTTGTTGCTGTTCAGGGTGGCGGCGGTGTCGGGGATGTACTTGCTGACCTTGCCGGAGGTGATGTCGCTCGCGAGCTTGGTGTCGTAGGTGTAGTGACCGGCGATGTAGTTGTAGATCGCGGTGACCTTGTCCATGTCGGTCTTGGCGTCCTTGCAGAGCTCAGCGGCCTTCTTGCACACATCGTCGCCGGAGGTGAACTGCACGTCGGTCGTGGCGATGAGGTAAGGGGCGTAGGCGTTTTCGATCTTGGCGTTGACGCGCTTGCTGGTCACGACGCGGTAGGTCGTGCCGGAGATGTTCTCGCAGAGGGAGATGGTGTAGGTGCCGTCGCCCTGCTCGAGGGAGAAGACGGCGTCCTTGCCGCTCGGGCAATTCTTGTAGGACGTCTTTTCGCTGCCGTACTGGATGCCGACCTTCAATTTGGCATTGGAGGTGTAGTTGACGGTGACGAAACCATACTTGGCATTCGTGGTGTCAATGGTGGTGCCATTGGCAGCGCTGGCGTTCACAACCGTGAACATGGACATGACAAGAAGCACTGCGAGCATAGCGCAGGCATGACGAAACAGCCGTTTCATACGGCGATCTCCTTTCGGTAACTGGCTGCCAGCCCTGTTCCCAGGGGTAAGGTCCTATAGCTTTGCGTCGCCGGTTTTCACCGGGTTTGCTATTATCGTTTGAGATGCGGTCGAAGCGGCTGCACCTACTCTTTTTTTACAGCTCACACTATATACGCGTTCTTAACGTTTGCCAACAGAGAATTTGACCTTTTTTCGACAAAAAAGCAGACAAAAAGGAGCGCGGTTTCCGCGCTCCTTTTGATGTTTTTACAATTTTCGGGCAAAATCACACGCTGAGCCAGTCGTCGAGGATAAGACCCTCGTTGTGCTTGGTGAGAAAGCCCACGCTCCACTCGCCGCCGAAGGCGATGAGCTTGCGGCCCTTGAAGTCCTCGAGCACGCGGGAGCCCGAGCAGAGCATCAGGTCCTTCACGTCGCACGGGCACTCGCGGATCAGGCGCAGGTGCTCGTAGGGGAGGCCGCTCATGCGCAGGTCGACGCCGTACTCGTTTTTCATGCGGTATTCGAACACGTCGAACTGCAGCGTGCCGACCACGCCGACGACCACGTCCTCAAAGCCGCTGTCGGGGATTTTGAAGATCTGGATGGCGCCCTCCTGCGCGATCTGCTCCACGCCCTTGACGAACTGCTTGCGCTTCATCGTGTCCTTGGGTGAGACGAGCATGAAGTGCTCGGGCTCGAACGTCGGGATGCCGGAGAAGCGGAACTTTTTGCCGGGCATCGTGATCGTGTCGCCGATGGAGAAGATGCCGGGGTCGAACACGCCGATGATGTCGCCCGCGTAGGCCTCGTCGACGATCTCGCGCTCGGCGGCCATCATCGTCTGCGGCTGGGAAAGGCGCATCTTGCGGCCGGACTGGACGTGGAAATACTCGGTGTCGCGCTCGAACTTGCCCGAGCAGATGCGCATGAAGGCAAGGCGGTCGCGGTGGGCCTTGTTCATATTGGCCTGGATCTTGAAGACGAAAGCCGAGAATTCGGGGGAGTAGACGTCCACCTCGCCCGCGTCGCTCACGCGCGGAAGCGGCGGCGTGGTCATCTCTAAAAACGCGTTCAAAAACGGCTCGACGCCGAAGTTCGTCAGCGCGCTGCCGAAGAACACGGGGGAGAGCTTACCATGGCGCACGGCGTCCAGGTCAAAGTCACGGCCTGCGCCGAGCAGCTCGACCTCTTCGGCGAGCGTATCGCGGCGGGACTGACCGATCAGGTCGACGAGCGCGGGATCATCGAGCTCGATTTCCGTGATGCCCGCCTTTTTGGCGTGGCCCGCGTCGGTGAAGTGCAGGATGCAGCGCTTATCGCGGTCGTACACACCGGCAAACTCCTTGCCGCAGCCGATCGGCCAGTTGACGGGATAGGTGTCGATGCCGAGCTCGCGCTCGACCTCCTCGCAGAGCTCGAGCGGGTCGCGCGTTTCGCGGTCCATCTTATTGATAAAGGTAAAGATGGGGATGTTGCGCAGAGCACAGACCTTGAAGAGCTTGCGCGTCTGCGGCTCGACGCCCTTCGCGCCGTCAATGACCATGACGGCGCTGTCCGCGGCCATCAGCGTGCGGTAGGTGTCCTCGGAGAAGTCCTGATGTCCCGGCGTGTCGAGGATGTTGATGCAGTAGCCGCCGTGCTGGAACTGCATGACTGACGACGTGACGGAAATGCCGCGCTGCTTTTCAATTTCCATCCAGTCGGACTTCGCCGCGCGCTCGCGCTTGCCCTTGACTTCACCCGCCTGCGCGATGGCTCCGCCGTAGAGCAGGAACTTTTCCGTCAGCGTGGTTTTACCGGCGTCCGGGTGCGAAATGATCGCAAACGTCCGGCGGCGGGAGATCTCTTCCTGTAAAGTGGCCATGACTGCCTCCTGAAAAATACGATTTACCGGGCAAGTGTATCACAGCCCCCCGCATTTTGCAACAGAATCCTAAAATCTATGCTTGACAAATCGGAAAATGTCTGGTATAGTACATCTTGTTCCGCGGGCGTAGCTCATCTGGTAGAGCGCCACCTTGCCAAGGTGGAGGTAGCGAGTTCGAGCCTCGTCGCCCGCTCCAAAAAAAGAGGTCACAACGTATGTTGTGACCTCTTTTTTGGATTCCGGCGGGAAATTAAAATGCTCGGGCGAAGTGAATTCGCCCTCCGCCAAGGTTTTGCTGCGCAAAACGCTTGTACGGCGCAAAAGCGTTGTTTTTTGCTTCGATAGGCCAAATAGATACGGGACATCCGAACTGGGTGTCCTGTTTTTTATAAGAACGTTCCTTGTCAATGATTGAAAACAGGTTTTTAATTTGCTATGATACCTTCACACTTTCCATAGGGGGATAATTTGTGAAAAAAAGATTTGCTATATGCAGCACAATAGTTTTGCTGCTGCTTTTGTCAGCCTGCGGCGCACCGCAGGCGTTGGACTTTTCCTACGCTCCGGAAGGAGAAGAACTTTCTTCTTTGATGGTGGAGACTTCACAAACTCACCGCGCAGAACTGGAGCACGTTCCCTCTGCGGCTGATTTTGCCGATGCGATTTCGGATGACCCCGCCTCGGCAGGGCTGCTGAGCGAGAGCGAGGTGGAGAGCCTTTTACGAGGTCATGCCGCGATGGAGACGGTGTCGAAGGAACAGGCGCAGTCTGATGTTTCCCTGCTGTTCCGCACGCTGCAAAGCGCTTACGGCGCTTACGAATACTTTGGGCAGGAAAAGTTTGACGCAGCGGAGGACGCTGTGACACAATGGCTTTCCTCACAGGATGATGAGATCAAAGTTTCTGCGCTGGGAGAAAAACTGCAGGAATCTCTCGCATTCATGCTTGCGCACGACGCGCATGCCGTGATTTATGAACCGGCGGCGGAAGAGATCGAGGCGCAGGTGCGATATGAATACTTCTTTGCCGACGGCTTCTATTTTTCAAAGGATGTCAACGGCAGCTATTATATGGTGAATGACGGGGAGAGGTGGACATTGAGTAGCTTCTCCGATGAACATGTCAGCGTGCAGCCGACGCTTCTGCAAGACGGACGCATTGTTTATCAGCCGACGCTTTTTGCGCTGCGGAAGGACGCCGTGCAGAGCAGTGTCACACTGAAAAATTCTTCTGGAAAAGCGAAAATCTATCGCCTTGACTGGACGGAGAGTCAGCCGCTTGATGTTGACCTCGGCACGCTGGATTACCGCCTGATACAGGAAGACGGTCTTACCTATGTTTCCCTCCGCAGCTTTGTTTCCGGCACATATGATAATATGCTTGCACGCTATGCTCGGGAAGGGGCAAAAGCACGCGGGAGCAAAGCGGTGATCTATGACCTGCGCGGCAATGTTGGCGGCTCGGACAGTTGGCCGAGAAAGTGGATACAGAGTTTCCTCGGAACGCAGAACAGTATTGAGACCTCCATGCTGTATGCGCAGAAAAACAGCGCCCTTTTTGCTGCGGAAAACAGCGAGAGTCTGCTGCCGGAAGATGAGGGAACTTGCTTTGCCCGTGAAGTCCACGGGACCTGGTATGAAAATGATATTCCGATCATCGTGTTGGTTGACGATCATTGCGGCTCGTCCGGCGAGGGCGCGGTACAGCTTTTGAAAACGCTTGACAATGTGCTCATTGTCGGCAGCAACACGGCGGGATACCAGCTCTGCGGAAATATCAGCACCTTTACATTGCCATATACCGGCATCGGTGTGCGCTTTGGGTCAACGCTTTTCCTCTATGGGGACGGAGAAAATGTCGATCACAGGGGCTATGCTCCGGATGTCTGGTGTGATCCGCAGGATGCGCTTGCTTCAGTGCTGGCACTGCTGAAAGAACAGGGGGTCGTCAGTGCAGATGCTTGCGAAACCGTGAGAGAAAAAATAGTGAAATGATGAATTTTTCGCTCATACAGGCAGAGCGGCAGCGGGTAATAGAAGCAACTCAAATCGTATAGCACCCACACTTGGCAGGCATTCGATTCCGCAGGCTGCGCAGATCTTCAAACTGCAAACTGCCAATGTCGGGGGTCGAGGGGAACTCCCCTCGCGTTCGCTTGGGGGGTACAAGGGGGCATTCTCTCACGCGAGAGAATGCCCCCCTCTTCTGCGCGGCCACAGGGGGAGAACCTCAGTGTCCCCCTTGCGCAGCAAGCCCCTTTCATGCTATGATATTTTCACAGAAAAAGAGAAAGTGAGGAGATCATCATGACTCTCGATGAAGCGATCAAGTCCCTGATGGCTTTGCAGGCCAAGCTCGCGGCCTACGGCCACGCCATGGGCCTGCTCTTTTACGACGGGGCGACCACCGCGCCCAAGGGCACGGCGGCGAACCGCGGCCAGACCATGAGCATTTTAAGCGAGGAGGACTATAAGCTCACCACCGGCGGCGAGACCGTCGCGCTGCTTGAATTCCTCGATGAACACAAGGCGGAGCTTGACGAAAAGCAGCAGCGCATGGTGTTCCTGCTCATCAAGGATATCCGCGACATGCAGAAGATCCCGATGGATGAATACGTCGCCTACCAGCAGCTGCTTGTCGAGGCCGACGACGTATGGCACCGGGCGAAGGAGACGAGCGATTTTGCGCTCTTTGAGCCGGTGCTTGAAAAGATCTTCGAGACGAACATCCGCTTCGCACACTACTGCGCACCGGAAAAGGACCCCTACGACTACTGGCTCAGCGAGTATGAGGACGGGCTGACGATGGCGCAGTGCGACGAGTTTTTTGCAACGCTGCGCGAGCACATCGTGCCGCTTCTCAAGAAGATCAAGGCGCAGCCGCAGCTCGATGACGCGATGCTGCACGGCCATTTTCCCGAGGAGAAGCAGGCGCAGCTTTCCGACTACCTGATGCGCACGATGGGCCTCGATTTGGACCATGTCGGCCTGTCCACGACCGAGCATCCGTTTACGACGTCGCTCGGTTCGCACTTTGACGAGCGCATCACGACGCACTATTTGGAGGAGAATTTTGCCTCCTCGATGTTCTCCGTTATCCACGAGGGCGGCCACGCGCTCTACGATACCGGCAGCGCGGATGATCTCGCCTATACGGTGCTCGACGGCGGTGTCTCCATGGGCATCCACGAGAGCCAGAGCCGTTTCTATGAAAATCTGCTCGGCCGCTCGCGCGCCTTCACGGGCTTCGTGTTCCCGAAGCTCTGCGAGTTGTTCCCCGAGCTGAGCGGCCACACGGCGGAGGAATTCTACCGCGCCATCAATAAGGCGGAGCCGTCCCTCATCCGCACCGAGGCCGACGAGGTCACCTACAGCCTGCACGTCATGGTGCGCTACGAGCTCGAAAAGCGCGTGATGCACGGCGAGCTCAAGGTACACGACCTGCCGGGCGAGTGGAACCGCCTTTACAAGGAATACCTCGGCGTCAACGTGCCGGACGACAAGCACGGCGTTTTGCAGGACAGCCATTGGTCGGGCGGCAGCATCGGCTACTTCCCGTCCTACGCGCTCGGCAGCGCCTACGGCGCACAGCTGCTTCGCAAGATGAAAGAGACGGTCGATGTGGACGAGTGCCTCAAGACCGGCAATTTTGCGCCCATCAACGCGTGGAACCGCGAGCACATCTGGCAGTACGGCTGCCTCAAAAAGCCCGGCGCGCTCTTGGAGCAGGCGCTTGGCGAAAAGTTCGACCCGACGGTCTACACGCAGTACCTTGAGGAGAAGTACGGCGAAATTTACGGTTTGTAAGAGCGGAATAGCATCAAAAAGGCGGTATCCGACCGGATATCGCCTTTTTGTGCGTGAAACGTGGAAAGTCCATTGCATTGTAACCGCATTTCCGATACAATGGGCGGAGAGAGAAGCGGGTAACGAGCGGAGGAGAGACCGCACGCCCGCAATGAGAGATGGGAGAGCAAAAATGAATACTGCGCTGTATGAGACCTACGTTCAGATTTTGCATGAGGAGCTTGTACCCGCGATGGGCTGCACTGAGCCCATCGCCGTCGCCTACGCGGGTGCGCTTGCGCGCCAAACGCTCGGGACACTTCCCGAGCGCATCGAGCTGACCGTGAGCGGCAATATCATCAAAAACGTCAAGAGCGTCATCGTGCCGCACACCGGCGGACGCAAGGGACTTCCCGTCGCGGTCGCGGCGGGCGTGCGCGTCGGCGACGCCGACGCGCAGTTAGAGGTATTGGCAAACGTGACGGAGGAGCAGCTTCCGCTGCTGGACGAGTACCTTTCCGCGGCGGAGATCACGGTGAGCAAATCGCCGCTGCGCTGCCCATTCGACATTCAGGTGCGTGTTTTCGCAGGCGGGGACACGGCCTTCGTCCAGATCGTCGGCAGCCACACAAACGTCGTGCGCATCGAGAAAAACGGCGAAGTGCTGCTCAACAAGCCCTTTTCCGAGGAGGCGGCCCAGCCGCCCGAGAGCCGCAGGAGCCTGACGGTCGAGGACATTATCGCCTTTGCCGACGAGGTCGATTTAGACGACGTCCGCGCGCCCATCGCGCGCCAGATCGAATATAACACGGCCATCGCTGAGGCAGGATTGACGGGGCAGTACGGCGCGGCCATCGGAAAAATCTTGCTCGATTCCTATGGCGACAGCGTGCAGAACCGTGCCAAGGCCTGGGCTGCCGCGGGCTCGGACGCGCGCATGAACGGCTGCGAAAAGCCTGTCGTCATCAACTCTGGCAGCGGCAATCAGGGCATGACGGCTTCGCTGCCCGTCATTGTCTACGCGCGCGAGCTGAAAGCGAGCGAGGAGCAGCTCTACCGCGCGCTCGTCGTGTCGAATCTTGTCACCATCCATCTGAAAACGGGCATCGGCAGCCTTTCCGCCTACTGCGGTGCGACCAGCGCGGGCGCAGGGGCCGGGGCCGGCATCTGCTATCTGTACGGCGGGCGCTATGATGAGATCGCCCACACGGTCGTCAACGCGCTCGCTATCAACTCCGGTATGCTCTGTGACGGGGCGAAGGCGAGCTGCGCGGCGAAGATCGCCTCGGCGGTCGAGGCGGGGCTGCTCGGCATGCAGATGTACCGGCACGACAGCCAGTTCTACGGCGGCGACGGCATCGTCGTCAAGGGCGTGGAGAACACCATCCGCGCCGTCAGCAGCATCGCGCGCGACGGCATGCGCGAGACCGACAACGAGATCATCCGCCTGATGATCGGGGAGGAAACTGTCAAATGAAGATACTTGTCACAGGCTTCACGCCGTTCGGCGGGGAGCAGATCAACCCCTCGTGGGAGGCGGCACGCCGGCTTCCCAACCGCATCGGGGGAGCAGAGCTCATCAAGCATGAAATTCCGACGGAGTTTGACGCCTCCGGTGCTGCGCTGCACAAACTTTTGACGGAGCTGCGTCCCGACGCGGTGCTCTGCGTCGGCCAGTACGGCGGCGCAAATTGCATACGCGTCGAGCGCGTGGCCATCAACCTGCGCGACGCGCGTATCGCCGACAACGCGGGTAAGCAGCCGACGGACGAGCCGGTCGTGGCCGGAGGTCCGGACGCCTATTTTGCGACGATCCCGACGCGCGAGATCGTCGACGCCCTGCGTGAGCAGGGGATTCCCGCTCAGCTCTCGTACTCCGCAGGCACGTTCGTGTGCAACAATCTCCTTTACTGCGCCCTGCACGAGAGCGAGCGGAGCAATCCAGCCCCGCGCTGCGGCTTTGTCCACGTCCCTTACCTGCCCGAGCAGACCAAGGACGGCAACGCGCCGAGCATGGGTTTGGAAATGATGGTCAAAGCGCTGGAAACCGCGGCGGAAGTGATCGCGGAGGAAGAGAAGCAGTGAACTGAAAATAAGAAAGCCCGCGGCAAATCACCGCGGGCTTTTGCTATTTATACTGTTGCAGGCTTGGGGAAATCATTCCTACTTGCTCCCTGAAACTGGGACCGAAACGATTTTGTAAGCAGCTCTCAGAGCGTCTGTTTCCGTCCAGCACCTCAAAGCCTGTCTACAAG
>OLYC01001664.1_pt1 | contig 14729 bp, 13 predicted proteins | sample 1674271 | NCBI WGS metagenome assembly OLYC01 (sample SAMEA103958154, study PRJEB25191) | human gut metagenome
TGGCCACAGAATAGCACTCCTTCGCTGCGCGAAGGTCTTTCCTTGCAGCCTCCAGCTCTTTATTCTTCTGCTGGTTCGCCTCTGCAAGGCTGTTTACATCTGCCAAGGCTGCTTTGTAGCGGCTCTCTGCCGTTTCGGCCCGCTGCTTGGCCTCCTCGTGCATCTTCCAGACCTCTTCCTCCCGCGCCTCGGCGGCGGCCCCCCGCTCCTTTTCAGACTTCAGCTGGGCCAAAAGTTCCTGATACTCCTTATGCGTCGTGATATCCCCCGAAAGTACCTGATCGACCGCCTCCGGCTCCGCGCTAGGAGCGCAGATGGCTTGCAGCAGACTCTTTCCGATCTGGCCGTCCTGCACAAGTTCGGCCAATTTGGCCGAACCCATCACGTTGCTCCCAACCTCCACCATCCGGGTCGCGCTGCGGATGCTCAGCCCGACCGACTGGCACCACTGTGCCCAACGCCCGCTGTACCGGTCGGCCAGCGCCGCATGGACATTCATCACATTCACGCACGCTTGTCCGTACTCCTGCACGCTCCGGTTCATGTGCAACGTGAATTCCTCTGTGTTGGCCCGAATCACGGTGCACATATTGGCGGGCAGAACAGTGTAGTCAAACGCCTGTAATGCCGTTTCGCTCTCCGCCATCCTTACCCCGCCTTTCTTCCGCTGCGGCGGCCCGCTGTCACGGTGCCGGTGGGTGCTTTGTGTACCTTCCGGTCCTCGTCCGGCTGCTGCTCGGCCACAAGGCCCTTCACGGCCAGCCCAAGGGCCACGCCGCCCAGTACCAGCGCTGCGGCCAGCCAGCCGAACATCGCCCAGCCCTCGCTGTGCTCAATGCCGGACGCGCACACCAGCACGCCCACCCCCAGCAGGATGGAACCCATGTAGTAGGCATTCGCCTTCAACTTCTTTTTCATTTGCAATTTCTCCTGTTCTGTGGTAAATTTGTGGTGATAGGTCGTCACATCTATCACCTTGCAGGGCTCGTCGGTGCTGTCACACCGCCGGGCTCTCTTTTTTGTTGTACCAGTTCACAGCCGCCCCACCTTCTGCCGGAAAAAGCTGTCCAGCCACGCATAAAATCCCGCCCGGCTGATCAGAAACTCATCCTGCTTCATCGGGATCGGCACACACCAATCAAACCGATTTGCCATGCACATGGCCTTAAACTTCGGCGGGCTCATCTGGATCGGTTCAAACCCGTCCGGCACCACATGGAACGCCTCGCAGCACTCCATCGGGCTCATGGTCAACTTCTCTGCCATCCTTTTCACCTCCTTCCTCGTATGTTACGGTAAACACCCTGTCCTGTCTGCCATTGTGCAATGCCATCCTCTGTGCCCACCTCATGCGGGCTTTTTTGTTGTCGTCCATCTACTCTCCTTTCATGCGCTCTTTTCCTTCAGCTCCATCCGGTTATGCTATAATAGCCCCGGAAGGAGGTGAGCTTTATGTCCTATATCATTGATTTTTACATCAGTTGCCCGATGTGTCTCCCTGAAACTTCTCCTAGGCTCCACGCCGAAATACAGATGGTGCAGGGCCCCGGCCAAACACCGGCATTTTCCTATCCGAGCGGTTGCCCCCGCTTCGATGGCTGCCAAGCTTGTGTTGACTGCTACCGGGAGATTTTCCGCCGGTTTCAATCTGGCGAGATCAATTTTTATAAAGACCCTCGTGCAGTGAATACCGTTATGCGTGCTACGATTCCGAAGCTGATTCGGCCAATACTCGCTTCAATGCCGCCTGAGTCTGTTTAGCCAGCATCTTCCGGTAAGCCCGATCTTCCCGCTGCCACGGGTTGTTCATTGAACCATACCAGAAATTTAATGCGGAGCATAATTCATCCAGCGCAGCACACAATGGGTCTGTCTCACAAAATACAGTCGTGTAGTCCCTGCCAGCCTCTTCCACAGGCTCGCAGGGCTTTTTCATGTCTTCAGCCATCTCTCGCTCCCTCCTTTCATGCGCTCTTCTTTGGGCTGGAATGCGGATGGTAGCCAAATGTAGTGTATTTGTACAATTTTCGCTCGATTTTCTCACAAATCGAACAAATCACTGCACAGCATTTGATTTTCAGCTTCAAATCCAGTATTCTTATTTTTGTAATAAGTCTTTTCATAAAGGATGTGTTTTTCTTGAATGACCCGCTGTTTACCGCATCAATATCAGCACTTGCAGCTCTTGTTTCATGTGCTGCCACACTGGCGAGTGTATTTGTCAACTGTCATTTGACAAAATACAATCTCCGTGCAACACACCAACTCGAAACAGAAAAGCTCTTTTTTAACGCCAAAGCAGAAGCGTACCATGCCCTGCTTCGTTCAGCCTCCGCATTTCAAGCGAACCCTTCCAATGAAAATATCTTAAATTTGGAAAGCGATTGTACGTATGCCATTCTATTTTCAAGCAAGGATGCTGAGGACATTTTGAGTGCTTACGGCAAAGCATTGATCGAATATCAGAACGTTCCTTCTTCTTCTGTTCACTTTCAGGAACTTATCCATGCTCAGACTGCTGCTATGCGAGTAATGAAAGATGAACTAGATAGCATGACAAATTCAGCGCCGCTGTAATTGTTGCAAACACTATGACGACCACGCCGGTCCGCATCATGCCTGTCCTCCTACCAATGCTTCCGGCAGTAAAAAGAATCGTTCCGACCATGTTCAGCAGAATCACTAAAAGGCTAACTGTGATACAAATAACTTCTGCCATCTCTTCTTCCTCCTTTCATGCGCTCTTCTTCGGGTCGATACCGAAAAGCTCATTTGGGGTAACGCCTAATGCTTTGCAAATCGGAACCACATCATCAGACGTCATCCGCTTGCGTCCTCTTAACATCGCATTAAAAATCTTCGGGTCATAGCCAGCCGCACGAGCAACCGCTGATTGCTTTAAGCACTTTTCGTTAATAACCTTATAAATCATATCTGATACTGCCATTTCACACGCTCCTTCAATGCACAAGATTCTTGAACATTTTTAAAATAGCACAAGAATCTTTACTTGTCAACATTTTTGTTCAAATTTCTTGGACCTTTATCTTGACTTTTGAAGATGCTGCCTTTATACTGACGTTAAAAAGTAGTTTTTGAGAGGTGACGTATCATGTCTTTTTCTTCTCGTCTGCGGCAGGCCCGTGAACAGGCGAACCTTACACAGCAGGATTTTGCTAAAAAACTCGGCGTAACAAAGAACGCAATCAGCAACTACGAAAACGGAGTCAGCAGTCCCAAATGGGATGTTTTGGTCAAAATCTTCGATGTTCTACAGGTAGAACCAAACTTCTTGTATCAGGATGATTTCACTGCTAGCAGTATTGATACCGCACTTACGCCTACCCAGACTTCCTTGCTTTCGATTTTTGATGAGTTAAATGATGAGGGCCAAGGCAAAGTCATTGAATATGCAGAAGATTTGTGGCGCACAGGTTACTATAAAAAACGTGGTTCGCATGAATTGGGTTCGAAAGAAGCATAGATAAGGAGGCTATCATGTCCAGTTCATCCTATCTTGGTCATGGTGCAAAATACTGGGCCGAAAAATATTTTGAGCAGCAGACACAGACCCGAATACCCGACAATTCCAGTGCAATTGAGTGGCGTGATAAGTATCTGAGCCTTGAAAAAAGCTGTTCTCTGTATCAGTCCACCATTGCAGATTTGCGCACAGAGGTCGCCGATTTACGCGAAAAAGCTCAATGTGAATCAAAGCCCGAAATCTTTCAGGGACAAACTGCTGAGTATTGGTATAATGCCTATAAAAATTCTGAGGTTGCCTATTCCAAACTTTCCTTTAAAAAATTGGAAAGTCGATTGCAGGAAGATACTCCCACCCGTTATAAAGGTTCTACTGCAAAAGAGTGGGCAAACATATGCGATAACGCAAACGCTCAAATCGCAAGCCTTCAGAAAGAACTTCTTTCATCGAAAACTCACATTGCTGCGATGAATGACACATACGAAATTCACGGGCATGATGCTCTTTATTGGTACGGAAACGCCTCTGACTGTCAAGAGGCTCTTAACTTTGAAAAGCGTCAAAAGAAGCAAATCATTTTACTGGCCATTTTTCTAATTATCGGTATCTTTTTCTCCGGCTTACTTCTCGGCGAGGGATATTTCATTCCACATTTTACCCCGTCATCTCCGTATATCGACAACCTAAACAAATCCATCATAGCGGAATATAAGTCTGGCTATAGCGTCGGCAAAAAAGACGGCTTTAGTGAAGGATACGATTCGGGATACAGCTCTGGAAAGAAAAACGGATATGAGCAAGGTTATAACGCTGGAATTTCCACTAATTCTAAAAGCACAACTGATGGCGTATCAAAATCTCAGCTTGAACAGTGGGAAAAAGAGTTTAATGAAAAATACGCAAACAGCTCTAGTTGGACATCTGGAGATGCCGCCGCATTGCGAGAGAGTCTTTCCAATTCAAACAAATAACCCCGTTGGTGGGCTTCACAACACCAACGGGGTTCCCCATAAAAAAACATCTTCCTCTGTTGCATCGAGGAGGCTCAACCGGGGGCATCACAACCCGGCTGCTTTTTCAGTATAGCACACCTTCCCACATCTGACCCAAAAGAACAGAAAATCCCGGCAGATGTCGGAAGTCTGCCGGGAAGTTCTGCGTAGTCGATACCAATGAGAAATCAGAATGTCGGAAACTAAAAAGGAGAATTCTTATCATGGGTGCGTATCTGACAAGGTCATTATACCACATCAGCTCGCGCCTGACCCAAAGGAGCTGAAATTTTTATGGCAAGCCTCCGAACGGAGTGTGATGTCGTGGATTGCATCCGCTGCAGCCGTCCCCTGCCGGAAGGTGCCCTGTTCTGTCCGTGGTGCGGCAAGCGCCAGACCGCCGTAGCACCCCCGCCGCAGCGCAAACGGCGCCGTCGGCCAAAGGGCAGCGGCACTGTCTATCTGAAAAAGGATCATCTCCGCGCAAATCCATGGGTCGCCAAGACCGGACGCGGCGAGATCCTTGGCAGCTACGCCAGTTCCACCGAGGCCACGCTTGCGCTGGACGATTATAACGCCAGACACACCAGCGCCGCCCGGCTACGCTATACCTTTGCTGATGTTTACGCAAAGTGGAAGGATGTCCACTTTCAGGATGTCGGCCCCAAAGGGCAGTACAGCTACGAGCAAGCCTACGCCAAAGCTGCGTCTCTGTATGATCGAGAGATGCGCCAGCTCAAGACCGAGGACTACCAGCAGGTCATCACCACTCTGGCCGAAAACGGTCTTTCCCGCAGCAGCTGTGAAAAGCAGCGGCAGCTGTTCAGCCAGCTGTGCAAGTGGGCCATGCAGAACGATATCATTTCCATCAATTACGCCGAGGGTCTGCGTTTGCCCTCTGCCTCTCCCAAAAAAGAGCGCACCCTCACCCGCGCCGAGATCCAGCGCATCCAGACTGTCGCCGACGATCCCGCCCCGGCCAACCGTCTGCGGCTCACCGCTCAGATCGCGCTGGTGCTGGTGTACACCGGCATGCGTATTGATGAGCTGCTCTCCATGCGCCGGGACGACGTGCATCTGGATCAGGGCTATCTTGTCGGCGGCGAAAAGACCGAAGCTGGCCGCCAGCGCATCATCCCCATCCTCGCCCCGATCCGGCACATTTTGGCCGGGTGGATGCTGGACAGCATCGGCAGCGTCTACCTGCTCCCCACTTCCGCCGGGCGTAAAAAAGATATCAACGCCGTGGAGCATTCCTTCCGCCGCCTGATGGAACTGTGCGGCATCAATACCAAGGACACCCCCAAAGAGCAGCGCGTTACGCCTCTCTCCGCCGCACAGCTGCCACGCGCCTCGTGGAAGGCAAGGCCGACCCCACCGCTGTGCAGGCCATTCTTGGCCACGCCGACTTCACCACCACGGCAAATTATTACACGGTACACGATGCAGCCTATCTCGCCGAGGAAATGCAGAAGTTCAAAATATAGGCTCCCACTAAGCTCCCCAATGCACATTTTTTGTCGTTATTCCGTTATTTTGTGTTGCTTCCCAAGCAGTAGGCGGCGGGTTCGAGTCCCGTATCCTGCTCCAAGTGAAAAGCCCGTCCAGTGATATGCTGGGCGGGCTTTTTGTCGTTTTTGCGCGAGCTTTCTTCCAGCCAAAGTTTCCCGGCAGGAAGATCTTTTCACTCCGTCCTCGTCTTGATCTCCACCGTTCTTCCACCAAGGTCCTCATAGATGCGGTGGGAGACGGAGAGGACGGTGCGGCCCGCGGAGGCGCGGCGGAGGGCTTCCAGCACGCGGGCCTCGGTCTCGGCGTCGAGGTTGGCGGTGATCTCGTCCAGCAGCAGCACTGCCGGGTCGGCGGCGACGGCGCGGGCGATGGACAGAAGCTGCCACTCGCCCTGCGAGAACATGCCGTCGGTGCACGGGGTGCCGTAGCCCTGTGGCAGGGTCTGGATGGCTCCGTCGATGCCCGCCAGAACGGCGGCACGCTTTGCCATCTCTTCCGTGATCTGCGGGTCGCCGAGGGTGATCTGCTCCAGCACCGTGCCCGGTACACGGGCAAAATGCTGTTCCACACAGCCGATGCAGGTGCGGCGCTCCCGGTCGGTGATGGCTGCCACCGGCACGCCGCCGATGGTCACCGTGCCCTCCTGCGGCGGGTAAAGGCCCAGCAGGAGCTTGAACACCGTGCTCTTGCCCGCGCCTGTCCGGCCGATGAGGGTGATCTGCTCGCCCTGTTTGACCGTCATGGAGAGATCGTGCAGGACTTCTTTTTCGCCGTAGCCGAAGGTCACATGGGAGAGCTCCACATCCCCCCGCCCGGCGCTGGGCTGCGCGGCGGGCGCAGTGCGCTCCGGCTGGCCGAGGAAGGCATCGATCCGCTCAACGCCCGCCATGGCCGACTGGATGGTCTGGATCTCCATGCCGAGGCTCTCGATGGGGGCGAAGATGCGGGAAATGTAGTTGACGACGGCCACCGAGGTGCCCACCGACATGCCGAAGAAGGTCAGGACCGTCGGATCGCCAGAGGCGGACAGGAGCATGACGATGCCCACCACCACGGCGTTCAGCACCAGCACCACCGGCGAATAGAGGGCGTCGTAGAAGTTGGTGCGCTCCATGGCGGCGTAGCCGGCCCCGATGCAGCGGTCATACCGGCGCTCCATGTAGTCCTCCAGCCCCAGCGCCCGGATGGTGCGGATGTTGTGCAGCGTCTCCGGCACCTGCCCGGAAACAGCGGCCACGGCCCGGCGGTTGTCCAGCTGGGCGGCCAGCATCCGCTTCTGCACATGGCGGGTGAACACCGCGAACAGCGGCAGCACCAGCAGCAGGATCACCGCAAGGCCGGAGTTCTTCACGGCGATGACCGCGAGGATCGAGAGGATGCGGCACGCATCGGCCACCATGCTGATGATGCCGGAGGTGAACAGCGCTTCCACAGTGTCCACATCGCCCGAAAAGCGGGCCGCCACCTCGCCGGGGTTCTGGGCCGCCAGTGTGCTGGCGGGCAGCCGGGTCAGCTTCCGGGACATCTCCGAGCGGAGGGCGTGGGTCATTTTCTGGCCGAAGAGGACCAGCAGACTTTCCTGCGCCGAGGAGAACCCGCCCTCCAGTGCAAGGCTGCCGAAGTAGGCCAGCACGGCCCAGAACGTCAGCGGGAGGCCGGCGGTGAGCTGGTCGATGACGCGGGCCAGCAGCAGCGGCGGCAGCAGCGACGCCGCCACCGACGCCGCCACGTAGAGCAGCGTGCCCGCCGTGAGGAGCGGATGGGACGCAGCCGCCATCCGAATGGTCGTGAACACGCCATTTTTTCGGTTGGTCTTCATGCTCCCTCGCCTCCTTTCTGGCTGGTCTGGCTTTCGTAGAGCTGGAGGTAGACCGGCTCCGCAGCCATCAGCTCGGCGTGGGTGCCGACGGTGGTCTTGCCGCCGTCCATGAAGATCACCTGCTGCATCTGAGGGAAGTGGTACAGCCGGTGGGAGATCAGGAATACCACCTTATCTTTGGCGTACTCCTGCAAATTTCGGAAGACGATGTCCTCGGTATTGCGGTCCAGCGCGGAGAAGGGGTCGTCGAGGACCAGCACCGGGCGCGGATGAGCCAGCGTCCGTGCCAGCGCCAGCCGCTGCGCCTGACCGCCCGAAAGGCGGGTGCCGCCGGGGCCGATGACAGTCTCCAGCCCCTGCTCCATCCGGCGCACCTCGTCGTCCAGCGCAGCCTCAGCCAGATAGGGTTCAGCCTCCTGTTCGCTGCCGCAGAGGACGTTGTTCTGCACCGTGTCAGCGCTCAGCTCCGGGTCATGGCCCAGATAGCCGACGGTGGCGGAGATCTGCCGGGGCGTCAGTGCGGAGAACTCGGTCCCGCCGAACCGGGCCGAGCCGCCGTAGGGAGCCTCACAGAGGAAAACACGGCCCAGCGTCGATTTTCCACAGGCCACCGGGCCGGTGATGCCGATGATATCGCCGGGGCGGGCCGTCAGGCTCAGGCCGGTGAAGACAGGCTCCCCGCCATAGGCAAAGGAGATGTTTTCCAGCGTCACCTCCGCCGGTTCCGGGATGCGGAGAGGAGCCAGCTGTTCCGGCTGCTTCATCAAGGGCTTGATCCGTGTCCACGAGACTTCGGCCTTCTGCACCGCGTTGAAGAGCTTGGCCGCCTTGGAGGACTTGACCACCAGTTTGGTGAAGCAGGACAGGAAGGTGGTAAAGGCCGCGATGTCCCACACGCTCCACCCGGTGCCGAGGACGTTCTTGGCGCCGAACCAGAGGATGAAGAGCACGCCCGCCTCCGACGCCGCCAGATAGAGGGGCGGCAGGGCCGACTGCCAGACGTTGCTGCGGACGGCGGTCTTTTCGTAGGTGTTCAGGGCGTCCTCGTATTTTTCCGCGCGGGCGTCCTCGCAGCCGTAGATGCGGTAAGTGACCGCGTTCTGGGCGCGATCCAGCGTGGCGGCGCTCAGGGCACCGGCCGCCTTTTTATAGGCCGCTCCGGCGCGCTGCACCGGCTTTTTCATCCACGCGGCGCAGACATAGGATACCGGCGTGAAGAGCAGGCTGAGCAGGGCCAGCCGCCAATCGTACACCAGCAGCATGACCGCATAGCCCACCAGCGCCACGCCGGTGTCGAAGACCTCGGTGGTAAATTTCCGCATTCCCTCCACGCAGTCGTCCACGTCGGAGATGGCTTTGGTCATCAGCTCACCGGCCCCCTCTTTTTCGAGGGCAGCGCGGCTCTGGCGCACCAGATTGGCGTAGAGGATGCCCTTCATCCGGCGGTCGATGTTGTTGGCGAACCGGCGGACGTAGAACCGCTTGACGAACCGCGCCGCCTGCACCAGCAAGGTGACGAGGATGTAGGCCGGCACCAGCACCGCCATCTTTGCCGCAGTCTCGCTGCCGCCGAGGATGTCGGCAAGACACTGGGCCAGACGGCCCTCGAACCACGGCGTCGCCAGCAGACCGATGTTATACACAAGGCCCGAAAGGGTCACGAAGGCCAGCGGCAGCCACTCCAGCCGGAAGTAGGAAAGGACCCGGTCAGGGCAGAAGTTTTTCTCAGGCTTCATCGGTGGTCTCCCCTTCTGCTGCGTTCCGGAAGTGCGGGAAGCCCGCCCGGCTCTCGGTCTTGGAGACGACGTACAGCTTTTTCAGCGCCGCCTCGATCTCCGCAATGTCCATAAATGCCTCCGGGAACTGTCGGAATGATGTAGATACAACGTTGTAGGTACAACCATTGTACCAGAAGGGATGGGTGTGTCAAGAGCACGGTGCAGGAACACAGGCTGTCCCACAGTTTTTCGCCCACCCTGTGCGTTGATGCAAAAAGCAGCATCAACCTGCCCAAAGAAACAGGACACACGTTGCTTTTATGACGAAATACATGAAATTATATTGAAAAGCCTTCATGGTGGTGGTAGAATATTTTTATGTCTCTGTCCTGCTGTACCTACGCCTTTTCAAGTACCTTTTGTGGTATTCGGGATCGCAAAACGGGACGCACGCATTTCCGTGGGCAGGTTTTACCGCGCACACTCTTGCGGGCAGCGATGTAGGATCCATAAGCCACAGCAGCTTTGCCGCAAAACGGCGGCTGACCAAGAGTTGTGAGGAGAACGATTTGATGCACAAAAGAACATTGCGCCGCCTGATATCCGTGCTGGCAGCACTGGCGATGGGGCTTTTCCTGCTGACCGGCTGCGGCGCAAAAAACGCAGAACAGGTACAGGAGCAGGAAGATGCCCAGACCATTCAGGTGTATCTGTGGAGCACCAGCCTGTACGAGACCTATGCCCCCTATATTCAGTCCCAACTGCCGGATGTGAACATCGAGTTCATCGTAGGCAACAACGATCTGGATTTTTATAAGTTTTTGCAGGAGAACGGCGGTCTGCCGGATATCATCACCTGCTGCCGCTTCTCGCTGCACGATGCGGCACCGTTGAAGGACAGCCTGATGAACCTTGCCATGACCAATGAGGCGGGCGCTGTGTACAACACCTACCTCAACAGCTTCAAAAACGAGGATGGCAGTGTGAACTGGCTGCCGGTGTGCGCGGATGCCCACGGCTTTGTGGTCAACCGCAGCCTTTTTGAGCAGTACGATATTCCCCTGCCCACCGATTACGCAAGCTTTGCAGCTGCCTGTCAGGCTTTTGAAAAGGTAGGCATCCGCGGCTTTACCTCCGATTATACCTACGACTACACCTGCATGGAAACCCTGCAGGGGCTTTCCGCTGCCGAGCTTACCACCACCGCGGGGCGCAAGTGGCGCACTACCTACAGCGACCCCGCCAGCACCGCGCGGGTGGGTCTGGACGACACCGTATGGCCGGGGGCGTTTGAGCGGATGGAGCAGTTCATTCAGGATACCCACCTTACAGCAGATGATCTTGCATTGAATTACGACGATGTGACCGGGATGTTCCGGAACGGAGAAGTTGCCATGTACTTTGGCAGCTCTGCCGGTGTCAAGATGTTTCAGGATGAGGGCATCGACACGATCTTCCTGCCCTTCTTCAGCCAGAACGGCGAAAAGTGGATCATGACCACCCCGTATTTCCAAGTTGCCCTGAACCGAGATCTGGAGCAGGACACCGCGCGCCGCGAAAAAGCCATGAAGGTGCTGAACGTCATGCTCTCCGAGGAGGCGCAGAACCGCATCGTTGCGGACGGGCAGGATGTGCTGAGCTACAGCCAGAACGTCCCCCTGCGCCTGACCGAGTACATGAAGGACGTGCGCGATGTGGTGGAAGAAAACCACATGTATATCCGCATCGCCTCCAACGATTTCTTTGCCGTTTCCAAGGATGTGGTCTCCAAAATGATCGCAGGCGAGCTTACCGCTGAGCAGGCGTATCAGGCCTTCAATGCCCAGCTCCTTGCCGATGAGGAGCCTGCCGACAACGAGACCGTGCTGACCTCCGGGAAGGCCTATTCCAACGTATTCCACGCAAACGGCGGCAGCGCTGCCTTCTCCGTGATGGCAAACACGCTGCGCGGCGTGTATGGCACCGATGTGCTGCTTGCCACCGCAAACAGCTTTACCGGCAGTGTGCTGCAGGCGGATTATAACCAGAAAATGGCAGCTTCCATGATCATGCCGAACGGTCTGATGTCCCGCCAGCGCACCATGACCGGTGCGGAGCTGAAAGAGACCGTCCGCGCCTTTGTGGAAGGCTGCGAGGGCGGGTTTGTGCCCTTCAACCGCGGTTCTCTGCCAGTGGTCAGCGGCATTGCTGTGGAGGTAAAAGAGAATAACGGCAGCTATACCCTGACCGGCATCACCCGGAACGGGCAGCCGCTGGGAGATAACGACACCGTTACCGTGACCTGCCTTGCAACGGAAAAGCAGATGGAAGCGCTGCTTGCGAGCGACAGCGGCACGTCTGCGGGCGAAGATACGTGGGTAAAAAACACATGGCGCGATTATATCTCCGGCGGCGCAGCGCTTGCAAAGCCGGAAAACTACATGACACTGAGGTGAGCGGAATGGCAGACGAAAAGCACGAATCCAAACGCAGCTGCTATTCCCGGCACAAGTGGCTGCCTGCCGCCGCTGCCATCCTTCTTTTGGTCTTTCTGGCAGCCGGTTTCAGCTTCCGGTACATCTCGTTTATGTCGCAGACCATCTATCAGGAAAGCACCTCGCATCTGGAAGAGGTACTGTATAAATCCAATAGTATGCTGAAAGAGATGGTGCGCAAAAACCTGACCTATCTGCATCTGTGCAATGGCTTTCTGAAAAACACCTCGAATGAGGATGAAATTCAGGCCTATATCGAGGAAGCACAGCAGGCAGCCGGATTTGTTGACTTCTACTTTCTTTCCTATGACGGCAACTACACGACCGTGACCGGGGGAACCGGCTACCTTGGCCTGCAGACCAATCTGGACGAAAAGCTCTCCGATGGCGAGGATATCGTCGTAAATACGGCGCTGCCCGGCAAAGCCCCGATGCTTGCGTTCATCTGCCCCGAAACGCAGGGCAGCTACCGGGGCTTTGCCTACGATGCCGTTGCCATCACCTATTATAATGATGCTGTGCTGAGATTGCTGGACAGCTCTGCTTTTCAGGGCAATGCCAGCAACTATGTGATCTACCCGGATGGGCGGGTGGTGATTGACAATTCCGTAAACCGCAAGGAAATCATTTACAACTTCATTGCGATGCTGCGCGACCATTCCGACCTTTCCGAGGAACAGATTCTTGCCCTTTCGGATGATTTTGCGCAGGGCCGCAGCGGAAACCTGCGGGTCAAACTGGGCGACACCAGTTATTATCTGGTCTACGAGGATACCGCGGTCCAGAACTGGACGATGGTGGGGCTTGTGCCGGTCAGCATCGTCAATGCCAGTCTGGACAAGCTGTGGTTCCACACGGTGCAGATCGTGGCGGGCATCGCCTTTGGCCTTGCTGTGCTGATCATCCTGCTGATCCTGCGCAGAAGCCATACGACCCTGCGCCGGAAGGACACTGAGATCCTGTACCGGGACGAGCTGTTCCAAAAGCTTTCGCTGAACGTGGACGACGTTTTCCTGATGCTGGATGCAAAGACCTCCAAGGTGGATTATGTCAGCCCCAACGTCGAACGGCTGCTGGGCATCCCGTGGAAAGAAGTGCGGCAGGATGCCCGTGCTCTGGCAGCGCTGCACCCGAAGGATGACCCGGATCGCGACAAGAACTTTCTGGAAGGACTGCTCAGCGGGCAGCAACGCGAATGGGATTTCGAGTTTGAGCATCGGGAGATCAAAGAGCGGCGCTGGTTCCATAACATCGCCATGGGCAGCGAGGTAGAGGGCAGGACCAAGTATATTCTTGTCTTGTCCGACCGCACCGCCGACAGGCAGGTGAATCAGGCACTTTCGGATGCCGTTGCAGCGGCCGAGACTGCCAACCGCGCCAAAAGCACCTTCCTTTCCAATATGTCCCACGACATCCGCACCCCCATGAACGCCATCATCGGCTTTACCACGCTGGCACTCAGCAACATTGACGATAAAGACCGGGTGAAGGATTATCTTACCAAGACCCTTGCATCCAGCAACCATCTGCTCTCCCTCATCAACGATGTGCTGGATATGAGCCGCATCGAAAGCGGAAAGATCCATCTGGAAGAGGTGGAAGTCAACCTTTCGGATGTGCTGCACGACCTGAAAACCATCGTCAGCGGGCAGATCTACGCAAAGCAGCTGGAGCTTTATATGGATGCCATGGATGTGACTGATGAGGACGTCTACTGCGATAAGACCCGGCTGAATCAGGTACTGCTGAACCTGCTGTCCAACGCCATCAAGTTCACCCCGGCGGGCGGCACGGTCTCGGTGCGGGTGCGGCAGCTTGCCGGAGCGGTGCGCGGCTGCGGGCAGTACGAGTTCCGCGTCAAGGACAACGGCATCGGCATGAGCCAAGAGTTCGCCAAAAAGATTTTTGAGCCGTTTGAGCGGGAGCGCACCTCCACGGTAAGCCGGATCCAGGGCACCGGCCTTGGCATGGCTATTACCAAAAACATCGTGGATATGATGGGCGGCACCATCGAGGTGCAGACGGCGCAGGGCAAGGGCAGCGAGTTTATCATCTGTCTGCCCATGCGCACACAGGACGAACACCGCCCGGTGGAAACGATCACCGAGCTGGAAGGCCTGAAGGCGCTGGTGGTGGACGACGATTTCAACACCTGCGACAGCGTGACAAAGATGCTGGTCAAGGTGGGTATGCGCGCCGAGTGGACCCTTTCCGGCAAGGAAGCGGTGCTGCGCGCGCGGCAGTCCATCGAGATGAGCGATGTCTACCACGCCTATATCATCGACTGGCGGCTGCCGGATATGAACGGCATCGAGGTCACCCGCCAGATCCGCAGCCTGAACGACGATACCCCCATCATCATCCTGACGGCCTACGACTGGTCTGACATTGAGGTAGAGGCAAAGGCCGCCGGTGTGACCGCCTTCTGCTCCAAGCCCATGTTCATGTCCGACCTGCGCGAGACCCTGATGAGCGCCATCGGCCAGACACAGACGGATGCGGCGCAGGAGCTTCTGCCGAAAAAGAGCACCAACTTCAAGGGCAGGCACATCCTGCTGGTAGAGGACAACGAGCTGAACCGCGAGATCGCGCAGGAGATCCTGTGCGAGTACGGCTTCCGGGTCGATACGGCGGAAAACGGTGCCGTGGCGGTGGAAAAGGTAAGCACTGCCGCACCGGGCAGCTATGATCTGGTGCTGATGGATGTGCAGATGCCGGTGATGGACGGCT
>OLYC01001666.1_pt1 | contig 14721 bp, 15 predicted proteins | sample 1674271 | NCBI WGS metagenome assembly OLYC01 (sample SAMEA103958154, study PRJEB25191) | human gut metagenome
CTATAAAACAATACATTGACTATCTGAAAGACTCTTTCTTGATAGAAGAAGCCTTACGCTATGATGTGAAAGGCAGAAAATATATCGGCACCGAGACAAAATACTACTTCGCAGACATCGGCATACGTGCTGCCATTCTCAACTATCGCCAGCAAGAGGAAACGCACATTATGGAGAATATTATCTATAATGAACTCCGTAGTCGTGGCTATAATGTGGATGTCGGTTTAGTAGAACTTGGAGGCAAAGATGAGAATGGAAAATTTGTCAGAAGACAGTTGGAAGTTGACTTTGTGGTAAACCGTCCTCCATACAGAGTGTATATTCAATCGGCTTTCCATATGCCTACGCCAGAGAAGGAACAACAAGAGCGACGCCCGTTGTTGTCAATCAATGACCACTTCCGCAAGATTGTCATTGTTGGTGATGATATCCATCGCAAGGAGGACGAACTCGGCCTGTTGACTATTGGCTTGTTGGATTTCTTGACGGACAAAGAATTACTTGAACTGGGATAAACGTAATAATGATATTTTTAGCGAATACACAAATCCAGTCTTTGCTCAGTTGTCTATTATGAAACAATTCTCTAGAAAAAGTGGGTGTCTCAGATTATATACTTACCTTTGCCATATTGACAAACAAACTGTAACATACACAATATAAAACATTATTATCACTACTTACGATATTGAGTCTGATGTTTATAAGCTGCTCAGCTTCGTCAGTCGAGTCTGATGAAGACAACAAGATTGCAGACCGCCATATCACGCCCAAAGAAATGCAGAGGATGATGGGACGTGGCTTTGATGTGCAATGGGCTGAATTTAGCAAGAAAATTGAACTCTACGGAGAAGACGAAGTCAAAGCGATCAAGCAGAAAGGATTCAATACGGCAAGAATACGCACGAAACTACCTGCCGACGAAACGCTTTTCAAAGTTCTCGACCGATGTATAAATGACTGCCTCAATAATGGTATTATACCAGTATTGGCATACAATGCTCTAGACTATGAATTGAGTCCCAATGAAATGACATTGGCAGAATGTGCCGAATGGTGGAAAAAAAATAGCAGAGCATTATGCCCACTCTTCACACCGCCTCGTATTCAACCTTAATATAGAATGGAGCGATGTGGCAGGAAAGGATTATGAGGCTATCAATCTCTATAATCAGACTATGGCTGATATTATCCGCGAATCAAACCCCACCAGAATACTTATTCTGTCGCCAGCCAGACTTTCGAATCCGGCATATCTGGATCAGATGGTGATACCAACCTCGTGCGGTGACTATGTGATGGCAGAGTGGCATCTCTATGCTGCTGGGTCGAGCAAGGATCCTGACAGCAAAAAATATTGGCTGACAGGCACAGAGGAGGAAATGCAGAATATACGCGACATTATAAACCTCGGTGTGGAATGGCAAGAGCGTACTGGTATCCCTACTTGGGTTGGTGCGTGGATGCCTGGCAACTACAATAAAGGTGACGACTATACCGTTGAAGAACAATGTGTGTTTGCATCGTTCATGGAATCAGAACTGGAGAGGTATGACCTCCCATGGGCGGTAAATAGTCTCGATAAGTTCTACGACATATACAACAACTGCTGGTATGATGATATGCTGCCTCTTATAGATGTTCTTGCAAAATAAGTTTAGGAAATAGAATCTCCGATTCGAAAGGAACCCTCAGTTTCGGCATCGTGACTGATATTTCAGGGCCATCCGAAGCCAAGTAGTTCTCATCGTAACGGAATATGTATCCACTCCCAGTATGCCGTTCAACCAGTACACCGGCCTTTCGGTCATTCATATATACATCCAATTGTCTCATCACTCATTTCAAACTGTCTGACGTACCCTGAAGAGGACTTCCATCCCCAGCACATCAAGGATTCTGGAGATGGTGGACAAGGAAGGATTGCCTTTCCCTCTTTCTATGTCCTTGATGGTTGCCAAACCGACACCAGCCATCTCTGCAAGATCCCGCTGAGAAATGGCAAGGGTCTTCCGACGTAATTTTATTTCTTCTCCGCAACCCATAAGTCTAACAAATCATACTTTCAGGCCCAAAATAGAAAAAAACCTTAAGCCAGCAAGAGTAAGTACGATTTATCATACTTTTTTAGCGGCCGCACTAAATTTCAGATTTCTTTGTGCAGCAGTACTGGGAGAGGACGATGCCGAGGACGGCGATGAGGACACCGAGCCATTGGAGGAGGGAGAGGTGCTCGCGGCCGATGACTTCGGCGACGAGGGCGGTGGCTACGCACATCATGGCGAGGAAGACGCTGGACTTGCCCACGCCTAACTTCTTGATTGCCATGGCCCACAGAGAGAAGGCAAGGCTGGAGCAGAGGACAGCGAGACAGAGGATAGGTTCCAGGACTTCCCAGGAGACGAGTCTCGCGTCGAAATTCTCGATGCCTCTCGTCAGGAAGAACGGCAGGAAGTACACGGTTCCGATCAGGAACTGGTACATCACGATGACCTGAGGCTTGTAGCCGTCGGCGAGAAGTTTTGTCAAGGAGGCGTGGCCGACCTCTGAGAAGACGGCTATCATCAGGAGCACGACTCCGAGGATGAAATTCTGCGGCACACCTTCATCTCCTCCTTGCTTGAGCAGAACCAGACAGATGCCTCCCAATGTCACGGCTATTCCCAATGCGTTGATGACCGAGATACGTTCTTTAAAAAACAGAAATCCTGCGCCTACCGAGAAGATAGGAACTGAGGCTATGATCATGGCGCTGATGGTCGGTGAGCCGGTCTCCTTGATGCCGTAAGTCTCGCAGAAAAAGTAGATAAGCGGCTCAAACAAAGAGAGCAGCATAAATTTCCAGATATCCTTGCGGGCTATAAGACGGAACTCTTTTGTGAGAATGTTGAAGAGAAGAAGTATTATTCCGGCGACAAAAATCCTTAACGGGACGAAATATGAGATCGGGACTCCGAGAGCGATCAGTCTGTCGCTCCAGATGTAGGACATCCCCCAAAGCACAATAGCCAATACGGACAGTAGATAGATTACTGCCTTGTTGTCACATATACTTCTTGTCGCACTCATAGATACCGGAATACGATTAGTTAATCATCTTTCACTTTCACAAAGATAATCATTTTTTTCTTTCGGAAAGAAATAATATTCAAATATTAACTAACATTTTAATACCCGCTTATGAAAGCCAACGCCTTTCCATAAGCGGGATCATAGGTGGCTCACCATCCGGAGAACCGTGATTTCCTAGAACCTTAGTCTGAACAGATCACCCTGAGCCTGGATGTAGAGGTCGCCCCTGTAGTAGGCGCAGTCCTCAAGCTCGCCGAAAGTGGCTTTCGTCAAATCAATGACATTCTGCATGGTACGGGTGTACAGATTCCAGACGTAAAGGATTGAAGGCTGCTTCTCCTTGCCGAATCCGGTCGGCATGAAAAGCTGTCCGTTCTTGATGAAAAGCCCTTGGCCGATCGGGTTGAAATGAGTCTGGTAGGTGTCCTCAATCAGATAGTTCTCAAGCAGATCACCCTTTGTCAAGGTCACGAGCCCGTCCGTGGATTCGTTCAGTTTCGGGATGCGGAACTTCACGATGCGATGACGGTTGAGGGAGTTGGTGTTGTCAACGGTGTTGCCGTAGCCATAAAGGTAGTTGTTGTCCGGATCAATGACCCACTGGAGGGCGTAGCCGAAAAAATGGTCTGTGTCCTTGAAGTAGATTGTCTGGACCAGTTCGGATGACTGGAGATCATTAGCGACACGCTCGACGTAAAGCACGTCCTTGCGGCCGTTGATCGGATTCCTGTTGCACTGGCTGACGTACAGAAGCGGGAAACGGTCTTCCTTGTCATAGAACGTGCGGCCGAATGTGGCCACATTGGCATGGTTCACCTTGTCGTAGCTGGCAAGTTTGAACGGTTTGCACTCTCTTGTGATCTTCTCTCCGTCAATCTTATAGACGGTCAGCCAGCCGGAGTTCTGGCAGCTGAAGATGTAGTCTCCCCAGATGTCCATTCCCTGGTAAGCCTCCTTGTCGGCGCCTTGAAACTTGAGCAGATGGTCGCACCTGAAAGTGTGCTCGGTAAGGTTCACGGGAGCTCCGGTGTAGGTGTACTGCCCGGAAGTGGCCGGCTGCGCCATCAGCGCGGCCGGAATCAGCAATGATGCCAAAAGAATATACCTTTTCATTTTTACTAAAATTTAATGAATATTATAGTTCTAGTCTATGTTTTCTCCTGCAAGTTTGTAATTATGAGTCCACTTGAAAAAGTCTTTTTTTGAAAAATATGTGCCACACAGGTACTTTCAACGGGGGTAAAAAGTGGCGAATGGTACTTTTTCAAGTGGACTCAATTATTAATTAATCAAAATAATTAATCAAAAAAATGAGACATTCTATCTATTCAAGACTGGGATTGGTTCCGCTATTCTTCAATGACAAAGCACTTTACATGATAAACGCACTGCTTACCAACAACAAAGCAGCCGAAGGGGTTTCGGGGAATCCCTTCCCCACGCCCCCTCGGGGCTGTCACGCAATGACTGGAAGTTGTCACACAGTGACTCGGAACTGTCACGCAATGACTCGGGGTTGTCACGCAGTGACTGGAGGTTGGATATGAGCAGTAAAAAAAAGAAAGGAGGCTATTTCTAGTCTCCTTTCTTTTTCTTTACTGCTCATCCGGGCCTTGGTCGTCAGGACCGTTCTGCGGGCCTTGTGGGCCGGCCTGAGGGCCATAAGGATTCTGAGGTCCTTGCTGGGCACCGGCCTGAGCGGCTCGGTTCATGTCCTCAGAAGCGGTGTTCCAAGCCTTCGTGAGTTCCTCGGTGTAGCGGTCGATGTCAGAGATGTTCTGATTCTTGACAGCCTCCTTGAGGGAGCCGAGGGCAGACTCGATGGCTGACTTCTTGTCAGCAGGAATCTTGTCGCCGTAGTCCTTCAGATTCTTGTCGGACTGGAAGCAGAGAGCGTCGGCGTTGTTGATCTTGTCAACCTTCTCCTTGGCCTCCTTGTCGGCGGCCTCGTTGGCCTTCGCCTCGTCACGCATCCTCTGGATCTCATCCTCAGACAGACCTGACGAAGCCTCGATCCTGATGTTCTGCTCCTTGCCGGTGGCCTTGTCCTTCGCGGACACGTTCAGGATACCGTTGGCGTCGATGTCGAAGGTAACCTCGATCTGAGGTATCCCTCTTGGAGCAGGTGCGATGCCGTCAAGATGGAACACACCGATCTCCTTGTTGTCCTTCGCCATAGGACGCTCACCCTGAAGCACGTGGATCTCAACTGAAGGCTGGTTGTCAGCAGCGGTGGAGAAGACCTGAGACTTGTGTGTAGGGATGGTCGTGTTGGACTCGATGAGTTTTGTCATCACACCGCCCAGAGTCTCGATACCGAGTGACAGCGGAGTGACATCAAGCAGAAGCACATCCTTCACATCACCTGCAAGCACACCACCCTGGATTGACGCTCCGATGGCCACAACCTCGTCAGGGTTGACGCTTCTGTTAGGCTCCTTGCCGAAGAATTCCTTGACAAGTTCCTGTACCTTAGGAATACGTGTGGAACCTCCGACGAGAAGAACCTCGTCAATGTCGGAAGCGTTCAGTCCGGCGTCCTTAAGCGCCTGACGGCAAGGCTCGATGGACCTCTGGAAGAGGTTGTCGCAAAGCTGCTCGAACTTGGCTCTGGTCAAAGTCTTTACAAGGTGCTTTGGAATTCCGTCAACCGGCATGATGTAAGGCAGGTTGATCTCGGTCGATGTCTGGTTGGACAGCTCGATCTTGGCCTTCTCGGCGGCTTCCTTCAATCTCTGAAGGGCCATAGGGTCTTTCTTCAGGTCGATTCCGCCGTTCTCGTTGGCAAACTCCTGGGCGAGCCAGTTGATAATCTCCTGATCGAAGTCGTCACCTCCAAGGTGTGTGTCACCGTTGGTTGACTTAACCTCGAACACACCGCCACCCAGCTCAAGGATGGAAATATCGAATGTACCGCCACCAAGGTCATACACAGCGACTTTCATGTCTTTGTTCTTCTTGTCAAGACCGTAAGCCAGGGCTGCGGCCGTAGGCTCGTTGATGATTCTCTTGACATCGAGTCCGGCGATCTTGCCGGCCTCCTTTGTGGCCTGACGTTGTGAGTCAGAGAAGTAGGCCGGAACTGTGATGACAGCCTCGGTGACTTCCTGACGGAGGTAGTCCTCGGCGGTCTTCTTCATCTTCTGGAGAATCATCGCTGAAATCTCCTGAGGTGAATAGAGCTTGCCGTTGATGTCAACACGCGGAGTGTTGTTCTCACCTCTGACAACCTTGTAAGGCACTCTGGCGATCTCCTTCTGAACCTGTTCGTAAGTCTCACCCATGAATCTCTTGATGGAGAAGACTGTGTTCTGCGGGTTCGTGATGGCCTGACGCTTTGCAGGGTTACCGATCTTTCTTTCACCGCCATCGGTAAAGGCGACTACTGAAGGGGTGGTTCTCTCACCCTCGTTGTTGATTATGACGGTAGGCTGGTTGCCTTCCATGACCGCAACGCACGAATTCGTGGTTCCAAGGTCGATACCAATAATTTTTCCCATATTCTTAATCTCCTATTTTTCTTGTTTTGTCTTTCTTTGCCCGCATCCGTTTTCCGAACCCGGACATTTTTCTGTCCGTTTCCGTTTACCGGCTTCGGGAGCTTGTTTTTTGCCCGGCCTCATTTCAAAGCCAGACGTCAGGAGTATTATCGAATGTTATGCCAATCCCATGAATATGCCAATTTGACAGTCGCATCCCTTTCCGAGCCACTCACCCATTGACAGTCATTGTCAGTCCATCATCTCCTTGTCACTCCGGATCATCATGGCAGTTTTTCCGGAATGTGATCAGGCAATAATTGTGCGGAATGCAGGAGAAAGGAGTACGCATCGACGGCCTTGTCCATGACTCCCACAATGATTGTCTTAATAGTCAAGATGTTAAACAAAGCATTTTGTCCATAAGTAATTAGGTCGGAGAATGCATTTACTGCGTAGATTTGCATTACCCATTCCAGAGAGGATTGAGTCAGTAATATTCATAAAGGTGACATGGTAACATTCATAAGCATATTCATAAAATTAAGTATCCAAGTTTCGCATTTGCGAAACACCACTCTTCTTCACTGCTTGCAGTGAAAGCAAGTCCCTCCCCCGAGGGGAGGGATTTAGGGAGGGGGTAACGTGAATTGATGTGGGTGGGCAATCACCTTCGAACGTGAGATAATGTATTTAACAGCAGGTGATTGCCTACTTGCGAAAGTTGAGTTAAAGTATGAGAAAGTTGGTTTTGTTGGGAGCGATTCTGCATTTTGCGATCGGGGCGGGGCATCTGGCCTGCCTGTTTTGCCTTGAGGCAGTGTTCAACATCTATGGGATAAACGGGATGATGGGTGAGATTGCCGCACATGGAGCCGGGCTGCCGTATTTGATCACGGTCTGCATCGCCATTGCGTTTTTTATCGCCGGAAGCTACGGGCTGTCGGTTCTTGGACTCGTCCATCGGATGCCACTCCAGAAGATCGCGGTCATCACTATGTTGGTTGTCTTCTTCGGGAGAACGATCTGGGGAATAACGATGCTGGTAGAGAATTTTTCATGGCTTGAGATGTCATCATCTGGTGTCGCCGCTCTTCTTGGAATATGCTACATTCCTTGTTTGAGAATTATCACGGGAAGAAAACGCAAAAGCGGCCTGACAGAGGCATTCATCGGTTAATAAGTGAAGATCAATTTAGACTGAATATCATGAAATTGAAAAACAAAGGATGACAGCTCACTGCTTCATAATCAGCGCTTTATGGAATTTTGCCCGACTCCCGCTTCCGGCCATTAAGGTTTAAAAGGGAGGTTCAAGCGGCTTTCAGTTCACCTTGTTCGCATTTGTACTCCAGAGGGCGCTATTATGCCAAAGGAAATGTAAGAAGTGGGCTACAGGTGTCGGGAAACGGTTTCGGCGAAGTCCTGTACCTTGACAGTCTCGGGAACGGACTCGGAGAAGGTCTTGAGGCAGAGAGGGCAAGCCGTGACTATGGTCTGAGGATTGTTGGCCAGGAGGTTAGCTACCGAGGACTCGGTGATCTTGGCACGGTCACGTGTATCGAGAGTGAGACTGCCCAGACTGCCTCCGCAGCAGATGCTCTCGTCGCCTTCCTTGGTGGCTTTCACCAAATTGCCAATCTGCCCCAGAACCACGCGAGGCTCTTTGTAAACGCCACAGCCACGGCCAAGCTCGCACGGATCGTGATAGACTATTCGTTCATCATCCGTGGTTAAATTCAATTTTCCATCATCGGCCAGACGCTTGATAAACTGCGTGTAATGAAGCACTTCTATGCCATCGAGAGCATATTCATCCTTAAAAATCTTGTAGCAGATCGGGCAGGAGAGGACCAGGGTGCGGCAGCCGGAGCCGAGGATCATCTTCCGGTTGGCGGAGATGGTCTCGTAGGCGGCGTCGGTCTTGCCTGCCAGCATCAGAGGACGGCCGCAACATATTCCTCCGTCACGGTCGGCGAAGATGTAGTTCACTCCGGCGGACTTGAAGACTTTTTCCACGGATTTGATGATCCTTGGGGTGAGATGGGTCATGCAGCCGGCGAAATACATCACTTTCCAGTCTTCGGATGTTTTTTGAATATTTGTGGTCACTTCGACAGGTTCAGTGAGCGAAGGGGATGGATCAGTGAGCGAGGCATGAGCGGTCGCTGTTCTTGTCGAAGCGACTGAGCCGGCAGTAATTGAGCAAGCATTGGCAGCCACACAAGTAGAAACAGATGAACTATTCGACCCAAGCGAACCTTCCATAAGGTACGAATAGTCATACGGCAGCGAATTGTTCACCGTAGCCCTTTGCGCGCGGCGGAGCGCCGGAGCGTCAACCCCCACCGGACAAAGCGCATGGCACTTGTCGCACATCAGGCACTTGTCAGCTATCGCATTGATCTTCTTCTCGTTATGCCGGCGCAAAAAGCGAATGAAATAGACCGATGAATATTTCAGATTCTTCTTCTGCACGTTCATCGGACAGGCGTCCAGACACAAGCCGCAGCTGGAGCAAGCGTAGATCTCCGCCTCCGCTACACCTTTGCGAGGATGCCGTGGCTGAATCCCGGCGTTGCGCAGCAAGATCCACAGGACTTCGGTCAGGATGTGCATATACCGGCTGAACGGCATCGCGGCGAAAAACAGCCCCAAGCATATTGAATATGCCCACCACACCGGCATGAAGAATAGTTTGTCACCGAATATCCAGTGCCACAGGTGGTTGACCGGAACCGTCAGGAAACTTCCGCCACTGAGATCCGCCGTAAAGCTCTCGGCCAGAAGCCTCAACGGGAAGATCATCCAAAGGCTATACAGAGCCACACGGTCGGCCAGCGACGGCTTCGTGGTGTGGCGCATTCCCAACACGATGGATCTGAATCTTTTGAATATGGCCATTCCGACTCCGGTGAGAACGTAGAGCAGGAAAAAGTCCATCAGGAAAAAGAAGAACCAGCCCCGGAGCGTCACGTGACCGGGATTGATCCAGACAAAGAAACGGTAGAAAATCGGGTAGAAAAGCCCTCCGTCCGTCCAGGCAAGATGCTTCGGCACGAACAATGCCACTTCAATGTGTCCAAGCACAATCAGCATGAACCATCCAAAGGCGATGGAGGAGTGCATGTAGCCGAGCAACGGCTTGCGTTTCCAGATCTTCGTGTGGAAAAGGCAGTCGCAAAACAGGTCCTTGATGTTTTTCAGCGCGATCTTCGGCGTGATCAATGATTTCCAGAAACGTCTGCGGTCGTCTGCAGGAATCTTGGCCAGAAGCCTGATCAATCCCACAGTCAGCCAGATCAGCATGAAACTGATGCCGACCACGAACGGAATCACGAAGTTGCTGTAGCCCGACGGAATCCTGTCGATGACCTCCGGAGCCGCCTGAAGGGGTAATGAATATAATAGAGGGTTCATTTCGTACTGAAAATTTTGTTACCTAAGAGATAGCCCTTTCCCGCCATTGTCACAGCATTCCGAACAAGTTCTACTGTTCTCCGTCCGCACGTAAGGGCAGGAACTATAAATAACTAAAATTGAGAATTAATAACTATTTATTGCCATACACCTTAGCTATTGACAGGATGAGATGTCGTGTGTTGATGCCACGTGGACAGACCATCGAACACTTTCCGCAAAGCTGGCAGGACTTCAGAAGGCCGAGAGCCTTGTCAGGATGGCCATTGTGAAGTTCCTCGATAGCGGCACGGAGACTCGTCTGAACGAAGTGTCCGGCGGTGCAGACGGCGGTGCAACTCCCGCAGGCCATACACTTGCGCACGTCCGGCTCTGCCGCGGCCAACTCTTCGAACTTCGCCCTGTCGAACAGGTCAAGATTTATTCTGGAACTTGGGACCAGACCAAAACCGAAATCTACCATCTCTCTCGAAGCAAAGTCTTGTAATTCTTGGCGTCCGGGAATATGTCGGACAAGTACCTGTCAATCTCCACGACAGCCCCGCGGGCATCGGCCAGAGTCTCCGGCAACGTCTTCGGACCTGTCGCGGCCCCGGCAAGGAACAGTCCCGGAAGCCGGCTTTTTTGTCCGGCCAGGATTCCGTCACGCACGGCGAAGAATCCGTCCTCCTCCACAGGCATCTCCAACAACTCACCTACCCTCTTTCCAGACATCGAAGGCCTCATTCCGGCCATCAGCACGAGAAGGTCAAGGGTTACTTTCAACGGCTTGCCGGCCACGGTGTCCTCGGCCTTCACCATAAGGCTTCCGTCCACATTTTCAGACACTTCGGCGACACGTCCACGGATGAACCGCACACCATATTCCTTCTGCGCGCTAAGGTAAAGATCCTCGTAATGGCGGCCGAACATTCGCAGATCCATATAGAAGCAATATACCTGAGCGTCAGGGAAAGCCTGTTTCATCCCGCAAGCCTGCTTCACGGCCGTGGCGCAGCAGACTTTCGAGCAGGAGCGGCAGCCAGACTTCTCGTCACGGGAGCCGACACAATGCACGAAACCGATTTTCTTGGGGTTGTCGATCCGCACATCAGAACCTGAGGCGAACCACGCCTCCAGATCAGCGTTTGTGATCACGTGGTCATAGATTCCGTAACCATACTCCTCTTTCTTCTCGGCCTTGAACAAGTCGAAGCCGCTGGCCACCAGCACGGCGTCAGCCAGCACGGTGATGCCGTTGGAGAGAATCACGTTATATGATTTGTCCAACCTGTTTATAGACTGCACTTCGGTGTCAGTGAAGCACTTGACACCGTCCATCTTTCCGAGCAGCCCGTCAAGGGCAGCCGAGGCCGATACTCCGTCCGGAAACAGTCTGTCCCACAAGGCCAGGTGTCCGCCCAGCATAGAAGTCCTTTCAATAAGGATGACATTGTAGCCGAGCCTCTGGAGTCCGGAGGCAGCCTCAAGGCCCGCAGGGCCACCACCTATTATAAGTATATTATTTTTCATAACTTCATCTATCAATTCACGTTACCCATCCCTCCCCAAGGACTTACCTTCGCCACAAAGTGGCTCAAACGGTATGCTTTGGAATATTCATAAAATTATTTCAGGCAAGTGCAGCAGCCCGGGCGGCCGATGTCCTTTCCGTTCTTGCCGAGAAACTTGCGTGAAGGGTCATATTCAACACCCATCTTGTCCAGAAGCGGCTCGACACTGACCTGGTGGGTCTGGAGTCCGAGATCCCAAGGGTCGTAGCCAAGGACAAGTCCAGCCACTTCCTCATAGGTGAAGACAGGGATTCCGTGTCCCTCCTCCCCGTAGGTCTTGCCCGTTGACTCGGCGATCACATATTGCCATCTGTCAAGGAAATACGGGCATCCCGGGCAGTTGGTGATGATCATATCCGGGTGGAACGGCTCCATGCTCTCGAACTTCTTGTGGGTGTTGGACAGGGAATATCCACGGTTGCCCTTGACGAGATATTGCCGGAATCCGAAGCCGCAGCAGTGCCGTCTCTCCGGATAGTCCACGATCTCGCCGCCCCACGCCTCGATCATACCGACGAGGACGTAAGGATATTCAGCGCCCCCGACTCCTTTTGAAGGGAACATCTTCGAATAGTGGCAGCCGATGTGCTCCACCACACGGAGCGGGCGGCCGGTGTGAATATTCACGAGCTTGTGTTTCGCCTGAGCCGCGATGAGGTTGCGGTACTTGTAGATGAGGTCGCTGGCGTGCACGAGGAATTTCGGCTTGGAGAACTCCAGACCGCAGGTCTTCCAAAGGTTCTCGCGCACCTTCGCCTCCAGTTCAGGGAACTCGCGCCACGTCTCCATCGTCTCGCAGTAGAGACCGAAGGAGGTTATGCATGAGCAGACGTAGTTCTCATAGCCGTTCTTTGACATCAAGGCGAACTGGCGCGCGATGATTGTCATCACGGTCTCCTGAGGGATCGTGTCCGAGTGGTAGGCGATGCCGCCGCAAGTCGTGTGATGCTCTGTCTCGAATATGTCCTTACCCAGTTCCTGTCTTGTCATCCTTAGGAAAGTCGCCTCCGACGCAGGGAAGAAACTTTGTCTGATGCAACTGCGGACGTAGAAATAGTGATCGTCCGGAATCTCTTTCTGGTAGTCTGACCAGATCTTCTGTTTGCCTTCGTAGATCATTGAGGGCTATTGGTTTAAGTGTTTCGGATCGCTGTCCGTGTAGATTTTTGCCATGAACTCGTCCTCGGTGAGACCCATCTCGGCGGCCTTTCTGAGACCCGCCTCCCGCACCTTCTCCATCCTTTCGGTCGCCCCGGTCTCGTCGAAGATCCTTTTGAGCTGGTCAAGGTCCTCCTGCGGGATGCGGCGCATAGCTCCCGGCCCTTCGCCGTCAAGATTGCCGCCGAGCCTCTCGAACACATCGTCCAAATGCCTCTCCTCCCATTCCCAGACCTTTCCGGCCTCAGGATGTCCGGCATAGTCGAAACGGCGTGGATAGACGCAGTAGCCATAGTCCAACACATTGGCGCACAAGTCTTTTGTCAGGAGATATTGCTGACGGCCTTTCTCCGACTCGATGAAATAGCCCAAGTCTATTGACAGGCTCCGCAGAGCCATGATGATGAGTCCCGGAGCGTTCTTCCGAGGGCATCTCGTCACGCAGCTCATGCACTCTCCGCAGTACCAGATCGTGTCGCTTTTCAGCAGCTTCTCGATCTCTTCCTCGTCCTTGCTCTGGACGATGTCCACGATTCTTCGCGGGTCATAGCGGTAGAACTCCGCCGCCGGACAGATGGCCGTGCAGGTGCCGCAGTTGATGCAGGCGTTAAGCCCCTCCTTCAGGCGGTAGTCCTTCATCAGGAGGTCATACAGTCGTCCCATCGCCTTTCTTTTTAGTCGGATATTTCTTAGCCAAAGCCTCCAGGTCGGACTTCGGATTCATATTCCTTTCCATCCTCGCCAACGTCTTGACGAAAGATTCAAGATCCTCACGCGGAATGTCTCCCACGATCGTGGCGACCGCCTCAAGCGAAAGTTCAGTCACCTTGTCCTTGATTTTTCTGGAATATGGCGTGACCTCGATGAGGTTCTGCCTCCTGTCCTTAGGGTTGCTCACTCGCCGGACAAGTTTCCTGTTCTCCAGTCCGTCGATCAGTTTCACGATTGAATTCTTGTCCCTCATCGTGATGTCGGCTATCTGCTGTTGGGTCAGCACCCCCTCGTCCCAAAGTGTGTCCATCACCAGAAACTGCTCCGGAGTCAGGTTGAACCCTCCCTTCTGGAACACCTCCGACATACACTGCTTCACGCTGTTGTGCGCGATGTTAAGAAACATCAGTATCTGCTTTTCCAGTACCATATCTTATAGTAAGACCTTTTACTCTTTTTGCAAAGGTAATACAAAAAGATGAAAAACACTCATAACTCCAAACTATTCGAAAATATGAGGTCAGAAAAAAAAGAAAATTTCAAGTTTTGCACGTTACCAAAATTTGAAATTTTCTTTTTTCTGACCTTAGGAACTTGATGATGAGTGATTATGAATATAGGAATACGCTCCAGGCGGTCACTGAGCCTGTCAAATGATCGTCCCATTATGGCGTCTATATGACATTCGACTCCTCTGAATAAACAAAACAGCCACAAACACATCAATGAGTTCAATACTGTCTCTAACTACCACCAGCGCAAACTAGAGGAGCATTTTGATGCAACAACGCTCCTCTCACAGTACTTTCACACCATGACGAGAGCAATATCATCGAAAAATGATGCTTTGGGCTACACACCTTCCCTCTGAGACTGTCCTCATAAGCCTCTTCGGCTCTCTTCGACAACGATTTTTTTTGGACAGATGAAAATTTAAGGCGAACTTTGACAGTCAATACTATGTGAGTGTTGTCCATTAATTGAAAATCTTTCTTATATTTCAGTGCTGAACGATCAGCGCGACATATAGAAAGTGTTTTCACGGTCTTTCCAAGGAAATGTGGTAGTTTTCAAAGAAGAAAAGACAATGGACAGCACTCATTCTTCTTTTAGAATATGTGATAAGTGGATTAACGCCCTCTTGTTCATTATATCTATTTGAGTGTGGAGTATTGCACGTCTTGTCTTCTTCTAGGTTCTACCACAACCTCCTTAGGGACAGATGGACTTAACTCCACACTTTCTTTATACAGATTTTCCAGAGTTGGGAGTAAGCGTTCACTTCTCCGCCTTGCCTTTTGAAAAATAGGATTCACCTTTGCCGA
>OLYC01001672.1_pt1 | contig 14665 bp, 22 predicted proteins | sample 1674271 | NCBI WGS metagenome assembly OLYC01 (sample SAMEA103958154, study PRJEB25191) | human gut metagenome
GAAAATGGAATAGTTATTGATAAGTCATTTGAAGATGATGGTTATAGTGGATACACAATGGACAGACCAGCATTTAATGAAATCAAATATTTAATAGATAGTAATATGATTGATACTCTTATAGCCAAAGATTTATCACGTATTGGGAGACATAATGCAAATGTGCTTTTATTCTTAGAACGTGCAAAGGCTCATAATGTAAGAGTAATTCTTATAGATGATAATTATGATAGTTCCAAAGATTCTGATGATATGATAGGTATTAAAACTTGGTTTAATGAAAGATATGTTGTAGACGGAAGCCGTAAAGTAAGAAGAGCTCTTGGTGTAATGCAAGAAACTGCTTCTTTAGTTGGTCAAGTTCCATATGGATACGTAAAAGATAATTTTGTTAAAAATGCATATCATGTAGATCCAGATGCGGCAATATATGTACAGAAAATATTTGAACTATATGCAAATGGAGCTGGTTATTTAAAGGTAGCAAAAATGATGACTAAAATGGGAGCCCCTACTCCAAATGTTATGTATGCTCGTCGCCAGCAAGAAAAGGGATTATCATCTAAAAGACCTATTAGTAAAATATGGACTGTTGACATGATAAGAAGAATGGTTACTAATGATTTTTATATTGGAACACTTAGAACTAAAAAGGGAGAGACAAAAGGTATTAATGGAAAGAAGAAAAGAAGAGAGAAAGAAGAACATTGTATTTTTGAAAACGCTCACCCACCTATAATTTCAAAGGAACTCTTTAATTTAGTACAGGAATTAAACGAAAAGAGAAGCAAAGGAAATGGCTATAAAGGAACTAGAAAATACGAGAACCCATATGCGGGACTACTTGTTTGTGGAGATTGTGGAAGAGGTTTAACAGTAAATAACTATAATAAAGATGGAATCACCGCTTATGCTTGCAGAAATTATAGAGAGAATGGGAAGGATTTCTGTAGTGCTCATAGCATTAAAATGCAAGAATTAAATATAATTGTGAAGGATTATTTATACCTATGTCGAGGAGCTCTAAAGGAGATGATAGAGTCACTTGATAGTATTTTGAAAGAGCAAGTTAAACAAGCAACAGGCAAGGATAATAGATTAAATGTCTTGGAGAAGAATATTGAAGCAACAAAATTAGAATTAAAAACAATTATGGAAAGAAAAATTAAGGATATAACATCTAATCCATTAATGGCAGATATAGTATCTGAAATGTATGATAAGATGCAAGAAGAAAAAATGATGGCTATTGATTCTATGCAAAAACAAATAAAGGAATATGAAAACATAGATAAAAGTAAGAGCGAAATTAAGCGCAACTTTAAAAGTGCATTGGAAGTGTTTGATTCTATATTAAGGGCAGATGAATTTACACATAGACAACTAAATACAATAATAAATAATATTTATGTCTATGAAGATAATGTTGTGGAAATACAACTTAAGGGAGAATTGAAATCAATATTTAAGGATCAAGTTATGATAAGAATGAGCAAAGAAGAACGTATGAAGCTTAATATCATTAATTACATAACTAATGTTTCTGCTTTTGGTATGACAAAGCTTATTGCAGAAATTAGAAAAAATGATTCAATATCACATGATAATTTGAAGAGTATATTAGATCAATTTATTGAAAAGGGATATGTTATTGAGGTAGAAAAGAATAAAAGGAATAATACTCTCCCACCATATATATGTGTTGAGGAAAGAGATAAAATGATAGACGGATTCGAAATACGTACTGACATGTGTAGCATCCACAGATGGTCAAATGTAGGTACTAGTTTAGAAACACTAAGTAAGATGAGTACATGGATACAAAGATATATATAAAAGGCTAGGGTATTAACCTAGCCTTTATTAATTCAGATAGAATTGATTTCATATTTTTATCTCCGCTTCTTAAAAAGACTACAGTTCTGTCTGGATATTGATTTTTAAGTTTGTCCATTTCTTCTTTAGTGGTTTCTTTACCTATTGGAATATATATTATTCCCCTATCGACGTAATTCATAATATCACCTCTTAAAGAAAATTTCAAGGGACGGCAAACGCCGCCCCTTATTTTTTAGACTCCACTTGAGCCAAAGCCACCTTGGCCACGTTCTGTTTCATTTAGCTTTTCTACTTCATCCAGCTTTACATCAAGAACAGGAAGAAGCGTAAACTGTGCAATTCTATCGCCATGATGAATAATCTGAGTTTCTTCGCCATCATTATAAAGTGCTACCATCCACTCACCACGATAAGAACTATCAATAATGCCAGTACTGTTTGATAGTCTCAGATGACGCTTAATACCCATACCGCTACGAGGAAATACTGCGGCAAAATATCCTTCTGGAATATCTGTTGCAAATCCAGTATGAATAGTAACAGCATTTCTTGGTTCAATCGCAATGCCGTCTCCAGTTTCGATAATAAAAGTACCATAAGATTCTTTATAAACGCCGCTAGCAGTTTCATACTTATCATTTGGACAGTCGGCATAAATATCAAAACAAGCGTCAGTAGGATGTGCCTTAGTTGGAATTGTCGCTGTTTCTGTTAGTCTCTTAATTTTTACGTCCATATATCTTACCACCTAAATAGACGATCAATGCTGTATGTTCGACTGCTGTTGTCAGATGGGTCGTAAGTCCAATCTCCATTGCTAAATTCACGCACAAAAGAATAAGAACCATAATCCTTTATATATGTCTTAAGTAGCTCATTATAATGGTCATAAGCCATTTCAATCTCCTTCTTGCGAGTTTCCTTAATCTTGCGAAGCTCCTCTTCCTTACGCTTTGCCTCGGCCTTCTTTCTATCTGCTAAACACTTAGTCTCGCAAGCATTGCGCTCCTCAACTGTATCGTATATCTTACCACATATATCACATGTATAAGTCTTCATATTAATCTTGTCATTCATATTTTAATCCTCCAATAAATTAATTTTGTGTTGTTCAAGTGTTTTCTTTACATCAATGATTCGTTGGTTAGAAGAGCCTCTAAATTTTAGTGAAACATCTCGAAGACTTTCAATATAAGGCCCATCAACTACAACATCACAATTATTTAATATTTGACATATATAATTGTGTTGTGTGTCTTGTCGAGTAAGTCCTTTGATTATTGTTGTAAAGTTGTTTGTATTTAATTCATATCCCGTATAAAGCCAAATATCTTTATCTGGGAATCTTTCTCTGACCTCTTGAATAAGGGCATCTATATCTTGTAAATTTTCAAATTCTAAAGGATGCCCACCAGATATTGTTAATCCTTTTACCCATGAATGATTTAATGCTTCAAATAGTCTTTCTTTAGCAGCTTCATCAAAAACATCACCAGCACTAAAATCCCATGAACTTGGATTTTGACATCCTTGACAATGTATATTACATCCAGAGACCCAGAGTACTACTCGTACTCCTGGGCCATCTGCGATGGAACATTTACTAATTCCTAAATAATTCATAGAATCACCTACTGATAATCTTGTCGTGCTTAACACGCATTTCTACTTCTTGCTGCTTACCTTTATTAAAAGCTGTCTTATAATCATTTGTTAAATAACCAGTAACTCTGCGCAGTCTCTTAATATCGTTGCTATTACACATTGGGCAAATATCGTTCATCTCATCACAATATCCACAATTCATACACTGATCATTTGGGACGTTGATTGCAAAATAAGGAATATCTTTGTCCATTGCATAATTAACAATGGTTTCAAGAGCTTCAATATTATTCTTGCAACTACTCTCTAGTTCAATATATGTAATACAACCAGCATTTGAATAACCTGTTAGTTGTGATTCAATATCAATTTTCTCAAAAGGATTAAGTTCCTTCCAGACAGGAACGTGAATTGAGTTAGTAAAGAAGTCCTTATCTGATACGTTTGGAATTACTCCATACTTTTCTCTAAACTTCTTCATTGCGGTGTAACAAAGATTCTCAGCAGGAGTATAATAGACACCAAAGTTTAGCTTATATTCTTGCTTAAATTCTGCACATCTATCTTTAAATAGCTGTTCAATACGCTTTGCTAATTCCATACCACGAGGATCTGTATGATCACAACCAATTAGAATTTGCAGAGTCTCTGCAAGTCCAAGCTGACCAATAACAATAGTTCCATGCTTTAGAGCGGAGCGAATACCCTCTTCTGGTACATATCCAGCCATGACATTGTTCTCGTACATAAACTTTGCGGCTTCTGGAGATTGAGAGCAAATCCAATCAAAACGTTCAAGAAGCATATCCTTAGCCTCGTGAATCTTTTTGTCAAGTAGCTCCATGAAATGATTGATAAATTCTTCTTTGGAATGGTACTCGCCATCGCACAAATCTTCTTGTGCTTCCATAGCAAGAGTAGGCATGATGATAGTTACTGGGCAGATATTACCTCTGCCATCCTTTAGTTGGCCAAAGCCATTGATGTCATACCCATTTGCTGTTCTACATCCCATTGTACTAAAATAAGTACGTGGATCATTGATATCATATCCAGCGTTATTACTCCAATCTACATTAGCATAGTTTGGATAAAGTCTAAGGCTTGTAGACTTCAACGCAAGCTGAAACAAATCATAATTAGGTTCACCTGGCTTTCGGTTTACGCCCTTCATACACTGGAAGATACCACAAGGGAAGATACTTGTACGGCGAAGTTTACCAATGCCCTTGATAGAAACATCAAGCAGAGCCTTTGTTACCATGCGTCCCTCTGGAAGTGTACAAGTACCATAGTTGATTGAAGTAAAAGGAAGCTGATTTCCAGAACGGCTTTGGAGAGTATTTAGATTGTGATACATACCTTCAACTGCCTGATAACATTCCTTGGTGGTCATATCCATAGCATATTTATATGCTTTTTCATAAAGCATATATTCCCCATCTTCAATTCCTGCATTTTCTGGAATATGATTAAAAAGGTCTTCATCATAGATGTTATGAATATATTTTAAACCATCAATATAATGTTTTCTAAAACTTTTCCTTACATAAGGAACCATTGTCCAATCCAGATGCGTTGCACTTACGCCACCAAACTGTTGTAGGCTCTGAAGCTGGAAGATTACAGCAACAAGCTGAAATGCTGTATTGATACTTTGTGCTGGGCGCACATCAGTCTGTCTCGTATTAAAGCCATTTGCAAGTAAATCATCAAATGGAATACTTAGACAATTATGACTACCAACTGCATAAGCATTAAGGTCATGAATATAAACCTCATTATTTTCATGATTGGCCTTTGCCATGGGAGAAACCAGATATTCCAAAGCATAACGCTTAGTGACTACATCACTTGCTTCTCCAATACGACCACCGAATGATGCTTCGTCTACGTTGGCATTTTGATTTTGAACATTATCAGCTGTTAGTTTTTCGGAAACTGCTTGCATAAGTTCTTGATACTGGCTTCGTGCCATCTTATGAAGAAATCTGTAGTTTACATATGCTCGTGCAGTTGACTTAAAACGAGAAGCCATTAGCTTACGCTCTACCATGTCTTGAATGTCTTCGACGGAAAGAGTTGAATTTAAACTAAGAGCTTCAATGTCTGATGCAACCTTGGAGGCGAATTCATTAATATCTTCTCTATTTTCTCCATTAAAAACACTCTTATGTGCTTTTAGAATTGCCCTTTCTATCTTACTCTTATCAAACTCTACTTCTCTGCCGTCACGTTTAATTACGTGCATTAGCATCACTCCTTGTTAATAATTTTCTTTAACTCATCTCTTGTAGGATAAGCACCACAAGACTTGTCTCTTTCAGGGCACCAAAGCAAATACTGACAATGTGGCGTTAACTCCTTGGCAAAGTCAGGATTAATTTCATTGACCTGTTTCTTGATTTCAACAGCAATTTCACGAATTTGATCCTGAGCTCTTAGACAAAGACGTTTCTGCTCAAATCTAATAAGTGCCTCTGGAGTAAATCCAATAGTAAGCTTACTATTCGTTGCACGAGGAAGAACGAAATTAGCATCCTCAACTGCCTTGTGAGCATTTACTCCGTCCTCAATCAAAAGCTGCTTAATCGCCTTGCGAGTTGTTTCAATATTACTCATACAATTTTGATACAAAGCAAGAGCTTGCGGGTTTTTATAAATGTTTCGTGGTGTAACATAGGTAAAATCATTCTTATCTACATATCTGAATGATTGCATATTCTTCACGACTTCATCAGGACTTACACGTGGAATCGCCTCAATCATATCCATGTAAGTATATTTATCTTGATTGTCATAACGAGTTCCAATTTCAGAACGCATCATCTGTTCAAGAGTTCCACGATCTGCCTCAATCTCGAACTTAATATACTCACAACGAGAACCACTCATGTGCCCAGACTCTTCGCATGACTTGCCAACCTTTTCTGCGTACTTCTTTGGAGTGGCATAGCATTCACAAGCAAATTCACCATGATTCTTATATAAATTTTCTAGAACTTCTGGATTAAGAATTTTTACATTCAATTTGACATCAGCCTTTCATCATTTTTATAAAACTCTTCAATTGCTGGAACAATTTCATCCCAATTGGCGCAACGCTTAATTCCATAAACCTCATCATGAATATTCATATTCCAAGGCTTTTCTAAAAGAACTCTGTTGCAACGAATATTGTTAATGAGATTATCTGCACAATCTTCTACCATTACATCAACGTTTAAAATACTCTTATCTCCAATGCAAATAATATGAGACGGCTCAATAAACGGGAAATAGCTCTGTAGCCATTCAACCTTCCAGGAGAAATTTTCATGATGAGTTGCAGTTGCAATATAAACATCGAAACCACTGTCTACAAGCTTCTTTACTCCCCACTGAGAATGATATGCAGGAGTGAGAGAACGCCAAATGTCCTCTCGTCTCCATAGAGCTACATACTTCTCTGCATCTTCAAAAGGTAAGCACTTATAGATATCATATGAAGTAAAGACATCTTCTGTAAGGTTTGTATTGTTCTCTTCATTAAATACCTTGGTCGTAATTTCATTGAGATTATTTAGAACTTCGTCACAGTCAACCGCAATCTTATACTTCATAATTTCCTCCATTAATTTTGTACTGTTTCAACAATGTGTTTTAGAATTGAATATGCTTTGTCCTCGTTAAGGTTGCTAATAGCATAATCAAATCCACCATAAGACTTCATTGTAATAAACTGTTTTGCTTCATCTGTTGTACGAGCTAAAAATGTACTTAAGTCATCCCCACGATTCATGGCACGATACATGCGGATATCAAGCGGCACATTAATATAGATTGAACATAAATCAATGTCCTTTAACCCAAGGTCTTCAAGAGTTTTAACGCCGAAAGGATCAATAATATATACGTCATTATCGTATAACTGATCAATAGTAGTCCAATATTTAAACCCATTGATTTCTGTATATGCGGCCCTATTATCTTTCATTGATTCATATGCGGTATCATCTACAAAGATATGAGTATCTCCCTCGCCATTACGACGATGGCGAGTTGTATAGCTGATAATCTGTTTTAGGCCAGTTTCATTACAAAGTCTATTTGTCAATGTATCTTTACCAGAAGCAGATTCTCCCATGATACAAAATAACTTATGATTACTCATTGGTCTCTTCCTCGTCTCCAAACTTTGGAGCCTCTACCTTATGATCTACGGCGGTCTTGCAGAACTTCTCAATCTCCTTAATGAGTCTGCGATGGTCATTTAGAGTACGCTTACCAGGTACAGCATAAAACTTCTGAATCATATTGTAAATAACTGTAGCCATTGTCTTACCGCCAAGAACCATAGCCTGATTTCGTAGCTTCTCCACTTCCTTTGTGAGCTTATCCTTTAGCTCGGTATCAACCTTTTCCTCTGTTACAATCTTCTCTTCGTCCATTGTAATAACCTCCTTAAATTAATTTTGTACTGTGAGTATATCACAAATATTTGAGTTTGTCAATAGGGGGATTATTTATGAATCATACTCATAAAATCTTGTTCACTAATAATAGGAATATTCAAATCAATAGCCTTCTTGTTCTTACCACTTGTGCTAGCCTTATCATTGTTGATAAGGTAATCAGTCTTCTTGCTTACGCCAGAAACATATTTGCCGCCATTATCTTCAATGGCCTTAACAAGCGCATCTCTATTAGAATAATGTTCAAGACTTCCAGTAATACAGAAAGCCTTTCCACCAAGGTCTACTCCAGAACTTTTTGTCTCTTCCACAATAAAGTTCATTTCTTGAGCTAGTGAATAAACCTCTTCTGAATTGTTCGACATATAAATATCAATGCTCTGAGCGGTTGTTCCACCGATATCATCGAGCTTTGTAAAATCAAATCTATTCCAAAAGGCATTATTAAATTCAATAAAACTGCCCTTAAAATAATTAGAAATAGTCTTGGCCGCAGAAAGACCAACGTTTGTAATACCGAGAGCTGTAATAAAATTCTCTAGTTTAACGTTGCGGCTATTTTCAATGCTCTCAAGTAGATTATCAACAGACTTTTTACCCATGCCATCCAGCTTATATAACTTGGCTTTATGATCTGCCAAATGATAAATATCACGATAATTATTTACAAATCCATGAGAAATTAATGCTTCTAGGGTTCGTTCAGACAACCCATCAATATTCATACACTTGCGGCTTACAAAGTGAGTAAACTGTGCCAACTTCTTTGCTGCACAATCTGGATTTGTACACATAAGAACCTTACTGTTGTCTGTATATTTAACCTGTGTAAGATGCCCACAGCAAGGACACTTATTAGGAATCTTTAATGTGTTACTACGAGTTAGATTATCTTCAATCTTAGGAATAACCATGTTTGATCTATATACAGTAATTGTATCTCCAATACCAAGTTGAAGCTGTTCAATTACGGAAAGATTATGAAGTGTGGCCCTTGTTGTTAATGCTCCATCTAGATCAATTTTGTCGAAGACCGCAACAGGCGAAATCAGGCCGCTTCTTGTGGTGTTCCACTCTACGTCTCGAAGAATTGTATCATACATTTCATCTGCCCACTTAAGAGCCATACGACAGCCTTCATGATGTGCAGTTGCTGGTAAAGACCTTGAATAATCAATATTATCCATTTCAAAAATTAGGCCATCAACTGGATACTGATAAAATTCTGGTTGCATCGCTTCTATACAATCGTCAATCTTACCATGGCAACGACTAACGGTTTCAAAACCAAGTGTAGATAGCCAACGTAATGCAAGTTCTTTTGAATCACAAAGACCATCAATAATATTCCATACATCACTTACGCATTCAAAAACGACAAAAGAGAGCTTTCTATCTCGTGTGATGTTCGTATCTAACTGACGCAAACTACCTGCGGCAAGATTACGAGGATGACTATAGGGTTCATCAAGAGTCTCATTAATCTCATTGAAATTTTTCCAAGAGATAACGCATTCGCCACGTAATTCAAGATAACCAGTGTACGGAATCTTCATTGGAAGATTTGTAATCATCTTTGCCTGAGCAGTTACATCTTCACCAATTTCACCATTACCACGAGTTACAGCCTGAATAAACTTGCCATGCTCATAGCGAACTACTAACGTCAGACCATCTAATTTATAACTGCAATAAAATGGCTGATCACCAATAAACTTTTTAATCTCATTTACGTCCTTAGTTTTTGCTGCAGATAACATTGGCTTACTATGTTTAATCTTTGTAAAACAATCAAGCACTTGTCCCTGTACTTTACGAGTTGGACTTGTGGCTAGCCAGAATCCAGTTTCGTCTTCAAGAGTTTTAAGTTCATCAAACTTTTTATCATAATCAGTATCTGAAATAGTTGGAGAATCTAAATCATAATATTCCTGACAATACTGTAAAAGCTCTGCGGTTAAACTTTTAATCTTTTCAACATTCATACTTTTCTTTTAACCTCTTTAATTCTGCCAATTCCTTTTCTTTAAGAGCTTTTTCTTTGCGAATTCTTTCTCGTTCAATTTCTGCACTTGCTAGAATCTTGTTAAACTCTTCAATAGTTTTTTCAGATGGTTCGTTGTCACACTCTGACAAATACTGATACAAGATGACCTGTGCAATATTTTCTGCAAGCTTTCTATCGTTTTTATTAGTGTTTACTCTAACAGCAATCCAACCATTAAACCCACCAGCCCAAATTTGTAATGAATTGCTTCTTAAATATTCGGACTGATAAAATTCATACCCTTCTGGATCTTTTCTCATTTCCCAAGTATTGTTTTTACGATCAAAAACTACTCTGTATTCATATTTGAGTTCTATGTTATGTAAATCCTCTTTCCCGTCCATACATGCAAGTTTCTCAACATGTAATTCCATATCTGGATGTGCGGCACAATATTTTTCAGCTTCTAGTCTATCGCTAAAGTATCCATATAACTGCCAGTCACTATAATATGCATACATGACAGCGTATATCGTCTTACTCATCATTTTCCTCCCATTCTCCAAATAATTCTTTCTCACGTCCACCATTAAACCAATGGTCATAATACTCAGGATCTTTTTCTTTAATAATTTCAAGCAGTCTTTCGTTGCTGCCTTTAATTAACTTTCGCCATTCGTCCCAAGTAAAACCGCTATTATGATTTTCGGAGGCAGACACAAATCCATGATCTGCGCAATGATGACACACCCAACGATGCCATTTACCATTGTCGAGTTTATGCCAGCCATAGTCTTTTGTCATAGAGGCATATTTTGTTGCTCCAATAAAGTACGGAGCCTCAATGAGTCCGCATATTGCGCATGTATAATGTGCTTTCTTTTTACTATAATAATGGCTGCTAATTGGTTCTACGACTTCATTTTCAAACCAACAAAAAAATTTATCGAGTGGATTATTAGAAAATGTTAATCGCATTTCTTCTCCCTCAATTCATTTACTGCATCTACCAGCTCGTTGATTTTGGCAGTAATTAGTTCGCCAGAACAGAGATGATTATATTCAAAATGCTCAATCTGTTTGCCATTCTTCTGCTTCGTAAAATCGTACTGTCCAATACGATTGAAAAATCCTTTTTCTATACCAGTAATGTTGTATTCATACCCCACATCATAACCATCTGCTTTATTGGTACATCGCCACCACAGTTTTTCGTCATCACTTACATAGCCAATCGCACCGCACTTTGTTTCAACATAATCGCCTACATGAAATTCGTATTTCATAAAAATTCCTCCGTAAAATAATTACCACAGTATTCACACCGTTCATCTGTTTCTTTATGAGGTGCTCCACAGCTGGGACATTTAAGCACCTTGTTCCCGTATTTTTTCTTTACGGTAGCTTCTGGACTAGCATATATCTTATCAAAATGTGAATCATTGTATACATACAAACTATTTGTATCAGAACAATATACAATATCACCTATGTTTCTTTGATGTTTATCACAAATCATGTCAATATATGTAGGCTCAAAATAATAACATGTGTTAATCATATTCCAATTGTCCCATCAATACCAACGACTGGTTTGCTCATATAATCCTTAAAACTCATAAAAAATGGACAATTTTTAGTGTTTTCACAAGCAACATTACCACCATAATTGCAATGCCACCAATGATATTCCATATTGCCAACTTCTTCAGAATAACGACATTCCATTTGATATTTAGGCATCTCGTCAACTAAAATCTTCATCAATCAATCCTCCTCTTATGAGTGATATTGTAAAGAAAAGTCTTGATCCTAAACCACATCCTCTGTCGCCAGTTAAATCCAATAATCTTTAAGAAATCCTTATTGGAAACCGCTATTTCCCCAGAAAATGTTGCTTTTTTGTTGAGATCAATCTTTAAAGGTTCTAGATTGCTTGGCTTATCTTCTATTGTTTCTACTTCAACAAGCCCATTAATTGGAGTATTGTTTAAATAAAAAGTACCATTTGGGTTAAAAGCCATATTACCCATTATCGTCATCCTCCATGTTACTAATCAGAAAATCATATACATCGCCCCAATCATTGATTTCAATAGGCTTATCATATACAGTAATATTTCCTAACTTAAAATCGTGTAGCCAATTACGTTCCCACACAAAATATCCAATCCAGTTCGTTTCTGTGTCTCCAAACATTTCTTCAAGTAGATCAATTGTAATATCAAAAATGTCTGTGATATAAAATCCGCAAAAATCATGATTTAGTTCCTTGAATGCGGCATCTACGGCATCCATCTTTTTGTCTAGAGCCTCAAGTTGCTCCATAGTCTTAACGAAACATTCCTTAGAAATCATTATTAATCCTCCTTAATGTTCACCTTATAACCAAGCTCCTTCTCAAGCTGCTTCTTTGATACATCACGCTCAAGAATTTCATATGTATAAAAATTACCATCCGTTACAAGAACTTTAAAATCTAGAACAACTCTCTGTTTATATCCCCAAAAATCATGTATCTCACTATCCTCTTGCTGAGTTACTTGCGTAAATTGAAGTCCTACCTTTGGAAGATGAATCTTATATTTACAACCATCACTCATGTAGCATGTACCAGTATAGTCTAGATATGGAGTGCCATCCTCTGTATAGATTTTTACATCGGTTGGAGTTAATGGGCTTTCGATATATACATCATTCTTCATTTTTATTTTTCCTTTCATTTAACCAATCACAATACTTTTGACATTCTTCTTTAGATTTAAACCCAATCCTTTTCCCATATCCAAGTTGTTCACGCTTCTCAATAACATCATCGCAAAACTCATCATATACAAACTGAATTCCAAAATCTGCATAAGAATAATTGTTCCATTCGTCGTACCTAATACGGTCATAAGTACGGTCAAGTCGATAATATCTTTCAGATTGATAATTGCTATCTTTAATCCTATACCTTAGCGTGTCAATCCACGTTTCCTCTGGCTCATACCAATAATCTGGATTTGCACAATCACACTTCTTTGTAACTTTTGCTCCATTGGGCCAAATCAATACCCAGTTTCTGTTTTCATCGCATTTATCACACTTGGGTTTTTCGTGCGGCTTATTTTCTGCAAACCAGAGCTGAGATTGCTCAATGGCATCCTTAAACAGATCGTCAATAGCAGTCTTATAAAATTCTTTTTCTACTTCTCTGCGAAGATTTCGTGATTTATATTCCAAATCACTTTCTTTGCTTAATACTTCTTGTGCTTTGTCCTCAAGCTCTTTATTGCGCTTCTCAAGATATTCATTGCGTCTTTTAAGTGATTCCATATCGTTCTTTAAGGAGGTTTTTGCTGCATCAACAAGTTTTGATTTTAGTTCATCGAAAAATTCATCAGCTTCTGAAGGTTCCCACATAGGTTCTTCATAATCCCAATAGCCCATTATACAATCCCTCTTTTCTTAGCAATTGCCTTCATTGCATGTCTGGCCCCATATTTACCATACTTCTTTCTGCAATGATTATAAATCATCCAATATAAATTAGAATGTTTCATACTCCACCACTAATCTTCTTATTATGAAGTGGATTAACTGGAACAAAATCTGAATAGTTATTATTTCTATTGCAATTATTGTGTGTACAATCTCTCTCGCACCCATAAACATAATATGAATGTTCGCAGAAGTCACATACGTCCATGCATTCAAGCATAATAAGATACTTGGTTCTTTCAGTAGAACTCATGTGAGATGCCTCATGCAGTCTGCACTCCTTGAGACTTCTAAAATCCTTTTTACAACAATCGCATCTATAAATTGTAGTCATAAGTCACCTCAAATTAATCTTTCAACGTAGTTTCTGTCCTGAGTAAAGATAGGAATCTCATTGTCAATTACCCATTTAGTAATAGGATATGCACCATCCTTAATATCTACATCTGGATCTTGAATAGTTTTCTTAATACAGCAACTACCACGCTTTAGAGTTGTAGCATAGTCGTTCCAATTGATATCTTTCTGTGTCATAAGCATATCCTGAATATCTTTAGTGGATTTCTTATACATCTCTTTATTGCTAAAGTTCGCCTGACCTACAGACTGAATAGAATTGCGAGTGGCGTCCTGCTGTCGCCAAATTAAATAATTACAAACCTCTTCCTTGGGAATTGTAAATACACGAGAATCAAACATAGCAGTATCGTAACGAGATGTATAAGTTTCTGCTTGCTTCAAAATATTATTATCAATAGGTTCATTAGTTCCACCATCGTCCCAATCTGGAAGGACATTGTAGCCCCAATCGTCCACATTCTCATAGTAGAACTTATTAAATGCTAATGTTGCCATACTAGCAGAAACACTGCACATCTTCTGTAGATTGTTCCCAAACCAAGCGTCAGTGGTTAGCTTTGCGTAATCAGTTAGAACAAGAGAAATCTCGTCACTCTGTGTATAACCAAGAACACAGCCCTGAATGTTTTCACAAAGATACTTCATGGTCTGTTGCATAGTCTTGACTAGAATATCATCAAATGGTTTCTTAAAGCCTCGTGTAAAAGTATGGAAGTGACATCCATCCAATCTCACAATTACTGGCATTCTTCTTGTTAGATAGAATCTATTAACATTTTCATAGTTATTTTTCATTCTATCGCCTAGAGATGTTTTATCCATATTCTGCCTCCATATTTTTATTTAATTTATATAATCTATTTTTGATTAAATAATATTTTACTGCATTTGGTTCTATATTAAAACTTTTTGCTATTGCATAATATGTCATTCCAGA
>OLYC01001677.1_pt1 | contig 14572 bp, 13 predicted proteins | sample 1674271 | NCBI WGS metagenome assembly OLYC01 (sample SAMEA103958154, study PRJEB25191) | human gut metagenome
CGACAATATGATTGTTGGAAAGCATTCCCATTGTCAGGGTGTCGATAACCTCTTTCGGTTCAACCTCAACAACGAGATATGTAACCGGTCCCTGCGTTTCAAAGCTGTAATTCATAAATGAAGTCCTCCATTTCTTTACCCCTCAATTGATTTAATAACAATACCTTTATTGAAGAACGGAATATCACCGATTTCTCCGTATATGAAGCAATATGCGGTTTGATCTGTAGGATTAGTTCCGTGCATAACGTAACCGTGCTTATTACTCTTATTCACGCTCTTGCCCTTAGTCGTCTGTCCGGGTCCGACTGCGGCATGACCGGAGAAGCTGTCAACAAGCATATATCGGTAAAACCAACCGGGACCGGTGCTGAATTTCAAAGAACCGTAAGTATAATTCGATACAGTATCCGGTAAAAAGTATCTGTACTTGTAAGCATTATTTGAATAAGAATTTATACGATATTCAGCAACAGTCATAAGATACTTGGTTGTAACCGTTACGGAAGCGGACATACCGTTCGACGCAGTTACGGTTATTCTTGCTGAACCGATGCCCTTTGCCGTAATTTTTCCGTTGGAATCAACCGAAACAACATTGCTGTCCGATTTCCATTTGTACGAAACGTTTTTCAAATTGGTATCTACCGAAAGCTGAGCCGAATTCTTAATTCCGCTTATCAAGGCTGAACCGTTGCTGCTGTAGCGGCTGGACGTCTCATCGGAATAGGCGTGATTAAACTTCTGGCCGCCTATTCTCAAATACGGCTTTTCAAAGTTAGCAACATACGTTCCGCCGCCGACAGGTACCCGTACCTGCTGCCGCTTTGTATTCGAGTTTATTTTTCCTGTCCATTCAACGAACATATAGTTATTACTCTCTGCGTCAATGACAAACGGTGTATTGAAATCGAGCGTAACGCTTACGTTGTTACCCTCTGCCGTTGTTGTTCGCTGAGTTTTTCCGTCTGCAATAAGAATTGCGGTTCCTCTGCCTGCGGTCTGAACATTGACAGTAAATTTCTTAGGCTTGAAGAGCGCCTTTACACTGACATCTCTCCTGACCTTTATACTTAAAATATTCTTTGTAGACTCACCTTGGTCAATAACACCGTTGCCGTTTTCGTCCCAGCCGAGGAAATCGTATCCGCCGGCAACTCTCGGAGTTGCAACAAGCGTTGCAGTATCATTCAGCTTGTAGGTTCCGCTTCCGCTGACACTGCCGTATTCGCTGTTGTTTGGAGTTCCGACAACATAATAATCTGTCTTTACAAAAGATGCCGTGAATGTTAGATCACAGCTTATATTTTCAAGCTTTTTCGGATTTTCCGAACCGCCCTCAAGCCATCCGACGAATTTGCAGCCGTATGACGGATATGCGGAAATAGTCGTTGAAGCGCCTTTTTTGACCTTAATAGTGCCGCTTGTTGTACCCATACTCTCGTTTGCCGATTTAACGGTAATGGTATAGGTTTCCTTGCCCATGTTGCTTACTCTTGCAGCCTTGGTCATCGGGAACGACTTGAAGCCCAAAATCGGGAACTGCAGTTCGACATTGTATTTGACATAAACAACTGTTTCGCCCGTGTCTCCGTTATAGGAGCAGCCCGAAAAATCAATGCCGTTAATGCCGTCTTTGACGCCGTATTTTTTCAGCACTGAATCAGCCTTTGACTCGGACTCGGCAATAGCGGAAATAAAATTGTTTCTTGCAACCTCCACAATATTGGCATTTGTCAGCTTTTCGAGCGCCGATTTCGGAATTGATTCACCGGCATATATATGATTTGAAACCGCAAGCAGTTTTTCGATATTTTCTTCGGTGGCACCTGCACGTAGCATTGACTCCGACGAAATAGCATCGGCAGCCTGTAATGTAGCATGACTGACCGTATTCTGTGCACTGTAAACCCTGTTAAAGCTCAGAAGAAACAGTACAAAGAACATAAACAAGGTCAATGTCAGCGACGCTTCAACAGTTAATGCTGCTTTTTCTTTTTTCAATGTTTTCACCACCAAATCAGAATCCGACATACTTGGTACTCGTAAATGTTGTTCCGGCAAAAGCATTTCCGTCTGTATTCACCGAAATTACGGGCAAAAGTGTACTTAATGTCGCGTCCGTTTTTACACGACAGTATGTATAATATTTTTTCGATTGGAACGATACCGTTTCGCCAAGAACATGAGCCTGCTTATATCTCATTTCAATCTGAATAAGATCGGAAAAACGCATGAGCTTATCGGAATTTGATACGAACCATAAAGCTGCGGCAATATAGTCGCTGTATCCGGCATCAAACGTTCCGTCAACCGTATAGCAATCCGTTTCAGATTCACCGACGGTTTTCTTAACGGTTTTGACCGAGCCGATATTGTTCTTTAAAACGCTCAGAATATCACAGGTTCTTGAAAAAGAGCTGAATGCGGTAATTCTTGACGGATCAAGGAACAAGCCTGTCTTTGTCATCGGAACATAGACAGAATTGCCGTATGCCGTCATAAGCTCCATATCAATAAGTGATTCATAATAGCCAAGCAAGACCTTGGTTGCGGCAGGTGCCGAAGAAGCGAAGGCATTGTTTGCAATGCAATTCATGTTATCCACAAATCGCAGGAAGAAAATCATCCAATAAGTTGCTTCCTGATTATCCTTTTCACTTCCCGAGCCGTTAAAAATATACTCGGCGCAGGACGAAACAAAATTTTCTGACGATCTCGAATCGGTAGCTCCCGAATAACCGTTCGGGATATATGTTCTGTTCGCGCAATGCTTTGCGAGGTAGGAATTTATCATCAAATTTACCTGTGAGCTGTCGCCCGAGGAAAGCTGTGACATAGCGTTACCCATCGCAGATACAATATTCGCCGCAATGTCTGCAAGTCCGCCTGTTCCTGTGACCTGTTGCCTTTTCATCTTTTCACGAATTCCCGAATAATCTATGCTGACCGATACAGTGTCCTCATCGTCCTCGTTAACGGCGCTTATGTTGCCGATAGACGAAGAATATGCAGGAACGACTTTTTTTGCATCGTCAAGAGTCGCCTGGATCGCCTCGACCTCACTGTCGGGAACGATATCCTTCACGGTGCCTGTCTTTGACGGCAGAATCGAGGTTACAGACGCCGAAAGATTCGCCACACTGCCCTCGTCGTATATTTTCAGGTCAGTAAATGCCGACTCCACATAGGAGCAAGCCGCCATAACGAGTCCGCTCGGATTTGTTCCGCCGACAGCCGCATTAAGTATCGGCTGAACGGTGCCGCATTTTGAAATAAACGAGCCGAGGAATTCATTCACGTTATTCGTGTTAAGTGCAAACGAATAGCTGCTTTTAAGATATTTCGATTTTGAAAGAATTTGCCTTTTCAAAACCGAGGGATATGTTAAATTATAAAATCCCGTCATATTTGAATCGGAAATTCTGTACAGGCAGGTAGCATTATTTCCGATATAGTCGGCATTCAAATCCGAGTCAAACAGCACATTTTCGCTGAAAGCCGCTTTTGTGTCGTTATCATCGGTAAATGCGAGGATACCGAAGCGCTGATAAAGATCCATATCATAATTTGAAAGCACAGATGAAGCCGCACTGATATTCACCTCGGAGAGTTGATTTTTTGCGCTCTGATATCTTCCCGCCTCAATGATGAGTGTACCGAAGGAGAGCACGGTCATAAGCAACAGCGAGATAAAAACGGTAATAACACCCTGTGTTTTTTTCAAAAAGCCGCTCATTTTGTTTGTCCTTTCGAATTATCGATTGATAAATCAATATCATAATTCATGTTTTTTGTATCTTCCGATTTTGTTGTTCTGTAAAGCTTGATTATCACGCCGTACGTATCTTCCCGAAGCTCTCTGAAAAGCCAGATATCTCCGTTCTTGTCCTTTATGCTCAGCTCAAGCCATGCTTTTCCGTCAACAACCGCCTGATACGATTCGAGAGATTCCTTATCAAGCTTATGCATAACCGCATTATCGGGTGTTTCGATTATATAAAAGCTGTCATACGTTGTGTGGAATCTGTCCGAGAAGCTTTTCAGTGCAGCGAGAGACTTTGTTTTCAGCTCCTCGGCGCTTATTTTTGTTTCCCAGGTATAGTCCGTAAACGGATGTCCCTCACATTCAAAGCGGCGGACGCTTTTGTCGGTATTCAGGTCGGCAATAATCCCCGATTCAAAACCGAACAATTTGTAGCCGCTGATTACCGTCACTCCGTTCGTATTTGAAACCTTCAAGCCGTCTTCCTTAGCCTTCTTGTTGATTTCATCGAGAGTATTTGTGTTTAATATATCGTTTATCTCCGTCGGAGAGCTTGGATCCTCGGCTTTGTTCCCGTTCTTGGAAACAAAACCGAAAATACGCAATGCGGCTCCGGCAAGCAATAAAACAATACCTAATGTGGCAAAAATAATTCGTAATTTTTTCAAATGAATCACCATAATTTTAATACAGTTCCGGTATATTTGTCTCTGGTCTTGGATGGGCACTCCAATAAGCATTATCAATTATTTTGGGGTATTTACATTTCATTATTTTCCTGCCTTTCCAAGTCTTAGCACAACCTGTTTTGTAAGCCTTTGCATCTGCTTCAGACTCATTAGTATGTCCAAAGCAACGAATAAGTCTTGCATTATGTTCATACGCATTGCATTTTGTACAAACAGTATGCTGACCCCATCGCGTTATTCCTCCTGAATAATGTTGTCCATTTTTACCCTTACTAAGGTCTTTGGGCGGATTAAGTTCATGCGTAACGCCGCAACGTCCGGTGAAATCATGGTCACCGTATTCGACATGACGATTTCCCAAGATCGCTCCGCAAACTGTACAACGGTCTACATACTCATACCTCGTACAATCGTTGTTAACAACCTCTCTGTAGCTGCTCGGATGTGTGCAATACCAATGAGCAAAGAGATTTACATTGATTTTCGGCACTGTATGCGAGAAATACTGACTTCCGTTGTCACGGTCACTGAACCATCCGCTGAAGCCGTAGCCGTATCGATTCGGAGTCGGCATATTGCCTATCATTTCTCCAGGTACAACAAAGGATCTGTTCGGGCTTACGCTGCCGCCGTTTGCGTCATATTTAACGCAAATGTACTTCAATATGGTAACGTTTATCGAATCGGCGTCGGGTATTTTTGTGCTTGCCTTAAACTCGGCATTGTTATACCACCAGCAATAGAATTTATTGTCGCCGCTCTCGCCCGGTCCTGCCGGAAGGCTGTTTCCGCTGTTGGAATACGGCTGATTTCTGTGAGCAAAAACCCTTGAAAGCTCTGTGGTTCCGTCATAATTCATGAAGGACACTACGCAATCGTACTCGGCAAAAACATTCATGTTGCCCGTAACAATTGTATCCTTCGTAAAGGTTTCGCCCGTTTCTGTCTTCCAACGGTAAAATTTCTGTCCGTTCTGCTTGGGATCGCCCGGGAATTTTGTCTGCTCCGCATTTGAAAGCTTCATCGTATCGGCAATGCTCATATCGTGCATTACTTCAACGGTTTTCAGCAGAGTATTTTCCCTGTCATAAAACTTGACGGTGTAGTTTTCCGTAACGTCAATTTTATCCACCGCATCAATCGTGTTGATGTAATCAAGTATTTCATAGCAGTCCGCTCTTCCCGTAGCCTTGTAGTGAATTGTGGTGCTTTCGAGTCCTAAGAGCTTTACAAACGGTAATTCGTAGTCCACCTCAACAGTAACAATGACTTGTGCTCTGAGCAGAGCGCCTTTTTTATTTTCAATTTTAACCTCAATTTTCGGCTCATCCGATTTCAGGAATCTGCCTTTTGCAAGTCTGTAGCGTGAATACCACTCCGCCTTTTTGGTTATTACATTGGAATACGCCTGATTTTTCATCTTAATAACCATGCCGTCGTTATCAAGATTAGAAACATCTATATAACCGGTCACGGGGTCCTTTCCGCTGTTGCTGTAAACCTGAGCAATATTTGACGCAGTTTGATTCGCAGTTGAGGTAATAAGGGTCTGATGGTACATGATAAGCCCAAGGTACGCCAAGGTCACAATTACGACAATAACAACTGTCATAACAAGTGACGCTTCGACCATCACTTCACCCTTTTCTCTTTTCAACAGTCGTTTCAACTATCATTCACTCCTTGGTATCTTCAACATAGTAAAGCTGTATATCCGACCAATATCCCTTTGACTCGATAAAGCATTTTCCCGAGGCGCTGAAATCAATTACATTGTCAAATCCGGCGTCTATAACCGTTTTGTCCTTCGTATTGATAAAGTTCCATACTCCGTTTTCACGAACGCCCGCCATTCCGTTTGAGAAAGAACGTGCTTCTTCATACTTAGGTTTGATCACAGTCTCACCGTTTGAATCAACGAAGCCCCACTTATCGCCGATTTTGACCGCTGCATATGAGCCGTCAACAAAGGCTTTAGCTCCGTCACATGTCAGGCTTCCTACCGTAACAATATCGTTGTTCTTAACCGTATAAAGATGATACTTTCCGTTCTCTGCGGCAAAAATCAGATTTTTCGGAGAACATTCGCCCGCATCGTTTACAACTATATCCGAGAAAGATTTTCCGATCTGCTTGCCGCTGCCGTCAATAATTTTCCACTCTGTTTTTGAAATCTGCACGGGAGCAATATTATTGCGATATGTTCCCGCAAACATATACGGACCGCTCAACTGCTCAACCTTTTCGGAATTCGGGTCAAATGAATAGAAATAAAAATTCTCTCCCATCTGACACGAGAAAATCAATTTGTTTTTATTGTCTGCGGACACTTTGACAATCGGCGAAGCGCCTGTAATCGCTTTATCGAGGTAAATCTGTTTTGTACCGAGATTATCAACAATATATACGATTTTGTTGCCGTCTCCGTCAAGCTTTGAGACGATTGCATATTTAACAGTCTTGTCATCTACCGAGAATTCACTGCTGAAATTCGTTGCCCAAAGATATTTTCCCGGAATAATGCTCTCTCCGCCTGCGGAAATAATTGAGCAGGCTCCGTTGGACTCAACAACATAATTGCCGTTGCTCTCACTCTTTACGTGGTCATACATCGTATAATTCATTTCATATGTATAACGCATTTTTTCCGTAAGGTCGCTCAGCTTTTTGGACTCAAGACTCATTCTTTTTGCCTGCTTCAAATAGTCGGCACAAGCTTCGTATTCTTCATATTTATAGCAAAATTCGCATACTCGCTCATAAACGGATGTTTCCTTATAATAATCCTTGATCATTTCTTCAAGAATTGTATCTATATCTGCTGAGTTTGACAGCTCACCGTATTCAACGCCCTCATCCATGACATCTATTTTTGCGATGCACACAGCCGTTGATTTTTTAATGCTCAAAGCTTCATCATACTTCTCAACCGACTTTGCATAAAGCTTTTGTTCCTGATACTGCTGAGCTTTTTCAACGCATTTGTCAAACTTTGAAGCTCCTCCGAATGTACCGGTAAACACAATATATCCCGCTATTACATTAAGAAAAATTAAAGCAATTATTACAAGCGTTTTATTATTTTTCATGACTTTCTCTCCTCAATTTAATAACTCGTCAATAGAATTGCGACAATATAGCCCACCGCTATGCACGGACCGAAGGGGAAGGATCCTTTGCGACCCATTTTATGAGAAACAAGAAGCACAACGGATATAATTGCCGAAACTATCAATGAAACAAACAAGGTGCTGAAGGTACACATTGATCCCCCGGTTATTCCAATAATTCCAAAAAGCTTCACGTCTCCAAAGCCGATGCTTTGCTTTGTCACGACAGACACAAGCGCCAATGCGCCGAAGCCTATTGCAAAACCGATCAAATCATTCTTTGCGACATCCTTTATGCTGTCAAGCGCAAAGAACTCGTAAACATAAATTACCGCACGGAACAGCAATCCGATTATTATCAGAATATTCGGAATTATCTTTTTCTTGCTGTCGATCAATGCAGCGAAAAGAACCAAAACAAACAGTCCGTATAATTTGATACAGTTTATAATCGACGTATTTGAATATAGTGACATTTGCACGAAAAACGAAGCTATCGCACAAATGATTATTATCGAAATCATTGCTCCCTTTTTATAAGGAAGTATTTCAGAATTTTTATATTTTTGATTTTCTTTCAGCTTGAATTTAGAGCTGAAAATGCCCATATACGAGCAATAAATAAATTCACAGATTACCGTGGCTACGCTCACCAAAGAAAAAACAGCGTATTTCATTCAATATCCTCCACAATTAACGGGATCCCTCTCCCACTGCTCATCACAGTGGGAGAGCAAAGTTATTTGCGCTATTATACAGCATCGGCATTATTCGTTACCTTGTTCATAAGTCGGCGAACAAGACTCGTAATCGAATCTCTGAAAATAACTGCAAGGGCAATAACAATAACGATAAGGAGAACGATTGCAATGATATTTGTATCACCGTTTTCTTTCTTGAAAAGATTGATTGCCTTATTCTTTGCGTTGCATCCCATAAAATAAATCTTAAAAAGTAAATCTGACATGATATTCACCTCCCCGCAATTTATTTCTATTTAAGATACCTTGATGTCTTATATATCTAGGTTCAGATTTGTCATTATCGGAACCATGATTAAGAACAAAACACCGACAAACATGATTACCAACGGAATCAACAATTTTCCCGATGCCAATTCGCCCTTTTTAAGCGTCAGCTGTTTCTTGGACTCCCAAAGGCTGTCGTTCTGCTCCTGAAGTGCAATTGCAAGATCTCTGCTGCCTTTTTCAAGTCCCTGAACAACGATTGAAGTGAACTTTTTAATTTCCGGAGTGCTGCATCTGTTTGCAAAGCTGTAAAGAGCATCTGCTTCGGCAATACCGTTTGAAATATCCTCATTAACCTTTCTCATTTCATATGAGAGCAAGGTGTCGCCGGAAAAAGCTACTTCTTTCCATGCATCTCTCAAAATCATGCCCGAGTTGACAAGCAACGCTATCGTTGAAACGGCATTCGGAAATTCCAAAGCAAACTGTTCGCTTCTTGTCTTGATTTTTCTCTCTGTTGCCTGAGAATAAAAATAGTAAACAACAGCAAAAACTATTATCCCCATCACAAAAAACAGCACGCTGTTCACTCCGCCTACCATCGCGGCAACTGCTGTTATCGCCGTAAACACAAAATAGCTCAGACTGATTTTCTGAGCGTAATAGACCTGTAAATAATAGTCTGCATACTTTTCGCCATATAACGTTACTACCTGATCTCTTGTCTTTCTTGCCATTGAGGTTTTAAAATCAAACTTTATCAGTTTAAGAATCTTAAAACCGACGCCGAATATATCAATAAAGACAAAATCCTTAGGATCAAGCGGCTCAAGATATTCATCATAATCGCTTGATGTTATCAGCAAAAATACAAACGATGCACTTGTTAAAATCGACAGTGCAAAAAATACAATTTGAAGAATTATTTCTGATGTCATCTTTTACACCTCAATATTCAAAATCTTTTTGCCTACTAAGTAAGCAATAACAAAAAATCCAATTGAAATCGTTGTTGTTATAACACCTTTAACCGTTGTAAAATTATTTGCAAAATCTCCGCCGCTGAGTTTTATCATTGCAACAAGAATAACCGGCATAATAAGCATAATATTCTGCTCATTTTTAGTAGAAGCAACTTTTGTTTCAATCTCTTCCTCAATATGAATCTTTGTGCTGAGTATCTCATTACTGTTTCTGACAACATCTTTAAGATTTGCGCCTTTATCAAATGCGGTTTCAAAAACTCTGCCAAAGGTTTGGATATCCTTTATGCCGCTTCTTTCGCCGAAATCCATGAGCATGCCGCCTACACTGATGTTGTTGCGTATACCGCTGATGATGTTATTAACCTCCTGAAGAATATAAGCATCTTCAGGATACTGGATGCGGAGGTCGTCTCTTGCAGCCATAAACGCATTCGGAACATTTCTACCGGCGGCAATGGATGTTGCCAAGGAATCCAATAAAGAAATAAATTGCGTTCTCAATTCTTTTTGTCTTTTATTTATTATCTGCTTTTTTCTGATCGGGAGAAACACGGTGCCGGCTAAAAATCCGACAAGCGCCATTACTACAACATCAAGTATGTAGGTCCATACCGTCGCCTGACCGAACTCATCCTTTGCCAAGCCGCCGTAAAAAACAAATCCTACAAAAGCTCCGACGATAAAGGCAATAAGAAAATAAAGCATTTTTTCATTTGCTTCCATTTTATAGGCCTTATAATTCAGCAATTGTTGATTTGTTTTTGAAAGAACAAAGAGAGGTTCCTCTTCTTTTTGCTTTTTTCTTTTAAACATCACTCATCACCTCTTACAGTAACTGATCAAATACACTTGAGAGTGAAAGCTGTCTTGCCATTTGGGAAGGAGAGCAGCTCTCATACATTGGGATTTCTCCGATAACACGAATTTCATCACGGTTTTCCGTATTGCCGAGAACTTTATTTCTAATCATCGAGAATTTTGGCTGAATTATATATTCGGAATACGAATCCAGAATTTGAATCGCATCCATTGCTCTTGCTGTTTTAATCTCGGAAACCTGACTTCCGTCCGAGGCAATAACTATAGAGTTGCAATTTTCAAAAAACGCAAAGCCCTTTCTATTTCTCGGAAAATCCATATCTATAACAACATAATCATATTCGCCGAGCATTTTCAATTCTGTTTGCAAAGTAAGATAATCGTCAGCTTTCAATTCCAGCATGTCCAGTGCAACCCTAACCGAGGAATAAAAATATACTCCTGTGCTATCCTGCTTAACAGTGCTTTGAAGCTTTATTTTTCTGTTCGACTTATTGCTCTTGATTGCGTATATTACATCTCCGAAATCAAACTGTCCGTCACAACTGAAAAACGAATCGGAATCGCCAAAGTTTTCAAGGTTTAGATAAAGAACTCTAAAGCCCTTATTGGCAATGCTTATTGCACAGGCGGCGGCGAGAGTAGATGTTCCGGTACCGCCGACAGGCGAAGAAAAAACTATTGTTTTCATTGAATTGTTGCTTTCACCGATTCCTGTAATATTGGGAATCTGTTCGGAATAAATACTCAGGATTTGCTTGTAAATGAGCTCCGCACGCTGAAATTTGCATACCGCCTTTTTGTCATTGTATTTTTCAATATCGCTGCTTTCAACAAGATAAGCAAATCCGCATTTTTTCGGGATCATCGAAAAATCTATATCAATATTCTCGTTAGCCAAGAACACATCTATTTTTTTATCGTCAAGACATCTGTATGCGGAAGATATATCTGTAAACGAATATATTTCAAGCTCATTTCCGAACTTGTTATTAAAAATTGAAACTACTCTTTGCAAATAATTTGAATCGTTTTCAAGTATCGCCACTCTGACTTTCATTGCGATGTTTCCTCCTAAAAAATCTGATTAAAATACAAAGTTGCCGAAGCCGGATACTCTTAATTTGAAATCATTGATAAGCGGATTATCCGTCCTCCTCAAAGAGCCCGAAACGTGTTCAAGCGTTGTATTCTCATCTTCTTTAAAAACATACAACGGGTTAAGAACAATATGATCGTCTTTATATCCGACTACTTCTGAAATTTCTATAGTTTTTCTTGTCTTGTCTCTTAATCTTGAAAGATGAATAATTATATCTATCGCAGAAGCAATTTGCTGTCTGATTGCAGGCAACGGAAGTCCGGCCGAGCCTTGCAAAACCATTGTTTCCAATCTACTGAGCATATCTTCGGTTGAATTTGCATGACCTGTCGATAATGAGCCGTCATGACCGGTATTCATCGCTTGGAGCATATCCAGTGCCTCTTCGCCACGAACCTCACCGACAATAATTCTCTCGGGTCTCATTCTTAACGAGGTTTTGATAAGATCCTTGATGGTGATTTCTCCGACTCCGGAGGTATTGGAATTTCTTGTTTCCATACTTACCAAATTTTCAATACCTGTTATTTGAAGCTCGGCTGAATCTTCAATTGTAATAACACGCTCATCTTTTGGAATGTAATTCGACAAAGCATTCAAAAATGTTGTTTTACCAGAACCGGTACCGCCGCTGATAAAAATGTTATACTTTGAACGAACAAGTATCTCTAACTTCTGCGCAATTTCCTCGGTTATAGATCCGTATTGAATCAGTTTTCCGATGGTCATAGGAGTTTTTGAAAACTTTCGTATCGTCATTGTCGGTCCACACAAAGCAACCGGCGGAAGAACTACATTAACTCGGGAACCATCCGGCAGTCTTGTATCGCAGATCGGGTTTGATTGGTTAACTTCCCGTCCTGCCAAACCGACAATTCGCTGTATAATATCCTCAAGTCTTTTTTGGCTTTCAAAGCGTTCATTTATTTTATGTAATTTACCGGCTTTTTCAATGAAGATTTCATCGGGCCCGTTTATCATAATCTCGGTAATTGCATCATCACTGATAATTGAATCCAGAATTCCGAAGCCCCTTATAGAACTGTAAACCTGTTGTGCGATCTGAACTTTTTCATTAATTGGAAAATACCGATCTCGTGTCTGCTCATCTACGATCTGTTCAATTTCATCACTGAGTTCTTCATCACTTAATTTGCTTAACGGTAAAACATCGGTTACAATCCGTTTTATTTTAGCAACCAATTCTTCTGAATCCAAATAAATCACCCTTTACGAAACCTTTATTACAATAATTGTTGCGTTATCCTGCCCGCAACGCTGTTTAATCATATCCAAAATCGCATTGACCCCTGACGATACATCAGAGTTTTCTTTAATTGTATTGTACAAATCATTTGCACTGATAACATCTGTTACTCCATCACTGCAAAGAATAAAGACGTCACCCTTCATCACCTGTCCTTTTGAAATAAAAGGATCAAGCTCCCCTTCTTTATCCGATATACCTATATACTGGAGTAATGACGGCTTTTTATTAATTCCGATTGAATCCAAAAAATCTTTGTCGGTATGATCCTTTGATACCTGCATTATTTTGTTCTTTCTTATTAGAAACGCTTTACTGTCACCGACATTACATGTGAACACGCCATTTTCCGAAAAGAGAAATGAGACCAGTGTTGTGCCGGTTTGAGAAATCTGTTTATTGTGTGCAAGGGATACAATTTTCTCATTGGCCTGATTGCAGATTTCCACAAGGAACTCGCGTTCAGGAATAATCAAATCATTAAGTCTATCCATATTTTCGGCAAATATTTCTGCCGCCGAATATGAAGCTTTCTCTCCGTAAGATGCACCGCCGATACCGTCAAACACTGCAAATCCGACGGGATTTTTTAAGCCTGTCTGTTGGCTGATCGGCGCTGTCATTCCGTTGTTTTTTTCTGCAAGTCTTTTTTTGTTAAAATAAAAATTATCTTCATTGTTTGCGCGACCCGCGCCTATATATGAAACGCATGAAGCGATCAAAATCATATCATTTTCCATTTCTATCACCTAAGCAGCTCAATAGCCTTTATTACGGCTCCGGCTGCAACCAATATATAACTGAATATGTAACCTATTTTTTTCACTGTTGTATCATGCAGCCAATTGCTGTCATATCCGTATGCCCAAAACAAAACTGACAGCGAAAATGCCATTACGCTGAATAGCGAAGACGAAATATCAGATTCAATAAAACGATATATAACAGATATAAGACCGCCGTACAAAATAAGCACGCCGCCAATGGTAGCACCAGATAAGAAAACATTGAAGAAGTCAGTAAAATCAATGTTTTTCATGGTGCAAACACGGTGCGAAGTCGAAACAATCAAATACTGACAGGCTCAAAGGGCGTTGATATGCAAATATCAGCGCCCTTTTCCTGTTTTCACGCCATAGGCAACCGTCCCATGGCGTTTTTTCATACCCGCACCTGTCCCTGTCTCAAAACTGTATCACTTAGGGTGCGAAAGCCTCTGCTTTTCCCTCTCAGACTGCTGCAAGCAGGCGGGCGTGGATGTTTTCCTATGGAACACATCCGAGAGGCAAAACGGAGGCTTTTTTCATCGAAATCAACACTTTTATCTTCACAGGAAGGAGGTATCGAAGATGGCAGTTTTCCGTATTGAAAAGACCCGTGATTACACGGTCATGTCAAACCATCATCTGCGGGATATGTCCCTGTCGCTGAAAGCAAAGGGGCTTCTTTCCCTCATGTTGTCCCTGCCGGAGAACTGGGACTACACCATGAAGGGGCTTTCCCGTATCTGCAAGGACGGTATCGACAGTATCAGTGGCGGCATCCGGGAGCTGGAGGAACACGGCTATCTGATCCGTGAGCGCGTCAGAGGCGCAAACGGTCAGCTCGGCTCGATTGAGTACACCATTTTGGAGCAGCCTAAAGAGCCAACGCCTGCACAGGAAAAACCTATACGGGAAAATCCCGTACAGGCAAACCCAACATTGGTCACGCCTGTTCAGGAAGAACCCGCCCAATTAAATAAAGATAGATCAAGTAACGAACCATCAAGAACTGATTTATCAAGTACGGAGATATCAAATCCTATCCAATCAAATCCCCCTACCCCCGCAGGGGCAAGGATGGGAATGGATCGGATGGGAGCC
>OLYC01001681.1_pt1 | contig 14560 bp, 10 predicted proteins | sample 1674271 | NCBI WGS metagenome assembly OLYC01 (sample SAMEA103958154, study PRJEB25191) | human gut metagenome
GACGGAAGCACGTTGTTATGACGCACAGGGCAAGACAGATGATGCACTCAAGATATACGAAGCCGCAGAAAAGGTATTCGGTACAAAGAACGAGTGGAGCGACAACGTATATGCAGAGCATCTGGATTATCTGTATCGTCTGTGTGAGGCACAGGAGCAGGATCCGAAGCTTTGGACGACGAAGATTCCAGATCTGACAAAGAAGCTGATTCAGGTATTTGATGATGGTGGTAACGTGCTTGGCATCGACAGCAACAAAACATGGTACAAACGAAAAGATACGTTGCAGATGTTGAAGGACGGTAGCTATGATATCAGCGAAGAAGAAGCGACGCAGGCACCGGATGCAAATTCCGATGATTCGCAGTCAGCAGAGATGGGAGAGTGATCAGCATGCAAAACGTATATGAGATATGTTTCTATGGCGGCCTGGTACTGGCGATTCTCCTTCTGATTGCGGCGATCGTGTTATTCATTGTATTGAAGATACCGAAGGTAATTGGAGAATTGACCGGAAGTGCTGCGAAAAAGGCAATGAAAGAAATGCAGGATGGTACAGCGAGTCCGGGCAGCGTAGCGAAGAAAGAACAGGAAAAATACTACAACATGGGAAGTGGAAAGATCACTGCGAAAGAAGCGGTTTCTACGCGGGAGGATCGTAAGGCTAATGGTAACGATTCCACCGAACTGTTGGAGAAATCAAAGGAGAAAGAAAAGAAGTTTGAAGAGACCGACATCCTTCGTCCGGGCATCAATGATTATGATACACCGGATGATGGCGAGACAGAAGTACTCGGTTCAGGTGCGGATGATGAGGCAACAGATGTGCTTCGGGATACATCGGCAGGAGATGACGGAGCAACGGATGTACTTCGAAACGACGAAGGAGATGACGGAGCAACGGATGTACTTCGAAATGACGAAGGCGATGACGGGGCAACGGATGTACTTCGGAATGACGAAGGAGATGACGGAGCAACCGATGTACTTCGGGGAGACGATGCAGACGATGAGGATGCAACCGACGTTCTGCGGATGGACGATGATGACAGTGATGCAACCGATGTATTGCGTGCCGACGATGACGACAGTGATGCAACTGATGTTTTACGTGCAGATGATGACGAGGAAGGTACAAGCGTGCTGACAACCGGAACATTAGCGAAGAAGGTAAAAGTAATTTACAATATAGTAGTTGTTCATTCAGATGAAAGTATAGAGTCGGGTAGGTGAAAAAAGGATGAAAAGAAAAGAAACAAAATCAAACAATTCAAAACACCCGGTAAAGAAGCTCATAGCATTATGGGTTGTCTTTGCTCTGCTGATTGTACCATTTGCAAACCATGTCGGTGATAAGAATGGCGCGAAAGCAGAAGGGGGAAGTACAACTGGAGTAAAAACTGGCAATCTACAGATTGTGTCGGAAGAACCGAATGGGTTGAGTATTGAAGTGGATGATACTGGTGTAGTGGTTCCGCATACTGGTGAGACATATGAGAAAAGCGTAACTTTGATCAAGGATGCGCAGAAGGTAGGTAAGTTACAATTACCAGAATGCAAGACAGATGGTGGTGATGCGGTTGCGTTAGGTGCCGGATTTATGACCTTGGATAAGCAAATACAGTCAACACTTTCTGCTGGCGAAAATTTATTTCCTTTAACAGAAAATGTTGAGAATGATTTAGCAGCTAATGCAATTACTGAAGATCGAAAAATTGCAATTTATGCAAGAATAGACAGTGCGGCAGATTGGCAATTACAGTATGTTCTTACTGTTAATTTTGTGGATTCTGCATTTACAACAGGTGCCGGACTGTATGCTGGAAGCATAAGTCTGACATCGGATTCATATGTCAGTGAAGCAACATTAAAGGCTCCAACCACAGTAGCTTCTATTGAGGGCGCGACAGTAAAATATTATGTAAAAATTGGATCAGCAGCAGATGAGTCTGAAAAAAAGGATATAAACAGTTATACATTTATTGGAGATACAATCAGTACTACTGAGAACAACCGTGGAAAACAGGTTTATGCATATGCGGCGCTGGTATCCAATGAGACACCTGCACAAGTGTTGGAGTACATCGAACTTGGCTCGACTCATATGAGTAACGATACACAAGCACCAAATATTAGCTGTGAGGCTTCGGCTGTATCTTATCTGGATGAAGAGACTTCTGCTTATGCAACGATACAGAATAGGTTTATAGATGAAAATAGTGTTTATTATGGCGTGGGCGACAAATACAAGTATGCAGTTACCGTTGAAGATCCAACAAAGGATGGCGAAGATACATCTGGAATTAAGAATGTAACAGCTACATTAAATGGTACATCTTTGACCGTGACATCTCCAGCTTCTGGTTCAAATGTATATACAATCGAACTTACAAAGGAGCAGGCAACCGGAGATGTTGTAACTGTAACTGCAGTTGACAACAAGGGAAATTCTAAAGATTATAAGTGTCCAATCAAGATCCAGCAGGCGACAGAGGGAACAAAGGTAACCGGTGTTACATTTGTAGATGATGATAGCTGGGATGGTTTAACAGAGGGCAAGATACTTTCACACTTGGCTGCAAAGAAGCAGATTAAGGTAACATTAGATTCAAATAAGAAAATTACAAATGTTAAACTTTCTGATGGTACGAAAGAATTTAATGCAGACGAGGTCGTATGTTCGGAACCTAGTACAACACGTGTATACACAGTTACAGCGAATATTTCAATTCCAACAGATTTGGAAGTTTCAGAGCTGTTAAATGCATTAGAGGTAAAGGCATATGCTGGTGATTCGGAGATTACGATTACCGGCACAAAGCAGATTAAGAATATTTCATACGACGCAAAAGCACCAGTGATCAGTAATCCAAAACTTGAAAAAAGTATAGATAACGGAACAACATGGGTAGAGGTTGGTTCTGCAGCTGGAGATTTAGATAGTATCGTGACAGAACTAAATACGATTTACCGGTATGTGGTTACTGTTGCAGATGCAACTGGAGAAAGTGGTGTACAGGATGTGTATGTAACACCAACGGACAAGTTTACTTATACTACGGGAAATACATATGTATATAATATTCCATCTGATCAGTTGAAGGTAGATATCTCATATTTCGTTGCGGTTACAGCATCGGATGTAGCCGGAAATGTATCAGATTCTCTGACACTTCGTGGAGTTACAAAGATTGATGATACCCTGCGCGTAGATAACTGTGTGATTATAGATGCAGCTGGAAACGATGTAACAAGCGATGTTCTAGCAGGAAAGAATACAAATGAAAAATATCAGCTGGAAGTGACAGCAAGCTCTGCATATGTCATTCAGAAGTTTGAACTGATTGCAGGCGGTACGAATGACCAGACAAAGGATGTAGCTGCCTCTGCAAATCAACAAGATACAAACAGTCATCGTTACAGCACAACGGTGAAATTTGAATTGCCTGCTAAGACGAATATAAATGCACAGCTGGATAGTATGTATCTGAATGTGATAGATGGATATGACCGTACCAATCCAACTGTATCGGTGAATGTGGCAAACGACAGCACATGGTATAAGGAATATACAATCAACTATACGATTACTTCTAGTGATAATGGCGTGGAATCACCACTTGCAAATGCCGGTTATTCTCTGGCAGGAAGCAAGGCAAATGTAACAGACAAGGAAATCGCATTGAATGGAACACAGACTTCTGTGAACGGAACGATTGCGATTCCGGAGTCAGCAGGAATTACAGGTACATCTCTTGTGTTTAATGCACAGGATGCAAGTGAGAACCTGCTTCCAAACAATCTGTATAAGATCAAGGTCGATAAGACAAATCCTAAGGCTGAATTGACAGTCAATGGAAAGACAAACATTACACAGCCATTGGATGGCGAGGTACTGATCAAGACAACGGTATCGGATAATCTGACAATCAATCAGGCGACGATCACAGTGAAGGGACCAGACACCGATGTGACAACAAATCTGAGTGGAGCAAAGGAACTGGTAAATGTCAGCCAGGAAAACAGCTTCACATTGAATAACCTGATCGGCAAGAAAGCCGCGGATGGTGACTACACCGTGACAGTCAATGTGTCAGACAAGGCAGGAAACATTGATTCCAAGACGATGAAGTTCCGCGTGGATAACACAATCCCGGTTGTCACAGCAAAGATTTCCGGGGGTACAACTGCTGGCAAGCAGCCAGGAAAGAACTTCGATGGAACCGTTTGCGATTACTTCTATCGTTCTAATGTAACGGTAGAGCTTACTTATGAGGATGAGAATATCTCAGCTTCCGGAGTAAGAGTAACAGATAATAACAACGTGGTAAATGTAACATGGCAGCGAATCGGTACATCTAACAAGTACCGGGCAAGCTATGTTTCAACCGGTATTGGTGCACATGTAATCAAGATCAATGCACAGGATAATGCAGGCAACAATGCAGTTGAAAAGCAGGTTGTATTTATCAAGGATACAGAGGCACCGAATATTGCTGCAGTAATCAATGGAGGTATGGTTTACTCTGAGAATATGGGGGTTGTTGATCTGACTTCCGATGCAACGGTTGCTTTCTCTGTAAGCGATGCAAACGAAGACGTACATGATTTCAATTACCAGTTGATTAAGACAGTACCGGATCAGCTTCCGGTAACCGCGGATGTATTGAAGACAGACAACCGGGTATTTGGCTATACAGATGAGGCTGATTATCAGGTAAAGGTATATTCTGTGGACAAGGCAGGAAACCGAAGTGCAGAAAGAAATGTACAGTTCCGTGTTGATAAGACAGCACCAGAACTGCAGATTACAGGAACTGCTTCCGGTTCGACACTGAACGCAGGAACAACCCTGACATTTAGTATGACAGAGGCATTCTGGTGGGATGCATCTGGTACGATCACGATCACAAGAAAAGCAAACGACAGTGTGGCAGAAGCCGCTTACAAGACCATCGACTTCAAGCCAACTGCACGTGTGACAACGATGACAGAGACACTTAGTGAGACAGGTGAGTATCAGGTAACATTTACCGGTAAAGACCGTGCTGGACATACCGCAGAGGCAACCAGCTATACGGTAAGAATTGATACAGGCAAGCCAATCATTACGCTGAGTGGCGTGTCAAATAACGACAAGACAACAAAGCAGGTAGAGTTCCAGGCACAGATCGAGGAGGACTTCTATCTGACAAAGTCTGTAACGATTCAGGCAACAAGAACATATCTTGATCCAACATCTTATAAGGAAAAAACAGAGGATCTGCAGATTACCGGATATAATCCGACAGCAGCAACGACGCTGATCCGAAACACATTTACAGAGGATGGTATTTATAAGATTCAGATAAACTGTAAGGATGCCGCAGGTAATGAGGATACACAGGAGGTTTCCTTCACGATTGATAAGACAAAACCAGTGATTGATCCAAAGGTCATGAGCGCATATGAAGGAACTCTGACATCCTTTGCATGGGATTACGATCTGAACGACATTATCTATGACCTGACTGTCTGCGATGCACATATGTACTTGAATGGTAGCGAGTATGACGGAACATCCGAAGTCGAGGACGGCGCATATGAGATGAAGATTACAGCCGAAGATGAACTTGGAAATGCAACTGAGAAAACAGTAAACTTCAATCTGGATACAAAGGCACCAACCTTTATTGTAACGGGTGTAGAAGATGGAGAGATCAAGAACGAGCAGTACGACATCAACGTATCCCTTCAGTTGGATGAGGATACTCTGGATGAGGTAACGCTCAATGGTTCTCCAGTTGAGATCAAGGACAATGCTGCAGCGATTACAGTTACGGAAAAGGGCGACTATAAGCTTACAATGAAGGCACATGATGATGCCGGAAATGAAGCAGAACAGACGATCAGCTTTACATATGGAGAGAAGAGTCATGTACTTCTGTATGTATTGATTGGTGTTGGCGTTCTTGCAGTGCTTGGCGGTGGAATTGCAATTATTCTGGCAGCAAAGAAGAAAAAGAATAATTAACCGGAGATAAAACCAGGTTACACAGGCAGGAGCATGGAAACATGCTCCTGTTTTGCTTGCAAACTACCGCTGGGCATATTATAATCAGAAAAGCGAAAACGGTAACAGGGAAAATTGGTAGGAGGTTGGCGCATGGTAGACGTTGCGATGCTGACAAAGCAAGGGGGAAGAGATCACAACGAGGATTACATACGGAAAGCAACATACGAAGAACAGCTCTGCCTGATCTTGTGTGATGGACTTGGCGGGCATGCCTGCGGGGAAATAGCATCGGAGCTGGTCGCAGAAAGCATAGCAAAGGGATTTGAAAAACAGGGCTACTATGCCGGATTTTTCAAGGATGCATTGGAACAGGCACAAAAAGAATTACTGGAAGAACAGGTGCGGCGGGAGCTGTGCAACTCCATGAAGACAACGGCAGTTGTGCTTGTAATCACACCGGACCTGATACAGTGGGCGCATATCGGGGACAGCCGGTTGTATCGGATTTACGAGAATGGAACAAAATATCAGAGAACGCGTGACCATAGCTTAGTACAGATTCTATGCGATACCGGAGAGATCAGGGAATCCGAGATCCGTACGCACGAGGATCGGAACAAGCTGCTGCGTGCGATGGGCGCACAGTGGGGGACGAAAACGTATGATATAAGTGCGGTTGTGGAGCGCGGAGAGACACAGGCGTTTGTGTTGATGACGGATGGTTTCTGGGAGTATGTCTATGAGGAAGAGATGCTTGCCACATACAAGGAAGCGTCCTCTGCACAGGCTTGGTTAGATGCAATGGGAAAATACGTGCTGAAGCGGGCAGACATGACAAAGACGGATAATTATTCTGCAATCGTTGTCTGCGTGGAGGAATAAAGAAGATGTTTCGGGCAGTTGTATTTGATATGGATGGTGTCATTACGGACACGGAAAAATTATACAGGAGATTTCAGTTAGAGGAAGGCAAGAAGCTGGGAATCCCGGATGATGTGATGGTCGTTGCCTGCGAGCGTATCGCGGGTGGCACGAAGTACACAAACAAGAAGAGCTTTGAAGATGTCGTCGGTATGGGAATTGATTATTTTGATTTTCGGGAAGCGGTCGTGAACAAGCTGGACGCGCATATCCGGGCACACGGTGTGGAACTAAAGCCGGGCGTCGCAGATACATTAAAATATCTGAAAGAAAAAGGTGTTAAGGTTGGACTTGCAACTTCTACGGTGCGTGAACGTGCCACGGGATATCTGAAGGCGCATCATATTGACCGGTATTTTGATGAGCTGGTGTTCGGAGATACGGTTGCACATGGTAAGCCTGCACCGGATATTTACCTGAAAGCGTGTGAGATGCTGGATGTAAGACCGGAGGAGGCAATCGCCGTGGAGGATTCCATCAACGGAATCGTATCGGCGGGGCGTGCCGGCATGTATCCGGTTATGGTGATCGATCTGATCGAGCCGAACGACACCACGAAACAATACGCTAAGAAAGTATATGAATTCGGACGCATCGACCGTCTGAAGGAGTTAATATAGTGTCGAACAAGACTACTATGTAGATGGAAGATGTATGTAGATATGATTCTAAGACAGACCGTTGAAGCACGCTGGCACTTAACGAACGTAGTGAGTTTAGTACCATTGCGTGCTGAACCGAGCGAGAGCGTGTCTGTGTAGAATCATATCTACATACATCTTTGGAATAAAATATATCTTGTTCGATACGAGAATAATATGGAGGACAGAAAAATGAGTAACATGAATTTGCTGGTTGTTATTTTGAAACATGAGGATCTGGTAAGCGAGATCTGTAAGGAACTGGTAGAAGAAGGAATTCATGGAGGTACGATCGTTGATGGTACCGGTATGGCGAGTGTTGTCGAGAAGATGGATGACCTTCCGATCTTTGGAATGCTTCGTTCCATCCTTGCGGATGATGACGATCATGAAGTGGTAAAGATGATGTTCTTTGTCGTAGATGATGAAGAAATGAAGAAGGCACGCAAGACGATCAACGATGTGATCGGACTGGACAAGCCGAACACCGGAATTATGTTTGCACTTCCGGTATCATTTGTGGAAGGCTTGGGTGCGTAATCATGGATTTGAATATATTAACGTATTTGGGAATCATGCTGCTGGCAGCATTGATTGCGGGTAAGATTGTCAAACAGATGCGACTCCCGAACGTAACCGGATACCTGGTGATTGGACTTTTAATCGGTCCAAACTGTCTGAAGCTTCTGAGTGAAGAACTGATTGATCATATGGATTTGGTTACAGAGCTTGCTCTTGGCTGTATCGCATTTTCAATTGGCGCAGAGTTTAAGATGTCATTCCTTAAAAAGGTCGGAAAAGCACCGATTGTCATCGGAATCACAGAGGGCATGGGGGCTGTATTTGTAGTAGATACTATTTTGCTGCTGCTTGGATATGATGTCAGTTTTGCACTTGCACTTGGTGCGATTGCATCTGCAACAGCTGCAGCATCCACAATGATGATTGTGAAGCAGTATAAGACGAAAGGACCGGTCACGAATACACTGCTTCCGGTTGTTGCACTGGACGACGCAGTAGCACTTGTTGCGTATGGACTTTCCATGGCAGTTGCCAATGTTATAAGTTCGAGCGGAAGCGCACCGGTGGGTAAGCTTTTGATTGCTCCGTGTATTGAGATTTTTGGCGGCCTGTTGTTTGGTGCAGTACTTGGCGTGATCATGACGCTGCTTGTAAAAGTTTATACCGGACGTGGCAACCGTCTTGCAATTACGATCATGATGATCTGTCTGTGCGTGGGCGTTTCTGATATGGTAGGATTTTCGTCATTGCTTGCATGCATGATGCTTAGTACGATCTTTGCGAATATTTCAAAGCAGAGCGACAAGATCTATGAGCCGCTGGACCGGATCACGCCACCGATTTACATGATGTTCTTCATCTTGTCCGGAGCATCGCTGGATGTCACGGTCATTGTATCTGTCGGAGTTGTTGGAGCGGTCTATGTCGTAGGTCGTATCATTGGTAAAGCGCTGGGGGCAGCGTTCGGGGCGAAGATCTCGAAGGCGCCGAAGGTTGTCCAGAAATGGCTTGGTCTGACGCTTGTGCCGCAGGAGGGCGTGGCGATTGGTCTTGCCACATCGGCAGGTAAATCGCTGCCACAGTATGCCGCGCAGATCCAGACGATCGTGTTGTGTGGTGTTGTTATCTATGAGCTGATAGGACCTGTCATTACGAAGCTTGCATTGAAGAAGGCAGGGGAACTCGTGGAGGAACCAAAGAAAAAAGCCAGTGCGAAAGCGTAAATAAGTGAAATAGAAAGTAATAAACGCAACTCATTTTTCATATATATAACCAAAGCAAGTGGGTATGGCGGTCTGCCACACCGGACGAATGGGAGTCTATATGGAAAAACGGGTTGCGTTTTGTGTTTTAAAGGCACTGGTTGCAGCGTACATTGTGACCGGGCTTTTGCTTTTAATTCTGGCATTTGCATTGTATAAGCTGGGATTGAGTGAGAATGTTGTAGAACTGGGTGTTGTGTTTATCTATCTGCTGTCGAGTGCCATCGGCGGATTCTTCATCGGTAAATGCATGGAAGTAAAGCGGTTGTTGTGGGGCGTGTTGCTCGGATTGTTCTATGCGGTGCTCCTGCTTGTGTTATCTTTGATCGTGCGTGGAAATGCACAGGGAATCATACAATCCGGGTTGCTTAATACATTGATCTGCCTCGGTGGAGGGGCAATCGGTGCATTTCTGTCATAAAACATGGCAGAAATGCGTATTTACAAGTAGAATGTAAAAAAATAATGATGACAAATGACAGGACATGTGATAAAATATCCATTAATAATGCTAGTAGGAGGCGATAAAGATGAAGAGAATCAAAACTTTGACAGAAAAGACAATGAAGAGCACTGTAGTTAAGGGTGGTTGCGGCGAATGCCAGACATCTTGCCAGTCAGCATGTAAGACAAGCTGTACAGTTGGTAACCAGAGCTGCGAGAACAACTAATTACAGATAAAGAAAGTGTAATACATACACTTCGCACAAGAAAAGGGGATATCCTGCGATGTCCCCTTTCCTTAATGAATAAGAGAAATAGGAGTGACTAAGAAAGTGGTACACCAGTACAAGAACAATGGGTATAATATCGTGCTTGATGTGTGCAGCGGCTCCGTACATGTAGTGGATGACCTTGTATATGATATGATTGCGATGTACAAGGATAAGAAATTCGAAGAGATTGAACAGGCAATTTTAGAGAAGTATGGAGATACCTATAGTAAGGAAGATATCAAGGATGCGTATTCCGACATTTCCGAGTTAGAAGAAAAGGAACTGTTATTCACGGAAGATGTGTTCAAGGATGTCATTATCGATTTTAAGAAGAGAAAGACCGTAGTCAAGGCGCTTTGCTTACATATTGCACATGATTGTAACCTTGCCTGCAAGTATTGTTTCGCAGATGAGGGAGAATATCATGGTCAGAAACGGGAACTTATGAGTCTGGAAGTTGGCAAGCAGGCGATTGACTTTTTGATAGAGAATTCCGGAAACCGTGTAAACCTTGAAGTTGATTTCTTCGGCGGTGAGCCGTTGATGAACTTTGATGTGGTGAAGGAAATCGTAGCATATGGACGAAGCAAGGAGAAGGCGGCAAATAAGAACTTCCGTTTCACCCTGACGACAAATGGTATGCTGTTAAATGATGAAGTCATTGATTTCTGCAACAGAGAGATTTCAAACGTTGTATTGAGTCTCGACGGCAGAAAAGAGATTAATGACATGATGCGGCCAACCAGAAATGGAAAGGGAAGCTATGACATTATTGTGCCGAAGTTCCAGAAGTTCGTGGAGAAGCGCGGCGATAAGAGCTATTATGTGCGCGGTACATTTACGAGAAACAATCTGGACTTTACGAAGGATTTTGAATTGATGACCGAGCTTGGATTCAAGGAGATTTCCATTGAGCCGGTTGTCACACCAGATGAGAATGATTATGCGATCCGCGAGGAAGATTTACCAACGATTTTCGAGCAGTATGACAAGCTGGCAGTTGATCTGATCCGCCGGCAGAAGGAAGGAAAACCAGTGACATTCTTCCATTACAAGCTCGACTTAAATGGTGGCCCGTGTGTGTACAAGCGTCTGTCTGGATGTGGTTCCGGTACGGAGTATCTGGCAGTGACACCAACTGGAGATCTGTATCCGTGTCATCAGTTTGTTGGACACGATGAGTTCAAACTGGGTGATGTATTCCATGGTGTAGAACGAAACGATATCGTGGAAGAATTCAAGCTTTGCAATGTCTATGCCAAGGACAAATGCAAGGATTGCTTCGCAAGATTTTATTGCAGTGGCGGCTGTGCAGCGAATTCGTATCAGTTCCATGGCAATATATTAGACGCATACGATGTGGGTTGTGAATTGCAGCGGAAACGTGTCGAATGTGCCATTATGATGAAAGCAGCTCTGGCGGATGACGAAGAAGACGAAGCGGCAGAGTAAAATAAATGAAGGAGAGACAAAAAGATGAAGAAAACAAAAAGAAAAGCAGTCATCAATCTGATTATTTTCTTCCTGCTTCTGGCTGGCGGTATCTATATGGCAATCGCTGGTGTAGGACAGAATGAATCCGGTAAAACTGCGAATGTTCCGTTGGGACTGGATCTGCAGGGCGGTTTGTCCGTAACCTATGAGATTCAGGATGAGAAGCCGACAAGCGACGAGATTAAAGCAACTGTGGATAAGCTGCAGCGAAGAGTCGATGCGTACAGCTCAGAAGGTGAAGTGTATCAGGAAGGAAATGACCGTATCACGGTTGAGATTCCTCTGAACACAGAGAAGGTAGATGCGCATGACGTATTGGATGAACTCGGTCAGCCGGGACAGCTTCTGTTCCTTGATTCCGAGAACTATACAATCTGGCAGCAGAATCAGAACAATGGTACGAACGATGCATACGAAGCAGTTCTGACAGGTTCTGATATCAAGAACGCACAGGCAGGTGTGGACGACAGTGGTACAGTGAAGGATTATGTTGTACAGCTTCAGTTTACAGATGAAGGTGCGCAGAAGTTTGCAACTGCAACTGCAGCCAATATTGGAAAGCCAATCTATATCATCTATGATGGAGCCGTTGCAAGTGCTCCAACTGTACAGAGTGCAATCACAGATGGTAATGCAGTTATCAATAAGATTTCCAGCTATGATGAGGCAGAAAGCCTTGCATCAACAATTAAGATTGGTGCGCTGCCTCTGGAGTTGAAGCAGATTCAGTATAATATCGTTGGTGCAAAGCTTGGTCAGAAAGCAGTATCAACAAGCTTGATCGCCGGTGCGATCGGTTTTGGCTTGGTATGTATCTTGATGATTGTACTGTATCGTTTCCCAGGATTTATTGCCAGCTTAGCACTGACAGGTTATGTTGTATTGATGCTTTTGATTCTGAGCATCCGACACATCACACTGACACTTCCTGGTATTGCAGGTATTATCCTGTCAATCGGTATGGCAGTGGATGCGAATGTCATCATTTTCACACGTATCCGTGAGGAGATCTCTGCAGGCAGCGGTGTGCGTGCGGCAGTGAAGGCAGGTTTCTCCAAAGCGCTTTCCGCGATTTTGGATGGTAATATTACAACTTTGATTGCAACCGTTGTTTTGATGATCCTTGGCTCTGGTAGTATCAAGGGATTCGCGGTTACATTGATGCTTGGTATTGTCCTTTCTATGTTTACCGCATTGTTTGTGACAAAGATGCTTTTGAATTCGTTCTTAGAGCTTGGCGTACAGAATCCAAAGATGTATGGTAAGGCAAAGGAGCCAAAGATTCACGGATATGTAAAGAACTTCAAGATTTGTGGTGTTGCTTCTTTGATCGTGATCATTGCAGGACTTGCGTTCCTCGGTGTAAACCATTCAAGAATTGGCAAGTCATTAAATTACAGTCTGGAGTTTACCGGTGGTACATCAACAACTGCTACTTTTGCAGAGGACGATGTATATACACTGGAGCGTGCAGAGTCTGAGGTTGCACCAGTGATAGCAGAAACAGCGGGTATTGATGCTGGAACGATTCAGATTCAGACAGTAGAAGGAAACAATCAGGTTATCTTCAAGACATCCGAGCTTACAGAAGAGCAGAGTGCAAAGATTGACGACCTGTTGAAATCACAGTTTAAGGCAACAGAAGTGGACAACCAGAGTATCAGTTCTACCATCAGTGGTGAGATGAAGAAAGATGCGATCGTAGCGATTGCAGTATCTTCTGTATTGATGCTTCTGTACATTGCGTTCCGGTTCTCTGACGTGAAGTTTGGTGTCAGTGCGGTGCTTGCTCTTGTACATGATGTATTGGTTGTATTTGCGGCATACTCCATCGGAACACTGTCCGTTGGTAATACATTTATTGCGTGTATGCTGACAATCGTAGGTTACTCGATCAACGCGACAATCATTATCTTCGACCGTATTCGTGAGAATATGCGGACACAGGATAGTAAAGAAAGTCTGGAAGAGCTTGTCAACAAGAGTATCGGACAGACATTTACAAGAACAATTTATACATCCCTGACAACCTTTATCATGGTATTTGTATTGTTCGTGATGGGCGTAACTTCTCTGAAAGAATTTACATTCACATTGATGCTTGGTATCGTGTGTGGTGCTTATTCATCTGTATGTATCACCGGACCACTCTGGTATACAATGAAGAAGAAATTCTCCAAGAAAAATGCATAAGTAAAATAAGGTGGGGCTGTTTCGGCAGCCCCATTTTTAAGTGAAGAAGAGAGGAACACAGATATGTCGGAGTACAAAAAAGAAGAATGGCGGGTGAAACAGCCAGCCGCAGATATCCGCGCACTGGCAGAGCAGTTCTCGATCAGCCCGATATTGGCGCATATCATCGTGAACCGGGAGATCACGGAGCCAGATGCGGTTGCGTGTTATCTGAGTGATGATCTTGCATACACTCATGATCCAGCGTTAATGAAGGACATGGACAAGGGCTGCCAGATTATGAAAGAAAAGATTCGGGCAGGAAAGAAAATCCGTATTATCTCCGATTACGATGTAGATGGCATCACATCGAATTATATTCTGTATCAAGGGCTGCAAAAGGCAGGGGCAGATGTCTCTTATGATATCCCACACCGGATCATGGATGGGTATGGGATGAATGTACGGCTGGTGGAAGCGGCATACGCCGATGGCGTGGATACGATTATCACCTGTGACAATGGAATTGCGGCGGAGACCGCAGTCACCCGGGCGAAAGAACTTGGAATGACGGTGATCGTTACGGATCATCATGAGGTGCCGTGCGAGGTGACGGAAAACGGAGAAAAAAATTATCTGTATGTGAACGCGGATGCCGTGATCGATCCGCACCGCCCGGATTGCGCATATCCCTACAAGGACTTATGCGGCGCTGGTGTGGCGTACAAATTCATCCGGCATTTATACCGGGTGACGGAGCTTCCGTGGGAAGACGAAGATGCCTATATGGATATCTTAGCGCTTGGTACGGTGTGTGATATCATGCCGCTCACAGAT
>OLYC01001691.1_pt1 | contig 14500 bp, 18 predicted proteins | sample 1674271 | NCBI WGS metagenome assembly OLYC01 (sample SAMEA103958154, study PRJEB25191) | human gut metagenome
CCATTTAGTATTTTTCATCACATTTATTTCACTTTTTCTAACATCTCAGCATAGTAATTTCCTATTTGCTAAATAATGAGAGATAATCGTTTATATTAGTAGAAGGATTTATAAGACTGATGTGATGGGGGTTTGACATATGACACACCCGGGTCAGTTGTAAGGACGACACTTGTGTCGGACTTCTTAATCCTATCATTATTATATAAGGAGGTCAGAATATGGCTGACGAAACAATTACCACAACAAGCGAGACGGCTAACGAGGGTGTCTTCGACCCGGTTCAGGCAATAAATGAACTTAAAGAGAAGATGGTACCCAGAGAGGACTATATGAAAGTTCTCGAGGAACGTAACAAATACTGTAAGGCACTTATAGATGGCACTACAGAGCCTTCAAATGCCCCTAAAAAGGCTGAACCTGTAGACATTGATAAGTTACGCACAGATTTGTTTACGAAGGATTTAAGCAACTTAGAATTCGTCGAAAAGGCTCTCACACTCAGGAATGAGATTATAGACAAAGAGGGGAAGGACATTTTCGTCGGAGCTGGAGAAAAGCTTGTTCCAACCGAAGAGGACTATAGGGCAGCACAGAGGGTAGCCGACGGGTTACAGGAATGTGTTACGATAGCAGACGGTAACTCTGAAATATTCACCAGAGAACTTATGCGTATCACCAAGGACGTTTCTCCCATGGGTACAAGCGGAATAGACCCCCGCATAAAGAGGTAAAAATTAAAGGAGTAAAATATTATGGCAACATTCAATGGTCAACTTAATTCAAATGAAATCTTTGCTGCTCTTTACAATATGATTATATCGCAGCAAGTTTTCGCAGACAACATAGCTTCCACCGGTTCGGAACTTGTAGATATGTCCCGTGTAGAAGGTTCTATGTATGGTGATACTATACTTAAATATAGTACCGACGTACTCGAATCTACCCCGTGGGGCAACGACGCTGAAGCGGCTAACCTTTTGGCTCTCCATCGTCCTCCGGCTCCCAAGTGTCAAGCTATTAGACTTAACGTATTCCGTCAAATAGCACTCACGGTCGATGACTATCTCTCCAAGAGAGCTTGGGGCGACGAAGGTGCCTTCTCGAGCTTCAAGAGCGTAATGCTTGGTTGGATGGGTGACACCAAGAAAGTTTATGACGCTACTACGTTCAATGCTTTCGTTGGTACCGCTAAATCCAGTGTGGCTACGGAAAACGTAGAAGTAGACGTTACTACAGCCGTAGGCGACGCTACAGGCGAAGCGGCTGCGAGAATCGAAGGAGGCGTTATCGCTGAAGAAATCGCTAAACTTATCACCAACCTTAAAGACATCACGAGAGATTATAACGATTACGGTCAGCTCCGTTCGTACAATATCAGTGATTTGGTATTCGTATGGAACAGTGACGCTGTAGCTAAAATCGAGAAGAGAGACCTTCCCACGATATATCATAAAGACATCGTTGATAAACTCGGTGAATACGTTCTTCCGGCGAGATACTTTGGTACCGTAAATGCTGGGGAAACTCAGGGTAATGGTACTACGGTTCGTTCGCTCATTGAACAAACTATCGGTTCCAACCACTACTTTGCGGGCGACCTTATCAAATCGACTGATAAAGCCCCTGCTGGTACCTCGTACACCGTAAACCCGAAAATTCTCTTCAAGGTTATGCACAGAAATTCCGTTCCGTATATGTCCGCTTTTGAAGTTGGTACGTCGTTCTTCAACGCTAAGTCGTTGACTGACAACAGATACCTCACTTTCGGTCACAATACGTTGGAATATCTCAAACAATATCCTTTCGTAACAGTTACGAAGAAGTAATTTACGTGGGGGGAGCTTCGGCTCCCTCCTATAAAATATAACAGGAGACGATATGGCATCGATATTTATTTATAATTATAACAACTACTATAACCGTAAGGTCAAGAAAGAGGACGCTCTGATTGGCTATGGTTCTCCTGTTTATACAGAGAGTTCCACAAACTTAAACTTTAACCCCAATGACGGGGTAAATACTACGTTCGTTGCAGGGCGTGTCTCGAACTCATACAACGGTCGTGGTGACTATTTAATCTATTCTGAGGACAATACCTCAATAACTTCCCGTTGGTTCGTTTTAGACGCTAACAGAGCCCGTAAAGGGCAATATAACCTCGTACTCAAGCGTGACGTTATAGTTGATAACTATGACGCTGTAATCAATGCTCCGACGTATATCGAACGAGCTACTGTTAGAGATAACGACCCGGCTATATATAACAGAGAGCAAATGGGCTTTAACGAAATTCTGAAAAACGTCGAACCTTTGAAAGACGCTTCAGGTTGTGCTTGGCTTGTAGGATATGCTCCTGCACATTCCGTCATAAACACAACGATAAAATATAACGTTGATTTGGTTCCTGAAGAGATTGTAAACTCTGAAAGTGAGTTATCGTTCTATGATTTACTCAATAAAGACTTTACAGGATATTCAGATATTGGTATTGACGTTTTTTTCAAGAATAACAGCGGTGGTAACGGTGTTTCGTTTAACTCGTTCAACCGTTACGGAGATATTTCGGTTGTCGCAAAGAATGAGAACTCCGAGCCTACGACCGGTTTCGGTTGGGTGGTCAATACCAGTAAAGGTTCCGGAAATATGGCGTTTGCAAAGGCTATGTATTCTAAAACACCGGTTCAAGCAAACCACGTCCAGATTGGTTCTACAGGTGGTATAGTTGATTTACCGATATGGAGATACTCCAATGATAAATTTTCCGATTACATAAGGAAGGCGATTCCTGATTCGAGTTGGGAAACTATTAAAGACCAGGTAGCGGCTTATTTAGGAACTCCATCATCTACACAACTTAATAAATATGTCAACAAGATATATAAAATTGGTGGCAAATATTACGTGTGCGAATTACAAAGTTCCGAAACAGCATTAGACTGGAGTGCTCCGATTGAAGGATATAAGCTTCCTGTCGTTGAAAATATAGTTCGTTCTGCATATAACACAAGTGTTGGTGTGTACAGTGCTGCCGTAGCGATTCCTTCCAAAGGATTTCCGTCATTTACACCTACTACGATAACTGATGATACTCCAACCACATCAACTTCATTTATGTCGTCTATCAGGGTATCTAATAGTACAACAGCTAAATTGGTATTGACAGAGTATAAGGGTCAAACAACCTACAACGCCAAGATTGCTACCGATACTTCAAATTTAACGTTATCGGACGCTCCGTATGATATGTTCTGTATGCCGTATAGCGATGATTTGGTTATAACAACCAAGGAAGGTGATATTGTTGCCGACAAAGGTTTGGCAATGGCTACAATGTGGGCAATTGGAGAGAAATACTCCGGTGCAAAAACCGTATTTGATATACAGTTGCTTCCTTATTGTCCGCTGATTGACTACATCGATACTGTTACCGGTAAATTGGATATGACTAAATCCACATCGTTGGCTCAAGGTGTTACCAATTATTACTACATCACAACTGAAGAAGGTAGTGGTAGACTCGGTGTATTGTTATATTGCGGAAAATCTACAGGTAATATCAAAATTGCCAAATCAATTCCTATAACGGAAAAGAAAATTCAGGTGTGTTGCGATAAATATAGATTGTGCTCCCCGAACTATTCCGATATATTCGAGTTCAATGCAGCGTTCAATAACGGTGTAGATTACTTCAATATAGACTACACTTATAAGCCGTTCAGTCCGTATATACATGTAAATCCTAATTTTAAGGAAGATGGATTATATGGTAAAAACATTTACAATAATAAGGAATTGCCTCGTGGGCTTGTATGCGGTGGCGAATTTAGTATCACAGTACTCACTGACGCGTTCCAGACCTACGCTCTTCAGAATAAGAACTTTGAGTTGTCCTTCCAACGCCAAATAAAAAATATGGAAGTTCAACAATCTGTTGCTCGGACACAGGACATATGGTCAGGTATAACCGGTGCTATGCAGGGTGCGTCGATCGGAGCCACAGTTGGTGCGGTTGCCGGTCCGGTAGGAGCTGTAGTCGGTGGTGTAGTTGGTGGAGCTACTTCAGCTGCCGGTGGAGCGGGAGATTATGCTCTCAACGAAAAATTACGTAAAGAAGCATTGTCTTATACCAAAGATATGCACTCGTATCAAATCGGTAACATAAAAGCACTTCCCGATACATTGACTAAACTCACAACTCTCACGGCAAATAACCAAATATTTCCTGTATTGGAATATTATAGTTGTACTGATACTGAGAAAGACGCGTTACGCAATGAAATAAAGTACGGCGGGATGACTGTAAATCGTATAGGATATATCAATCAATTTATTCAACCTGAAGAATCATTTATAAGCGGTAGAATAATTAGATTAGCTTCCATATCTGATGACTATCACATGGTAAGTGCTATCGCAGATGAAATAAAACAAGGAGTGTACATTTAATATGGGTGTTATACAATCAGGTATAAATCAAGCTTTGGGTATAGGAGCTGCGTTATACACGCAGACTCCCGGTTATGCCGCAAAGAAAGAAGAAAAACTTAAACAAGCAGAACTGAAAACAAGTGAAGCTCGATTGGAAGCGTTGAAACCTGAATTGGCAAAAGAGTTCGATGTTCCCAAAGAAGACGATAAAGAAGGGACTAAACAATATATTACCGGTCGATTGGCACAGGAAAAGATGAAAGAGCAAGCCGCTATTCTCAGACAGCGAATATTTGACCTGAATCCCAATGCTGCAACAGCCGGTGATTTATACGCTAATAAAACGCATGGCGAATTATCCCAAAATCCTAAAGTTAAAAGTATTGGCGAAGAATTGATAGCCAGACAAGAAGCTGCAAGACAAATGGCTGAACAAATCAAGCAAGCAAGGATATATCAGAAACAAACTATGAACGTGGGAGGTGAGACAAATGGCAAATAATGCAAGATATATAAACCAAGATGTAATCGGCTTGTACTTGCAGGCAGGTATTGATCCCAAGACAGGGCTACCGATTAAAGCACAAAGCGATTCTCCCAAATGTGAGTTAAAGCCCGCTATCAAGAGACAGCTGAGGATTATAGACGAGCAGGATGCCGTAAACAGATTTATATGGTACAACCTTCCCTTGGATATATCCTCTCAGGAATTGGAAAGACTGCTTTACTACAGAGGTAATCTGTGCTTCTTCTACTATGAAGAGCTCAAGAAGTTTATGGTTATGCCTTATGCTTTGGATGGCGGTATAGACTACTATGGCAGGTTCAATACGGTACATCCCGTACCCTTCGCTCAAGGCACTACAGAGGCTGAAAAAAAGCTGTTTAAGTCTCAGGCGGACGCATTATCGGAAAAGAAGCTTAAAGTCCTTTATGAGGTGCCTACAGAGCCTTTAGCGGGCAATCCCGGTGATTACTGTGTACTGCTTACAGATTATACCAAACAATTGTCGGAAACGATAATACCGAGAGCTCAGTTACAAGATAGCTTACTCGACGTTATGGCTGACTGTATACCGTTTATGAGGACTGCGTTACTCAACAGTACGGGTGTCCAAGGTATGCGTGTCAACTCGGCTGATGAAGCTTCCAACGTAGCTGCAGCCAATAGGTCTGTTGATTCTGCGGCTCGCAACGGCAACAGGTGGGTAGCAATCGAAGGTGCTACGGAATTCCAAGAACTTACCGATGGTGCTACTTCCAAAGGCGAAGAATTCTTAATGGCTATGCAATCTTTGGATAACTTCCGTCTTTCTACGTATGGGTTGGAAAACGGTGGTTTATTCGAGAAGAAACAATATCAGAACACGGCTCAGACAATGATGAACGGTTCCGGTCAGGTGGGTAGACCCCTCCAGGATAGTTTAACTCAACGTCAGCACGCGTGTGATATTATAAACGCTGTATGGCTCGTAGGTATGTCGTGCGAACTCACGGAAACAGCAAGCGGTATGGACTTGAATATGGACGGTGTGACAGCCGACTCTCAAGACCAAAACGGTATGCACGGAGAACAACCCCAAGGAGGTGACGCTAATGGAGATGTATAAAGGCTATTCTGGGTCATTATACGGCTCGTACAGGCAGAAAAGATTCACGGACGTATATGAACGCGTCGAAGACTTTTTAGCCGATTACAAGGACTGTGGAATCCCTACAACGATAAGTGACAACTCGGCACAAACATTGTTCTATCTGTTGTATGGCTCCTATGGTAACGACGTTGTAGCAAGCTCGGACATCAACAGGTTCAAATATAAACTGTTCAGTATCATATTCCAATACGCACCCAACTGGGAAAAGCAATTGGAAATCCAAAACAAACTCAGGGGTTTAACGGAAGACGATATACGACTTGGTTCAAGGCAAATCTATAACACAGCTCAGAACCCCTCTACAGAGCCTTCTACGGACACTACAGACGAGTTACAGTACATTAACAACCAAAATGTCACCAAGAACCAAAGAGGCGTTTTAGAGGGCTATGCGACGCTCCTGAGCCTACTTCGTACAGACGTTACCCAAGAGTTTCTCAATAGGTTCCGGAAGCTCTTCCTCACAATAGTTCAACCCGAGGAACCGTTACTCTATATTACGGAGGTCGATAACAATGACTGAGATATATGAAATCGTTGCGTTATACGCTCCCACTGTTTTATTGGCTTTGGGAACCATCATAAACTATGTTAAGATATTCGTAGGTCTTAAAAATAATGCCAACAACATTATGAATGACCCCAAGATGATTGCCCTTAAGAAAGAGCTGACTGCAACCCAAGAGGAACTTGCTTTAATGCGTTCTCAGGTTAATGAAATGGTTCGTAGACAGGGTGAGCTCATCAACGAAATGTCTAAGGTGGTGAAGTATGAAGACGGAAAGAACAATCAAATGTAAGAAACTCGGCATACTGTTCACGATACTTAGTTGGCTGCTTTGCTTCGGTTTAGCAGTCGCGTTCATAATAGCCTTCGTTGCTATGAATGGTAGCGGGGGTGGTGAGGACAGTGCCACAATGGAAGAGAAGCTCGGTACGATAATCTACGGATTCGGACTCTCTCTCATACCTATGTTAGTGTTGGCGATTGTAGTTAAAGATAAGATTCGCCCCACCGTATGGATGATTGATATAATTTTAGCCAACTATCTGTTCGGCAGCTGGATGATGTATATAGTATTTGCTATATGGGTTATCGACCAGTACGTTATCGCTCCTCTCGGTAAACACTACAAACAACTTTATACCATAAATAAGGAGATTGATAGAAGATGAGTAAATTACAAGAGTTCAGAGAGAAGTATATTTATTATGCAGTGATTGTCGTACTCACTCTTGTAGCCATTACTTTTCTCCCTTTAATCGGATTAGACCAGCAAGGTCAGATAAATTTCAACGCTCCAGCCTCATCTATGGGTTGGGTTATATGGGGCATATCCAAAGGATGTATCTGTGCGGTAAACTGCTTGATTTTCCACTTCTTCATTCTCCAAGGTAAAGACAACGTTAAAGACGACCCAAGATATATTGAGGGTATGACTAAATTAAATAAGTATCACGCAAGAGAGTACAGACCGGTATCTCCGTTCACTCTTGAGCGTAATGCTTACTTAAAGAAAGGTAGTACTGTTCTCTTAACTTCAGCACTTTCGTTATTCGCTCTCCCGTCATTGGTTCTTCAGTTCAGTTTGGTGTCGTTCCTCTCAGTCGTGTTCTCAATGGTTATGGCTCTGGCTTTCGGAGTTATGGCTATGCGTGAGACCGAGAAACGTTGGACAGACCAACTCAAGGAGTATGTAACTTATGTTGAAGAAAATAAAGAGCCTGTTCAAATGGTTATGGAGCCAACTGAAGGATTGGCACACGTTCCTGATATTCCTAATAGTGTTCATAGTAATGAGCTCGGGAGTATGGGTACCGTATCTACTGGCTCTGATAACAGGCAATAACTGGTGGTGGGGTATTGGTTCGGCAGTCTGGTTATTCTGGGCAGGACCATTCACCCCATTCATACCAATATGTATTACAATTACTTTAGCAATTAAAAAAATAAGGAGTAAAATTTATGTTAAAATACGGAAATCGCGAACTGCGGAATCTGGAAGACCAGGTTGAGAAGAACGCACAGGACATTGAAGATTTTAAGAATGGTAACCAAACCATAGCAGAGTTCGGTATAACAGTAGTCGGCATTTTGGCTACGGCAGACGAGTTACCCGCTCAAGGTGAGAACTTTGGGGATGCCTACTTGATTGGTACTGCAACTCCATACGATATGCGTGTGTGGACGCGTGACGTGGCTCATAACACGGCTAAATGGGTTGACCTGGGTGCTTTCCCGTTGCAAGGTCCTAAGGGCGAAGAAGGCGATAAAGGGAGTGTTATAAGAGCAGATTATGGAGAGCCTCTTAATAACCCCACGTCTTTATACGATTATTATATTGATAAAATAACAGGGTATTGGTATCAAGCATATTCCAACGAAACAGGGTACGGCTGGCTAAAAGCATTCACTCTCAAAGGTGAAAAAGGCGACCGTGGCGAACAAGGTAAACAAGGCGTACAAGGGCTTACAGGTCCGCAAGGTAAGACAGGTCCTATAGGTCCAATGGGTCCACAAGGTCAAAAAGGTGATGTAGGTCCTGCTTTCAACGTACAAGGAACTTTAGCATCTACTGCAAACTTACCTGTTCCAACAGCAGCTATGCAGGATAAAGGTTATGCATACTTGATACCTGATGCACAGAGAACCAAACATATTTGGGTTATTCAAGGACCTGAAGGTGGACCTTTTAGTTGGGTTGACGTTGGTGCTGCAGGCGTAGGTATACAAGGACCTGCGGGTACTATTGGCGTAGGACTTAATACTTTAACTCACACAGATTTAGTATACGGAGACCTATCTACAACTTATGATACTGTGGACGGCTTAACTGTTTACAGTACAATGCGTCAGACATACGACGGCACGAATCACGACAGTGAGGTTGAGTACACTGTACCTATTATAGGGTCTGATACAATCTCGGTTGATTTAGATTCAGGCAACAATAAATTGGTAGTTAAGGTTGACCCGACCAGACAAATAACGGCAAGAGGCTTTGTCGCTTCAGAAAATGGAATGTCGGTATCGTTATATTCAGACAATATGCAATATCAGGACTACAATGGCAATCAATATATGTATACTTTTCCGTCGAAAAACGGAACACTGACGACAGAGAATTCGTTCAAAAGTATCTTCGGTTATGAATCAGTTGTTGGAACAGGAAGCATTGATTTATATCGGCACAACATATGTTTCACGTCGACAGACCCAAATAAAATTCTAAAAATTAGATTTATCGTATACTCGCCTAATAAACTTGAAGTCACCAGCCTCGCAGACTTAAAAACGCTACTCGGAAATACGTTTACTTATCCCGTAAACGGTGCTTACGCGGCAGGTAATAAAACCATTTACGAGATAACAGAAACAGGCTTTAAGGCAGGTGCAGAAGATTACACGTTATACGACCACGTAGAAAACTATCCCGCGGGAACGTGGACGGACAACGTAGAAACAATATAATATGAATATGAAATAACATTCATATTGTAAGGGACACCACTAAAAAACCCCTTGGGCAAATCTGCTCAGGGGGCTTTTAATAGGAGATATAAAATAATGACTTTACTTAGCTTTAATAAGCTTTAATTGTGAAGCGAACAATGCTTGAGACATAATGTCGCAATACATAAAGTTTCGCATATCATATCTATTGATTATGTTTATAACCTTATCGGGATTGAACACCTCGTCAAGGTATCTTCGCATTGGTACAATCTTATCTTTAGCCACACTCTCGCCTTTCCATTGTCGGATGTATCTGTTGTCATAGACACAGAACCAATCACTTTCATATTTGGAGAATTTCAGTAATTGTGTGACTTTACGAATACGCCAACGCTTTGGTTTGATTAAGCCAAGGTCACGCTTAACGTTATTTGTGTAGTTGGGGTCGTGCTCGTAGTCCATTATGTTGGCATTGTACGAGTTCTTACGTTTCTCAAGGTACTTATCCGTTACCGGAACGTTCCAGAACACAGCGTGCTTACGAGTAAGTTTAACAATCTTATGGTTCTTGGGGTTAGGTATGTAATTGAATAATGCTCCTGTTACGGGTGCACACTCAGATACCGAGTTAGCCAAATAAAAGTTATATACGGCATTGTAATCAAGTCTTTGAGCGTCTCTGAGGATTGCCTCACGGTATATCTTATACTGTGCTACAGGGTCTCCTACGCTCTTCTTCTCAATACCTTCAGCCATAAGGAACTCATCCCATATTGTTACGATGAACCGTTTGATTGGTTTACCGTTCTTACCTAAAGGTCTCTTGGCAAAGTAGTTACAGTCATACAGATTTACACCTTTACCTTTGGAACCTGCAGATACGAGTGGGTAGAACTCTATGAGTTTCTTACCGTGGTCGTATACGGCATTACCTTTACAGGTTATCTCAAGGTTGTATTTGTCTATGAGATACGGGTCGATGGCTTTCTCAGCCTTATTGGCTAACATTGTCTTAACCGACAAGTCAGTCATACGGAAGTAGTAACACCGCACGTTCTCATAACCATACTTCCTTGCAAGAATTATAGCAGTCTCAACGGATATAACGGACTTACCGATACCACGCACGGCAGTATATACAAAATCTGTTATACCTTGAAAACTGAAGGGCATTTCAGGGGTTAGATATTCAAAGTCGAATTTCTTACGACTCATACTAAACTCTGACTCCAAACGAGTATTTGTACCGGAGAGTTGTCGTAGTTTATAAATATCTGTTTATTACCCTGAATATACGAATAGGTATTATTACCTTCGTAAACTATTCTACTTTTATCAATCTTTTGGTGTCCTGTAAGTCTACGCCATTCAGCATACGCTTTCTTATCCGAACGAAGACCAGCCAATGCGTTTTTCTGAAGTCTCTCAGCTTCGGACTGATAGGTCTCGCTACGCATTACACCTTTAATTGCTTCGTCGGTGGTTACTTTCTTATACTGGCGATATGCCAATACATTATAAGTGAACGCACCGCGATAATCTTTATCTTTACCAATGGCTTCTCTCAAACTGGAATCAATATATTCCTGATGAGCCAAATAATATCTATCAACCTTTTCGAGGGTTGCTTTACTAACCTTAAATCTCATATTTCACCTTCTTAATTTGAAAATCTATAAAGTCGAATTCATACACGTTACCACCATGAGGAGGTTCGTCTGTAAGAATGTCAAAGTCGGGATGTTTCTCCCACCAACCCTTGGGAATACCTTTCCACATAGGAGTTTCTCTGTTGAATTGGTAATTGAAACCTTTGTAAGCAAATTCACCTTCTTTGAACTTCCACTCACCTAATTCCTCACCTATTTTGAGTTCGGGTAACGGAACCAGAGATACTATACAGTCTGTATTGCAATATATTGTAGTTTCTTCGTTCATTAAACTCTGAATGTATTCATTGCAGGAGTTAATAATAAATGCTCTGAGAAACGGGTTTATCTTTTGCATATATCCAACACAATAGCATAACATATTTTTTGCTTTGGTTTTCTCAGCAGGAGTTTTAGCGTTTTTCTTACGCTCATACCAACGAGCTACAAATTTCTTAAACGGCGATTCCATTGTCGGGAATACCCATAATGCGTACTGACCGGGATGTGCAATGTCACCACTCTCTGTAAAGCCTATTTCGCCCTCAGAAACCACTTTTTGCTTTGGTTCGACCGAAGTGTCAGGAAAGTCATAATTTGCCATTACGGTGGCATAGGCACTGTTTAAGTCGTAATAATAAACGTGTTGTCTGGTACTGTCATATTTCGGATTCATCCAAGTTATTGCTTTGGCTGAGAATTTTATATTCGAGTACTTTGGTATTTTATAATATCTCGACAGAGTTCTGTAGGAATCTCCGCCGTTAATCATTTGAGGTATAACGTCCGAATCACTATCCAATCTGACTTTGTAAGTCGTAACACCCTCTTCACTATAATAAGTGAGAGAAGCGGTCGCCAAATTACAATCGAAAAATGCGTTCATAAGGGAAACCACATCGTGTTCATTAGCTTCACGCAAATACAGCTTCCTATATTTTTTACATTCAGTCATTCGCCTGTTGAAATCTTCAACGTTTACAAATCTTACTCTCTTAATCTTAAACATTCAGCATACCCCACTCTTCCAAAGTATCCCGAATCTCTTCCCAATTATCGAGATTAAACGGTTTATAACCATTGAGTTTACAAGCGTCACTATAAAAAGTATACTGGTTTTCGTCTCTGAAGCGATAAACGCTATTATATTTGGTTATATAGTATCTGGTTTCTTCCTCGAAGTCTTTCTCCCAGTCTGTCATATCCAACGCAAGAGCGTGAGCTACGATGTTGACTAAATCTTCGTGCGACCAGGTTGCGTATGCCAACGACAAATCAGGAGAGGTTATCTTCTTCTCCATACCATAATATACGACTCTACGCATAATACCTGAATCGCATATATTGAGTCTTGGGGGTCTGTTACAACAAAAAATAAACGAGGATTGAAATTTCGCTTTATACGGAGTTGCAAACTTGGGGTTGATTGGCATTTCCTGACCCGATATAATGGTCTTTAACGCCGCGTTATTAAGGTCGTCGGCAGCTAACTCGTCCGAACAGATAAGTCGCTTATTTATGCCTGTAGCGAGCTTAAAATCACAACCTAAATCGCTTAATGACAAACTCGCGAAATCGTTGTCAAATATTTGCTTTATTATATTTAAGAAAGTCGATTTACCACTCCCACCAACACCGGTAATAATAAAAAACTTTTGTTGATGAGGTGTAAGCAACCTGTTAATAATCTTAAGTTGTTTGGTTTCCAAAGGAAGACACAACGGTTTAAGTTCCTTTTGTGCTTTAGCCTCGGCTATGATGGGCAATTCAAACCAATCACCCACCACACCATAAGATTTTATAAAAGTATCTCTGCAACGATCAGCTTCCAAATCACTGGTTATTAAATCGTGATAGGGAATCTCGTCCGTGTGCATTAACCATTTTTCAATTTCTTTGATTTCTTCGCCTTTGAAGAACCATTTCCCGCTTATAAATTCTAAACCTTTAGAATACAGCAGGGTTGCGATGTCGCACCAATTTTTTTTCATATTACTATCAATCTCCTTTAATATTTAGCGTAAACTATCTTAATAAATGGAAAGTCCGCTATAATATCATGTTCCAATTCTTTGGTTCTAACGGGGATGGAGCTGAACGCCTCATCCTCGCCACTAACCTGAAAATATTCCATTTCAGTACCGTCGGTTTTACGAACTATATATAATCTTATATATACAGGGGAAGTAATCTCCCTCTTAAAATATTTAGTCAATTTAGGTCTACTCGACTCATATACAAACTTAAACGTGCTTAACATTATTCTCTAATTCCTCCACTGTCCATACGCTGTTTTTGGGGTCGTAAATAGCCTTTTTAACAGTCGGTGCTGTGAGCTCAACGTCCTCGGAATAACACTGGTTCAAAAATCCAAGAGCTTTGTGGATTGTCTTGATAACCGCAGTGGCGTCTTCAAATGTTTTCGATTCAAAAGTAATAGTAGTTTCAATTGCACCAGATTCATTACTGATTTTTGTTATAAATAAAGGTTTATCCATAATTCTTAAAGTCTCCCATATTTAATAAAATTTTCTAAATCTAATTCATTCCACTTGGCAGGAATGTCGCCTCTCAGTTTTTCAAACTCGTCTTGAGTTCTTCCATAAAGCTCTTTGAAAGCTTCCCAAACGTTGGGGTCATAATTACATTGCTTCATACACGCTTTATCGGTCATTGCAGCCGTTGTCCATAAGTCCTTGCCACAATATACCATAACCCAAGGTTTCTCGTTATAAGTCCTCTTGTAAGCCCTGTAACCGTCATTGTAGAGTTTCTCAGCTCTTTGTTTTGCATATGCTTGCATTAGCCAATCACCTCCTGGTTCTTATAGTTGGGCTCTACGCACACTATATTGCCCTTAGAAGTGAATTTAGGGGCTACATTGACCACCCAATAGGTTCTGCCCGCTTTATCGGTTTTAGGGGCTTTTAGAGCCTTCTCAGGGTCTCTGAGGTACACAGTGAAAGCTGTGCCGTTTGCCGGGGTAAAATATATACCCTTGTCGTTCTTGTAAATAGGTCTGTTCATAAATAATATCCTTTACCCTATAAGCTGGGTGCCACTTAATTACAAATATATTATATCACATTATACACTAAAATACATAGTGCAAATGCAACTAATTTAATAGGTAATTGAGAGGGCTCACTTGTTAGACATCCTGCCGTGATTAACTGGCGTTACCGACGTACCTCTTCGGTCAATCTTCGTCTCGACGTAAGGGGGGATGAAATATTAACAAGGGTCACAGTACAATGTACCACTTAGAAGAATCCAGGGAAGACATCACATCAGTCTTATAAATCCTT
>OLYC01001692.1_pt1 | contig 14489 bp, 14 predicted proteins | sample 1674271 | NCBI WGS metagenome assembly OLYC01 (sample SAMEA103958154, study PRJEB25191) | human gut metagenome
GAGGAAGTGATGAACGGCAGCCAGAGCAGCCGCATGGAGATGGGAGGGATGATGTGATTATTCAAGCAGAACTCAGGCGGAAACAGTCCGAGTATGAAGGCGAAGCATGCAGTGTAGATAAGGTAATCGAGTTACCCGCCCAGCGATTCAAGCAGTTCAGCCGCGCACTGCTGGCTGATTACGATTTCATCGCAGAGAATAAAAACGCCATCCGGCACGATGAGGATGCCAGGCACTGCCTGCTCATCCTCGACGCGGAGGGAAAGGACGGTTTCCTTGTTGACCCACAGGGGTATAACTACGCCCGGTACAGCGCCTTTGTTCCCAACGCCCGCAGCTTGCTGACGCCGGATATGGGGATCGACCGCAGCTATCTTTCGCCGGCAGAGCCTTGGCGGGATGAGAGCAGGGATGAAATGCTCCGCATGACATTGCATGTCGACGGGAAGCCGGACTATCAGGAAATCAGCGCGCCCGGAGGACTATGTGGTGGACGATACCAAGTATCAGATCACCATTACCACCGAGACCTTGAACATCACAGAGACACGGACGAACATCATGGCAAAGGGCAGCCTTATCGTCCGCAAGGTAGATGTTACCGCCAGCCCGCTCACCGGTGCGGAGCTGCTGCTGGAGACTTCCACAGACGGCAAGACATGGACGGAGGTCAGTCGGATTACCACCGACAAGACCGGCGTCGCCAAGTGGGACGATCTCAAAATCGGCGCACAGTATCGCGTCACCGAGGTGAAAGCTCCCACAGGTTATACCCTGATGGCGGAGCCGCTGTTCACCGGTGTACTGGAGGCCAATAGTCCTGATATTACCATCACCGCCTGCAACAGCGTAGGATTTGTCCTGCCGTTCACGGGCGGTACGGGTTTCACAAGCTGTTTTCTGTTTGCAGCACTCGCTCTGATGGCGGGTGTTTATTTCTGCAAAAAATCAGCCCGCCATGAAATGGCAGGCTGATGGTTCAATTCTGAAATGCTTGTAGTTGCTGTTCGCAGAACTCACATAGAACCGGGATATCTGCTACGGCAGTCTCCCATATGATCTCGCGGCTCATGCTTCCGTAGTTATGCGCCACAAGATTACGCATGGCCTTGATAGGCCCCCATTGAATCTGCTTCGTTGTCTCAAGCCGATATTCAGCGGAGAGTTTTCCACTCAACTCTCCGATCTGTAAAATGCAGAAGGACACAGAGCGCTGGTAATCAGGGTCGCTGTCAAAGGTTTCAAAGGATTCTCCGTAGCGCTCGATCGTCTTGCGGATTTCAAGGCAGTAATCGCGGATATGGGCTAAACGCTGGGCATCAGGCGGCAACATAGAGATTCACCCTTTCTTTCAGCACCGCATCTCGGAAACGGACATCGTTTTCCATCTGAGGACGCTGTTCCAGAGAACTGACCGTAATCAGGTCAATATTTTTGTGGAGAGCATCTTCCAGATCGCAGTACACAGCGGAGAGCGAGAGCAGGCTCTTGATATTCGTTCCAGAGGTGTCGATCAACAGGTCGATGTCGCTGGATTCTGTTGCCGTACCGCGGGCGTAGGAGCCGAACAGATAAACTGCCTTCAGCCCATATTTTTGCGCGACAGGCAAAATTCGCTGTGCGATTTGTTCTACGGTATAAACCATCTGCAAGCACCTCCTCTGGATTGATACCACCAGTATACCCGCAAAAAGGAAAAAACTCAACTCTAAATTATGAACAAGGAGAACAACTGAACATGAAAAAAATCCATCGTGTATTCGCCATGCTCATGGCCGCCATTATGGCATTGAGCCTCGTTACTACGGCATTTGCCGCAGAACCTACCATTGATCTGGCGAAGAAAGCATCCCTGAGTATCTATAAATATGACATTACCAAAGCCAGCGAAGATGGCGTGTGGGATGCGGAATCCTACGTTTCCACCGGTCTGCATGACGATGCTGTCATTGATAAGCTGAGCAAATACGCCATTCAAGGCGTGGAGTTCACGTATTTGAAAGTGGCCGACATCACCATGAGCAACGAGGTCGTGGACGGTCAGCGTCAGGTTGGCGTGCTGTATGGTTTTGACACCTCTGACCGCTCCAACGCTGTGCTGTCCGCTATCGGCCTGACCGCTTCCGATGCCCACAAGAATGAGAACGGCGTCAACTACTACACCAGCGATGCTCTGAACAACAAGCTGGCCGCTGCACTGGCTGCCAATGCGACCGCTGTCAAGAACGCTCTGGAGGTTGCTGTTAAGAACGGCGGCGTTGTCATGACTGAGACCGATGCGACCGGTCATACCTCTGCCTCCAACATGGAGCAGGGCCTGTACCTCGTTGTGGAGACTCGTGTTCCCGAAATGGTCACCAGCACTTGCAATCCTTTCTTTGTGAGCCTGCCCATGACCACCATTGACGGTGCAGATTGGAACTATGACGTTACCGTGTATCCCAAGAACCAGACCGGCAACCCCGACCTCGAAAAGACTGTCCGCGAGAGCAAGAGCAGCACTGGAAAGAATAACGGCAGCCTGACCGACATCACGGACGGTTACGCTCACACCGCTACCGCCTCCGTGGGCGATGTTGTGGATTATCAGATCATCAGCACCATTCCCACCATTACTTCCAAGGCTTCTTCTCTCAGCGAGTATACCTATGTGGATACTCTGAGCAAGGGTATCATGTACAATAAGCAGGACGTGGTTATTGAGTTCTTCAAGGACGCTGGTTGCACCGATAAGATCATCACTTGGGATGAAAACTCCGGCAAATTTACGGCAACTTACGATGATACCGCCAACACCATGACCATCCGCATGACCGAAACCGGTCTGGCGGAGATCAACGAGGCGACCACTGTTTACACCGACAGCGTAAAGCGCGGCTACTCTGACTGCACTATGCGGATCACCTACGCCGCCACCCTGACCGTCGATGCCAAGATGGGCGATACCGACAACCCCAACGAGGTCGAGCTGACCTGGCGCAGAACGAACAGCACCTATTTTGACACCCTGAACGATTGCTGCCATGTCTACACCTACGGCGTGGATGTGCTGAAGCAATTCTCTGACGGTAAGGGCAACATTCAGAATGTCAAGTTCCTGCTGCACAACGATACCGACGATGTGTATGTCGTTGCTGAGCAGAAGGATGGCGTGTACTACGCCAAGGGCATTGCCGCCAAGAAGGCTGATGCTACCACCTTTATCCCCAATGCACAGGGCCACATCGTGGTTAAGGGCCTGGAAGATGACGCTTATTCCCTGACCGAAATTGCCACCGATAAGGGCTATGTGCTGCTCAAGGAGGCAGTCAAGATCGATATTAAGACCTCCAAAAACGGTGCCTGTGAGAAGTGCGGTGCCAAGCTCCTGACCGCCTCTGCCACAGTCAACGGCAAGGATGTCACCATGACCGATGGCAGCGCCATTGTGCCTCTGACCGTGATTAACAACCCCGGCTTTGACTTGCCCAAGACTGGTGGCTACGGCACTTGGATGTTCACCATCGGCGGCGTAGCGCTGCTGGGTGCGGCTGCCTTCATCGTGGTGAAGTCCCGCAAGAATAAGAACGTATAACCATGGTAGAAGGGGGAGTAAGGGCTAAACGCCCTTGCTCTCCTCTCTGCGGGAACAAAATGAGCACTAAATGTAATTTTGTTCCCGTTTCGGAATATTTTGTTGACCAGAAGCATATTTTGCTCTATAATGAGAATACTTCTTTTAGGAGGTGGCCGCATTGGTAGAGCGAAAAGAATATCTGACTGAACTGATCCAGTGGAAGGATGAACAGGTTATCAAAGTCGTGACCGGCATTCGCCGCTGCGGAAAGTCTACGCTGCTGACGCAGTATCAGGCGTGGCTCAGAGAAAACGGTGTGCAGGACGCACAAATCGTATCCGTGAACTTTGAAGAACTGGAGTACGAGGAGCTGCTGGACTATAAAAAGCTGTATGCCTATCTGAAGGAACGGCTGGCAGCGGGGAGAACGACCTATATCTTCTTGGACGAGATACAGAAAGTCACCGACTTTGAAAAGGTTGTGGACAGCTTGTATGTCAAGCCGGATGTAGACATCTACATCACCGGTTCCAATGCGTATATGCTCTCCGGTGATCTCGCTACGCTTCTGACCGGACGCTATGTGGAGATCAAGATGCTGCCGCTTTCCCTCAAAGAGTTCCTGACCATCACAGAGCTGGACGCCGACCGCGGCTTTGCGGAGTATCTGCAATGCGGCGGGCTGCCCTATGTGGCCAGAATGGATCGTACCACGGAAAAGGTGGAAACCTATTTGGAGGGCATCTACAATACCGTCATTGTGAAGGACATTGAAGACCGGCAGGCCCGCAAGGAGAGTGAACCGTCGAAGCGGAAGATCACGGACATTGCGCTGCTGAAATCCATTGCGAAATACCTCGCCAGTGTGGTAGGCAGTCCGGTTTCTATCCGCAGCATTGCGGACTACCTGATTTCCTCCGGCAGAAAGGTCTCCCCAAACACTGTGGACGATTATGTGGACGCCCTGACGGAATCCTTTATCTTCTATCCTGCTGAGCGCTTTGATATTGTGGGCAAGCAGCTCCTAAAAGTCAGCAAGAAATTCTACATCGTTGATCTCGGCCTGCGGAATCATATTCTGCCGCGCCGAAACTACGACCTCGGCTTCTCTCTTGAAAATATAGTCTATTTTGAGCTGCTGCGCCGGGGCTATAAGGTGATGATCGGCAAGCTCGGCAGCACGGAGGTCGATTTTGTTGCAGAAAAGCAGGGCGAATATATCTACTATCAGGTAACGGCGGATATGTCGGCACAGGAGACCTTTGAACGTGAAATGCGTCCGCTGAAGCTGATCCGCGACAATTACGAAAAAATCGTTTTGACCACCGACCGCCTGACGGTAGGTAACTACAATGGCATCCGCGTGAAGAATCTCACGGACTGGCTGCTGGAAAACTGAATCACTCAGAACAAAAGACCGACTGCAAATCGCAGTCGGTCTTTTTCACACCCATGCAAAGCAATGATAAGTAATATTGAAACGGAGGAGGTTCTTGTGAAGTGTAAATGGTATGTTCTTACGGCCATTGCGCTATCTGTTGTGGCGCTGGGGTTACTTCTCTATCCACTGATTGGCGAGGTGATGAGTGAAAAATATCATTCAGATGTAGAAACCACCTATATCGCGGCCATAGCGGGCACCGACGATGCCGAGCTGACCGCCCAGCGGCAGGCGGCACAGCAGTATAATGCCATGCTGGCCAATGCAACGATCTCTGAGGGTGGGACTTCTGCCCCTCCCTTGGCCTACGCCGACCAGCTCACGGTGGGCGGTGCCATGGCTTATGTGGACATCCCCCAGATCGGTGTATACCTGCCCGTGCAGCACGGTACGGGCGCAGAGACGTTGGAAAAGTCGGTCGGCCATGTGGTAGGCACATCTCTGCCAGTGGGCGGCAACAGTACCCATGCGGTACTCTCGGCGCACAGTGGGATGGCTTCTGCCAAATTGTTCTCAGACATTGACCAACTTGCAGAGGGCGACATCTTTTACATCCATGTGCTGGGTGAGGTGCTGGCCTATGAGGTAGACGCCGTCAACACGGTACTGCCTACGGACACATCATTGTTGCAAATTGAGGATGGCAAGGACTTTGTAACGCTGGTGACGTGTACGCCTTTCGGCATCAACACCCACCGGCTTTTAGTTCGTGGGCACCGCATTCCTTATACCCCAGAGCAGGAAGCGACTGCCGCCGCAGAAAAGCCAGTGGCCTCCTCCTGGATGCAGCATTACCTCGCCGGCCTGGGCATCGGCCTTGGCGCGGTGGCAGTGTTCGGCGGCGGTTACTTCTTAGTGAGGAGGAAGCGCCATGCGTAAGACCGCCCTTGTGCTGGCGGCGCTGCTGGCTGTGGCAGGCATCTGCGTCATGCTATGGCCGGTGTTCACAGGAGACAGGCTGCAAGCCGACACAGACGCAGCGGTGCAGGAGTTCTTGGCCGAGCGCGACGAACCGGAACAGCAGTACCCCGAACTGCTCACAGACTTACAGGAGTACAATCGCCAGCTTTATGCGGAAAAGCAGTGTAACCTTGTTGACCTCGAAGCCTGTGAGGAACCCGCCGCCGAGCTGGCTACCTATGGTATCGAGGACGAGATCATCGGCGTCTTAGAAATTCCTGCCATGGAGCTAACTATGCCGGTCTATCTGGGCGCATCCGATGCCCACCTCGCGTCCGGTGCCGCGGTGCTGGGCAACACATCCGCCCCCATCGGCGGCGACAACACCAACTGCGTTATCGCCGGACACCGGGGATGGCGCGGAGCGGACTACTTTCGGCATATAGACCGCTTGCAGGTGGGCGATACCGTGAAGCTCACCAACCTGTGGGGAACCCTGACGTATACAGTATCGGCTATCCAGATTATTCAACCGCACGAGGCAGAGAAAATTAAAATTCAGCAAAACCGCGACCTGCTGACGCTGTTGACCTGCCATCCCTACGCCAGCGGCGGCAAGCAGCGGTATGTGGTGTACTGCGAAAGGGTGATGGAATGAAGCCTGTAAAGCCTGTGGTGTGGGCGCTGCTGGGCGTTTTCTCCGTTTACCTTGCCATTGCGGCCGCCAGTGCCTATGAGGAGGGCAGCAATATATTCGTATGGATGGGGCGTTTCAGTGAAGTGCTGAAACGCCCATCTTTACTGCGTTGGACGCCGTATACGGTGAAGTGCATCATTGTAGTGCTGCTGCTCTGCGCCTTTGCGGTGCTGCTGTACCGCTCAGACCGCGAGAAGCGCCGCCCCGGCGGTGAATACGGCACGGCCAAGTGGGAGGCGGCGGAGACGATGAACCAGAAGTACGCCGACAAGGACGGGCCAAACGTGATCCTGACTCAGCACGTTTCCATCGGCATGGATGGCTATAAACACCAGCGGAACCTAAACGTCCTCGTGGTAGGCGGCAGCGGCTCCGGTAAGACACGGTATTTCTGCAAGCCCGGTCTGATGGACGCCAACTGTTCCTATCTGGTGGTCGATCCCAAGGGCGAAATGCTGCGCTCCACCGGCCATTTCCTGAAAAGCCAAGGCTACGATATTAAGGTATTTGACCTGATCCATCCCCGTCAGTCGGATGGTTATAACCCGTTCCGCTATATCCGTGAGGAGCCGGACGTGCTGAAGCTGATGGACAATCTGGTAAAAAATACCACGCCGCCCAAGGGAGCGTCCAACGACCCATTTTGGGAGAAAGCGGAAATCGCACTGGATTCCGCCCTTATGCTGTACCTGCTTAGTGAAGCGCCGAAGGAGGAACAGACCTTTGAAATGCTCATGTTCATGCTGAACAGCGCACAGGCCAGCGAGGAGGACGAACAATTCCAAAGCCCGCTGGACTTGCTGTTTCAATCGCTGGAGGATCGGGAGCCCGATCATTTGGCGGTGAAACAATATAAGGTTTACAAAAAGGCTGCGGGCAAGACCGCTAAGAGCATTCTGATTACGGCGGGCGTTCGCCTGACCGCCTTCATCTTCCCGCAGTATGCCGCCATCATGCAGGAGGACGAGATGGACTTCGGCTCCCTGGGTGAGCGGAAGCGGGCGATTTTCTGCATTACCCCCGTCAACGATGGCAGCATGAACTATCTGGTCAGTATGCTGTTTACTCAGTGCTTTCAGGAGCTTTATCTGCGGGCAGACGAGCGGTATGACGGGCGGCTACCGGTGCCGGTGCGTGTGATACAGGATGAGTGGGCCAACGTTCCCCAGCCGGACAGTTATCCCAAGGTGCTGGCTACCTGCCGCAGCTACAACATCGGCATTGATATTATCGTGCAGAACATCCAGAGCATCAAGGCCCGCTATCGGGATGAATACCAGAGCATCATCGGTAACTGTGATACACTGCTGTTTTTGGGCGGCGGCAACGAGCCGGAATCGCTGGAGTTCATGTCGAAGCTGCTGGGCAAGGAGACCATCAGCATCCGGACAAGGGGTCAGACACGGGGCCGCAGCGGCTCCAGCTCCATCAACTATCAGTTGACGGGCCGTGAGCTGATGACGCCGGACGAAATACGCCGTATGCCCACGCGGGAAGCGCTGCTGCTGATCCGCGGCGAGAGCCCCGTGCGGGACAGAAAGTACAACATCAAGAAGCACCCCAATTACCGCTATACGCAGGATGGCGGCGCAAAGCCCTATATCCACAATCCGCCATCTGTACCCGATTACGCATTGACAGATCTGCCCTATGTGTTCCGCACATTGGACGATTTTAGATTTTTGGAGGATGAATATGAACAAGAAAAACAAGAAAAGAAGAAAAATCGCAGGAGGTATCTGCGGGAGCGCGGCGCTGTCCTTATGCGCTGTTACCACCGCCTACGCCACCGGCGGTGATCCGCTGGCCATCGTCAACAACCTGTCCGACTTCATCTTTTCGGTCATCAAGGCCATCGGCATTATCATTCTCGGCTGGGGCATCGTGCAGGTGGGCATGAGTATCCAGAGCCACGACGCCAGCCAGCGGACGCAGGGCCTGCTGTGTCTGTTCGGCGGCCTGCTTATCGCCTTTGCCAAGGAGATCCTGACGCTGATCGGCGCGGTGTAAGCCATGGACAACAACTGGATCATTGACAATCTCAACTATGCCTTTGGTGTATGGAACGACAAGCTGACGGAGATGTGGTCGCTGCTGACCCAATCGCCCCAGGCGTTTAAGGGTGGCACGATATGGCAGACGATCCAGACCGTCAACGGAGCTATGCAGGGCATTGGTTACGGTTTGTTGGTGCTGTTTCTGGCTATTGGCATCTTTCGCAGCAGTGCCAGTTTCCGGGATTTTCAGCGGCCTGAACACGTTCTGCGGCATTTTATCTACTTCGTCATGGCAAAGTTGGCTGTTACCTACGGCATCGACCTGATGGTGGACATCTTTGCGGTCTGCGCCGGTATCATCTCCACCGCTGCCGGCAGTGTGGGCGGGATAGACGGTGCAACTGTGTCGCTGCCTGCGGAGATGGCGACTGCCATCGAGGATGTGGGCTTCCTCGCCAGTATCCCGCTGTGGCTGGTGACGCTGCTAGGCTGTCTGGTCATTACGGTGCTGGCATTTTTGATGATTCTTACTGTATATGGTCGATTCTTTAAGCTGTACCTGTACGCCGCGCTGTCGCCGGTGGCACTGGCGTCCTTTGCGGGAGAAGGCACGTCCCAGATGGGACGTGCCTTTCTGAAAAGCTATATGGGCGTGTGTCTGGAGGGCGCGGTGATCGTGCTGGCCTGCATCGTGTTCTCGGCCTTCGCCGCCAGCGACACGGTCGTGCTGGGCGGCGGCTCGGTGGTCACGCAGGTGTGGGGCTATTTGGGCGAGGTGATCTTCAATATGCTGGTGCTGGTGGGCTTGGTGAAGGGTGCCGACCGCGTGGTGCGGGAGATGTTTGGAATGTGAGAAAATATCGCCCTATACTTTCTTGCTAATTTCTGCCTTGGCATTAGCAGGAAAGGCGCCATATCTTTGGGTTGCAAACGATTCTGCTGAGTAGTACAATTAGAAAAAACAAATTGATATACGAAAGGGCTTGTCATCGTGTTAATCAGATGTGCGGAGGAAAAAGATTTTCGGGAACTACGGCAGTTTTATGACCGTATGTGTGAGGTTCTGGGAGAAAAGGACTTTCTGCCGGAAGGCGATAAGGGAGGCTTTCCCTCGGACGAAATGGTCAAAAATGCGATTGCAGAGAAGGATCAGTTTATCGGCATAGAAGATGGCCAAATCGTTGCCGCGTATATCATGAATCATGACTGCGACGAGGCTTACCACACAGTTCGATGGCTGACAGATGCGGAAGACAAAGAGATGGTCGTTCTCCATGCTCTGCGAGTGCTTCCTGAATATGGCGGTCGCGGGTATTCCAAGCAATTGGTGCAGCACGCAATCGATACCGCAAGAGAAAGAGGGCTGAAATCCATTCGCCTTGACTGCATAGAGGGAAATGATATTCCACAGAAAATGTATATGTCGTTTGGATTTGCCTATGTAGATACTGTCGAAATCACATATGTGGACATCGGAATACCGATGAAGTTCCTTTTATATGAGTTTGCACTCTGACAATATCTTATGCATTAGGGTAACATCGAAGAAAAGCACCGGTTTCCGGTGCTTTTCTTTTGCCCAAAAGGAGGAAACACATGGAAATCAAAATCAACAAAGAAATACGCAGCTACAAGGAGACTGTCTACTTCGGCCTGACAGCGCGGCAGCTTATTTGTTCGCTGCTGGCGGTGGGGACGGCGGTGGGGCTGTACTTCGCCCTGTGGGGCGTATTAGACCGCGAGACGCTGGGTTGGCTGTGCATCGTGGGCGCTGCACCTATGGCGGCGGCTGGCTTCTTCCACTACAACGGCCTGACGCTGGAGCAATTCCTGTGGACATGGTGCAAGACCAATTTCCTGCTGACCGGTCGGCGGCTGTGGCACAGCGAGAATTACCTATACGACCTTTGGGAGAAGGAGGACAAGAAGTGAGAAAACTATTCAAGGGCCGCAGCACGGAGCGGGACGCCTTTCGCATTCCCCGCAGCGTGCAGCAGTCCATCCCCATCAAGCGCATCTATAAGGACGGTATCTTTCGTGTAAGCGGCAGGTTTTCCAAGACCTGGCGCTTTTTTGACATCAATTATGCCGTGGCCTCGCCGGAAAAGCAAATGGAGCTGTTTCTGGGCTACTGCGGCGTTCTCAACAGCCTGCCCATCGACGCGGGTATTAAGCTGACGCTGGTGAACCGCCAGCTCAACCGGCAGGAGTTCAGCCGGAATCTCCTGATGGCCTACCGGCAGGATGGCCGCGACTACATGCGCCGCGAGTACAACGACATTCTGCTGGACAAGGCCAGCGGCAGCAACAATCTGGTGCAGGAGAAGTACATCACCGTGTCCGTTGCCAAGCACAGTATCGAGGAGGCTCGCACCTTCTTCGCCCGCGTGGGAACTGACCTGACCGCTGGCCTCGGCCGCATGGATTCCGGCATACGGGAAATCACCCTCAACGAGCGCCTGCGGCTGTTCCATGACTTCTTCCGTGTGGGACAGGAATCGGCCTTCGCCTTCGACCTGCAAACCGCCCAGCGGCGCGGCCACGACTTCCGCGACGCCATCGCGCCGGAAACGCTGCAATTCTTCCCCGATCACTACGCCGTGGACGAGCACGTGGGCCGCACCCTGTTCCTGCGGGAGTACGCCAGCTTCATCAAGGACACCATGATCACCGAGCTGATGGACTACCCCCGAAACATGATGCTGTCCATCGACATTGTGCCGGTGGCCACAGACGAGGCTGTGTCGGAGATGCACCGGCGCATCATGGCGGTGGAGAGCGACATCACCCGCTGGCAGCAGCGGCAGAACCACCACAACAATTTCTCCGCCAATATCCCCTATGATCTGGAGCAAATGCGGAAGGAAACACGGGAGTTTCTGGACGACCTTACCGCCCGCGACCAACGGATGATGTACGCGCTGGTGACGTTGACCCATCTTGCCGACAACGAGGAGCAGTTGGAGCAGGACACGGAGGCGCTGTCCGCCATTGGCCGTTCCCACGGCTGTCAGTTTGCCACTATGAAGCACCAGCAGGAGGATGCGCTGAACACGGTGCTGCCCTACGGCCTGCGGCGTATCGACGCTATGCGGACGCTGACCACGGAGAGTACCGCCGTGCTGCTGCCCTTCAAGACGCAGGAGATCATGGACACCGGTGGCCTGTACTACGGCGTCAACGCTGTGTCCCGCAACCTTATCATCTGCAACCGCGACGCGATGCTCAACGGTCACGGCCTTTATATGGGCGTGTCCGGCAGCGGCAAGTCCATGATGGCCAAGCAGGAGATCGGCTTCGTGGGCCTGAATACCAACCACGATATTATTGTGGTAGACCCCGAGCGGGAGTATGGCCCGCTGATCCGCGCCCTGGGCGGCGAGGTCATCACAATCTCTGCCTCCAACGGCAGCTATGTCAATGCACTGGACATCTCCAAGGAGTACGGCGACGGGCGCAATCCGTTGGTATTGAAAAGCGAGTTCATCATGAGCCTGTGTGAACAGCTCATGGGCGCGGGCGAGATCGGCGCAAAGGAGAAGTCCATCATCGACCGCTGCACCGCCAATATTTACCGCAAGTACATCCGCAAATACGAGGGCGAACCGCCCACGCTGAAAGACCTCTACGATGACCTTATGCGACAGAAGGAGCCTGTCGCCCATGAGATCGCGCTGGCGTTGGAACTGTTCACTACCGGCAGCCTCAACGTGTTCGCCCATCAGACCAATATCGACACCCGCAACCGTATCATCTGCTACGACATTCAGGACTTGGGTGAAAACCTCAAGCCCATCGGCCTGCTGGTGATGCTGGACAGCATCCTCAACCGCGTTATTCGCAACCGGCAGCAGGGGCGGTACACCCACGTCTATATTGACGAGATCTATCTGTTCTTCGCCAGCCCCGGTGTGGGCGGTAAGAGCGCCATCAACAACTATTCCAGTGAATTTCTTTACAAATGCTGGAAGCGATTCCGTAAATACTACGCCACCCTCACCGGCATTACGCAGAACGTGGAGGAGTGCCTGCTGTCCGACACGGCGCGGCTGATGTTCGCCAACAGCGAGTTTCTGGTGCTGCTGAATCAGGCACCTACCGACCGTGCGGAGCTGGCCAAGCTGCTGGATGCCAGCAATGCACAGATGGATTACGTCAGTGACGCCCCGGCAGGCCACGGGCTGATCAAGGTGGGCTCTTGTCTTGTGCCTTTCATCAATGAGCTGCCCCGCGACACGGAGCTGTACCGCCTGATGACCACCAAGCCGGGGGAGCAAAATGCGTGACGTAAAGACCCGCGCCGTCATGGAGCAGCCGAAAACACGGCAGAAAAACGCCATACCCCGCACGGCGGTGCGTATCTTGCAGCGGCACTACGCCCAGCAGAAGCAGGAACGGCAGACCCAGCACCAGCGTCAGCCGGTGGAGTACGCCACGGAGCAGGTGCAGCAGGGTGGGTTGGATGCCGCCCGTCTGACCCTCCGTGCCACACGACAGGTTCAGCGGAAATATGCCCTGCACAAATACCGTACCCAAAAGGTACGGCAGCGGCAGGAGACAACGGCGGCGCAGGTACGGCAGCGGGATATGTGGCGGTCAACGGAGCAGACCGCCGCGGCGCAGCACACTGCCACAGTGCCGCACCAACCGGCGCAAAAACCGCCTGCACCAACCATGACCGCCGCCCAACAGCGGGCGAAGCAGTACACCCAACGCGCCGCCCAGCGGCAGATGCTCCAACAGACGAAAGCCGCTGCCCGCAAAGCGGGACAGCGGTTGAAGCAGATGGCGCAGACGGTGGGCAAGACCGTCCGCGCCGGGTTCAAGGCCATAGCCGCAGCGGGCGGCGGTGTGGTGCTGTTCCTGCTGTTGGCCTTGCCGGTGATTGCGGTAGCGGCGGCTCTGTCCCCAGCAGGTGTTGTGGCGGACAGTCACACCATGGAACCCACCGACGAGGCCCTGGAGGTGTGGGAGCGCCTGCCGGACGATCTCTCCATGGAGCGGCGCATGGTAGTGACATACGCGCTGGCGCTGGTGGACAAGGTGGATTACTTTTGGGGCGGCAAATCGCTGGTGCTGGGCTGGGACGACCGCTGGGGTGAGCTGACGGAGGTTACAGCCGAGGGCAGCGACACCACCGGCACGGAGCAGCCCTACGGTTTGGACTGTTCCGGCTTTGTGGATTGGGCGTTCTACAACGCCAGCGGCGGCGAGTATGTGATCGGGCAGGGCGGCGGAGCCATGGAGCAGCACGCCAACTGCGTGGACATTGAGTGGGACGAGGTGCAGCCGGGGGATTTGCTGTTCTATCCGGAAGATGAACACGTCGGCATCGCCGCAGGCCATGACTGGCTGGGCCGCCTGCTGGTGGTGCATTGTGCCTCCGGCACGAACGGTGTGGCAATCTCTCGTCGAACCGGCTTCGAGACAGCCGCAAGACCGGTGTGGTACACAGATGAATAGAGGGCAGAGGAAATTCTCTGCCCTCTATTTTTCATGTTTAAGACTTCCGGCCTTTCAGCATCTTGTCAGGGATCATAGATGCGCTGATAAGGTCTGCGGGATCGACTTCCAAAGCGTCCGCAATATCAAAGAATACATCCAGCGTGAAGTTATGTGCCATTCCGGGAGCTTCGATGACGCTCAGAAGCGAACGGCTGATACTCTGCCAAAAATGCAGCACACGCAAGCAGCAACATCCACATTTCAACATTTCTCAAAATTTGATGTTCGTGTCCTTTACGAAGTTCTGCGTACCGTACAGCGCCAGCGTATCGGTGATACCGTTCTCTTTGGCGTACTCTACCACATCACCATTGAAGAAGCGAAGGTCGATCACATGGACTTCCGCATAGTCCTCCACGGGGAATTGGGAAAAGGTGTTGCCGTAGGAGTCTT
>OLYC01001696.1_pt1 | contig 14459 bp, 11 predicted proteins | sample 1674271 | NCBI WGS metagenome assembly OLYC01 (sample SAMEA103958154, study PRJEB25191) | human gut metagenome
ATGTTTGTCAAGGGCGACACTGCCGGGCGCGCGGAGGCCGGGCGCAAGGGCGCAGCGCGCAGCGCGGAGGTGCGCAGGCGCAAGCGGGCGCTGCGCGAGGCCGCGCAGGCGCTGCTTTGGCACGGGCTCACGGCGAACGAGCAGGCCGCCGCCGAGCAGCTGCGCGCCATGGGCGTGGACGATCCCACGGGCGCGGACGCGGTCATGCTCGCGCAGTTCGTGCGGGCGTGCGCGGGCGACACGGACGCGGCGCGCTTCGTGCGCGACACGGCGGGCGAGCGTCCTGGCACGGACGTCAATATCCGCGCGCTGGCCGAGCAGCCCGCCGCCGAGTTGGATCTCGCGGCGCTGTCGGACGCCGAGCTCGCCGAGCTGGCCGAGGCCAAACAGGCCGCCGTGCTGCCGGAACGTTGCACCGACGTTGCACCTGCCGCCGAGACGATGCCCGCAAAGCCTTGATGCAGCAGGGTTTTCTGCACCGTGGGGTGGTAGTCTCCGGAGCTAATGCCCCGTGTTGCTATCGCGTTCGCGTGGGTATGTGCACGGCCGCATGAGCGGGCGGCGGGCGCGGGCGCAATGCGCGGCGGGCGCGGGCGCAATGCGCGGCGGGCGCGGGCGTTGAACGCTGGCGCTGCGCGCGGGGGGTACGCCCCTACGTGCGTGTGCGTATTGCGCCCGACCCATGCGCGTGCGTCACGCAGCGCCCCCGGGGGTGTGCCCCCGGGCGGGGGTGGGGGGTCGCCTCGAAGGAGGGGTCCCCACGCGCGAAAATTTGAGGGTAAAAAAGCGTTTTACAATAACTACCAATTCGCCAAAACGGAGGTGTGCGGCGCGACGATGAGTGACTTCGACATAATTCAGGCGGAACGCGCGGCACGCGAATTGGCCCGCAGACGTTACCGGAGCTATCTGCCGTATGTTCATGGGCAGACGTGGGTAAAGACGCGAATGAGCGAATTTCTGGCGGACCGGGTGCAGAGCTTTATCGAAGCGAAGACCGGGAACGCCTACGATATTCTGGTGATCGAAACGCCTCCGCAGCACGGCAAGTCGCTGACGATTACGGAGTCGCTGCCGAGCTGGTATCTGGGGAAGTACCCGACCCGGCAAGTCATCCTGGCGAGCTACAACGACGATTTCGCCGAGCGCTTCTGCCGGAAGAACAAGACGAAAATTCGCCAATTCGGCGATAAGCTGTTTCAGATTCGGATCGGAGAGATCGACCGCGCAACGGAGATCGAGCTCGACAACCACAAGGGCCGCCTGATTAGCCGAGGCATCCGATCCGGCATCACCGGCAACCCGGGCGATCTGATTATCATTGACGACCCGATCAAGTCCCGCGAGGAGGCCGATTCGGATACGTGGCGCGACAAGGTGTGGGCGGAGTGGCAGAACTCCATTAAGTCCCGTTTGTCGGCCGGTGCGAAGGTCGTTGTGATCATGACGCCCTGGCACGAGGACGATTTGGCGGCGCGTATTTTGGCGACTGAGCCAAACGCGACACTGCTCAGGCTACCGGTAGAGGCAGAGGAAAACGACCCGCTCGGGCGAGAGCCGGGAGCGCCGCTGTGCCCGGAGCTGGGCAAGAACGCGACGTGGCTGGCGGATTTCAAGGCGAGTTATCTGGCCGACCCGAAGGGCGGCGTGCGTGCGTGGACGGCGCTGTATCAATGCAAGCCCCGTGTAGAGGGCGGCAACCTGATCCAGCGGTCGTGGTGGCAGTATTTCGACCCGAAGGACATCACGTACTTCGGCACGGAGCTCATCAGCGTGGACGCGACGTTCAAAGGCCTCGACACGAGCGACTTTGTGGCGATCACGGTGTGGGGCAAGCTCGGCGCGAACTACTATTTGCGCTATTGCCTGAACCGAAAGATGTCATTCACGGACACGCTTCAGGCGATTCGTCTGGTGCAGGGGCTGTACCCGGCGGCACGGCGTGTGCTGATCGAGGACAAGGCGAACGGTTCGGCGATCATTGATGTGCTGCAGCGCGAGATGTTCTGCATTCCGGTGAACCCGAAGGGCGGCAAGAAGGCGCGTGTGAATGCGGTGAGCCCGGCAATCGAGGCCGGACATGTGTTTCTGCCGATGGGGGCGCCGTGGCTGGATGAGTATATCGACCAGTGGAGCGCTTTCCCGGCCGGTGCGCACGACGACATGGTGGACAGCACGACGCAGGCCTTGAGCTACATGGTGTATTCTTCTGGCGAGGCGATTCCGGCGCGGCTGCCGGAAGAGGCGGAGGAGCAGCGGCGCGACGAGGAGTCCTTTTTGGATTCAGAAGCGCTGTATGACGTGTACGGCGGCTACGAGTCGTGGTAACAGCAAGAGAATAAAAAAGCACCGACCCGGCGATTTGCTGGATCGGTGCTTTTGTTTGGCCATGTGGCCGAAAGGAGTATGGCTTTTGGTTTATATCATCTACGGTGCGGTTGGCGTTTTGCTCGGCCTGGCGATCTGTGCCGGGTGCGTATATCTCGGCTGGCGGGGGCACGCGAAGTTCGTGGAGCACACCCGCACGGCAGAGGCGAAGGAGCTCGGTGAACAGGAACGCGCGCGGCTGATTGAACAGCAGCAGGCGTTCCGATCCATGATGGATTACAGTACAGACGTCGCGTATGGCCTTGAGCCGGTAACGCCCGCCACGCAGGAGGAGTGATCGGCATGAGCGGTAAGGACAGCATTACACAGGCCTGGAGGTACTACGAGAACGGGCGGACATACAACAACAGTCTGTCCCCGAGCCAGTACGCGACGGTAAACACGAACATTGAATTTTTCATCGGCAACCAGTGGCGTAACCTGCCAAAAACGCGCGCTATGGCGTGCCTGCCGAAGCCTGTGTTCAACATCATCAAGCGCATTACGAGCCTGTTCGTGGCGTCTCTGACGGCCAGCGGTGTAGCGATCGTTTACGACCCGCTTCAGTATTACGACGGGACGAATTTGAGCGACCCGTCAACCGACGCTTCGGAGTACGCAACGGCGGAGGTTCGCAACTTGCTGGACAAGTTCAAGATGGAATACCGCATCCGCGAGGCGCTGTTTGACGGCGCGCAGACGGGCGATTATTGCGCACATTTCTACTGGGATCCGGACGCTGTGCCGTATGGCGGCGCGTTTGGCCCATATCGTGGCGAGATTCAGATGGAGCTGGTGGACGGTATCAACGTTATGTTCGGCAATCCCAACACGCCGAATGTGGAAAAGCAGCCCTACATTCTGATTGTCGGCCGCGACACGGTGGCGTCCCTGCGAGAGGAGAAACGCCGCTATGACAAGCGCAACCCGCAGAAAAAGCAGGGCGCGGAGGCCAGCATCCAGGGTGATACGGAGTATTTCGAGCAGGCCGGTGTAGGCGGCAAGCATGAGCTGATTCAGTCTGACGACGGCCACGACAAGTGCCTGTTCCTTTATATGTACACCAAAAAGACGCACGAGGAAGACGTGGTTGACCCCAAGACCGGCGAGCCGATGAAGGAGACTGTTCGAGACGCAAACGGGGATCCGGTTCCGGAGCGCGACGCGAAGGGCTTCCCGATCGTGGATGCGAACGGTCAGCCGGTATATAAGACCCGCACGATGCGGCGCTACGTTACGACCGTGCACGTTACGAAGGCGACGCGCAACTGCGTGATCTACGAGGATGTGGACACGGGGCTCTCCCGGTATCCGATCGCGTGGGGCAACTGGGAGCGGCAGAAAAACCAGTATCACGGCCGCGCGCTTGTGACCGGCATTATTCCAAACCAGATTTTCATCAACACCATGTTTGCGATGGTGATGCGCCATTTGCAGCTCATGGGATTCCCCAAGACCGTCTACAACCAGGATCTGATCGGCCAGTGGGACAACGAGATTGGGCAGGCAATTGGCGTGCGTGGGATGCAGCCGGGCCAGAACATCGGCCAGATTGCGACCACCCTGCAACCGGCCGACATGTCCAATCAGATCATTTATGCGATCGACAAGGCGATGGCGTACACCAAGGAGTGCCTGGGCGCGACGGACGTGCAGATGGGCGCTGTGAAGCCGGACAACACCTCCGCGCTGATGGTGCTCCAGTCCAATTCGGAGGTCCCGCTGGAGAACACGCGCGCCGGTATGTACGAGTGGATTTCGGACATCGGCGCGATCCTGCTGGATATGATGGGCACGTACTATGGCAAACGGCCGCTGGTGCGAGACAAAGATTTTGATGAACCGGTGACGGGCGCGGACGGTATGCCGATGATCGACCAGACGACCGGGCAGATGATTACGCAGAAGGTGACGCGCCGCGTTGCGGAGGAATTTGACTTCTCACAGTTCAAGCACCTGTGGTTCAACATTCGCGCGAGTGTTGGCGCGACGACCTACTTCTCGGAGATCGCGATGGTGCAGACGCTGGATAACCTGCGTCGAGACGGCACGCTGGATGTGATCGCGTATCTGGAGCGCATACCGGATAAGCTGATTCCGAAAAAGCAGGAGCTGATTCAGGAGCTGAAGAGGCAAGCACTTGCCGCGCAGCAGGCGCCGGGCGCAGTCGCCGCATCGGCGGCAGCTCCGGTGACGATGGGCAGCGGGGCGGCGGATGCGCCGGGCGGCCCGTCGATGGGCGGGGCGCTGGACGCCGAGAAGACGATCCAGAACATGCCACAGAACATCCAGCAACGTTTCAGCGCGCTGCCGCAGAAGGCGCAGACCGCGCTGCTCAAGGTTCAGGGAGCGGAATAATCCGCCCCTGGGCCTTTTTTCTTGCTCACAAGCTGCGATGGCGGTTTGAGATAAATTCTTTCTCACCATGAAAGGAGACACACATGGATACCAACAACGAAGCGACGAGCACCTATCTGGGCGAGGACACCCCGATTCTGCCGGACGGCTGGGCAGACGGTGACGACCTTTTCACGGATTCCGATGACGCGGCCGAAGTCGACACGGCGGCAGAACCGGGAGCCACAGATACGGGCGTTGCAGAGAACGCTGCGGATACGGACGGGCTCCCCACCACGGAGTCGGGAGAGGATGCAGCGCAGGACGCCGAGACAGACACCGAGACGACCGATACCACGGAGTCGGGTGCGAGTCAGGCGGAGGAGACGATGCTCCGGTTTAAGGCCCTTGTGGATCACGAGGACATTGACGTGGAGCTGAAAGAATCCGAGCTACCGACAATCTACCAGAAAGCCCGCGTTACGGACAGAGTTCAGCAGCGGCTGGCGGAAATGACGCCCACGGTCGAAACGGCCGCGCGCCTGGCCCGCCAGATGGGGTATGACTCTCCGCAGGACATGCTGAACGCCGCCGCGCAGAACTACCACGACTCCGAGATCGAGAAGCTGACGTCCGAGGGTGTGCATCCCGAGGTCGCCCGTGACATCGTGGAGCGCCGGATGCAGGACGCTGCGGTTCCGGTGCAGCGCGCGGAGAGCAGCGAGCCCGTCGCACAGGCGGAGACCGCGGCTCAGCGGGACTATCAGGCGGAGGTCGAGGAGCTCTTGCAGGCGAGGCCGCAGCTCCGGGGGCAAGCGCTTCCGGATGCAGTGTCCAGAGCCGCGGTGGAGGGCGATAAGCGCCTGCTGCTGGCGTATCTGGACTATGAGGCGCAGCAGGCACAAGCCGAAAACGAACGACTCCGCAAGGAGAATGAAATCTACAAACAGAACGCAGCTACGGCCGCGCGTTCACCGGTACGGGGCGTTTCTGGCGGAGGGGCAACAGACCTGAAGCCGAGCGACCCGTTTTTGGATGGCTTCAATTCCTCTGACTGGTGACGTGCAAATGCCGCGGCTGCGGAATCATGAAAGGATGAATGATTATGGCAGGCGGCAAGAATCTCGCCTCTAAGTATAGCACTTCCGTCGACGAGCGCTTCTCGCGCGAGTCCCAGGCTATGCTGGCACTGAACAACGACTATGAGTTCACCGGCGTGGACACCGTGAAGGTGTACTCCATCCCGGTTGTCCCGATGACCGACTACAAGCGTACCGGCGCTAACCGGTATGGCACCCCGAACGACCTGACCCGCAACGTGCAGTCGCTTCAGGTCAAGCGCGACCGCGCGTTCAGCTTCATCATCGACAAGGGCGACAAGATCCAGTCCGAGATGGTGTCTGACGCCGGTAAAGCGCTGGCACGTCAGCTCCGTGAGGTCTGCGTGCCTGAGTTCGACACCTACGTGTTCGCTACTCTGGCCGCTTCCGCGACCGCGCACGGTAACTACGCCACCACGGCGATCACGAAGACCAATGCTTATGAGCAGTTCCTCAACGGTATGGAGGCGCTCGGCAACGCCAACGTCCCGGATCAGGGCCGCGTGTGCTTCTGCTCCTACCGCTTTGCGAATCTGATCAAGCAGGACAGCGCCTTCATGCGCTACGGCGACGCCACCCAGGACATGCTCGTCAAGGGCGTCATCGGTGAGGTCGACGGCTGCAAGATCGTGAAGGTCCCGTCGAGCAGACTGCCCGCGGGCTGCGCCTTCATCATCACCCATCAGGTCGCCGCGACTGCTCCGAAGCAGCTCGAGGACTATAAGATCCACGACAACCCTCCCGGAATCTCCGGTTGGCTCTGCGAAGGCCGCATGATCTACGACTGCTTTGTCCTCAACGAAAAGGCCAAGGCCGTCTACTATCACGGCTCCCAGGCTGTGCTGAAGATCCTGAACGTGGGTACGGCCGCAACGGATACCGGCAAGACCACCATCCTGGTTGAGCCGGGCACGATGGAGGGCAGCAAGCGTTACTACATGACCGCAGCGAAGGCCTCTGCGCTGACGTCGGTTACTTACGGTACCGCAATCACGACCTCTGGTTGGACGGCCATGTCCGCGGCCACCGGCGTGGAGATCACTCCGACCTCCGGCCATACGGTCGTGCGTGTGGTTGAGGTTGACGCCGAAAGTAAGCCGATTGCTGTCGGTGACGCCATCATCAACCTCGGCTAAGACTGAGGAGGAGCCCTTTTCGGAGGGCTCCTTTTGTGTGCCGGGCCCCAGTGGGCGCAGAAGAGATGGGGGCTTTTCCTCCTTGCCTTTGTCCTGCGTGGCGGTGGAACTCCGCCGCCCGGTCAATTTTTATTAGAAACGGGGAATGTGCTTATGACATATGGCGAAGTCCGGGATCGCGCGCTGAAGCTGGTCAACCAGTATTCACTGGCCGGAGCGCAGATCGCGGAGAGCTACAACAATCAGGCGGACTATGTGATGCGCGTCCCCGAGCTCGTGGATGACGCCCAGATGATCATCGCCTCCGGGCCGCGGCCCATTCGGGAATCAAAGGTGCTGGAGCGCAGCCAGGCAAAGGACTACGGCGAATTGCTGGAGTACCGACTGCCGGGTGACCTCATGCAGATCGCACCCGGCGGTCTTTTGGTGCTGGACGGCGAACGATTTTATTACGAGAGCGGGTACGTGCAGCCGGACGACAAGCGAATCTTGCTGCCGCGGAGTATTACAGGCACGATCCGACTGGAGTATTACCGCCGTCCCCGGCAGATTACGCCGGATCAGGAGGATGCGGACGAACTGGACAACAGCCCATTGACGCACAACGCGATCCCTTACTACGTCGCGGCGCACTTGGTGATGCAGGATGACGCCTTTGCGTATTCCGCGCTGTATAACGAGTGGCAGAACCAGCTCAACGGCATGTACCAGCGCCCGCAGCCGCATCGTGGGCTGGTTCAGAACGCCTATGGGGACTTTTACAATGTGTGACCGCGCGCGTGGTAGACAGGGTTAGAGAGGGGGCGCATTTTTATCGCACGCAGCTACTATGTGAATCTCAGCGCCTTGCCGGATCCGAAGAAGGAATACACGCAGCGCTTTGAGAACTTGGCGGGTGGATTGAACCTGCGTGATTTGGATTATCTGCTGAAGCCGAACGAGAGTCCGGAGATGAAAAACCTGAACTGGCATGACGGCGTGCTTGCCTGCCGGGATGGTCAGACGCTTTTGTCAAAGTCTCATGGGCAGGTGTATGCCTGCGCGGAAGAGCCATTTCACGGGAAGCTGATCTGCCATTGCGGGTCGTCAATTTATGCGGTTACGCCGGAAACGAAGTCATGGCTTCCGCTTCTTGCGGGGGTCGGGCAGACGCGCGGAACCTTTTTCCGGTACAACGAGTTTTTGATGTACAAGAATCGCGGCGGCTATTATAAAATCTCGTATCGCGCGAGTGGGGGATCCGTATATGCGGAGTCGATCGGTTCGGATACGGATCGGTCGAAGGCTTTTATCCCGACCATTCAGATGAATACGGATCCGAAGACCGGTGCGGGCGACTTGTATCAGCCGGAGAACCGATTGTCCGCCTACAAGAAGGTGCGCTTTAACGCCGCTGCGGGCGTGACCGAGTATCATCTCCCGGTACAGGCGATCGACGAGGTGCGTTCCGTTACGGTGTCTGGCTCCCTGCAAGCCCCCGAGGCGTATACAGTAAACGCCGGGGCTGGGACAATTACCTTCGCCGAAGCGCCGACGGTATCGAACCCGCCGGAGAACAACACCGTGGAGATCATTTACCGCAAGGAGAATCCGGACGCTTACAATAGCATCATGGACTGCGCATACGCGGCTGTTTTTGGTGGCAACCGAGATCTTTGTGTTGTGCTGGGTGGCTGCCCGGCGCAGCCGAACGCTTATTTCTGGTCCGGCAACACGCAGCTCGCGATGGATCCGACCTACTTCCCGATGAGCCATTACAATCTCGCGGGCGATGCGAGCGACGCAATTACGGGTTTTGGCAAGCAGCAGAATATGCTGATTATTCTTCAGGAGCATGCGGTCGGCCGGGCGACCTACGGTACTGAGAAGATCAACGAGCGTGAGCAGATCACGATGAACTATACGCGCATCAATAGCCGCATCGGCTGTGACCTTCCGTGGACGATTCAGTTGGTGGAGAACAACCTGGTGTTTTGTAATCGCCGGGATGGGGTGCATTTGATCCGCGACAGCTCGGCCGCCTACGAGAACAACATCGTCTGCATCAGCCGGAAAGTGAACGGCGATACATATCGCCACGGGCTGACGTGGGCACTGCGGCAGGCGGACGCCGATCTGGTCTGTTCGGTGGATACCGACCGGAAATATCTCGTGGTGTATCAGGGAGAGGCCTATGAGTGGGATTACACGTTGAGTGAGTACCAGAACCCGACGTGGTTTTACCATACGAATTTGAAGGCCGTTTGCTTTGCGCACCTGAATGAGCAGCTCTGGGAGTTCAGCACAAGTGCGCTGTACAGTTTTGAGCGCTCGTTTATGGACGAGGGGGAAGCAATCGAAAAGGTGTACCGATTCCCAACGCAGCACTTTGGCTCTTATGACCGCTTGAAAACCGTGAAGAGTGTGGTGTTCTCTACGAGGGCGGACGCAAATACGCGCACGCGCATTACTTGGGGGTGTGACTACGGCACCCGGGAGGACTCGAGTCCAATCATCGCCGACGCCTATCGGCTGGTGCCGCGTGACCTGAGCCGCCGCGCGCTGGGCGGTGGCCTGTACGCGCGGGTGGCGCGCCGCAAGCCGGGGTACCACAATATCCACCACTTTACAATGACTCTTTCTAATGACGACGTCGGTAAGGATCTTTCGATCGTATCGGCGCAAATTTTTTATGTATTTTGCGGGAGGACACGCTGATGGAAATTCCAAAACTGAAATTCACGAAGCTGTGGACGAATCACGATGACTTCCCCACGGTGGAGACACGGGAGGAGGTCGTCCGCAGTGATATGCAGTTGCTGTTCAACGAGATCCGGGACTACATCAACGTGACTCTGTCCGGGGTGGTGTCTACGCTTGGCGATACGCTGACGGCGCTGCAAGGCAAAGCCGGGGCGGGGCGAATCGGCTTTACGAAGACGGCAGCGATCGACCGGGAAAATGTGCAGGATGCGATTGAGTGTGTTCAGGCGCAGCTCGTAAATGTGTCCCAGGGCGGCATAGCTGATGGGGCCGTAACGTCGGAAAAGGTTGCAGCGGGCGCGATCGGTACAGCGGCAATCGCGGATGAGGCCGTTACCTATGACAAAATCAAGGACAAAGCGGTCGGTAGTGCAAAGCTGGCGGATAATGGGGTGTCTGCGAAAAAGATTGCATCGAACGCCGTGCAGGAACGCCATATCTTCGACGGATCGGTGACGCAGAGTAAGCTCGCCGCGGAGAGCGTTTCGTCGGCGAAGCTCGCGCCCAATGCCGTGACAAACGAGAAGGTCGGGGATAAAGCGCTTGTTGAGTCGCTTCCGGTTACGGCATCGTCTGGTGTCGCAGAAAGCGCAGTGACGGTGCAGAGCTGCAAATTCATATACGCGAAGGCGCTGGGCGTGGTGCTGTTTCAGGTGGAGCTGCGTGGTCTGTCGTCGGCCGAAATTACGGACGGCGTATCACTGACGCTGTCCGGCCTTAGTAAACCACCGCTTGCCATGGTGAGCTGTGCGGCGCGCGTGCAGTACGTGTCGACGCAGGGGTATGCCGAGTATACGACGGCTCCGGCGATGTTGGTACCGGACGGTTACCTGACGATTCGTTTCCCGTCTGGCGTGGTGGCAAACGCGAATGACAGTATCATGCTTTCCGGCTGGTACTTCTGCTGAGGGGTGACGGCATGGCATACATCAAACGCGGTGAGGCAAAGACCGTTCCCGTTCGCGTGAAATTCAACGACATGGACGTGTTTCCGCTTGGCAACGTGGACGAGATCGCGTTCAAGCTCGGAGACAGTGTGCGCAAGACGTGGCCGGACGCGGTGCAGTACGACAACGCAAATGACCGGTTCCTGCTGACGCTGACGCAGGAAGACACGCTGTCCCTCGACGCGGGGCAGGCGGAGCTGGAGATCACCTGCAACTTCAAGGGCGCGGGAAATATCCTGAAGCCTAAGAAAAACCCGAAAATCAAAGTGCTGGAATGCACGGACGAGGAGCTGATGGAATGAGCGACAGGATCGAAGCCGAGATCCTCGATGTGTTTGGAGAAGAGGTAGACGCAGCGGTTGACACGCCGCTTGTTGTGATCGAAGGCACAAAGGGCGAACCCGGCAAGGACGGCCATAGCCCGGTGGTAACGGCCACCAAGTCCGGCAAGATAACGACAATCAGCGTGGACGGGGAGGCCATTGCTACGGTCGAGGATGGCAATGACGCGACCGTGACTGCGGAAAGCATCACAGGCGCGCTGGGGTACAAGCCAGCCGCGCCGAGCGATATCCCGGTAGTCCCGACTGCGGAGATCTCCGCCAACACCGCCGCCCGCCACTCACACGCGAACAAGGGCGTGCTCGATGGCATCACCGGGCAGGTGACGGCAGACAAGGTATACAACCCGAATCATGTTACTGATCTGGTGCAGTATGCGGCTTTTCAAATTGCGTCGCAGCAAATCATTTCGCAGATCCCAACCGTGCTGCCGAGCCCGAACGCGCTGACCATCACCAGTGGAAGCAACAGCGTAACCTACGACGGAAGTACGGCTGAGAGCATCAACATTCCTGCCGGGCCGAAGGGCGACCCGGGCGAAAAAGGTGACAGGGGTGACCCCGGAAGTGATGCAAGTGTAACGGCCGCAAATGTTGCCGCCGCAATGGGGCTGTCTGGGCTGGCTGCTGATGATCAGATCATGGTATCTGCCGTAGACACTAATGGTAAACCAACATCGTGGAAGAAAAAGTGGAAAGATGTATTCAACATCCGCGATTTGGGTGCTAAGGGCGATGGGGTCACTGACGACACGGCGGTTTTTCAAACTGCTTTGTCAAAGTGCCGCCGCGTGTTTGTGCCGGGCGGCGTATATGTGCTATCCGATGAAATTACCATTGGTGATGCCTGTGAGCTGGAGTTAAGCACAGACACCGTCCTCGATTTTAAGCAGCTTAACGGGAATTGTATCTCGATGAAAATGTCGGCGTCCCTGCGCGGGAACCACGCCGTGCTTCGAGTCCCGTATGCATTTGCGGGGAATGTGATTAACATTGCGTCCTCGCTCGACGCCAGCGTCACGGGCGTGCCGCCATACACAAAATGGGATCCGCAGTGGAAAACGGGGCGCTATGTTACGGATGTGTGCATCACGAAGCCAGACAGCCGAGGATTCCACTATTCCGTAGATGGAACGTGCAGCGGAACGGCAATCTATATCGAGGCAGACAGCGGCGCCACATCCACATTTATCTGGGGGCTGCACGCGTCTGGCATCAGGATCGCAGGGTCGTTTGCTTACGGCATCCATGCCAAAATGATTGGCACAGGCTGGTGCCATGAAGCAAGAATCGAGGCATTCGTTGACGCCTGCGAAATCGGCGTGTGCATGGAAGATTGCAACAACGCCTATGTGTCGGCAACTATTCAGCCGAGGTCGGCGTTGACCGCATCGGGCACAAACGTTGCGTATGCCAAGTACGGCATCGAGCTTATCCGCAGCCGGAACACAGATCTGAGCGGCAGCCGGGTTTGGGACTGGAACTCGGCAAATTCTCTTTGGACAGGAGACACCGATTCGGGATGCGTGTATCAGCACATTGCAATGATTGGGAATTGCAGCGGAACGATTCTTAATGACTTCTTCTACTATGAGATGCCTACATATGATATCCGCAAGTTGATCTACACCGATACGGCCAGCAACCTTGAAAAAATCAACATTTTGCAGGAGCCGTTTACCAGATGGTTCAAGCCGATCGGCGGTGCCCCGATGTTTTACACAGGCGCGGAGAATAAGGAACTTCTCCTCAAAGAGGACTATAACTCCACGTTCCAAACGGTGCTTGTACCACGCTTCACAAATAAGTTATTGACAGCGGCGGAGGCTGACGGAAGCATTTTCGGAGGAAAGGGGTACCAAGTTGGAAAGTGGTGGGGAACGGATGGTGTGACTCTTTCCGATGATCCGGGGCTTCTTTGCACTGGATTTATTCCGTGCAGCGGTGGCGCGATCATCAGACTAAAGGGCATATCGTTCACACCCGGCGACAATAACTGCCGCGTTATCCTGTACAAAAGCGATCACTCGAAACTGATGCTTGTAAACCGGGGGAATCTCATTACTAACAAATCCTCGTATTTTATCAACAACTACGAAGAAACGGAAAATGGATGCCAGTTTACCATTGTAGTCTCCGAAGCAGCATATTTTAAGTTCAACGTTTATGCATCCACCAACGATGGCAACCCAATCGTCACGGTGAACGAAGCGCTGGCTTATGAGCAAATGGGGACATTGGCAAGCGGCATTAAGGTGGACTACTCGCAAGTCATCAACACGCCGGATTTCCTGACGATTGGCGATCTGCCAAGATATGATGGGAGCGTGAGCTAATGTCGACAAAGGTGTCTTATAAGGGAAGCGTTATTGCCAACATCACCGAGTCAACGATCAAAACGCTCAAAACTTCGGGGAAGTATTGCGAAAGCGATATTACAATCGAGAACACACAGGACGGCGGGACGACACCCAGCGGATCGCTGACCATCACCGCAAATGGCACCTACGATGTGAGTGCTGTCGCACAGGCTATTGTCAACGTCGCGCAGAGCGCGCCAAAATCAAAAATTGTCGACATTACTCTGGGAGCGGATATAACAGCGCCTTCTGCGATTCTCCAAAACGACGCTTTTCTCGAGGCGCATCACGCCGACCCCGGCTTTCTTTGCGTGCTTGTAGTGGTGTCCGCGCAGCAAACAAACAACTACATCTTGTTCGATATAAGCGGCAATGTAAAAATCGCAGGTTTCTTTTATGGCGGCTCCTTACGTAGCGGCGGATCGACGAACGTTTATTTCGTCCCGAAGCTAAACGACATGAATTCTGCGAGCTATAACGGAACGATGTACTATGAAAACGGGAAACTTATGGTGTATGCGACATCTGCCCGCATCCTCGGAGCTGGAGAGTATAAACTCATCATGCTCACCGAGTAAACTGAAATTTTATGACAAATAGCGCATGACACGGGCAATGACCTGATCATCACGCTCGATGAACCGATCGAATAAGGAGGCAATGAAATGCAGATCATTGAAGCGTTTACCACTAAAAACAAGTGCTATCAGGCGGGTGCGCCGCTGCACCCGCGGGGGCTGATGCTGCACAGCATCGGCTGCCCACAGCCCAACGCGGCCGTGCTGGCGCGGTACTTTGACCAGTACCAGCCGGGCGGGCAGAGCGTGTGCGTGCACGCGTTTGCGCAGGCGGACGGCACGGTGTACCAGACGCTGCCGTGGGAGATGCGCGGCTGGCACTGCGGGGGCAGCGCTAACGACACGCACATCGGCGTGGAGATGACGGAGCCGGGCGCAGGCACGGCCTACGCCGAGGCCGCGGCGCAGATCACGGGCACATACCGCACGGCCGTGGCGCTGTTTGCGCGGCTGTGCGAGACGTATGGGCTTGACCCGCTGGCCGACGGCGTCATCATCGGCCACGCGGAGGGACACCGGCGCGGCGTGGCCAGCAACCACGCAGACCCGGA